>Ga0207661_10000690_pt1 | contig 21904 bp, 15 predicted proteins | sample KBSC713LmetaG_FD_184337 | JGI IMG/M metagenome (GOLD analysis project Ga0207661, IMG submission 184337) | Corn rhizosphere microbial communities from Kellogg Biological Station, Michigan, USA - KBS C7.1-3L metaG (SPAdes) (version 2) | ecosystem: Host-associated > Plants > Roots > Rhizosphere ...
GGAACGAGTTGCGGTCGGACGGCACCGCGGGCACGGCGGCAAATGCGCTGGTCGAGGGCCTGCAGACGCACAATGCCGGAGAAGTCAGCGCAGCTGCCGAGCAGCTCGCGACAAACGCGTCGGATCTGGCCACCAATAATCTCAAGGCGGACGGCGGGACCTATGACGATGTCGTAGCCGCCGCTCAGGCGCCCGCCGTCACTGCAACCGCCGCATCCACGCCTGCGGCCACCCCAACGCCGACCGCGCAAAACAGCGCGCCCGCGACGGTTGCCGGCACCGCTGCCGCGGCGACGGCAACCGCCGATGCCGGCCACCATGCGCCGATCGATCCGGCTGGGCTGCACGACCTGCATTTAGCTGGACTGCACGACCAGTATTCACCGGCTGCCGAAATGGCGCAGCACTTCCACCACCTCTGGGCATAGCCGGCAATGACACTCCGGCGCTCATTGCATCCATGGGCGCCGGAGATCGGATGGGGGCTCAATTTCAGCGACTGAAACGGGGAGATCGACGTGTTGGCAGCGGCGCGGATTTCGAAGTGGCGCGCCACGGCCGAAGAAGATGGGCACTACTCATTCGCCGTGGCGCTATGGTGCCATGGCTGATGACGCGCTCCAAACGGCTAATGGCGGCCTATTCGATCCTTTCGTCGGCGCGCAGCAACAATGACTCGGGAATAGTCAACCCGAACGCCTTCGCGGTCTTGAGCCTGAGCGCGAGTTCAAACTTGTTGGCCGCTCAAAATGCTTGCCTGTGTGTCGCCCATGCCACAACACACCAAAATGCGAGTTCGGTCCGGCATGGTCAATTGCCCGCAGCTCAGTCGATATCCTATGTTCCGCGCGCAGGTTGAGGCAATGTGCTCGGATTCGCACCTCACCGAAAAACAGTGATCAAAAAATATCGGTGGGCGTATGAACAAGCCGTTTCTTGCTTTTCTCGCATGTATATCCCTGGTTGCGCCGGCGAGCGCCGCGGATCTCGCAGTCAAGGCTCCCGCCTATAAGGCGCCGCCACCTGTCGTAGGCTACGACTGGACTGGATTTTACGTCGGCGGGCATGTCGGCTACGGCTGGGGTCAGGATGGAGGTACCACGTTCACTGACTCTCCGCCGGGCACGTTCGCATTCGCGTTCGGGGTTGGGGAGCTCTTGCCATTCGTCGGAACTAGTCCGAAGGGCGTGTTGGGCGGAGGGCAGGCTGGCTACAATTGGCAGGTCGCGCCGAATTGGCTGATTGGTGTCGAAGGCGACATTTCGGGCAGCGGAATCAAAGGAAGCGGGCTCTTCGTATTCCCGGGCGGCGGCGGCATCGCGCCGTTGAACCAGACAGTGAGCCAATCGCTGGATTGGCTGGCTACGGTCAGAGGCAGAACCGGATTTGTGGTAGACCGGTTGTTGATTTACGGGACCGGTGGCGCGGCTTTCGGCGAGGTCAAGAACAACTTCAATATTTCGGCCCCGACCATTGCAGCAACGATCATCGGGAGCGCGTCAAGCACACGCACCGGATGGGTGGCTGGCGCAGGCGCGGAATACGCCTTCTGGAGCAACTGGAGCGTCAAGCTCGAATGGCTCCATTACGATCTGGGCAGTACATCGGTATTCGCGCCTCAGTTTACTGCGGGAGTCGTTCAGCCGTTCGGCTTGAACGGGAGGGTTGTGACAAAGGGCGACATTGTCTGGGCAGGGCTCAACTACAAGTTCGGCGGACCCGTCGTCGCCAAGTACTGAGCAAGTACTGAGGCTACGCACCGGCCTTCTTCAACGCAGCGGCAAGAGTCCCGGGTTTATGCCGGGACTTTTTTGTTCAGGGCTTGCGGTGAGGGGGAACGGGACCTTCTCTACGATCGGCTCCCTGCTCCGCCGGCTGCTGGACCCGCTTGGTGCTGACCGTCTTCGTTACCGTCAACTCGCGTCCAGACGACTGAACGTACGTATCTTGAGTATTGCTCACGAGCGCGAGCACATGCATTGGCATGAAGGGCATTTCGACGCCACGGTAGTGGACAACAGGGCCGAGGCGCAGGCTACTCTATCGCCCTCTATTGAACTGGCGCGCCCGACAGGATGAAACTGGGAACTCCTATGTCGTTGCAGCTCGCACCATTTAAGGAAGGCTGACCGCGGTTGCGCGTGACAGCCTTTTTCGGGGCGCTAAACGCTTTTTATTTCGCTCAGGCCAGTGGCTTGAATCGGAACCGGCAGACCTGACCGCCGCGCTGCATGCATTCTTGATGGTCAATATCGGCTCCCATCAATCCACTGATAAAGCCGATGTCAAATTGGCAGACCTCGACGTAGTCCTTCGAAAGATCATGATAGACGCAGTTCTTGCACTCGATGCGGGGAAGTTTATCGCCTTCTTGAGCATCGATGATACGAGCGGCAAATCCGGTCTCGTTCATGATCTTGACGATTTCGGCAATACGATCGATGCGGGTCTTCCCGACAAGGCGTGGAATGGCCGCGGCAGACATATCGACACCAAGATCGAACATGTATCGTCCGAACTCGCCAGGGCCGATCTTCGAGCGCAGCCGTTCAAAAAGGACGCGGGAAAACCACGAGTATTTTTTCGGAAAGCTGTCGATGCCGGCATCGGTCAGTACATAGAGATTGCCGGGTCGGCCGCCTGTCTTACGCGACGAACTTCGCGTGACGAAACCGTTTCGTTCAAGTCCTGTTAGATGCTGCTTCACCGCGCTCCGGCTGATTTCGAGGCGGATCGCTATCTCGTTGATCGTAAGACCAGATTTACAATCTAAAAGTTGCGAAAGTAGCTGTTGCTGGGTGTCGCCGCCGGCAAACAATTTTACGTCCCTCAATGGTATTCGCTGCTCTTTCATACGTTATTGCTGTGAAAACTGCAACAAAGGGCCTCAGAATGTGACGTCGGAATAAGCGGATTTGCCCACAATATTGTTTTGACACTTAAATATGTTAAAAGTAACGTTGGGGGCACCGGCGCGCGCTATTCACGCGAGGAGTTGGGAAGCGGCGATAGAGGAACGCAGCGACATGACTCCAGAGCAGACGACCTTGGCGCAAACCAGTTTTGCTCAAGTTGCACCCCTCGCCGAAACAGCGGCCCGGCCATTTTATGATCGATTGCTTGAACTCAGTCCGTCGCTGCGCGGATTGTTGAAGGAAGATCTGCGCGAGCAGCGAATGAAGTTGATGGCGATGCTGACGATCGCCGTCAACAATCTGCACCAATGGGGCGCGGCAGCACCGCACGTAAAACAACTCGGGCTACTGCACATCACCCCTCCCGACTGCGGCACCGTCAGAACCGCGTTGATCGGAACGCTCGAAAAGGGTCTAGGCGAGGCATTCACGCCGCCGGTCCGCGACGCATGGATCGCTTACACCACGATCGTACCGGAAGTGCGTACGGTCGAACAAACCGAAACGGTCAAAACTTGAGGTTCGTACAACTCAGAGCTCAGTTCCATCCAATCCAAACGGAGACAAACGATGGCGATCGATTTCACACTGACCAGCAGCCAGAAGAAGTTGCAAAAGATCACACGCGAATTTGCAACGGAAATACTCGCCCCGGCGGTGAAGAAGGCCGACGAAGAGCCTGACACCCAAAAGGCCTTTCAGATGATGAAGGGACCTTACAAAGAAGCTTACAAGCTTGGTCTTGCAATGGGGTTCTTACCCAAGGAGTACGGCGGCGGTAGCGTCAGCAATGTCGACCTCCAGATTGTTGCGGAAGAGATTTGCGCAGTCGATCCGGGCTTCGCGACAATTGCACTGGTCAATGGCTTGGGACTGATGCCGGTCGCGTGGTTTGGTTCGGAAGAGCAGAAACGCAAATGGATTGGTGAGGCGACAAGCGATCCGACCGGCGAATATCTGGCCGGTTGGACCGTGAGCGAAGCGGCTGGAACACCGGGAGGCACCGCCAATTTTGATTCCCCCGGGGTGGGACCGGTGGGTATCGGCCTTACCGCGACACACGATAAGGGACGCGGGCAATATATTCTGAACGGCCGCAAATATTGGCCGTGCAATGCGGGCGGATGGGACCTCAAGGGCGCCAACGTCAACGTCTGCATCGTTCGTACCGACCCCCAGAAAGGTGGAAAATCGGGACTGAGCGGCATGCTGGTGCCGCGTGGCGCGCCCGGATTGTCGTTTGAACAGCCAATCTCCAAACTCGGCCATCGCACCTGTCAGAATAATTCTATCGTGTTCGAGGATTGCCGGGTGCCTGAGGAAAACGTCTTCGCCGTAGGCGATGGCGATCTCATAATCAGTAAGGCCTTTACCTGGTCTGGTCCGGTCGCAGCAATCGCCGCGGTCGGCGTCGCTCGCTCGGCATATGAATATGTTTTGAAATGGTCGAAGACTTACACCGCGGGCGGCGGCAAGCCGATCCTGAACCATCAGGCGGTGGGCTATGCCATGGCCGACGTCGCTATGAAGATCGAAGCCTGCCGCGCTTTCTCGTGGAAAGCCGCGCACTACCTCGATCTGCATGATTCCGAAGGCCATGCGATCGGCGCGATGTCGAAAGTGCTGTGTGGCGAGCTCATGACCAGTTCAGTCTTCAAGGCAATGCAGGTCATGGGCGTCAACTCGCTGGACAGAAAACACCCGATCGAACGCTACATGCGGGAATCCATGGTGTTTCCGCTTTATGACGCCGGCAATCTCGGCATGCAGGTACGCAAGATCTGGGGCGTCATGCTCGATGAAAGCTTTGATCCGCGGGCTTTTGCTCAATCGGATCCGATCGTCTTCACAAAGGACATGGAGGGAGCAGGGCTTGGAATGGACGAGCCAATCAGGGCAGGTCTGATGGCGGCCGAATGAGTCGACCGCTCATCCATAAGAACACCCAACGATCAAACTAACCGCTGGGATATGTCCATTGGCTGGTGACCCGCTCGGAGCCTCTTTCGATGAGGCGACCGGGCGGGCCTGTTGTACGCGAACGCCCCTCGACGAGAGGAGTGGTAGCGACAGGCTACGGCAACGGCAAGGAGCAGGCGCTGTCCCTATTCCTGAGCATTTGCAGCGGTTCGAGCTCAAGCCTGCGCGAAAAAGCCCCTGATTTCCTTGTCTGACCGCCGGGCGCATTCCGGCGAGCCGCGCCGAGATGACGGCGCTCGGCTACGATGCCTGCGACATCGTGCTGGTACAGGCGACGCCTATGTCAGGAAGGGACCGCCCATGAACAAATGAATCGGGGCGTGGATGAGCACGATTGCAGAATCGTCCGCGATTGCATTTCGGCATGAGGCCCGAACGGCGATAGGCGCCGCGTCTTGGTGCCTTTCCCCACCGAACAAGTGGCTGGAGCAACATCAGTAAAGTCGGTGAGGTGCAAATTTCGATCCGCGATCACAGCCGGAATTCGGTGCTTTATTCAGATCAGTGAGAACTGGCGCGCCCGACACGATTCGAACGTGTGACCTTTGCCTTCGGAGGGCAACGCTCTATCCAGCTGAGCTACGGGCGCGTGAGGGGCATCATTTAGCCGATTGGCCTGATATCGGCAATGGGCGGCTGTGCGGCGGCGGCCGATTGTCCGGCGCCGTCGAGGCAGTAAACTAAAGCCCGAAAGTGCGGCCGGTAAGCTTTAAGGAGAACGACATGCGTCCGCTCGAATTCGGCTGGTATCTGCCGACCCATGGCGACACCACGGCCTACGGCCTGGCGGAAGCGCAGATCGCGGGCTCGCCGGAACTTTGTGAGCGCGTGGTTCACGCCGCCGAGAAGGCCGGCTTCGAGTATCTCCTGATCCCGGTCGGCTCGACCTGCTGGGAGGCCTGGATCTCGGGTGCTTTCATGGCGGCGCGCTCGTCCACGATCAAGCCGTTGATCGCGGCACGACCGGGCTACATCAATCCGGTGCTGATGGCGAAGATGATCTCGACCTTCGACCAGATGTCGGGCGGGCGCATCTGCATCAACCTGATCGCGGGGCAGAACGAGAGCGAGGTCGAAGCCGAAGGCGTGCGCCACGCCAAGGAGGAGCGCTACGCGCTGATGGAGGAGGAGGTTTCCATCCTGAAAGCGCTATGGACCGCGAGCGGCCCGGTGCATTTCCAGGGCAAGTTCCACACGCTCTCCGGCGCGCATATTCGGCCGAAACCGCTGCAGAAGCCGTTTCCAAAGTTCTATCTCGGCGGCGGCTCGCTGCTGGCCTGGGAGATGTCGGCGAAACATTCCGACGTGCATCTGTTCTGGGGCGATTTGCCGGAGAAGATCGCGCAGAACATCACCGAGATCCGCGAGATGGCGCGCGAGCACGGCCGCGACAACGAGATCGGCTTCGGCATGCGGCTGCAGATCATCTGCCGCGAGGACGAGAAGGACGCGTGGGAGGCCGCCGACAAATTGGTGCGGCACGCGACCGAGCGGCTGAAGCAGGAGCGCAACACGCTCTACAACAATTCGGTCGCCAACCGCCGCGTGCAGCAGCTCGCACAGGAGCACGGCGATCTCCTGCTGCCGTATCTTTGGACCGGCATCACCAAGGTGCGTCCGGGCGCCGGCATCGCCGTCGTCGGCAATCCCGCCCAATGCGCGGACATGCTGCAGCAATTCATCGATGCCGGCTGCCACTCGTTCTGCCTCTCCGGCTATCCCAACGACGAGGAAGCCGAGCGCTTCGGTCGCCTGGTGCGTCCCATTCTCGCTGCGAATAACCGTGGGCGGCTGGCGGCTTAGGATTCCTGAAGCAGAATGATTTTGGCTGAATTACTGTCCGCGAGTTCACGTCACCTCGCCCCGCTTGCGGGGAGAGGTCGCATCGCATCGGAAGATGCGATGCGGGTGAGGGGGACTCTCCGCGAACCCATCTCTCACCGTCTATGCCGAGACAGCCCCTCACCCCAACCCTCTCCCCGCGAAGAGCGGGGAGAGGGAGAAGAGCAGTCGCGTGCTCTACGAGCCCTTGTTGCCCGCCACTTGCGCGGCGAGCAGCTTCCGCGTGGCCTCGATGTCGACCAGTGGATAGACCTCGAATTCGGCCGGGATGATATCGGCCCATTCGTTCAGGATGCGGTGAAGCTGCTCGTGGCTGTCGACATCAAAGGTCGCAGCCGCCCCGCGGCCGACGCGCGGATAGATGTGCCGGCAGATGCCTTCCGCCTCGTACTTGCCGATCCAGGGCCAAAAACTCTGCCGTTGTGTGGCCTGCCCGGACGGACGCTCCGGTCGCGGGGTTGAGATGACGAGGAACAAGGCGGTCACGTTCGATCGCTCCGTGAGGTGAATGAAGCGTGGGTGCGCGCATGATCCGGAAAAAGCCTGCGCCGCACTTGATGCGGGGTGTGCAGCGGTTTTCCGAAAAGATCATACGCAAAACAATAAACGGAAGCGCGATGATGATTCATCATCGCGCTTACGCCGGGACGATGGCCTTGCCGATCGGCCACAGCGCGATGCCGGCGAGCTTCAGATGCGCCCAGGCAAAGGGAATGCCGATGATGGTGATCGCCATCAGGACGGCGAAGATGAGATGCTCGAGCGCGAGCCACCAGCCCGCGAGAATGAGCCAGATCAGGTTGCCGATGACGCCGAGCGGGCCGGTGCCGACATCCTCCTGGCCGGTAAGCTCGTAACGGTTCACGGCCCGTGAGCCAAACGGCAGCAACGTGTAGGCGGCGATGTTGAACGCGGCGCGGGCCCAGGGAATCCCGATGATGGTGATGGCCATGATGATGGCCGCGATCAGCCAGCCAAACGCCATCCAGGCGCCGCCGATGAGAATCCAGAGGATGTTGAGGAGTATCGAGACGGGCTGCATGGAAACCTCCACCGCGTGAGGATGCAGCCTCAATATAGAGGCGCAATAGCCGGAGCGACAATGAAGGTTTAGCGCGTGATTCGGAAAAAGCCTGACCCGGGGGATCACGCGCCAAAAATATTACGACAGTCTAGCTGCCACGCCCGCCAAGCTTCGTGGCGGGCGCCGGCACCGGGCGAGCGCTGCGGGCGCGCTTGGCGGCGATGAAGCCGGCAAGATCGGCCAGCATGGTGTCGGAGGACGTGACGCGGTTGCGGCCAAGGCGCTTGGCGGCATAGAGCGCCTGGTCCGCCTGCCCGAGCAGGCCGTCGGGCGCGACGTCAAGGCAAGGCACCTGGGTCGCCACGCCGACGCTGAGGGTGATATGAGCGCCCGCGCGCGGCGCGCCATGGGCGATCTTCAGGTCCATCACGGCCTTCCTGATTCGCTCGGCCACCTCGCAGGCGCCGTCGCGGTCGGTCTCGGGCAGGATGATGGCAAACTCCTCGCCGCCATAGCGCGCGGCGAGATCGACCGCCCGCTGCGCCTGCGCGCCGACGATGGCCGCGACCGCGCGCAGGCATTCGTCGCCGCTCTGATGGCCGTGCTTGTCGTTGAAGAGTTTGAAGTGATCGACGTCGACGAACAACAGCGACATCGGCTTGCCCGAGCGCTGCGCGCGCAGCCATTCCGCCAGCAGCCTCTCGTCGAAGGCGCGGCGGTTGGCGAGCCCGGTCAGGCCGTCCTTGGCGGCGAGCGTCTGCAGCGCGAGCTCCGCCCGCTTCTGGTCGGTCATGTCGCGCAGGGTCTCGACGACCGCGATCAGATTGCCGTCCTCGTCGTGGATCGGGCCGGCGTCGATAGCGAGATAGAGATCGTTGCCGAGTTTGGGCATCACGCACCAGTTCTCGGCGGAGAAACCCATGCCGTGCTCGCTCCGAACCAGATACTGCGAATAGAGCTCGGCGAGCTTGTCGGGACGTTCCAGCGCCACCAGGTCGGCGAGGCAATGGCGCTGCTTCTCGTAGAAGGCGCGCCAGTGCTGGGAGGTGCCGAGCACCTCGGAAGCGGAAACCCCGGTCAGGCGCTCGCAGGCGTGGTTCCAGATTACGACGCGGCGCTTGGGGTCGATCACGAAGGTCGGGACCACCAGATGCTGCATCAGCCGCACGGCATAGGAGTGCGCGACTTCCGAACTTCGCGCGCGAGGCTTCTTCCTCATGTTTTCCCCCGGGCCGCGCTTCTGTCGCGGCGAAAATTGATTTTATCTAAGCCACGGCGATCGCGTCGCCGCTTACTTCAAACAATCGCCTGACCTCCGCGCCCGGCTTGGGGGCACTGAACAAATAGCCCTGCATCTCGGTGCAGCCGAGCTCGCGCAACAGCTCGCGCTGCGCCTCGGTCTCGACGCCTTCGGCCGTCGTCGTCATCTTCAGCGCAGCCGCAATATCGACCACCGCCTTCACGATCGAGGAGGAGGCATCGACCTCCGAAATATCGCTGACGAAGCAGCGGTCGATCTTGATCTTGTCGAACGGGAAGCGCTTCAAGTAGCTGAGCGAGGAGAAACCGGTGCCGAAATCGTCGAGCGCAATTCGAACGCCGATGTTGCGCAGCTGGTGCAGAATCGCGAGCGCCGCCTCGTCGTCCCGGATCAGCACCGCCTCGGTAATCTCGATTTCGAGCCGGCGCGGCTTCAGCCCGGAAGTGGCAAGAGCGCCGGCGATGCGCAGCGCCAGCGTCTGGTTCTTCAGCTGGACCGGCGAGACGTTGACGGCAAGCCGGATCGGCTCCGGCCAGGTGGCAGCTTCCGCGCAGGCGGTGCGCAGCACCCAGTCGCCGATCTCGTTGATCAGGCCGGTGTCCTCGGCGACCGGAATGAACTCGGCCGGGGAGATCATGCCGCGCTCCGGATGGCGCCAGCGCAGCAGCGCTTCGCAGCCCGACACCTCGTTGCGGCCGAGATTGACCAGCGGCTGGTAGTGAAGCTCGAAGCCGCCGCTCGCCAGCGCCTGCCGCAGATCCTGCTCCATCATCAGGCGGGCTCTGGCGCTCGCGTCCATCGATGGCGCGAAGAATCGATGCGTGCGGCGGCCGCCGGACTTGGCGGCGTACATCGCAAGGTCGGCGTTCTTGATCAGCTGGTCGTGATCGATGCCGTCCCGCGGCGCCAGCGCGATGCCGATCGAGGCGTCGGTCGACAGCTGATGGCCGAGGCATTGATAGGGCTTCCGGATCGCGGCGTGGATTCGCGACACCAGGTCGGCGGCCTCATCGTCCGAGCCGATCGCGGTCTGGACCACGGCAAATTCGTCGCCGCCCAGACGGGCGATCAGGTCGCTCTCGTTGAGGCAGCCTCGGATCCGGCTCGCGACCGTCTTCAGGAGCTCGTCGCCTATGTGATGGCCGAGCGAGTCGTTGATGCCCTTGAACTCGTCGATATCGATGTAGAACAGCGCGAACTGATGGCCCTCGCATGCCCTCTTCAGCTCATGTTCGATTCGTTCACGGAACAGCACCCGGTTCGGCAGGTCCGTCAGCGCATCGTAATGCGCCAGATGGGCGATCTTCTCGTCGGCCTCGCGCCGTTCGGTGACGTCCTCGACCACGTTGAGGACGTAGCGGGGCTCACCCGAATGATCGCGGATTGCAAGCCGCTTCGAGGTGATGATGCGGCTGCCCATCGTGCGGGTTTCCCAGCGATGGTCGTCCATGAAGACCATGCCGCTCGATTGCAGCGACCGCTCGTCATCGGCGATGATCCTGTCGGCGACATGTTTCGAAAACAGGTCATACGGCGTCTTGCCGACGATGTCCCCGGCGGATCGCCCAAACTGCTCCTCGGCGACGGAATTGACCAGCACGTAACGGCTGTCCTTGGCGTCTTTGACGGTGATCTGGGTCGGGATGTGATCGATGATCTCGCGCAGGAAGGCGCGGTTGCGGTCGCGCTCCTGCTCGAGCGTGCGCCGCTCGGTGATGTCCTCGATGGTCGCGACCCAGCCGCCGGTCGTCAGCGGCTTGTTGATGATGAGGTAGGAGTGACCGTTCGGGGTCTCCGTGATGGTGCTGTTGACCTTGCCCCGCGAGATGTTGCGCATGATAGGGTCGCAAAACGCGCGGACGTCGCCGTCGAAGGACCCGGTATCCTTGCGATGCTGGATCAGATCGTAATAGTGCAAGCCCGGCTTCACCACGTCCCTCGACAGGTTGTACATGTCGATGTAGCGCTGGTTGAAGGTGACAATGCGTGCCGACGAATCGTAGAGCAGGAGGCCCTGCGTCATGTTGTTCAAAGCGCTGTCGAGCCGCTGTTTTTCCTCCGCCAGCTGTCGTCGCGCGTCCTCGTTCTGCCGGTTGATCTGCCGGACGATCAAAAACAGGATGAACGCGATCACCGAGGCGGACAACGCCGCCGCGATGACGAGGAAACGGGTCTGATCCTGCCAATCGCTGAGCGCGTCGTCGACGCTGTTGGTGGCGATGACCACGATCGGAAAACGAGTCAGCTTGGCAGCGGCGCCAAGCCGGTCGAGGTGATCGACGGGGCTCAGGACGCGCATCGTCTGCAGGCCGCCCCGCTCCAGAACGCGCTCGATCAGCGGGGCCGATCTGAATTTCTTGCCTATCAGCTCGTCGACATGCGGATAGCGCGCCAGCAGGGTGCCGTCGCCATGAAACAGCGAGATCGCGGCCTCCGGACCGAGCACCACGGTGCCGAAGAATTTCTCGTAATTGGCCGGGTCGATCCGACGCGCCATCACGCCGAGGAACACGCCGTTGGCCCCGGTCAGCCGATGCGCGATGACGGTGGTCCAGCCGCCGGTGAAGATGCTGAGCACGGGCTCGGTGAGCACCGGCGTGGCGGCCGGATCGGATTTGAATTCCTTGAAATAATCGCGGCCGGAGACATTGACGTTGGGTAGCGGCCCGTCGCCGGAGGAATTGATGACGTCGCCATCGGCGTCGAAGATCGTGACGTCGCCCATATAGGACAGCGCGCTGACCTTGGACTTCAGCATCTCGTGGGCCTCGGCGCCCGACATTTTCTCCTTGAAGTCCTCCGGCGAGGTGAACTCGGAGACCTTCAGCTGCGTGATCAAGTCCGACGCGATAACCTCGGTATCCTCGAGCTGCTGGTCGAAATGCCGGGTCAGCAGCAGCACGGCGTTCTGCAGCTCGCGCTCGCTGTTGGCGATCGCGCGCTCGCGGAATTCGTCGACCATCATGATGGTGCCGAGCGTGATGGCCGCGACCAGCACGCAGCCGCAGATGATCAGCCAGGCGATCGGGTCACGGCCACGCGCCATGGTGACACGCCGCAGCGTGGCTGCGGTGGCGCCCCGAATGCTCGAACCCAACAGGCGCATTCCCCTCTCCCAGGAGAGCCATGCATACAATGGGGAGATGGCATAACCCGTTAGGAAATCGGGTTACTTTCGATTTAATCGATATCCTCACCGCGGTGGGCGGGATTGCGGCTTCGACGCGCAGCGTTAACGGCTCCTTAACGCCGATAACGGTCGCCGCGGGCATAGGCGGCACGGTTCTCCTGCACCGGCCGGCTCACGCGGCTGACGCGCGTCTCACTCGAGAGCGGGGTGGCCGGCTTCAATTCCTCGAGGAAGATCGGCCGGGAGAAATAATAGCCCTGCGCATAGCGGATCCGGGTGGCGCCCTGAAGATAGGCGAGCTCTTCGAAGGATTCGATGCCTTCGGCGATCACGGTCATGCCGAGGGCCTCGCTCAGGGATTCGATCGCGCGCAGGATGCCCTGGCTACGCGGGCGCTGATGGATGTCGGTGATGAAGGAGCGATCGATCTTGATCTCGTCGGCCGTGATGTCGGCAAGCGCCGACAGCGACGAATAGCCGATGCCAAAATCGTCGATGGAGATGCCGACCCCGAGCTTGCGGAAGATCGGCAGGATCTTGTCCTGGAAATGCGTCTTGGTGACGAAGGCATCCTCCGTCACTTCGATCATGAAGCGCCTGGGATAGCCGGTAGCCTCCAGCGCTCGCGCGAAGGATTGCATGAACTCGAAATTGCCGGCCTGCTTGGCGGCGACGTTGATGCTGATGGTCGCGGTCGGCCCGAACGTGTCGTTGATGAGGTCGATCGATCTCACGATCTCCGCCAGCACCAGATGGCTGAGCTCGTCGATCAACCCGAGTTCCACGGCGAGGTTGATGAAAGTGCCTGGAGCGTGAATCACGCCGTCATCGTCGCGCAACCGCACCAGCGCCTCTACACCTTTGATCTCCTGGGTGCGGATATCGACCTTGGCCTGGAACGCGCAGCAAAAGCGCTTCTCCAGGATGGCGGCCCGCAGCGACTGCTCCACCTTCATGCGCGCCAGCGCCTCGTGCTCCATGCCGGAGTCGAAGAAGGCGGCGGCACCCTTGCCGTCGTTCTTGACGCGATACATCGCCAGGTCCGCGTTCTGGCGCAGCACGTCATAGCTCCTGCCATGGTCCGGATGGATGCTGACCCCGACCGAGGTCGAGGCAAAGACTTCCGAATCATCGATAAAGAACGGCGCGCTCAGCCGCTTCAGCATCGACTCCAGGAAATCTGCGACCTCGAGCTGACCATGGATCGGGCTCAGCAGCAGCAGGAATTCGTCGCCGGAGATCCGTGACAACATGTCGGTTTCGCGCAATTCGCGCCCGAGCCGCCTGGCGAGCTCGACCAGGAGCGCGTCGCCGATGGCGTGGCCGTAATAGTCGTTGATATGCTTGAAATTATCGATGTCGAGAAAGGCGAGCGCGAATTTTCCGCCCTCCCGCACCAGCGTGTCGGTGCGATGCTCGATTACGCGGCGCGACGGCAGCTCGGTCAGTTCGTCGTAATAGGCCGAACGGAACAGCTGGTCCTCGAACGCCTTCTGCTCGCTGATGTCGGCGGAGCTCGATATCAGGAGCTTGCGGCCGTCGATCTTAACCGGCCGGTGGCTCGTCAGCAGGACCTGCTTCGCCTTGCCCTCTTCGACACACTCCTCGATGACGCCGGCCTGCCCGGCGCGCAACAGTTCAAGGCCGGTCTCGCGGCGCTGCTCCAGGTAGGGCGATGAGTGAACCGGCTCGCCGTCGGCGAGGCGGAGCTGGGCCGCGGCTGCGTCATTGACGATCAGGAAGCGGCCATCCGCGTCCTGTACGGTGACGCCGGAGGGCAGCAGTCTCACGATCTCCTGCAAAAGCCTGTGTTTGGCTTCGGGCGTGGCGAACTCGTCAGCGTCCGGGAGGACGGTTTCAAGGATGTGGGCGGCAGGGTGTTGCATGGCCCGCGGAGTGTGATGGGTTCCCTCTTAGTTTTGGTTAAGGGTTCCGTATAAAAACGGGTCGGCTTGAACAGGTTTTCGCCAGGCAGCTCGTTGCCGAAAATTGTCATTAACAGAGTATCAACGTCACTTTCGCCTCGGCGAAAAAATCGCGCGCAACGCAGGGCGCTTCCTCGCGAGCGCGCTTCTCGTCGCTATTTCTCACCGGCGGGCATGCGGCATTGCATGGTGCAATGAACTCCGGTCTTCAGATAGGCGATCTCGGTCTTGCCGTCGAACGGCGTCAGCGCCGATTTTAACAATCTCGTGCCGAAGCCGGGCGTGCCCACCTGCTCCACCGGCGGGCCTTCGGTCTCGTCCCATGTCACATTGAGGCGGTCGTCCGACAAGGTCCAGGACACCTGCAACAGCCCACGCGCCGAGGAAAACGCGCCATATTTGCCGGCATTGGTGGCGAGCTCGTGGAAGATCAGCGCGAGGCTCACGGCCAGTTTCGCTGGAATAAAGAGCGGCTCTCCATTCAGATTGAACCGGACATGGCCGTAGGGTCCGAGCTCGGAGACCAGCAAATCGCGGATGTCACAGCCTGAGCCGTCGACCTTGGCGATCAGATCGTCGGTCGCCGCTAGCGCGCGCAGCCGGTGGTCGACGCTGCTCCAGACCTGCGGCTCCTTTGCCAGCACCTGGTGCACCACGGCATGAATGACGGAAAGCTGGTTCTTCAGCCGGTGCTGCAGCTCAGACACGATCAGCCGGCGGTATTCCTCCTCCTGGACCAGGCGCCGCGAGATCAACCGCTGCTGACTGGCGATCGCGCGGTAGTGCTCGATGCCCCAGATGGTGAGACCGCACACCATCCAGAAAATGGCGAGCAACGCGATCCGCGCGAAATCCGCCGTCGAGTTGCCGAAATTGACAAAGACGCCGAGCACGCCGCCCACAACCGCCGTCAGGACGCCGATCCGTAAGCCGCCCACAGCGGTGGCGAAGAACACGGCGGGAATATAGGGCGTGAAGAATACGTCGGGCCGAATTTGCGCCAGGCCCCACCGCGCCAGGGTCGCAAGCACGAGGCAAACCGCCGCAAATCCGAGACCAAGGAGCCACGAGGGCTGCGCGATCCCCTGCCAGCCGTGCCGGAATTGGTCGATCACTCGCTTCATAGGCACCATCAGCCCGATCAGCCGATCCAAATTAAGGCCGCCGGTGACACGAAAAATATGCGCTTCGGCGCGCCGCGCCTAGCTGCCGCCGGCTCCGCCTCGAGTCATCGGAAAATATCGGTTCCAAAGAGGGAGATAATCCGGCCGGCGGACGGGCGGCATTCACTTGCATTAAAGGAAAACGTGATGGGCCGGTTCGATTGCAAGGTTGCGGTGATCACGGGCGCCATCAGCGGCATCGGCTAGCGCCGCCCGACGACAGGCTCCGCGTCCCCACCATCTTTCTCGCGATTAGCTAGGTTCGGTGGGCACGGCGCTGCCGCGCCTTTGCCCACCCTACAACTTTGCCTATCCTACGCACTCACACCGGCTTCACGATCACCTTCAGCCCGTCGCGCGGTTTGGGAATCGGCCACATCTGCCACTGCGGCTGATAACCTGACGGCAACGACACGTCGAGATTCTGCAGGAAGTGCCGCGCAAAGGTTTTTGCCTGCATGTAGGCGAAGTGCAGGCCGAGGCACATATGCGCGCCGCCGCCATAGGGAATCCAGGCATAGCGTTGCCGGTTGCGCTCGGCTTCCTTGGTGAAGCGCGTCGGATCGAAGCGATCGGGCTCACCCCAGATCTCCGGCATGTGATGGGTGAACAGCGGGTTGATGCCGACCAGGGTGCCGGCAGGGATCGCAAATCCCTTGAAGGTGAAATCGCGCACGGCGCGCCGCGGCATCGACGGCACCGGCGGCTTCATCCGCAGCGCCTCCTTGAATGCCATTTCCGACAGCGGCATGGCCTCGAGATGATCGAAGTTGATCGGCGCATCGTTCGACAGGCCGAGCGCCAGCACTTCCTCGCGCAGCTTCTGCTGCCAATCCGGATGCGCGGCGAGCTCGCCGATGAAGGAGGTGAGCGACGAGGTCAGCGTGTCGTGCGCGGCCATCATCAGAAAGCTCATATGGTCGATGATGTCCTGGTTCGACAACGGCGCGCCGTCCTCATCCTTGGCCTTGCAGAGCTGCGAGAACAGATCGTCGCTGCCCCTGGCGCGGCGGATCGGGATTTGCTCGGAGAAATAGGCGACGATGCGCTTGCGCCCGGCCACGCCACGGCCCATCTGCGTGCCGGGCAGCGGCTTGCGGATCGGCGCCACCGCGGCCGCTACCATGTCGATGAAAGCGCGCGTGATCTGGTCGACTTCGGGGCCGATCTCTGCGCCAAGGAACGAGGTCGCGGCGAGGTCGAGGGTGAGTTGTTTCATGGCGGGGTAGAGCAGCATTTCGCCGGGCCTCGCCTTCCATTGCGCGACCCGTGCGGCGATGCCCTTATCGAGCTCGGCAAGATAGGACTTCATCGGTCCCGACTTGAATGCCACCGACAAAGCGCGCCGGTGCAGCCGGTGCTCGTCGAAATCGAGCAGCATCAGGCCGCGCGGAAACAGCCGCCCCAGGATCGGGCCCCATCCATGTGTCGAGGAAAACAGCTTTCCCTGGTCGAACAGCACAAGCTCGTTGGCCTCGGGCCCGAGCAGCGAGAGGCTGGTCTCGCCGAACAGGTGCGTGCGATAGACGAGGCCATATTTCGTGGCGGCCTTTTCGATATGACCCTTGGGATCGGCCAGTACCTGCAGCGTCTTGCCGATGATCGGCCAGCCTTCATCGCCGGGAATATGGGTCAGCGAATTGCGTTTCGGCGGCGTGAAGCTGAACGCGGGAGAGGCCACACTCTGCATCGACATGGCAGGCACTCCTTTTTGGACGCGAAGCAATATCCCCTTGCTCCGACGGATAGTCCGTTTCGCTCCCACCCGCAAAGCCTGCCGGTCGTATCCGGCAAAAATGCGCCAATCCGACCGAATGCGGCAAAGCCGCCCATCCCGTCGTCATGGCCGGGCATAGCCGTTCGAAGAATGGCTCGCTTCCGCTCGCCTAAGTCCCGGCCATCCACGTCTCTCTTGACACGCGGAGGCAAAGACGTGGATGCCCGGGACAAGCCCGGACAAGCCCGGGCATGACGATCGTAGGTCGTGGGGAAAGGTGAAAGAGAGCGTCGGCTTACGCCTTGTTTTTCCGCTTGGCCGCTTCCTTCTGCAGGTCCGGCGCGTTCGCGGTGGCGATCGGGATCCGGCCGGGACCGGTATCGGCGAGCGCGGCGGCGGCCTTCTCGTTACCCATGATCTTGGCCATGACAGCTTCGCCGGCACGCTCGAAAATGGCGCGGTTCTCGATCACGAATTTCTGCGACTTGCGCATGCTGTCGACATAACCGTTGATCTCGGGCACCACGTAGCGGGCCACCATGTCCCAGCTCCGCCGCGTATTTTCCGGGTTGGCCCAGTCATGGGCGAAGCCGATGATGGTGCCGACGCCGCCCGACAGCTTCATCACATTCTTGATCAGCTTCACGAGGTCGTCGGGCGTTCCGATCGCGGACGCCGCGCCGTCGACGAAAGCGGTCTGGTCGACGGCCTCATCGGGTGAACTGAACGCCTTGATGCCCGGCCGCATCAACGTGCCGACATTATATTCATTGTGCCAGCGCATCAGCCCTTCGCGGGCCTCGCGCCGCGCCTGCTCACGGGTCTCGGCGACGTGCCAGGAGAGCAGCACCCGCCAGTTGGCGCGGTCGACGGTGGTGCCGTGCTTCTTCGCCGCATCCTCCGCGAATTCCCATTGCTGCGCGAGCGACATCAATCCCTTCGTCGACATCGAGCCGAGCGAGATGATACCGATGCCGTATTTGCCGGCGAGCGTCATGCCCGACGGCGAAATCATCGAAGCCACCACGCATGGCATCTCCTCCTGCAAGGGCAGGATCTGCAGCGCCGCGTCCTGCATGGTGAACCAGTCGCTCTTGGCGGTTAGACGCTCGCCGTTGAACAGGCGGCGGATCACCGCGATCGCTTCGTCCTGGCGGTCGCGCTGAGTGATCGGATCGATGCCGAGCGTGTGCGCGTCGGAGGCGAGTGCGCCAGGCCCGGAGCCGAAAATGGCGCGGCCGCCGGTCATGTGGTCAGCTGCACCATGCGCCTGCGCGACATTGTAGGGATGGTGATAGGGCAGCGAGATCACGCCGGTGCCGAGCTTGATGCGCTTGGTGCGCTCGCCGGCTGCGGCCAGGAACATCTCGGGCGAAGCGATCATCTCCCAGCCGGAGGAATGGTGCTCGCCGCACCAGAACTCGTCATAGCCGAGATCGTCGAGCTGCTGCACGAAATCGAGGTCGCGGCGGAATTGCAGCATCGGATGCTCGCCGAGCGGATGATGCGGGGCAAGAAAGGCTCCGAATTTGAGGCGCTTCATCGATGTTCCCTCGTGCCTTGTTGCTGTTTTTTGCTGTTTCATTGGTAAGCTACCTGCCCAGAGGTTTCAACGCTGACGCGTGCCGGGCGGCAATGCATTTTCCCGGGAAGCGGAAAGTCGGGCCCCTGACGTCGACGCGGCGCGTCGTTTTGCGTGGAGTAGCTATGATGATCGGCGCAGGTGCAGCGCGCGGCGCGGTAGCGGACACCCTCAGCGAGCTCATTGCCTCCTTCGATGGCGAACGGCAGGCCCTCGGCGTGCCCTCGATCAGCGTCGCGCTGGTCGAGGACGGCCGCATCAGCCTCGCTCAGCGCGGGGTGGAGAGCGCATCGACCGGCGCGCCGGTCGGACCCAGGACGCGCTATCAGGCCGCGTCAATGTCAAAGACCGTAGCAGCGATCACCGCGCCGTCGCTGTCGATCGCGTGCTGGATGCGCTGGCGCGCTATTACCAGTGGCCGGCCCGCGCGCCGTGGCCGGAATCGTGAGAAAACGACGGCGTCTGACGAAGGCGTGAAGGCCTGCTTACCTCCGAGGTAATCGCGGAGTTGATCGCGAGCTGAGATATCCGGTGCAACGGAATTCCAGCAAGGCTCTCCTTCCCCATGCATCAGATGGTTTCAGCAAATCTCGAGACGTCGCGCCGATGGTGGGTGCTCGCGATCGTGGTCGCGGCACAATTCATGTTCGGTGTCGATGCCTTCGTGGTCAACGTCGCAATTCCGACCATTGCCGCCGAGCTGCATGCCAGCGCAGCCGAGATCGAATCGGTCATCGCGATCTATCTCATCGCCTATGCGACGCTGATCGTCACCGGCGGCCGGCTCGGCGATATCTACGGCACCAAGGGCATCTTTCTCGCCGGCGTATTCGGCTTCACGTTGACCTCGTTGTGGTGCGCCCTGGCGCAGTCCGGGACCGAGCTCATCATCGCGCGGCTGGCGCAAGGCGCGACCGCGGCGTTGATGGTGCCGCAGGTGCTCGCGACGCTGCACCTGTTGTTCTCCGATTCCGCGCGCAGCCGCGCCTTCGGCATTTACGGCATCACGCTCGGACTTGCGGGCGCGGCCGGCTTCGCGCTCGGCGGCATTCTGGTCAGTCTCGATCTTGCCGGCGTCGGCTGGCGCGCGGTGTTCCTTGTCAACGTGCCGTTCGGCATGGTGATCCTCGCCGCCGCGATCCGGATCATGCCGTCCGTGCCGCGCCGGGCCGGCACCAGGCTCGATATCGGGGGTGCGATCGTGCTGTTTCTCGGCCTGTTGTGTCTGATCGGGCCGCTCCTGTTCGGCCAGGATCTTCACTGGTCGCCCGCTGTCTGGCTCGTGATGGCTCTTGGCGTTGCGATCGTCGCCGCCTTCGTCAGGCTCGAGCGCGCAGTCGAGCGAAGCGGCGGCATGCCGCTGATCGATCTTGCGCTGCTATCGGACAAAGCCTTCATGCGCGGGCTGGTCGCGACATTTTTCTTCTTCTTCGCCAACCTGTCCTTCTACCTCATCATCACCATGTACATGCAGACGGCGCTGCAAATTCCGCCGATCAAGGCGGGCCTCGTATTCGTGCCGCTGGCGCTCACCTTTGTTGTCGCGTCCCGCCACAGTGGAGCACGCGCCAAACACCGCGGCACGCTGGTGCTGATCGAAGGCTGCGCGATCCAGGTCGCAGGGCTTGCGGCGCTGGCGCTGATGGTCGCGACTGTCGCGACGCCGACCGCGCTGATGCTCGCGCTGATCCTGATGATCTTCGGCTACGGGCAGGGTTTGGTGATGGCGCCGCTCTCGGGCGTCGTGCTGTCGAGCGTGAAACCTTCGAGCGCCGGCTCCGGTTCCGGCATGTACGGCACCACGTCGCAAATCGCCAACGCATCCGGCGTTGCCGCGATCGGCGCGGAGTTCTTCGCGATCGAAACCGCCCGCTCGACACGGCAAGCAATTTTCGTCTCGATCGCGCTCTTTATTCTCTCGATTGTTACTTGCGCCGCATTGCTGTCATGGATGCGTCGCGCGTCCGCCTGAAGTCTAAGCGGGCGTTCACGTCAACCGTTGCAAATTGGCTTCAGTCGCAGCGTTTCTGGGGACTGACAGCACACAACCTTTTTATTTTGCGGTGCAGCAACTATCTTGTCATGCTGGAGTTGACGATTTCTCGCATGATGGAGTGCCGGTGTCGCTGGCCAACAACGTCGATTTCTTTAGAAGCCTGCACAAGCTCAATCGGCTGAACCGATTGTCCGAGCTCGGCGTCGGCTTGCGTCCGGATGTCGAGAGCCCGCTGGTCGAAGTCCCGGACTTCGGACCAAACCCGGGCGACTTGCGCATGCTCGCGTTCGTTCCCGAGCATCTGCAGCAGCCGCGCGCGCTGGTCGTCGTGCTGCACGGCTGTGGCCAAACCGTTTTCGGCTATGACCATGGCGCCGGCTGGTCGACCCTTGCCAGGCAATATGGCTTTGCCTTGCTGATGCCGGAGCAGGTGGTTTCCAACAACGCCAGTGGCTGCTTCAATTGGTTCAATCCGGAAGACACCGCGCGTGATCGCGGCGAGGCCGCGTCGATCCGGCAGATGATTGCGCGCATGGTCGAAGATCACGGCATCGATCCCCATCGGATCTTCATTACCGGGCTTTCCGCCGGAGGCGCCATGACCTCGGTGATGCTCGTGACCTATCCGGAAGTGTTTTCGGCCGGCGCGATCATCGCCGGCCTGCCCTATGGCGTGGCCCATGACGTGCGCGAGGCACTGACGATCATGCGCGCCACGCCCGTCCGCACGCCGCGCCGGCTAGGCGATCTCGTGCGCAAGGCTTCGCAGCACAAAGGGCCGTGGCCCCGGCTCTCGGTGTGGCACGGCAGCGTCGACGGCGTGGTCGCGCCGGCCAACGCCCGCGAGATCGTCAAGCAGTGGCTCGACGTGCATCATTTGCCGCAGGCTCCGATGTCCGAAGGCATGGTCGACGGCCATCCGCGCCGGGTCTGGTGGAATGCGGACGGCGAGACCGTCGTCGAATCCTACACCATCACCGGCATGGCTCACGGCACGCCACTCCGCATCGCCGACAATGAGCAGCGCTATGGCGCGCCGGGCGCGTTCATGATCGAGGCCGGCATCTCCTCCTCGTTCCACATCGCCAAATTCTTCGGCCTCACGAACTGGATTGGCGAGCCCGAGGTCAAGCCGGATGTGAACGCTGAGGCGAAGTCAGATCTCAAGGTTGCGGCAAAGTCGGTCAAGCCGCCGCGCAAGCCGGCTCCGAAGGCCGCGAGGCCGGCCGACGCCATTACGCCGGTCGTTCCGCCTGTGCCGATGCCGGACTTCACCGAGGTGTTTGATCCGGCCATGAGGATGCATGCGCGTCCCGAGCAAAAGCCGAAGCCGAAGCCCAAGAAGGAACACGGCCGCCGCGGCATCGAC
>Ga0207661_10000691_pt1 | contig 21901 bp, 21 predicted proteins | sample KBSC713LmetaG_FD_184337 | JGI IMG/M metagenome (GOLD analysis project Ga0207661, IMG submission 184337) | Corn rhizosphere microbial communities from Kellogg Biological Station, Michigan, USA - KBS C7.1-3L metaG (SPAdes) (version 2) | ecosystem: Host-associated > Plants > Roots > Rhizosphere ...
TCCTAAAGAATTCTGGGCTGTAAAAGATATCAGCTTTACACTCAGAAGAGGAGAATGCATAGGATTGATAGGGCACAATGGCGCAGGTAAAAGCACGCTGCTGAAGATTCTGAATGGTTTATACGCTCCTGATAAAGGACAGATCGTTATGAAAGGAAAAATCGGTGCACTTATTGAGTTAGGGGCCGGATTTAATCCCATTCTGACAGGCAGGGAGAACATCTATAATAATGCCTCCATTCTAGGCTTCACCAAGAAAGATGTTGAGGATAAAATGGAATCTATCATTGAATTTTCAGAAATAGGACAATTTATCGACATGCCTATCCAGAATTATTCTTCCGGGATGAAAGTGAGACTGGGATTTGCCATTGCAGCACATCTTGAACCTGATATTCTTATTATTGATGAAGTCCTTGCCGTAGGAGATTTAGGGTTTGTCTTGAAATGTTTCAAAAAAATAGATGAACTCCTTCCCCATACTGCGCTTATATTTGTTTCTCACAGCATGCCTATGGTATCAAGAATATGCAATGAAATTATTTTAATGGATCATGGAAAGGTAGAATATTATGGGAATGATATTGGAAAAGGGATACAACTATATTACAGTAAATTTGCCAATAATGGTGAGAATATAGTTTTTGACAATGGAACGTTGGAGCTGGTGTCAAAACACACAGATCTTATACAGAATATCATTCATCGTAATATAGATTTTACATTAAAATTTAAACTAAAGTTAAAAAAAGCACTCTCAGAAACACCTGTTTTATATTTGGAATTTAAAGATAAAGAACAACGGCCTATTGCCGGATTATATGTAAAGAATATTACAAATATTTCATCAGATAATAATATAATTGAGTATTCGGTAAAGATAAAAAATCCCTTATTTACTTTAGGAAAGTATATTGCTGATATTAATCTTTATGATGGAAAAGATTCAACTATTTTTCTACGAATCAATAATATATATGAGTTTATTGTGAATGGAAATGAAGAACAGTGGGTCCCTTTTGAACTAGAGTCTGAAAATATAATAACACTTAATTAAAAACACTATGATTTCTGTAACCCGGCCCTTTCTCCCTCCTCAGGAAGAGTATCAAAAATATCTAGAAGGCATCTGGAAAAGAAACTGGCTTACCAATATGGGGCCTCTAGCAAGTCAGCTGGAAATGGAACTGAAAGATCGTTTAAAAGTTAATCATTTGCTTTTCGTGACCAATGGAACTGTTGCCATACAGATGGCTTTAAAAGCTTTAGATATAAAAGGCGAAGTTATTACGACACCCTTCTCCTTTGTAGCTACTACAAGTTGTATTTTTTGGGAAGGGTGTACACCTGTGTTCGTAGATATTGATCCGAAATCTTTGAACATTGATCCTGCTAAAATCGAAGAAGCTATTACTGAAAATACAACAGCTATTTTAGCCACCCATGTGTATGGAAATCCATGTGATGTTGAAGCTATCGACCATATTGCTAGAAAACATAATCTTAAAGTTATTTATGATGCAGCACATGCCTTTGGAGTAAATGTTAATGGAAAATCTATTTTCAGTTACGGAGATATTTCTACCTGTTCGTTACATGCCACAAAGCTCTATCACTCTATTGAAGGAGGGCTCATGATTACAAAAGATCCGGACCTTTTAAAGAAAATAGCGTCAGTAAGAAATTTTGGGATTGCAAGTTTTGATACATTTTCAAATCTAGGTATTAATGGAAAAAATTCCGAGTTTCATGCGGCAATGGGATTAGCAAACTTACCTTACATTGATAAAATTCATCATAAAAGAAAATCTCTTGCAGAGCTTTATGACAAAAGATTATTGAATGTATTAAAAGCAACAAGACCTGTATGGCATAAAGAATCTCATGAGAACTATGCTTACTATCCTATTATAGCAGAAAGTGAAGAATTATTAATTAAACTTAAAACAGAGTTAGATAAGCAGCAGATTTTTACAAGAAGATACTTCTACCCTAGCCTTGCCTCATCTTTGCCTTATCTGCCAAAATTAGAACTTTCTATTACGGAAGATATTTCAAAAAGAGTACTATGTCTGCCTTTATATTATGATTTAACATTTGAGGAAGTTGAGTATATTTCAAGAGTCATTTTAAGAATTCAAAATAACTAATGTATGAAAATTGCCATTATGCAGCCATACATTTTTCCTTACATAGGATATTTTCAAATGATAAGTGCTGTTGATAAATTTGTTTTTTATGATGATGTAAATTTTATCAAGCAAGGCTGGATCAACAGAAATAAAATCCTAGTATCTGGAAGAGGGTATCTATTTACAGTACCGCTATCAAAAGCTAATTCTTTTACTTTGATTAAAGATACTCTAATCAATAACAAGCTGTACGAAATCTGGAAATTAAAATTTCTGCAAACGTTATCACAGAACTATAAAAATGCCCCTTATTTCAGCAAAATATATGAGCTTATCGCAGAAGTTCTAAACTCCAAGCACAATTCTATTAGTGACTTAGCTATAGATAGTATACAAAATGTCTCACAATATCTAAATCTGAAAACCCATTTTATTATCTCATCAGAATCCTATTCCAATAGAAATTTAGAGAGGCAGAAACGGTTGTTTGATATCTGTAAGCAGGAGAAATGCTCTCATTACATTAATGCTATAGGAGGTCAAGAACTTTATAAAAAAGAAGATTTTATAAAAGAAGGAATACAATTAAACTTCATTAAATCTTTACCTTTGGAGTATAAACAATTTAAAAATCAATTCATTCCTTACCTTTCAATTATTGATGTCTTAATGTTTAATAGTCAGGAAGAAATAAATTTTTTATTAACTAAACACGAATTTATAAATTAATATTTATGGAAAAAATTGTAATTTTCGGAACCAGTCAGCTAGCGAGTTTAGCTCATTTCTATTTTACGCATGATTCTCCACATCAAGTGGTAGCATTTACTTTAGACAAAGACTATATATCTGATAATGAATTCAGAGGTTTGCCTGTTATTGCATTTGATGAAATAGAAAAACATTATCCACCTTCCGAATATAAATTATTTTTACCCATAAGCTTTAAAAAGATGAGTTTCTTTCGTAAAGCCAAATTTGAAGAAGCTAAAAGAAAAGGATATACATGTGTAAGTTACGTTTCCAGTAAGGCAAGCACATGGCCAGATCTCACCATTGGTGAAAATTGTTTTATTTTTGAGGATAACACTATACAGCCGTTTGTTACTATAGGAAACAATTGCGTTTTATGGAGTGGAAATCATATTGGGCATCACACAAATATTCATGATCATGTTTTCATAACTTCCCAGGTTGTTATTTCAGGATGCTGTGAAATTGGTGAAAATTCATTTTTCGGGGTTAATGCAACAATACGGGACGAAACCAACATTGGTAAAGCATCCTTAATTGGTATGGGAGCGATTATTACAAAAGATACTCCGGAATTCAGCATCTGGCTGGGAGCGAAGTCTACTATGAGAGAAGAAAAAAGTATTGATATAGATAGTATTTCTCATAAAACAAATGGCTAGTAATGTGGACTAAGAAAGGAAAGATACACCATGTTGATCATTATAATGATTGGATGATTTCTCATGCATGCGTTCCGACAGCACTACAGATTAACGCAGATACTATAAGGATTTATTATGCTCCCCGGAATTCTGATGGAAAAAGTATACCAACTTATATAGATGTATCTGCGGACAATCCGGGAGAAATTTTATATATTCATGATCAACCTATTTTAGAGCCCGGAGAGCTAGGTACATTTGATGATGGAGGAATTATGCCTTGCTCCGTAGTCCGAATATCGGAAACATGTATCTATATGTACTACGTTGGGTGGAATGCCAGTGTTCTGGTTCCTTACAGAAATGCGATAGGATTAGCTATTAGTTATGATAATGGTGAAACTTTCCAGAAAGCATTTTTGGGAGCGATTGTTGAACGCAGCCGTGATGAGCCTTTTTTTACAGCTTCTCCCTGTGTCATTAAACAAGAGAATAAGTGGATTATGTGGTATGCTTCCAGTACCGGATTTGTGTTAAATAACGGGAAACCTGAACCCTTGTATGAAATTAAATATGCATATTCTGATGATGGTATTAATTGGAATCGTCCTAACATTACCTGCATTCCCCCGGCTGAAAAATATCAGTGTACAGCTAGGCCTACAGTAATTATAGAAGACGGAAAATACAAAATGTGGTTTACCTATAGAGGATCGTTTGATTATAGAGACGGTAAAGAAAGTTATAGGATCGGTTATGCGGAATCGAATGATGGAATTCACTGGCTACGGGATGACCAGGCAAGCGGAATTGGGTTTTCAGATTCAGGATGGGATTCTTCAATGCAAACTTATCCGTCTGTTATTGAAGTGAATAACCAGAAGATTCTATTTTATAATGGTAATGGCTTCGGAAAAACCGGAATAGGATACGCAATATGGGAGTAGAGGTAAGAAAAAAGGTCAGCTGCCACGTTATCACATATAACCATATCAATTACATTCAAAGATGCATTGATGGGATTCTTATGCAAGAAACCGACTTCGACTTTGAAATTGTTATAGGCGATGATGTATCTACTGATGGTACCCGGGAAATTGTGGAACGTTATGCCGCTGAATACCCTCACATAATCAAGCTGAATTTAAGACAGAAAAGAGGATCAGGAATTCCCGGTAAAGAAAATTTTGTTTCTACCCTCGAGATGTGTACCGGAGAGTATATATCCTTGTGTGATGGCGATGATTACTGGACAGATACCTTAAAACTACAGAAACAGGTTGATTTTTTAGAAAAAAATAAAGATTACGTTTTATGCTTTCATAAAGTTAATATCTTAAAAACAGACGGGACAATCACATCTGACTTTATTACGAGGTTGCCAGATAATTATGAATCGCGTCAGGACCTTGTTATGAATGCAAATTACATTCATACTCCGTCAGTTTTGTTTAAAAACATAATTGGCGAAGAGCTTTATTCAATTGAATTTCAAGAAAGTCCTATAGGAGATTATTTTCTCTATATTATACTTACACAGTATGGAAAAATAGGATATATAGATGAACCTATGGCTGTCTACAGGCATAATGTTGGTGTTTATAGCTCACTCAGCAAACTAAATATGACTAAGGCAGATCTATTGCTATTCACCAATTTATATTCGTTTGAAAAGGATAAAAACGCTAAAAAAATTTTTTATCAAAATATTTTAAATATATTGAGCATCATAGAAAAGGAAATAAATAATCTCAATAATGAAAATAAGTTATTGAACACACGCAGGCATAATATTGTCGAAACAATCTACAAATTCTTGAAAAGGTAAAAAATATGTTGATTTTCAAAATATAAATGTATTATGAAAAAAATAAAACCTCTTGCCTTTTATCTTCCTCAATATCATCCTATTCCTGAAAATGATGAATGGTGGGGAAAAGGATTTACAGAGTGGACAAATGTAGGAAAAGCAAAGCCTCTTTACGATGGGCATGAACAACCTCTTTGTCCGGGTGAACTTGGATATTATGATCTCCGTGTTCCTGAAGTAAGAGAGCAACAGGCACAGATGGCCAGAGATTATGGAGTGTATGGATTTATATATTATCATTATTGGTTCGGCAATGGTAAACAACTTCTTGAGCGTATCGCGAATGAAGTCCTTGAATCAGGAAAACCTGACTTTCCGTTCTGTTTTTGCTGGGCCAACGAAACCTGGTCGGGCAGATGGCATGGTCTTGATAAAAAAATATTGGCTGAACAGGTTTATCCATCACAGGAAGACCTCGAGGCGCATTTTAATTATCTTTTACCTTTTTTTAAAGACAACAGGTATATAAAAGTAGATGGAAAACCTGTTTTGGTAATATATGACCCTTCCGACCTTAATGATAAGGCTCCAGACTATATTTCAAAATTCAGAACTTTAGCAAAAGAAAATGGAATTGATGATCTTTACATCATAGCAAGTAATAAACAACCTGATCATTTGGATTACAAACAGATGGGATATGACGGGAAAATTTCTCATGCATTTCAAAAGGCCTGGATTCCCTACATAGAGAATCCAAAAGTATATATATCAAGCACAGAATATTACGTAAAAAAAGTAAAAAGAATTTTTGGAATAAAAGGAAAACCAAAACCTGAAAAGAAAGTAAATATTCAGGATGTCCGTATTATTGTGGATGAAATGAAATTTGTCAATGCAGGAGTTGATACGTATCCTATGGTGCTGTCCAATTGGGACAATACACCAAGAAGTGGATATAATGGTGTTATTTTATCTAATAACAGTCCTGAAGTTTTCAGAAAACAAATTGATAAAGCAGCTCTTTTTCTGAGAGAAGAAGATACTACAGAGAATTTTTTAATCCTGAAATCATGGAACGAGTGGGCTGAAGGCAATATTTTGGAACCAGATCTTAAAAATGGATTTTCCTTTTTAGAAGAGATTAAGAAAATAAAAAATATATAGATTAATGGCAGTTCCTACAGTATCCATTATCGTCCCATGCTACAATCAGGCACAATACCTTGATGAGTGTTTGCAGTCTGTAGCATCCCAGATTTTTAAGGACTGGGAGTGCCTCATTATCGATGACGGATCACCGGACCATACTGCTGAAGTTGCAAAAAAATGGGTAGAAAATGATCCCAGGTTTACCTACTACAGAAAAGAAAACGGAGGAGTTGCCTCAGCAAGAAATTTCGGGCTGGATAAAGTAAGAGGAAAATGGATTCTGCCGCTTGACGGAGATGACAAGATCAATGAAAACTATCTTTCCTATGCCATAGAAAAACTTCGGGAAGGCTATGATCTGGTCTATTGCCATGCAGACTATTTCGGAACCAGAAATGAACCTTTCGTCTTATTGGATTATACTTTTGAGAATTTATTAAAATATAATGTGATTTTCTGTTCAGCCCTTTTCAGCAGGGAAAAACTGAATGATATACGGTATGATGAAAATATGACCCATGGGCTGGAAGACTGGGAATTCTGGATTTCCTATCTCTCTCAGCCGGATATGAAAGTGCATCGTCTGGAACAGACGCTTTTCTATTACAGGATTAAAGATATTTCCAGAAATGAAAACATCAAAAACGATTCGGAAAAAATGGATCAGGCCAAGAAATACATCCTGGACAAGCATAGCAAAACCTATTTCAGTACTTTCGGAGATTATTTTCATCTGATATGGAAAGTCTCTGCCCTGGAAAGAGAAAACAATTACTATAACAGGATCATCAGCAGTAAAAAGTACAAAATAATTAATCGTGTGATCAATTTCATCCATAAAATACAACCTTAATTCCCTTAAAAGACAAACATAGAAGATGAACCCGTTAGTTTCCGTTATCATTCCCAACTACAATCATGAAAAGTTCCTGCCTCAAAGACTGAAAAGCGTATTTGAGCAGACCTATGATCACTTTGAGGTGATTCTTCTGGATGACTGCTCTACGGATAACAGCAGTATGATACTGCGGGAATATGCTTACCATCCCAAGACTTCCCATATTATTATCAATGAAAAAAACTCGGGAAGTCCGTTTGCACAGTGGGAAAAGGGAATCAGCCTCGCCAAAGGAGACTATATATGGATTGCAGAAAGTGATGATTTTGCTGAGACCAGCTTCCTCGAGAGACTGATGCCTTTATTCTTTGAAAAAGAAAATGTAGGCCTGGTGTACAGCAGATCGGACAATGTTGATGAAAACGGTCGTTTTTATGATATCTTCTGGCCGGATAGCCTGGATGAAAAAAGGTGGCAGTTTTCGCATTACAATGAAGGAAAGGATGAAATACGCAATTTTTTAAAGTTCAGGAATACCATTCCTAATGCCAGTGCCTGTATTTTCAGGAAGCAGGATTTTGATTTTTCCCGGATGAAGACCATGTTTTACTCCGGTGACTGGCTTTTCTGGACTATGATTTTACTGACGAGCAATATCTATTTCTGCAGCGATGTGCTTAATCATTTCAGGTTCCATGATAAAACGACCAGAAGCCTGAAGTCTGCTACAAATGCCAAATACCAGGAATACCTGTATGTACTTTCTTTTATTTATCAAAAGCTTAACGAAAAGCTGGGGTATGAAAGAAACCACTTCTGGATCTATTATGAGCTCCGGAAACAGTCGGTATCGCCTGTTTTTCTGTTCAGGAAAGCCAGGCCATTCTTTTATGCTTATGCATACTTCAGGTATAAATTACTGAAATACCGAATAAGGACAAAAATTTTACACAGATGAAGCATCCCAAAGCCTTTTGTACGATCATTACCAACAATTACTTTTCCTGGGCACTGTCACTGTATGATTCCCTGGCAGAATTTGACCGTGATATCATCCTGTATGTTGCGGTGGTTGATCATTCCGTAGAAGACCATTCGTCCAAGACGATCGGTAAAAACATCAAGATATTAACCCTGGATGATTTTGACGGCGTAAAGTTTTCGCAGGAAATCATTCATCAATATAAAGATAACCTGAATATTCTGAGATGGGCCCTGAAACCTGTATTGGTATCAAAGTGCCTTGAGTTCAGTGAAAAAGTTATCTTTACGGATGCTGATATCTATTTTTTTAATGCGTATCAGTTTTTATTTGATTATTTAGATGCTTCCCATATCCTCCTTACTCCGCATTGGCGGCCTCTGACACCCGGTGAAAACCCGGCAGAGTTCAATGCTACATTCAGACATGGAATATTCAATGCAGGATTCATTGGCGCTAGCGCACATGGTAAAAGTGCACTGGAATACTGGGCGGAGAACTGTTATATTTTCTGCGGGAATAATCCTGAGGTCGGACTGTATCATGATCAGGTTTACCTGAATCTTATTCCTGCTTACTTTGAAAAAGTAAAGATTGTGAGAGACCTGGGCTGTAATCTTGCGGGCTGGAATATTGATTTTTGCAGGAGGACAAAAGATCCGGAAAATGATGAGGTGAAAATTAATGGCACTTTCCCAGTTGTCTTCATTCATTTCACCAATGTCACCATTGATAAAATTTTGAAGGGAGAAGACCATCTGCTGAAGCCTCATCTTGAAAAATTTGATAACAGCCTCGTTAAAAACGGTTTTAAAAGCATCATATCCCAGAGGCTGGAGTATTTTGACCGGCTGGTCAGAGAACAGAATGAGTCTCTTTGGGATAAACAGATCAAAAAGCTGAAACAGATGTACTACAGAATAAGATACTGAAAGTACAGTTAAGATTTTTATAACACATTAAAGAAAAACAATGCTGCCTCCGGTAAAATATAAAGAAATCCTGTGGGGAGACGGGCCACAGAATTCCGCACCTATTCCTAAGATCATCTGGTCATTCTGGGACTATCCCACAGAATCACCTCTTGTGAATGCCTGTGTGCGAAATCTGAAAAAATACCTGCCTGATTTTGAAATCCATGTTTTGAACAGAGCATCCGTTAAAAAGTTTTTGCCTGATATAGAAATGACGGTCCGGGAAGATATTTCCTTCGTTAATTTTACCGATCTTACCAGGCTTACCATATTGGATACTTTTGGCGGATTCTGGATTGATGCCAGCATTATGCTCACTGAAAACCTGGACTGGCTGTACCGTTCAAAATCACAGACAAATGCCGACCTGATAGGCTTCTACTCAGACCACATAACGAATGACTTTGAATATCCTATTTTAGAGACATGGTTTATTGCCACTCCCAAAAACGGGAAAATGATCCATGACTGGCATCTGGAATTCAGACAATGCTATTACTCACCGGATCCGCATAACTTTTATCCTGAAATAAAGCATAATCCCGTAAGAAGGCAAAATATCAAAGAAGACTGGCTGCTGGATTATCTCATTGCCTACCAGGCTGCAATGACCGTTATGCACAGATCAAAGGATTACCGCATATTGATGATCTCAGCAAATGATATGGCACATTTCTATAATTTCAAATTAAAACTGAAAGGAAAACAACTGAGCACTTATTTTCTTAAAGGTGAGGTTCCACAGCATTATCCTAAAATGATAAAGTTTGAAAAAAACGGAAGAAATATCATCGATCAAGACATTGCCTACGGAAGGTACCACCGTACATCTTTCTTATTTTCCATCTCGAAAGAACAGAATTATTTTCTTCATAAATTAAAAAGAAAAAAAACTTACGCTATATTTATCGCTCGAAACCTGATAAAAAGGTTCATGCATACAGCAAACTCACACAACAAATGATTATAGGAAACGGACTTATTGCCAACTCATTACAGCATATTGACACAGAAGCCCATCTCTTTTTTGCTTCAGGCGTTTCGAATTCACTGGAAACCAGAAGCTCTGAATTTGAAAGGGAATTCTCGCTTCTTAAAAAAAGTATCGAATCTAATAAAGAAAGTAAGTTATTTTACTTTTCTACCCTCAGCATTCAAGACCAGTCCAAACAGGACAGCCAGTATATCATCCATAAGCTGAAGCTTGAAGACTATATCAGGAAAAATGCAGAAAACTACATCATTTTAAGAATTGGGAATATCGTGGGTAAAGGAGGCAATCCGAATACTCTTTTTAATTTCCTTAAAAGCCAGATTAAAGCTGAATCTAAGTTTAATCTTCACCGCAGGGCAAGGAGACTCCTGCTGGACATCGATGATATTCCATGGTTTGTCAGCAGCCGTTGCTCAGAGATCAGTAATGATACCGTTAATTTCGCCTATCCTTATTATTATGACTTGAAATCAATTGTAAACGTTATACAGGAACATATCGGTGCAGAGGCAGATTATACTGAGTCTGATGAGGGAGATTTTTATAAAGTAGACTTTACGGAAGCAGTAAACACTTTTTTTATAGAGACCTCACCCGATAGATACCTGAAGATGCTTGCAGAAAAATATATTTAAAAAATGACGCAGAAAATCTACATCATTATTGTTACCTACAACGCCATGCAATGGGCGGAAAGATGTTTTGGAAGCCTGAGAAATTCTTCCGTGCACGTCAATTGTATTGTAGTCGACAATGGATCTTCTGACGGCACTCAGGAATATCTCAATGCGAATTTTCCGGAAGTACATGTAATTCAATCGGAACAGAACCTGGGTTTTGGTAAAGCGAACAATATCGGTATTGAAACAGCCTATGCATCCGGAGCAGAATTCTTTTACCTGATGAACCAGGATGCATGGCTGTACAGAGACAGTATTGAAAACCTGCTTGCGGTATATAACAGCCATCCCGATAAAGATGAAATAGGAATTCTGAGCCCGATGCATATTGACGGAAGCGAAAAGAAACTGGACATTTTCCTGGATAAATACATCGCTACTAATTTTGAACATACACGCCTGATATCAGACTTGTATTTTCAGGAGCTGAAACCTTATTATGAGCTGAAATTCATCAATGCAGCGCATTGGTTGCTGCCTAAAAGCACTGTTGAAACGGTAGGAGGGTTCAACCCGTACTTTTTTCATTATGGAGAAGATGCAGAATATGCCAACAGGGTCACTTACCACGGAAAAAAAACACTACTGGTGCCGGGAAGTAAAGTTGTGCATGACGGCAAACAGTTTTTGAATAAGGTTGATTATTCCGTTTATGAAGACCTGGGGGTGGAGATCAATATTATGAATCCCAACCTTGACCACTCTTTCCAACAGGAAAAAAAAGCTCTTACACAAAGCATGGTTAAGACCCTATTATTACGTAAGTTTATTGATTATAAAAATTTATTACAGAAATACAGAAAAATTTCAAAGGAAGAAGGTCGGTTCAAAGAAATACTTAAGCAGGTCACTCAAAAGAAACCGACATTTCTAAATATTCAAGCATAAAAAACACAAAATAGATGTCCATTCTTAGAAGATTAAAAATTGCATTTCACTCAGGTTCAACATATGATTGTCCATTCTGCGGATATCATGCAAAAAGCTGGGAAACGGTAGGTCATGACCTCCCGGTACTTACAGAAAAGCAGGTTGTAGGCGGCGGCAGAAGAGCAGCAGGATGCTACCGGTGTCAATCCAGAGACCGTGAAAGGCTTCTGTACGCCTATTTTATGGAAGAGCTGAAAATTGCTGACCGGAAAGATCTTGCTATTCTGCATATTGCTCCCGAACAGAAGCTTTCAAGGCTTTTCCTTAAGCAGAATTTCAGAGAATATATCTGCGGAGATCTTTTTACGAAAGGATATGAATATCCGGACCACGTACAAAATATGAATGTCCTGGATATACAATATCCCGATCATCACTTCGATATCGTTATCTGCAACCATGTACTGGAACACATTCCTGAAGATTCAAAAGCGATGTCCGAACTTTTCAGGGTATTGAAGCCTGGCGGAAAAGCCGTTCTCCAGGTTCCGATTTCTAAAAACAGCCTGAAAACAGTTGAAGATTTTACCATTACAAACCGTGCTCAGCGTGAAGCTTTATTCGGTCAGTTTGATCATGTGAGAATTTACGGACAGGATTATGAGCAAAGGCTTCGAAGTGTTGGTTTTACGATAAACAGGATCAACATTTCCAAAAAATATAAGAACATGGGACTTAATCCAGATGAAGATCTTTTTGTATGTGAAAAATATTAATCCTTATTATTGAAATCATATGTGCGGAATTGCAGGAATTATTGCAGGGAACTCAGAAAGCTATCAGCAGCAGCTTCAAAACATGACCGATGCCATTGCGCATCGCGGTCCGGATTCGGCACATTTTGAATTTTATCCGAATGCCGCATTGGGTCACCGCAGGCTTTCCATCATAGATTTATCGGATAGCGGAAAACAGCCGATGTTCTCATCTACCGGAAACGAATGTATTGTCCTGAACGGTGAGATTTATGGCTATAGAAATATCAAAACCCAATATCCGGAATATGCGTACCGCGGAACCTCAGATACTGAGGTCATTCTTGCCATGTACCATAGAAAAAAGGAAAACCTGATCCATGATCTTCCGGGAATGTTTGCTTTTGCTATCTGGGATGAAGAAAAGCAGCAGCTTTTCTGTGCGCGGGACCGTTTCGGTGAGAAACCTTTCTATTATGCCATAGGTCCTGACAATGAGTTCATTTTCGCCTCTGAAATCAAAGCCATACTGGCATCCGGACTGATCAGTCCGAAAATCAATCAGGAAGCGCTTTCCCATTACCTTCAGCATGGATATGTAAGTACCTATCAGAGTATTTACAGCAATATTTTTACGCTGCCTCCTGCACATCAGCTGATATGGAAAGATGGAAAAGTAATGGTTTCAAGATATTACAGCCTGCCTGCAAAAGACAGGTCTATCAGCCTTTCGGAAGCCAAGGAGGAATTTATTCACCTGCTTAAAAATGCCATTAAAAAGCAGCTGGTTGCCGACGTTGAAATCGGCAGTTTCCTGAGCGGCGGGCTTGATTCATCCTCTGTCGTTGCCCTGATCAGTGATTTACTGCCGCAACAGACCACCATCAGCTTCGGGTATGATAATGAAAGTAGTGAACTGCATTATGCAAAAGGGATAGCAGAACGGTACAGGACAAACCATATTGAGATCCATGAAAAAAAACAGAGCCTGGTCCGGTCGCTGCTGAAGGTGTCCCCTTTTCTCGATGAACCCTTCGCAGACAGATCATATCTCCCTCATTTCGAAATATGCAAGGCTGCCGTAAAAAATTTAAAGGTAGTACTTTCCGGTGATGCCGGTGATGAGCTTTTTGGCGGTTACAGTTTCTACAGTGTCGAGAATATGATGAGGAATCATTTCAGCTATCAGAACATTATTGCAAAATTCGGGTTATCTTTATATGGCAGAATACAACAATTGTCTTTTGTTTCGCAACAGAATCTGAAGTATGATTCCGTTCTTGATTTTCATCAGAATCATGTACGCAATTTCTTTTCAGGACAGGAGCGATCACAATTGGGTGTACAGAGAGATTATCATCAGCCTTACAGTTTCAGTCCGGATGCAAATTCCATGAATGATATTATGCGTACGGACCTGGAAAAGTTTGTTCCGGGAAATATGCTGGTAAAGTCAGACCGGATGGCAATGGCCAATTCCCTTGAGGTAAGGACCCCGTTTCTGGATCTGGATTTTGCTGAATTCTGCATTCAGCTGCCGGAGCAGCTTAAACTCGATCGTGAGCATGATAAAATAATCCTGCGTGAAGCGATGGGCTCTTACTGGACAGAGCAGATAAAAAACCGGAACAAGCAGGGCTTCGGGTCTTTTATAGAAGACTGGTTTGCAGAAGATGAGCTGATCAGGTTTTCAGACAGCCTGCTCAGGGATCCTGATCATAAAATTTTTAAACTCATTGATTTTAATGAATCCCAGAAGTTTTTAAATAAGGATATGAAACACTGGAATCTCCTCCAGCTAGCACTTTGGGCAGAAAATAACAAAATCCACCTGTAGATATGGCATTCAAAGAAAAGCTTTCTTCAACCTTTTATTATTATCAATGGGTTTTACAAACCAGGAAACTGAGGCAGGCATTTCCCAGATATAAGGTGATGCCTGTAGAAGAATGCATCTGTGAAATTATCAGCAACAGGAAATCAGCCAGCAGATTCGGGGATGGTGAATTCAGGCTCCTGTTTCCGGAACACTATCTTGAATTCCAGGAAAACAGCGAAGAGCTCCGCATGAAACTTAAAGAGGTACTGGCTGGGAGTCTTCGCAATCATATTGTTTGCCTTCCCGAACAGTTCTGTTCATTCCGTAAATTTGATATCAGTACAAAATACTGGTGGAAAAAGTTCATAAACCATTATGGGAGAAGAATAACTCCATTTCTGGATCCTCACAGGACTTACGGGAACGCATTTATCAGCAGGTTTTATATCGGCTTTAAAGATAAATCTGAAACCAGGGTACAAAGAACAGTCAGCAATCTGAAAAAAATCTGGGATGACAGGGATCTCCTGATTGTAGAGGGAAGGTATTCCAGGTTGGGGGTTGGAAATGACCTGTTCAGCAATGCAAAGTCAATGGAAAGGATCATATGTCCTGAAAAACACGCTTTCCGCGTTTACAAAAACATTTACGAGGCTGCGCAACGGTATGGAAAAAATAAACTTATTCTGGTAGCATTGGGCCCTACCGCAACGATTCTGTGTTATGATCTTGCTAAAGCAGGGTTTTGGGCAGTCGACATAGGCCATATTGATATTGAATACATGTGGTTTTTGAGAAAAGCAACTGAGAAAACACCGATTCCGGGACGGCATGTTAATGAAGCTGAGCAGCAGGAATCACTTGATCTCCCGGAAGAGTATGCAGAAAATTATATAAAAAGTATCCTATTACAAATTCCCGGATCACCATGAATATATCAGTCATAATTCCAGTATATAATGCATCTTCATTCCTGGAAAAGGCAGTACATTCTGCCCTGCAGTTTGACGAGGTTAAAGAAGTGATTCTGGCAGAAGACCAGTCTCAGGACAATTCACTGGAAATATGCAACAGGCTCGCTTCGGAAGATTCAAGGGTCAAAGTATTGAGGCACCCGGACCTGGGAAATCACGGAGCCGGAGCAACAAGAAATTTAGGAATGCAAAAAGCGGAAGGTGAGTTTATCGCCTTTCTGGATGCTGACGACCATTACCTCCCCAACCGTTTTGATGCAGAAAAGCAGCTTTTTGAAGATGCCCGTATAGAAGGGGTTTTCGGTGCCACAGGCGTAGAGTTTCTTTCGCAGAAAGGTCAGGAAGAATTTCAGAATAAATTTAAGAATGTATCCCTTACCACAGTTAATTTCCCCGCAGAAGGCAAAGAAGTCTTCAGAGGACTTTTAGGATTAACCTCAAAAACCTTTGGTACCTTTTTTCATCTGAATGGTTTAACGGTAAGAAGATCAGCTGTTCTCAAAAATAACATTCAATTCAATGCGCACTTACGGGTTCACCAGGATTCGGATTTTATTATAAAATTAGCGTATCATTGTCATCTTAAATCAGGAATTATCAACAAGGCCGTTGCAGTAAGAGGGGTACATGATGACAACAGGATTACAAAAATAAGACTCTACTCTACCGGATTTTATAAAAACAATTTCCTGCTTCATCAGTCACTTTATCAGTGGAGCATACAGCAGCCTCTGAATCCGGATTGCCTTCAGGCCATAAAGCTGAATTACCTCAGCTTCAAAATAGCCAACCGGAAAGGGTTGCATAAATGGATTTCCTATTTTGCTGCTGCGGTGTTCAACCCGCTTATATTAAAGACCAGATACCGTTTTCATGCTTTAACCAGACATCACAATGCTTAGAATATTCAATCAGGTAAAAACCCTTATCAGGGATACGGCTGCATTTGCCCGGGCTTGGCAGTATACCCCGCCACAAAATAAGCATGCCCTGCTCATTAGTTGTCCCAATCCCCATCTGTATCATCGTTTTTTTTACCTGCTGGTCAAAATGTATCAGCTTTCAGGCTATACCATTTATTACCCTATGGATTTTGCCAAATTCAGAAACCTCAGGAATAAAGACCATTATTTAGGGTTAATGGTGAAAGAACAACACTTTTTAAGCATCCGGAAGAAAAATATGCCCGATCATGTTGTTGAGCTTACACAGGATATGCTGAGTCCCGATTATTTTAAATGTTATTTTACATTGAAAAACCAAGAGAAAAACGTTTTTCATGTGCCCATGAGCTTTCATCCTTTCATGTATCACAAAGGGTTATGGAACCAGGAAATTGATACTGGCAAGAAACGAATCAATGCGGTCTTCTGCTATGGAAATTTTGATCCTACAGCTTATCTGGCCATTAAAAAAACAGCTTTTTCCGTTGTAACACGGATCGACCTGCTTAATTTTTTCAGGAAACAGAAATCTTTTGTTTCCATTACCGGCAGAAAAGACATTACAGAATCTGAGAATTTGCTTGATAATAAATATGTTTTTGCCATTAAGGAACAGTACCAGATTCCTATGGAAGATGTAAGAAATTTGCTCTCTTATTTCAATTTTCACCTATGCTGTCCCGGAGTGGTAATGCCTCTGTGCCATAATGTAATCGAAGCGATGTCAGTAGGCACCATTCCGCTGATACAGAAGGAATATGCAGAAGTGATGTACCCTCATCTGAAACACGGCTTCAATGCTGTTATTTTTGAGCATCTGGATCATTTAAAAGCTATTCTTGCTGATGAACTATTCAATTATTCTGAAGATGAAATCTCTTCTATGAAACAGAATGTTCTGAATTACTATAATGATTACCTCAGCCCTGAAGCAGTGGTAAAAAATGTCAATGAAAGCATCCGGAACAACCGGTTAATTTATTTACAGGCTGAACACCGAAGCGTAAAATTCAGGTCATGATGAAAATTTCAGTTATTATTCCGGTGTATAATGCCGAGAAATATGTAACCCAGGCTGTAGAATCGGCCCTGCAGTTTGACGAAGTCTTTGAAGTCCTTCTGATAGAAGACCGTTCTCCGGATAATGCCCTGGAGATCTGTACACAACTGGCTTCCCGGCATGAAAAAGTAAAACTTTTTCAGCACCCCGATAAAGGAAACCACGGCGCAGGTGCTAGCCGGAACCTCGGCCTGGAAAAAGCAACAGGAGATTTTATTGCCTTTCTGGATGCGGATGATTATTACCTGCCGAACCGTTTCGATGCCGAAAGGGAAATTTTCAGAAATCATGAAGTAGAAGCAATATATGGTGCCCTGGGTGTGCATTATTATTCGGAACAGGCAAAGTCCCAGTATTACAACATATTCGGAGACCGCCTGACTACCGTATACAAGAAGCACCTGCCTCATGATGTGTTTGCAGGGCAGCTGAATATGCGGGGATCTTTTGGCCTGATCCACCTGGATACGCTTACAGTGAGAAAAGACTCCCTAAAAAAGATGCAAGATCTTTTTAAAACCCACCTCAGGCTTCATCAGGATACGGAATTCCTGTTCCGCCTCTCCTATTATCTGGATCTGTATCCGGGAATCCTGGATAAAGCTGTGGCAGTAAGAGGAGTACACGAAGAAAACAGGATCACAAAAGTGGATTCCGGCATCATTAAGCCTGCCTCCACGAAAATACTGCTCTGGAAAGAAGTCCATGACTGGGCCGAGCACGAACCTACGATCCCTCAAAACATCAAGAAACATATTGCCCGGATGTACCGCAGTTTTGAAATTGCCAACGCTCCTGTACCGAAAAAATGGGGTATGATAGCAAAAGACCTTATCACAGATTATCCAGGAATCCGTTCAGGCCTATACAATATCAACTTCAGAAAAGATTTATTCTGATGAGAGAACTGTTATCCTCAGAGAACAAGAGCAGGCTCCTGGACTGTCTCGTTATTCTGGGAACATTAAGTTTTTTAGTGCTTAAATTTATATACTCATCTGGGGACCTGACTCCGGACAGCCTTCAGTATTTTCTCCAGGCGAAGGATTTCTGGACCTATCAAGTGAATTTTCCGTTAGGCTATCCTCTTGCGATTAAAATCTTAAGCTATGTAACCGGCAGTTTTTTTTCCGCTTCAAAATGGGTCAATATCCTTTCGTACATCGGAATTGTTCTCTTTTCATACAGGAAGAAATTTTACTTCCCGCAGACCCTGATTATCTTTTCTTTTTATCCTTTTACCGGATTTTATACCTACAGCTTTTCGGAACCCTTATATTACTTCTTCAATTATCTTATCATTTATTATGTGTACAGAATCATAGCAGAAGGGTTTAAAACTAAATACACCGTTTACCTGGGAATCCTGTTTTTTATGCTGGTATCCGTCCGTTTTTCAGGTATTTTTGTCTTTGCCTTTTCAATGCTGTTTCTAGCCTTGATATCCAGGAGAAAAAAATATTCAGTACGGTCTTACCTGCATACAGCTGCTGCTGCTTCATTGGGTATATTGTCGTATCTGATGATCAATTTTATGTACTGTGGCCATGCATTAGGAAACAGAAGCCATCTTCAGCAAGTTCCTGTAAACATCTTCAGTGTATTTATTCCTCATTTTCTGTATTCTTTATTCCATGATTTCAGTCTTTTCAATGGCATCCTGCATAAAGGAATTCTGTCGCGGATATCCTTTATACAGGTGTATGCAGGTTTTTTGTTGATTACAGGCGGGATTTTGCTTATCATTAAAAAAGGAAAAAAATTAAGCAGTTTCAATTTCTATCTGGTGCTTTGCTTTTCAGGAATCCTTTTAAGTTTATTGTACAGCTATTATACCACGGTTATCGATGATGATATCCGCATCAAAAGCAATGCTTTCCTGTACCTGGCCATGATTATTGTTTTTAATATTCCCCTGCGCACACTGAACTCCCTGAAAGTTTTTGTCTTTTTAATCCTGGTCCTGAACAGCATCACTGTATTAACCTATTACAAACGTGCAGATCTCCTGCTGGATAAATACGATGCTTTTATCAGCAATTGTGCACATAAGAAAGTGAATATCATATACAAAAACTTTAGAGATAAGCATGAACGGAATAATGCTGCCGTCCTGTTTTTTAAAACACGGCTTATTGATAAAGGATTTGATATGATTGAATCTGAATCACCCGTCCCATCAGGATCAGGATGCCGGATTAGCACATCCGAAATCATCCGTATGGATAAATAGGTTAATGTTTGGTTTTAGATTTCAATATATTCCGCAAAGGCTTTTCTACCGTTTCATACAAAAGTGCTGAGCTCAGGATCAGGACCGGAATATAGATCAGGAAAACAATATCATTACTGAAATCATATTTTGCCGAGGCCAATGCAGCCCTTAGAATATAAAGAACAGGAATATGGACGATATACATGGCATAGCTGATCTCTCCTGAGTATTCCAGAGGTTTCCATGAAAATATCCTTGTCAGCCTCCCATTATTCCGTGAGATCAGGAATATCAGCGGAATAAAAAATACCGCCATGAGGCCATTATGAAAGTTAAGCGGGATGAAAATCAGCGACAGCAATATGGCCATGACCAATACTATGATTTCAATATCGTAATTTTTCCGTACTGATTTCTTAATAAAAAGGAGTCCGGCAAGGTTTCCTGCCAGAAATTCACTGATGTGAAGCAGCGGGAAATAAAACCCAAGTTCATGACTGTCCGTGTGAGGACCTTCATACCAGGAAGAATGGACATAAAGGTTTGAAAATACCTGCGTAATCAGCCATATGATACCGGCAATCACCCATATGCTTTTATTGTTCCTGGAATAATACCGGTTATACAGGAAAGGAAAAAGCACGTAAAACAGAAATTCAACAGAAATTGACCAGCCCGGGAAGTTCAAAACCAGTGCTTTACCCGGAATCCAGCTCTGCAGGCCCGATAAATACAGAATCAGGTTCAACCAATTGAATCCTGAATATCTGGTAATAAGGTATAATATCATCCCACCGACATACAGCGGATAAATCCTCGCGAACCTGTTCCTGTAAAAATCCGCGTATGCTATTCTTTCTTTTCTGTGATAAGCAATGATCATGATAAACCCGGATAGGATGAAAAAATAGCTTACGCCAACGTTAGCCCGCAGGAAAACTTCGGATACATAAGGAATCTTGTAAAGGAAAAGGTCTTTGTTAAAGTGGGAGATAACAATAGCAAGGGCCGCAACGAAACGGGTAAAGGTGATCTGACTGATTTTCACGGATCAAAAAATAGCCTGGATGATGTTATTTAATGAAAATACCGACGTACTTCCCTTCGAATTCCACGACAACGGAATCAATAGTATTTTTTTCACAGAAATCCTGATACGCAGAGTTGTCTCCGATGTCATCACTGATAAAAACCCCGCCTTTCCTCAAATGCGCATACAGTTCATGATACGCCCAGAACCTCCCGTTATAGCTTTTATCTGAATCATAATGCACAACATCAAAAACAGGATTATCAGCGAAGATTTTCGGCAACGATTCACGGTCTGCAAAACGGAACAGCTTCCATTGTCCTTTCAGGTCTTCAGGGACTACATATCCCACATAGCGGTCACCATCCTGCGCCAGGTACGGCATATCCGAGCTGTATAATGTTCCTCTCCTCTTTTTCAGGGACAAAAGTGCCGCCAGAGACGACCATCCGTAGGCTACACCGGTTTCAACAACGTTTTTAGCCTGAGTATGTTCACAGGCAAAGTAGATCATTTCCAAAGCTCCGGCTCCTCCCATTTTTACGGGACATTCCTGTTCCTTCTTTGCAGCCCCGGCAAGAATGTCAGCATACCGCCTCCTGAAAGAGGCTGTATCTGCTCCGAAAAGATGCTGTACGGCCTCATGCTGGGAAACCGCTTTGGATTGTGCCCATGAACCCGTTTTCTCTTTTCCTTTGAAAGCATTTTTCCTGTTCAGTGTATTTTTTATGATTTTTCTGCCCAGTTCAGGGTACAGGTCCGGCCTTTTCAGGTAAGCGATGAATGTTTTGAGAACTCTGGATATTTCACTCATTGTGTTGAATTTAATGGGCAAAAATAAGATTTTTTACGGTAATGGCATAAAACATTTATCTTTGTGCTACAAATGTGAATGAAATTTTAAATCGCTTATGCTGTATACCATTTTTGAAAAGATCCGGAGGAAAAGTCAGGCGTCTGTTCTCAGGCGCCACCCGCGCGTTTCCCTGAAAGACCTGCGTTCCGGTACAGACAATCACTTCATTCTGGATCCTGATCTGGAGCAGGTTAGTCTTGGAAGCAGAGCATCATTCAGGAACTATATCCATATTCTGGTGGGTAAAAAAGCACGACTCGATATTGGTGATGATTTTTTCATGAATAATTTCTGTTCCATCAACTGCCTGGAAAGCATTTCCATCGGCAATCATACCCTGTTTGGAGAGAACGTCAAATTATATGATCATAACCATGCTTACGAGACGGTTCCTGAATTCAGGATATCGTACTCAGACT
>Ga0207661_10000693_pt1 | contig 21892 bp, 22 predicted proteins | sample KBSC713LmetaG_FD_184337 | JGI IMG/M metagenome (GOLD analysis project Ga0207661, IMG submission 184337) | Corn rhizosphere microbial communities from Kellogg Biological Station, Michigan, USA - KBS C7.1-3L metaG (SPAdes) (version 2) | ecosystem: Host-associated > Plants > Roots > Rhizosphere ...
TCGGTCCCCTTCTCGCACCGCTCCGGCGAGCGGATCGAGCCGCTGATCTCGCTGCAGTGGTTCTGCCGCATGGACGAGCTGGCGCAGCCGGCGATCGAGGTCGTGCAGCGCGACGAGGTCCACATCACTCCCTTGCAGTGGAAGCGCGTCTACCTCGACTGGATGGGCGAGATCCGACCCTGGTGCATCTCCCGCCAGCTCTGGTGGGGGCACCGGATCCCGGTCTGGTACTGCGACGCCTGCGGCGAGGTCTACGTCGCCGAGGACCCGGCGGCGGCGCCCGAGCGCTGCGGCGCCTGCGGCGGTGAGCTGCGCCAGGAGGAGGACGTCCTCGACACTTGGTTCAGCTCGGCGATCTGGCCCTTCGCCACCCTCGGCTGGCCCGACGACACCCCGGAGCTGCGCGCCTTCTACCCGACCAGCTTCCTGACCACGGCACGGGAGATCCTCTTCCTTTGGGTGGCGCGGATGATCATGACCGGGCTCGAGTTCCCCGGCCAGGTCCCGTTCCGCGACGTCTACGTCCACTCGGTGATCCAGGCCCGCGACGGGCGGCGGATGTCGAAGAGCCTCGGCACTGGGATCGACCCGCTGGAGGAAATCGACGTCCACGGCGCCGACGCCCTGCGCTTCGGCCTGCTGGCGATGTCCTCGACCCAGGACGTCCGCTTCTCCGACGCCAAGGTGCAGCAGGGCCGCGACCTCGCCAACAAGCTCTGGAACGCGAGCCGCCTGATCCTCCTCAACGCCGCCGACGTCGAGCCGGCGCCGCGGCCGACCTGCGTCGAAGACCGCTGGCTGCTCTCGCGGCTGGAGCGGACGATCGCCTCGGTGACCGAGAAGCTCGAGACGTACGACTTCGCCCACGCCGTTCAGGAGGCTTACTCGTTCTTCTGGCGCGATCTCTGCGACTGGTACCTGGAGATCGTCAAGCCGCGCCTCTACGACGGCGAGGAGGAGGTTGCGGCGACGCTGCTCTACGCGCTGGAGCGGGTGCTGGCGCTGCTGCACCCGCTGATGCCCTTCGTCACCGAGGAGATCTGGAGCTACCACCCGGCTCGCGACGGCCATCTGGCGGTGCACCGCTTCCCGGTCGCCGACGAGAGCTTGGTCGACCCGGCCGCCGAGGAGGATGTCGAGAGCGGGATCCGGCTGACCCAGCGCCTGCGTGCCTGGCGCGACCTCGCCGGGGTCCCGGCGGGGGCGACGCTGCCGGCGGTGGTCGATGGCGTCGAGCCGCCGGATTTCGTCTCTCGCCTCTCCCGCTTCGAGTTCGACGGCGTCGGCGCCGAGCCGGTGGCCTCGGTCGGACCCGTGCGCGTCCTCGATTCCGACCAGCTCGACGCCGCCGCGGTCGCCGAGCGGCTGGCGAAGCGGCGCGAGGAGCTGCAGGCCGAGGTCGAGCGCGGCGAGCGCAAACTCGGCAACGAGGGCTTCGTCGACAAGGCGCCGGCCGAGGTGGTCGAGGAGGAGCGGGGGAAGCTGGAGCGTTACCGCAACGAACTCGCTGAGCTGAGCTAGGCGGCGCGGACGCGCCGCCGACTGATCTTGGACCCCGACGGATATCTGGATTCGCTGGAACCGGTCGGCTGGCGACTGGGGCTCGAGCGGATGCGCAAGCTGACGACGGCGCTCGGCCTGCCCCAGCACCGCTTCGCCTCCGTCCACGTTGTCGGCACCAACGGCAAGTCCTCGGTGACGCGGATGACGGCGGCGCTGCTGGAAGCGCACGGACTCCGGGCAGGGGGGCTCGTCTCCCCCCACACCGAGCGCTGGTCGCAGCGGACCCTGATCGGCGGCGAGGAGATCGACCCGGAGCGTTGGGCGCAGGCGGTGGAGCAGGTCGCCCGCGCCGCCGAGGGGATCGACCGCAGCATCGAGGCGGGGGAGGCGGTGACCCAGTTCGAGGCGGCGACCGCGGCCAGCTTCCTCGCCCTGGCCGGCGCGAAGGTCGAGGTGGCTGTGATCGAGGCCGGCCTCGGCGGCCGCCTCGACGCAACCAACACGCTCCCCTCCAAGGTCACCGTCCTCAGCTCGATCGGCCTTGACCACACCGAGTGGCTGGGGGAAACGGAGGTGGAAATCGCTGCCGAGAAGCTGGCGGTCCTGCGCGACCAGACGACGCTGGTCCTGGGCGAGGTCTCGGCCGAGGTGGCGGCGCTGGCCGAGGCAACGGTGCGGGAGCGGGGGGCGCGCCTGGTCCGGGCGCCCTCCGCTCCGGGGCCCGAGGTCCGGCTGCGGGCGCCCGGCGAGTTCCAGCGCCGCAACTTCGCGATCTCCTGCGCGGCGGCGGAGGCGTTCCTCGGGCGGGCGCTCGAGCCCGACCGGGTTGCTGCGGCCGCGGCCGAGGTCACGGTTCCCGGTCGGCTGGAGCGGATCGCCGAGCGGCCGCCGGTCTTCCTCGACGCCGCCCACAACCCCGCCGGGGCCGCGGCGCTGGCGAGCTCGCTGCCCGCGGTCGCCGACGGCAAGCCGGTGGTCGCCGTCCTCGCCGTCCTCGCCGACAAGGACGCGATGGCGATGGTCGCGGCGCTGGCCCCCGCCCTCGACCGCGCCGTCTGCACCGAGCTGCCCGCGAGCGCGCTCGAAGGCCACGGCCGCCCCGGCGCCCGCTCGCGGCCCGCGACTGAGCTGGTCGCCGCCTGTAAGGCGGCCGGCCTGGAGGCCGAGGCCGAGCCCGACTTCGCCGCCGCGCTGGGGCGGGGGAGGGCTCTTGCCGCCGGCCCCCCCGAAGGCGCTCTCCTCGTCGCCGGTTCCCACTATGCAATCGCCCCCGCACGGGCGCTGACCGCCGCTTGACTGTGCGAGGATTCGGGCATGGATCGCCCTCGCAGCGCCGGTTCCGAACTGCTCTCGATGATGGGGCTCGTCGCCGCCGTCGTCGCGATCGTGATCCTCGTCTTCTTCGGTGTCGGCTACCTGTTTGGAAGGCTGTTTCTCTAGTAACAGGGTTACCGTCGGCCACGGCGAAGTAGACTGCCGCCCCCTCAGCGCGCCTGAGTCCAACCCTTGCCTATGCCCCTAGCGATCTTCGGCATTACCAACGACGGCCTCAATCTGGTCGCCACCCTCTTCCTGCTGATGCTGGTCGTGCTCTGGCTGGCGCTGATCGTCTACACCTATCTCGACGCTCGCCGGCGCATCTCCGACCCGTTCCTGGTCGCCTGCGCGACCGTGGCCTCCTTCTTCCCCTTCATCGGCACCGCCGTCTACGCGATCGTGCGGCCGCCGGAGTACCTGGAGGACGCGCACGAGCGCGAGCTGGAGATCAAAGCGGCCGAGCTGCGGGTGCGGCAGCTGCGCGACCAGAGCTGCCCCAACTGCGAGTACCCGGTCGAGAAAAACTACTTGCGCTGCCCCAACTGCCAGCAGCGGCTGAAGGACCCTTGCCCGACCTGCGGCAAGCCGGTCGACCCGCGCTGGGGGCTCTGCCCCTACTGCGAGACCAGCCTCGGCGGTGGCGAGCGGCCGCGCCGCAAACGTAGGAACCCCGAAGAGCGCCCGCCGCAGCAGCGCCAGGCGCCGCCGCGCCGCAGGAAAGCGCCGCCGGAGGCGGAGCAAGGGGACTCGGAAACCAAAGAGCAAAGGAGCCCCCGCCGTGAGCCGGACCCTGATCCTCGTCAAGCCTGACGCCTTCGAACGCGCCCTGACTGGTGAGGTGATCGCCCGCTTCGAGCGCAAGGGCCTGCGGATCGCCGCGCTGAAGTCGATGCGTGCCGACGAGGAGACCGCCAACCGGCATTACGCCGAGCACACCGACAAGCCCTTCTTCGGCGAGCTGGTCTCCTTCATCACCGGCGGCACCCTGGTGGCGATGGTCCTCGAGGGAGAGGAAGCGGTGAAGGCCGCGCGACAACTGATCGGCGCGACCAACCCGGTCGAGGCGGCGCCCGGCTCGATCCGCGGCGACTTCGCCCTCGAGGTGACCTTCAACATGGTCCACGGCTCCGACTCCGACGAGTCGGCCGAGCGCGAGATCGGGATCTGGTTCCCCGAGCTGTCCTGAGGGTCACGCTCGCATCCGGGTCTCCGCAGCGGCGGGAGATCCTCGAGAAGTTGGGCCTCGATTTCGAGGTTGTGGTCCCTGGTGTGGAGGAGCTGACGAGCGGGGACGCTGAAGAGCTGGTTCGCTTGAACGCGCTTGCCAAGGCCAGGGCGCTGGGGGAGGGCGGGGTACCTGCGCGCGCCAAAAACGTGCTCGGCACCCCGCCCTCCCAACCGGAGCGGGTCTTAATTGCTTGTGACACGGACGTGGTCTTGGAGGGGGAGGTGCTCGGGAAGCCCGGCGACGAGGTCGAGGCGCGGGAATACCTCAATCGGATGAGCGGCAGGGCTCATACGGTGATGAGTGGGCTCGTCGTCGTCGCCGATGGTGAGGAGCGGGTTGGGGTGGAGAAGACGACGGTGGTCTTCAAGCAGCTCTCGGAGGTCGAAAAGGAGCGCTATGTCGCCTTCGGCGAGTGGGAGGGCCGCTCGGGCGGCTACGCGATCCAGACCCTCGGTTCCTCGCTGGTGGAGCGTCTCGAGGGCAGCGTCTCCAACGTCGTCGGCCTTCCGGTGGGGCTGCTGGCCGAGCTGGCCCCCGCGCTGTTCGAGCGTGGGTGAGTCAGGCGCCGCCGCGGCTGCCAGCGGTGGCCCTGGCGACCTTTCAGTCGCCCCACAAAGGCCGGATTTTGCGGCTCTGCGATGATTTGTCTTCTGCAAGGTCACGTCAATCCGAAAAAGGCTTGCCATTGGGCTTTTTCAGTCGTTTGATCCGGCTCGGCGGCCGCGATATGGCCGTCGACCTCGGTACCGCCAACACGCTCGTCTATGTGCGCGGACGCGGCATCGTCCTCTCCGAGCCCTCGGTGGTCGCGATCGACTCGCTCAGCGGCCAGGTCCACGCGGTCGGCGTCGAAGCGAAGCGGATGCTGGGGCGCACGCCGGGGACGATCACGGCGATTCGCCCGCTGAAGGACGGCGTGATCGCGGACTTCGACGTCACCGAGCAGATGCTGCGGCACTTCATCGCCTCCGTCCACTCCAGCCGCTTCGCCCACCCACGGGTCGTAGTCTGCGTCCCCTCCGGGGTCACCGGCGTCGAGAAGCGGGCGGTCGAGGAGGCCTGCCTTTCGGCCGGCGCCCGCCAGGCCTACCTGATCGAGGAGCCGATGGCGGCGGCGATCGGCGCCGGTCTGCCGGTGGCGGAGCCGACCGGCTCGATGATCGTCGACATCGGCGGCGGCACCACCGAGGTCGCGGTGATCAGTCTCGGCGGCATCGTCGTCTCGCAATCGATCCGGGTCGGCGGCGACGAGCTCGACGAGGCGATCGTCAACCACTGCAAGCAGAACTACAAACTCGCGATCGGCGCGCAGACCGCGGAGGAGGTCAAGCTCGAGGCCGGCTCCGCCTCGCCGCTCCCCGAAGAGGTGCGGACCGAGATCCGCGGTCGCGACCTCGTCTCCGGCCTGCCGAAGACGATCGAGCTCAGCTCAGAGGAGGTGCGGGGAGCGCTGGAAGAGCCGGTCAGCCACATCGTCGCCGCCGTGAAGGAGACCCTCGACCGCACGCCGCCGGAGCTGGCCGGTGACATCATGGACCGCGGCATAACCCTGGCCGGAGGCGGGGCGCTCCTGCAAGGCTTGGAGCAGCGCCTGCGCGACGAGTGCCAGATGCCCTGCCAACTGGCAGAGTCGCCGTTGACCTGCGTGGCGGTTGGCTCGGGCATCTCGCTCGAGGAGGTCGAGACGATCCACCGCGCCGGTCGGAACAACGGCTCGCGACCCCGGCGTTGAGCCGGGCCCAGCGATGCGAACCACCCGAGAACTTAGGTCCGAAACGTGTATCGAAAGCAAGTACGCCGCCGCCGGGCGGTGCTGGCGCTGCTGATAGTGGGTTCCTTCGCCCTGCTGACCGTCACCTACGGGCAGGGATCCGACGGCATGCAGCGCGGCGTCAGCGCCGTTTTCAGCCCGATCCAGTCGGTTGCCGACCGGGCGCTGAAGCCCGCCCGCGACCTGGTCAACTGGTTCGACGAGACCTTTGACGCGAAGGGCCGCAACGCGCGCCTGCACGAAGAACTGGAAAAGACCCGCGAACAGGCGGTCGGCGCGCAAGCCGCCGAGGCCGAAAACGCACAGCTGAAGAAGCTGCTCGAACTCGACGAAAGCGGCACCATCCCCGGCGGCTACACCGAGGTCACCGGGCGGGTGATCGGCCGCTCCCCTACGGTCTGGTTCGCCGACGTGCAGATCGACGTCGGCTCCAGCGACGGGGTCGAAGTCGACGATCCGGTCGTCAACGGCGACGGCCTGGTCGGCAAAGTCGCCGCGGTCACCGGCGGCTCGGCTCGGGTGACCCTGATCGCCGACCATTCCAGCGCCGTCGGAGCGAAGATCGTGCCGAGCGGGATTCAGGGCGTGCTGAAGCCGTCGGTCGGCGATCCCGGCGACCTCATCCTCGACTTCCTCGACTCCGAAAAGCGGGTCGGCAAGGGGCAGTCGGTGGTCACCTCGGGCTGGCGCGGCCAGGGGGTCGAATCGGACTACCCGCCGAACCTGGCAATCGGGGAAGTGGTCGAAGCCTCGCTGCTGCAGCAGGAGGCCCAGCAGCAAGTCCACGTGCGGCCCTTCGCCGACCTGCGGGACTTAGACCTGGTTCAGGTCCTGACTGGAGGATCCCGCGGGTGATCCTCACCCCGAACATCCTCGCCCGACTCGTCGCGATCGTGATCGGCGGCGTGATCCTGCAGCTCACGTTCTTCTCCCAGGTCGCCCTCTTCCACGTCAGTCCCGACCTGCTGCCGGCGCTGGTGGTCGTCCTCGGCCTCCTCGGCGGCTCTCTCACCGGCGCCGTCTGCGGCTTCTCGGCCGGCTTCCTGCTCGACTGCCTGCTGATCGTGCCGCTCGGCGGCGGCTCTCTGGTCCTGATCGCGGTCGGCTACCTTGCCGGCCTCTTCCGCGAGCGCTTCGAGATCCACAGCCCGCTGGTGCCGCCGCTGCTCTGCATGGGGCTGACCCTGTTCGCCGAGATCGGCTTCGGTGCCGTCGAGTTGATGCTGGGGCTCGACGATGCCCCGGTCAGCACGCTGGTGGTCCGCGACATCCTGCTGCAGAGCATCTTCGCCTTCTTCGGCGGCTGGGTCATCTACATCGGGGTGCGGCGGGCGCTGCGGCCGGCCCTGGTCGAGGAGGCGTTGCCGCGCAACAGGCGACCGTCGGTACTGGGGACCTAGGAACCATGTTCGCCCGCAACGACCACCTGCCCCAGGGGAGCCGCCTCTCGCTGCGCGTCGCCGTCGTCGGGGGCGTCGGCGTCGTCCTCTTCGCGATCCTCTTTTTCCGGCTCTGGAATCTTCAAATCCTCTCCGGCGACAAGTACCTGGCCGAAGCGAAGAACAACCGCACCCGCGAGTTCAAAGTGATCGCCCCCCGCGGCGACATCCTCGACCGCAACGGCGAAGTGCTGGTCGACAACCGCACCAGCCTGGCGCTGCAACTGAACGCGCAGAAACTTCCCGTCGACCCGGTCGAAGAACGGACCGAGTTGGCGCGCCTCGGGAGCCTGGCGCACATGAACCTCCACAAGGTGCGGCGGGCGATCGCCAAGGGCGAAGAAGTCGCCGCCGGGGCGCCGGTGACGCTGCGCCAGGACGTCGGCTTCGACCTGATCGCCTACGTCGAAGAAAACCAGGACGAATTTCCGGGGGTCTCTGTGCAGCGGATCTTCGTTCGCCACTACCCCGACGGCACCCGCGCCGCCCACGTGCTCGGCAGCGTCGGTGAGATCAACGAAGAAGAGCTGAAAGAAGCCCGCTACAAGAACCTCGAACCGGGGGACGAAATCGGCCAGGCGGGCGCCGAGTACAGCTACGACAGGTACCTCCGGGGTCGGCCGGGCCTGACCCGGATCCAGGTCAACGCGCTGGGGCAGCCGACGCCGGGCGGGCAGCTTGTCTCGAAGCCGCCGACGCCAGGGAACAGCCTGAAGCTGACGATCGACGGCGATGTCCAGGCCGCGGGCGAAGCCGCGCTGGCGGCTCAGGGGCTGCCGGGCGCCTTCATCTCGATGAACATCGACAACGGCCAGATTCTGGCGATGGGGTCGAACCCGACCTTCGACCCGACCGAACTGACCCCGCCGATGAGCCAGCAGCAGGTGAACGAACTCTACCGCGACCCGGTCGCGGCGCCGCTGGTCAACCGGGCGACCGAAGGGGCCTATCCGACGGGTTCGGTCTTCAAGATCATCACCGCGCTGGCGGCGCTCGAAAACGGCGTGATCACGCCAGACCAGGTGGTCCAGGACAACGGTCGGATCATGGTTGGCAATGAGCCCTTCCAGAACGCCGGCGGCGTCGCCCACGGCCCGGTCGAAATGCGCCGAGCCCTGCAGGTCTCCTCCGACGTCTACTTCTATCTCCTCGGCTTTGACATGTGGAAGACGAACGACTTGCAGGAATGGGCGCACAAAATGGGGATCGGCCGGCCGGCAGGCCTCGACCTGCCCGAGGAAGGGGAAACCCTGCTGCCGAGCAAGGCCTGGCACGAACAGTTCGTCAAGGAAGGCCTGGCGCTCGAAGACCGGCCCTGGTCGGCCGGCGACAACGTCCAGCTGGCGACCGGCCAGGGGGACCTGCAGACGAACCCGCTGCAGATGGCGATCGCCTATGCGGCGCTCGGCAACGGCGGCAAGATCGTCACCCCGCACGTCGGGCTCGAAGTCGAGGACGCGGCGGGGCGGGTCCTGAAGGAATTCGAATTCAAGCCGCGGCGCAAGTTCCACATCAACCCGGGCTACCGGACCGCGATCCTCGAAGGTCTACATGCCGCCGCGCAGGAAGGCGAAGGCACCGCGGCCGGCGTGTTCGGCAGCTTCCCGATCCCGATCGCGGGCAAGACCGGCACCGCGGAACGGCGGGGCCACGCGGACCAGTCCTGGTTCGCGGCGCTCTCCCCGTACCCGAACCCGCGTATCGTGACGGTTGCCACCGTCGAGGAAGGCGGCTTCGGAGCCGAAGCCGCCGCCCCAGCTGTCCTCGATCTCCTCGAAGCGATCTACAAAAAGCAGGCTTCGGGAGTCTCCAGCGCCGGTGGAGCCGAATGAACACCTACGCCACCCGCACCAGAAACGCCCGCCCCGAGCCCTTCGCGGTCCAGGTCGGCCTCGGCGAGCGCCTCGGCCTCGCCCACATGGACTGGCCACTGACGATCGCAGCCGTCGCCCTGATCGCCTTCAGCGTCTTCACGCTCGGCGCGGCGACGCAGAACGACATCCCGGGCCAGCCGCACTACTACCTCGAACGACAGGCGATCTACGCCGGCCTCGGCGTCGTCGGCATGTTCCTGCTGACGCGGGTCGACTACTCGCGCTTCCGCGAGCTGCGAGTCGGGATCTACACCTTCCTCTGCGCCAGCGTCTCGCTCGTCTTCGTCTTCGGCTTCGCCGCCCGCGGCTCGCGGCGGGCCTTCGAACTTCCCTTCTTCAGCTTCCAACCATCGGAGCTCGGCAAGCTTCTGCTCGTGCTGGCGCTTGCCGGGTTCGTGATCGATGGCGCCAGGCGGGGCTCGGCAGTGCAGCGCACCGTCCGTTACCTCTGCCTCGGCCTGGCACCGGCTGCGCTCGTATTCCTGCAGCCCGACCTCGGCACCTCCCTGGTGTACGTGGTCGCCACCCTTGCCGTCATGTACTTCGGGGGCGTCCCCTGGACGCATTTCGCGGTCATCGGCGGCGCCCTCGTCGCGCTTGTCGCGGTCGTCCTGGTCGTCGCACCGGCGGCCGGTTTTCCGCTGCTCAAGGGCTACCAGGAGGAACGCCTGACGTCCTTCCTCCACCCCCACGAGCACGAAGGCGGCGCGGGCTACCAGCAGAATCAATCGAAAGTCGCCATCGGCTCCGGTCAGCTGGCCGGCCGCGGCGACAAAGCCACCCAGACGCGGCTTGACTTCGTTCCCGAGCGGCACACCGACTTCATCTTCGCGGTGATCGGTGAGCGCTACGGGTTCATGGGCGCCGCGTTCGTCCTGTCCCTTTACGCCCTGCTCTTCTGGCGGGCGCTGCGGATCACGACACTCTCGAAGAACGCCTACGGAACCCTGGTGGCCGGCGGCATCGCCGTCGCGCTGCTCTTCCAGACCTTCGTCAACATTGGGATGAACCTCGGGATCATGCCGATCACGGGGATCCCCCTGCCGTTGATGAGCTACGGAGGGTCCTCCGTCGTCGCTACTTTTTTGGCAATCGGAGTTCTTCAGAGCATCAACGTCCAAGCGCATCTCAGTCAGAGGGGAAGGTTCGCCTGGTGATCTCTGGAAAGAGATCCGGCATTGCGTACCTAACCGAACTGAGCTGAAACACAAATGAAAAAAACGATTTTGGTCTCCGCCGAGCGAGGCGAGACCCGCGTCGCCGTCCTCGAGGCAAAGCAGAAGGGCGGCAAAGCACACGTCGCGGAGCTCTACATAGAGCGCCGCGGCCGGCGATCGATCGTCGGCAACATCTACAAGGGCAAGGTCGACAACGTCCTGCCCGGGATGGAGGCCGCCTTCGTCGACATCGGCCTCGAGCGAAACGGGTTCCTCCACGTCGACGAGATCGTCCTCCCGAACGGGGAACAGGCGCCGAAGCGCGGGCGCGGCAGCGGCCGCCGCATCAACGAGCTGATCAAGCCAGGCCAGGAGATCCTCGTCCAGGTGGTCAAGGATCCGCTGAAGACGAAGGGCGCGCGGCTCTCGATGAACCTCTCGATCGCCGGCCGCTACCTCGTCTACGCCCCGCAGGGCAGCGGCGTCGGCGTCAGCCGCCGGCTCGCCGACAAAGAGCGCGACCGCCTGCGCAAGATGGTCGACCGCACCTACAAGGGGCCGGGCGGGCTGATCGTCCGCACCGCCGCCCACGGGGCGAAAAAAGCCGACTTCGTGCGCGAGATCGGCTACCTGCAGAAGCTGAACGAGGTGCTGCAGCGCCGCGCCGAGCAGACCAGGGCCCCCTCACTGGTCTTCCAGGAGGCCGACCTCTCGGTCCGCGTCCTCCGCGACGTCTTCCTCAACGAGTTCGAGAAGGCGGTGATCGACTCGCCGAAGCAGTTCGAGCGGGTCACGAACTTCTTCCAGCGGACCGCGCCGGAGCTGGTCGACGGGGTCGAGCTCTACGAGGGCACGAAGCCGCTGTTCGACAAATGGAAGGTCAACGAGGCGATCGAGTCGACCCTGAACCGGCGCGTCGACCTGCCCTCCGGCGGCTACCTGATCATCGACTACGCCGAGGCGCTGACCGTGATCGACGTCAACAGCGGCTCGTTCACCGGCCGCGGCAAAGGCGGCCTCGAGGAGACGATCACCAAAGTCAACACCGAGGCCGCCGAGGAGGCGGTGCGGCAGCTGCGACTGCGCGACATCGGCGGCATCATCGTCGTCGACTTCATCGACATGGCCCGGGCCAGCAACCGCGACAAGGTGCTGAAAACGATGCGCAAAGCGCTCGACGCCGACAAGTCGAAGAGCTACGTGGTCGAGGTCTCGCCGCTGGGCCTGGTCGAGATGACCCGGCAGAACGTCACCGACGGCGTCCGGGAGATCCTCACCGCCCCCTGCCCGACCTGCCACGGCGAGGGCGTCGTCCTCTCGGCCGAGACCGTGGCGCTGGAAGGGGTGCAGAGACTGCGCGACATCGCTGCCGAGCACGGCGACGTCGAGGCCTTCCTGATCCGCGTCAACCCGAAGGTGGCGCACGAGCTGACCGACGATGAGAGCGGGCTGGCCGAGCTCGAGGCGGAAACCGGCAAGCGCTTTCACTTCGAGGGCGGCGATGCGCTGCCGATCGGCACCTTCGAGCTGGTCGAGTCCGGCAGCCGGAGCGAGATCGAGGAGCGGGCGCTGCCGTTCAAGGTCGGCGAGGAGGTCCTGGTCAAGATCGACGAGCCGCACATGTACAACGCCGACGATGCCGTCGCCCGCATCGACTCCTACATCGTCAGCGTCACCGGCGGCGGCCGCTTCGTCGGCGAGCGCAAGCTGGTGCGGATCGACGAGGTCGAGCGCGCGGCGGCGATCGCCTCGCTGCTGGGCGGCGATTCGTCCAACGGCTCCGAAGGAGACGGGGAAAACGGCTCCCAGCTAGAATCCCCCGCTGCTTCGCGCAAACGCAGTCGTGGCCGCAGGGGTGGTCGTGGACGTTCGCGCGCCAAACAAGGCAGCAAGGACGAATGAGCGATTACGCAGTCATAGAGAGCGGCGGCAAGCAGTACAAGGTCGAGGAGGGCACGTCCCTGCTCGTAGACCGGCTCGACGCCAAAGAGGGCGACAAAGTCGCCCTGCGCCCGGTCCTCTTCCGCGGCGACAAAGACGTCCTCGCCGGGGCCAAAGACCTGGCGAAAGTCAAAGTCGAGGCCAAAGTCACCGAGCACCTGCGCGGGCCCAAGGTCAAAGTCTTCAAATACAAGGCGAAGAAGGGCTACCGCCGGCGCGCCGGCCACCGCTCCGAGCTGACCCGGCTCGAGGTCACGAAACTGAAAGGGAAAGGCTAGGCATGGCCCACAAGAAAGGACTCGGCTCCAGCCGCAACGGCCGCGAATCGAACCCGAACATGCTCGGCGTCAAGGTCTTCGCCGGCCAGCACGTCTCCGGCGGCGAGATCATCGTCCGCCAGCGCGGCACCCGCTTCTGGCCCGGCGACGGCGTCGGCATCGGCCGCGACCACACGATCTTCGCCACCCGCGAGGGCGTCGTCGACTTCAAGCCGTCCCGTAAGGGGCGCACGATCTCGGTACTCCAGGACGCTTAGGGAAGGGGCGGACGCCCCTCTCCCGAAGACCGTCGCGCAGCTGAAGCGGTTTGCAGGGCGCATATCTGGTCTCAGGAGCCTTCGTGAGAGGGGCATCCGCCCCTTCTAATCTCCAGCGCGATGTACGACAAGGCGAAAATCTGGGTTGAAGGTGGTGGGGGAGGGAACGGCTCCATCAGCTTCAGACGTGAGGCTCATGTGCCGCGGGGTGGGCCTGATGGTGGGGATGGGGGTCATGGGGGGGATGTGGTGCTGGTCTGCGATCCGTCGCGGCGGGATCTGGGGGCGCTGAAGGGGAGCAGGCACTTTCGGGCGCAGCGAGGGCGGCATGGGGAAGGGTCCAACCGGCATGGGGCGCGGGGGGAGAACCGGGAGATTCCGGTGCCGCCGGGGACGCAGGCGACGGCGGTCGACGGCAGCTCGATCGACCTGGTGGCGGCCGGGCAGCGGGCGGTGGTCGCCTGCGGCGGCCGCGGCGGCCACGGCAACCGGCGCTTCGCCAACTCGACCCGGCAGGCGCCGCGGTTTGCCGAGAAAGGCAGCGCCGGCGAAGCCGACTGGATCGAGCTGCGGCTGAAGCTGCTCGCCGACGTCGGGCTGGTCGGACTCCCTAACGCGGGCAAGTCCTCACTGCTGAGCCGGTTGACGCGGGCTACGCCGAAGGTGGCCGACTATCCCTTCACGACGATCTCGCCGGTCCTCGGCACGATCGAGGGCGAGGAGCGCCAAGCGGTCGTCGCCGACATCCCCGGCCTGATCGAAGGCGCGGCCGAGGGGGCCGGGCTGGGACACGAGTTCCTTGCCCACGTCGAGCGCTGCTCGATGCTTGTGCACCTGGTCGATCTGGCTCCGATCGAGGGAGACCCGGTCGCCAACTACGAGACGGTCCGCAGCGAGTTGGGGGCGCACGGGGCCGGGCTCGAGCGGCTGCCGGAGCTGGTCGCGCTGAGCAAGCGCGACCTGTTGCCGCCCGAGGAGGTCGAGGCTGCGGTCGCGGCCTGGAGCAAGCGCCTTGGCGACCGGGTGCTGGGAGTGCTGTCGATCTCCTCGGCCACCGGCGAGGGCCTCGACGAGCTGCGGCGGCAGGTCCTCGCCGAGCTGCCCGAGACGGCTCCTGCCGCTGCCGAGGCGACTGCCGGCGGCGGCGGCGAATTCGAGGCCGAGCATCGCGTCTACCGGCCCACCGGGGAGGGCGGCTACTGGGTCGAGCGCGAGGAGGACGGCGGCTTCCGCATTCTCGGCCGCGGCGTCGAGATGCTGTTCGAACGGCACGACACGAAAAACGAGGAGGCGCTTGCCTACCTCGAGCAGCGACTGAAGGAGATGGGCGTCCTCGCCGCCCTAGACCGCGCTGGCTTCGAAGCCGGCGACGATGTGAGGATCGGCGAGCACGAGTTCGAGCTCCACATCTAGGGCCACTCAGCTGAGGCTGGAGAGGCCGGTGGCGAGGGCGAAGCCGAGGACGGTGACGAGGCCGGCGCCGCGGCCGGCATCCTCGCGGGCGTCGGGGATCATCGAGTCGATCAGCATCACCAGCAGGGCGCCGGCGGCGAAGCCGTCGATTGCGGCGCGAGCGTTGGCGCTGACGACGTCGGCCGCGATGTAGCCGACGACGGTGGCGACCGCGCAGATCGCTGCGACGAGCACCCAGAGCCGCAGGATCGCCTCGCGCGAGCGGCCGGCGTCGCTCATGTCGGTCGCCGAGCCCAGCGACTCGGGCAGGTTGGAGACGAAGATCGCGACCAGGAGCGAGATACCGACGCCGGCGCCGCCGGCGATGCCGATCCCCAGCACCAGCTGCTCGGGAATCCCGTCGAGGAAGGCGCCGAGTGCCAGCGCGGTGCCGCTGCCGCTCCCTTCGGTCCGCCCCTGACGTCCCCGTCCGGTCGACATCCGTCGCGAGATCAGGCCGTCGAGGAAGTAGTAGACGAGGGCGCCGACGGCGAGGCCGACGCTGGTGTAGCCGGCGCCGCTGATCGCAATTCCCTCGGCGGCGAGCTCGAAGCTGACGGCGCTGATCAGGGCGCCGGCGCCGAAGGAGAGGACGAAGCCGACCTGGCGCGCCGGCCAGCGGCGGGCGAAGCTGAGCGCGGCGCCGATGACGAGGGAGCTTGCGGCAAGCGCGCCCCAACCGATTGCGGACCCCATCTCGGCTACTTTCCCGGCCATGACCCTGGTCGTCAAGCTCGGATCCTCAATCGTCGCCGCCGACGACGGCGAGCTGCGCGCCGATGTCCTCGACTCCGTCTGCGAGCAGGTCGCCCGGCTGGAGCAGGGAGGAGAGCGGGTGGTGATGGTCACCTCCGGCGCGATCGCCCGCGGGATGCGGATGCTGGAGCTGCCGGCGCGGCCGCGGACGATGGACGAGCTGCAGGCCGCCTCGGCGGTGGGGCAGGGCGACCTCTTCCGCGCTTACGAGAGCCGCCTCTCCTCTCATGGCACCCGCGCCGCCCAGGTCCTGCTGACGGCGGCCGACATCGGCGCCCGCACCAATTACCTGAACGCGCGCCAGACGCTGCGCCGGCTGATCGAGTGGAGGGTGGTGCCGGTGGTCAACGAGAACGACACCACCGCCACCGACGAGATCACCTTCGGCGACAACGACTTCCTCGCTGCCCAGGTGGCGGTGCTGCTCGACGCACGCTTGCTCGTCCTCCTCACCAACGTCGAGGGGTTGCTCTCGGGCGATCCGCGGACCGATGCAGAGGCGGAGCTGATCGCCGAGGTGACCGACTTCGCCCAGCTCGACCGGCTCGAGATCGGCGACCGCACCTCGGTCTTCGGCTCCGGCGGCATGCGCAGCAAGGTCGCGGCGGCCGAGATGGCGAGCGAGGCCGGGATCCCGGCGGTGATCTGCAACGGCACCAAGAGCGGGACGCTGCTCACAGCGGCTGGTGGCGGGGCATGCGGCACCCGCTTCGCGCCGGGTCGAGGCAGGACCTCCAGCTTCAAGCTCTGGCTCAAGTACGCGAAGCCGGCGCGGGGCCGCCTCATCGTCGATGCGGGCGCCGCCCGCGTCCTTCGCGAAAGCGGCTCCAGCTTGCTGCCCGTGGGGATCGCCGCCGTCGAAGGCGATTTCGAGGCCGGCGACGCGATCGATGTCGCAAGCGATGGCAAGACGATCGGCAAAGGAATCACCGACTACTCCTCGCGCGAGCTGCAGCGGGTGATCGGGATGCAGAGCGCCCAGGTCCGCGAGCTGCTGCCGCACGCCGCCGACGAGGTCATCCACCGCGACCGGTTCGTTCTCGTCTAGCCCCCAGCTACCCTTGTCCGATGGCCGTAACGGAGACCACCGTCGCCGAGAGCTGCGCCGCTGCTAAGCGCGCGGCCCGTGATATCGCGACCGCGAACACCGAGGTGAAGAACGTCGCCTTGGAGGCGACCGCGCGCCTGCTGGAAGAGCGCGGCGAGGAGATCCTCGAGGCGAACGCCGGCGATCTCGCCGACGAGCGCGCTGCCGGCCTCACCGAGGCATTGCGCGATCGGCTGCGGCTGACGCCGGAGCGGGTGGCGGCGATGGCGGAAGGGGTGCGGGTGGTCGAGGCGCTCGACGACCCGGTCGGCGAGGAGCTGGAACGGAAAAAGCTTGCGAGCGGGCTCGACCTGCGCAAGGTCCGGGTGCCGCTGGGAGTCGTTGCCGTCGTCTATGAGGCGCGGCCGAACGTGACGATCGACTGCGCGGCGCTGACGATCAAGAGCGGCAACGCGATCGTCCTCCGCGGCTCCAGCTACGCCGAGCGCTCCAACGCCGCGCTGGCGGCGATCGTCCGCGAGGCGCTCGCCGAGGCGGGACTGCCCGAGGACGCGGTGATCTCGCTCGGCGGCGGCGGCCACGAGGAGCTGGCCGAGCTGGCGACCCAGGAGGGCCTCGTCGACCTGCTGATCCCTCGTGGCGGCGAAGGCCTGAAGACGGCGATCAAGAAGGTGGCGACGGTGCCCGTGATGTATGCGGCGGCCGGCAACTGCCATGTCTACGTCGACGCCGACGCCGACCTCGAGATGGCTCGCCGGATCGCCTTCAACGCCAAGGTCCAGCGACCAGGGGTCTGCAACGCCGCCGAGACCCTGCTGATCAACGCCGCGATCGTCGACCGCTTTGCTCCCGCCGTTCTCGCCGACCTTCGCGCCGCCGGGGTCCAGCTGGTCGGGGACGAGCGCGCCCGCGCCGCCGCCAGCGAAGTCGAAGTCGGAGCGGCGAATGAGGAGGACTGGGACAGCGAGTACCTCGGCCTGAAGATGGCGGTCGCCGTGGTCGACGGCGTCGAGGAGGCGATCGACCACGTCAACCGTCACGGCACCGGCCACTCGGAGGCGATCGTCACCACCTCCGAGGCCGCGGCCGAGAGCTTCGTCAGCGGCGTCGACGCCGCCGCCGTCTACGTCAATGCTTCGACCCGCTTCACCGACGGCTTCGAGTACGGGATGGGGGCCGAGATCGGCAACTCGACGCAGAAGCTGCACGCCCGCGGCCCGATCGGGATGCGCGAGCTGACCACCTTCAAGTACGTGGCGCGCGGCGACGGCCAGGTGCGTGAGTAACGGCAAGGCCGCGATCGGCGTGCTGGGGTCCGCCTTCAACCCCCCGCACCTCGGTCACCTGGCACTCGCCCAGGAGGCGCTCTGGCAGCTCGGCCTCGAGGAGGTGATCCTCGTCCCCACCGGCCAGGCGCCGCACAAGCGGATCGCCGAGGACCCCGGTTGCGAGGCGCGGATGGAGATGACGCGCTTGGCGGCGGCCGAGGACGGCCGTTTCTCGGTCTCGGCGCTGGAGGTCGAGCGCGAGGGGCCGTCCTACACGTATGAGACCTTGGAGGCGCTTGCAGAGGAACGGTCCGACAGGGAGCTGGTGTTCGTGATGGGGGCGGACGCTGCGGTCGGGCTGGAGAGCTGGCGAGAGCCGGAACGCGTGGTCGAGCTGGCGAGCCTCGCGGTGGCGCGGCGCGCAGGCGTCTCCGACGCCGAGGTGGCGACGGTGATGCGCAGCCTCGGCTGCGAGGGTGGGGCGACGATGCTGGAGATGCCGCAGTTCGGGGTTTCTTCCTCGGCGGTTCGGGAACGGGCCAGGCAGGGCAGGCCGCTGCGCTACCTCGTGCCGCAGCCCGTCGCCGAATACGTCGAAGAGAAGGGGATCTACCGGTGAACCAGGCGCAGTCCGAGCAGTTGGCGCGGCACCTCGCCGCGATCGCCGACTCGAAAAAAGCCGAGGAGGTCGTTGTCCTCGACATGCGGGATTTGGTCGCCTACACCGATTTCCTCGCGATCTGCACCGCTCGCGGCGAACGCCAGGCGCGGGCGATCGTCGACGAGGTGCGGGTGCGGGTGAAGCGCGAGGCGGGCCTGCTGCCGGGCGGCGTCGACGGTGGCGGCGACGCGGGTTGGACGATCCTCGACTACCTCGACTGCGTCCTCCACGTCTTCACGCCGGAGGCGCGCGAGCGCTACGGGCTTGAGGAGCTGTGGCGCGACGCGCCCCGTCTGGAGCTCGATCTGGAAGCTCCGGAGGCCTCCCCGGCGGCTATGTGACGGAATACCGTCCGAGCCCCCCCTTACGGTGCCGCGCAATGAGTGGGTTCAGGCGTTCGCTGTTCGGCTACCGGCGCACGGAAGTGGAGGATGCGATCTCCCTCCGCGACGCCCGCATCCTCGGCCTCGAGCTGAAGGGCGATTCCCAGCGTGAGAAGCTCGACGAGTTCGAGGCGGAGACCATGGTCCTTTCCGGGATGGTGCTCGAACGCGAGCGGGAGATCCGGGTGCTCGACCAGCGCCTGCGCGAGGCGAACGAGTGCCACGATCGCAGCATCGCCTCCCTCGACTCGATCACCGCCCGGCTCGAGGAGCTGGAGGCGCAGGCGCGGGGCCAGGCGACGCGGATCCGGATGAAAGCGCTGCGCGAGGCGGTCGAGGTGAGCAAGAAGGTGAAGGCGCTCACCGATGTCGAGCAGGCCGAGTCCGAGCCCGAAGCTGGCGACCAAGGCCTGCACGCCGGGCGCGTCAAGCTCGAGATCGGACCCCTGGATGACTTCTCCCAGCTGGTCGGCTTCGAGGACGCGGTGGGGCAGATCGGGGCCTCCGATATCTCGGTCGAGCGCTTCTCCGAGGGTCGGGCGACGTTCTCGATGAACCTCGAGCAGCCGACCGACCTGGTGCGGGAGCTCGAGGAGCTCTCCAACCTCGACTTCAAGGTCCGCCACGTCGCCCGGGACAACCTTATCCTCGACGTCGACGAGGATCAGGGCCCAGAGCAACGCGCCGCCTAGGAGGGCTCGACGGTAGCCCTAGCGTCGCTAAACTGACCCCATGTTCGGGGCTGTAGCTCAGCTGGAAGAGCGCATCGCTGGCAGCGATGAGGTCAGGGGTTCGAGCCCCCTCAGCTCCACTTTCGCCCTCAGCCCACCAGTTGCGCGGCACCGGCTGCATCCGTAGCAGCTCCAGACGCTTCCTCCTCTCACGTTCGAGTCGTAACGCCCCTGCACGGCCTCGCCGCGGGCGAAACCAGACGTACCGGAATGCGCATGTCGCGGGATCTGGTGCGGCGGTTGAGTTCATCTCTATGGACCTTGGGCGAGGAGCCCAATTCCCTGCCCTAGATGCCGCGGCGCGACGACCCCCAAATCGGCCTCGGAAAGGCAATCCGGGCGCTCCGCTCAGAGCGTGAGCTGAGCCAGGAGACGCTCGGGCACCGGGCCGAGATCCACCCGACCTGGATCTCTCACATCGAGTCGGGGCGGATCAACCCCACCTGGGGGAACGTGCGGCGCATCGCCAAAGGGCTGGACGTGCCGCTGGAGCAGCTCGCCGCCCTCGCCGAGGAGTTCGAGCGCAAGCACGGCGCGGCCAAGCCGCCTAAACGCTGAAAATCTCAACCATCGGCCAGGCGCTGCCGATGTTCTCCGGGATGAGTGCCAACCAGCATGTCTTCAGCCACGGCATGCGCGACACCCGGGCAACGCTCGCGTCCTGGAGCGAGCGGCCCTGGCAGGTGCTGCGGGCATGGCTGGCGCTGAGCGTGGCGATCGCGCTGACGCTGCTGACGGCCACCTGGATCGTCGCCGGGTTGCTGACGCCGGACCTGACGCCGATCCACATCGCCGGCCTCACCAGCCCGAGCGAACCCGACGACTTGTTGCCGATCCTCTGGCGCAACTCGCTGGTCCTCGCCCTCCACGGGACCGCCTGCGTCGCCGGTTTCATCGCCGGCGCCTCGATGCCGATCGCGGCGGCGCAGCGGACCGGGTTAAGCCGCTGGGTCCACGTCAAGGCGGGCGAGTTCGCGATCCTCTTCGTCTGCGCCGTCACCTTGTTCTCGCTCTCGACCCAGGCGCTCTATCTCGGCTTCCAGGGATCGACGATCGCCTATCAACTGCAGATCTCCCGCTTCGAGCTGATCCTCAGCGTCCTCCCGCACGCGATCCCGGAGCTGACCGCGCTCTTCCTGCCGCTCGCCGCCTGGCTGATCGCCAGCCGTCGCGGCGAGTGGAACCAGCTCCTCGCAGCCACCTTCATCACCGTCGCCCTGGCGATTCCGGTGCTGGTGATCGCGGCGACGATCGAGGTCTACGTCTGGCCCCACATCCTGCAGAGCATCTCCGGCGTCACCTACTCCTACCCGGCCTGAGAGGGCGAAGCGCCGCCGCGGGCGCCCCTCGTAAGATCGCAGCCGCGATGGCCGGTTACGAGCCGAAAGAGATCGAGCGCAAATGGCAGCGGGTCTGGGCAGAGGAGAAGACCTGGGAGGTCGCCAACCCCGGCCGGCCCGGCTTCGACGAGGAGAAACCGAAGTCCTACGTGCTGGAGATGCTGCCCTACCCCTCCGGTGAGCCCCACGTCGGCCACCTCAAGTGCTACGCGGTCGGCGACGCGATCGCCCACTTTCGCCGCCGCCATGGGTTCGAGGTGATCCACCCGATGGGTTACGACTCCTTCGGCCTGCCGGCGGAGAACAACGCGATCAAGACCGGCGAGCCGCCGCGGGTGGCGACCGAGCGCTCGATCGAGTCGTTCCGACGCCAGTTCCGCGAGTGGGGGATCTCGATCGACTGGTCGCGCGAACTGGCGACCCACACGCCCGAGTACTACCGCTGGACCCAATGGATCTTCCTGCAGCTATTCGAGCGAGGCCTCGCCTACCGGACCGAGGCGCCGGTGCAGTGGTGCCCGAAGGACGCGACGGTGCTGGCCAACGAGCAGGTCGTCGATGGCCGCTGCGAGCGCTGCGGCACCGAGGTCGTCCAGCGCAACCTCGAGCAGTGGTTCTTCAAGATCACCGAGTACGCCGACCGGCTGCTCGCCGACTTCGAGGCGCTCGAGTCCTGGCCTGAGCACGTGATCACGATGCAGCGCAACTGGATCGGCCGCTCCGAGGGCGCCGAAGTCGTCTTCCGCTGCGAGGAGGTCGGCCTCGACTTCCCCGTCTTCACGACTCGTCCCGACACCCTCTTCGGCGCCACCTTCTTCGTCCTCGCGCCCGAGCACCCGGAGCTGGAGCGGCTGGTCGCCGGCACGCCAGCCGAGGCGGAGGTGCGCGAGTACGTCAACCGCGTCGGGCGCGAGTCGGCCGAGGAGCGCGGGGCGGAGGACCGGGAGAAGACCGGGGTGCCGCTCGGCCGTTCCGTCGTCAACCCGGTCAACGGCGAGGAGATCCCGATGTTCGTCGCCGACTACGTGCTGATGGAGTACGGGACCGGGGCGATCATGGCGGTGCCCGGTCACGATAGCCGCGACTACGAATTCGCCCAGAGGTTCGGCCTTCCGGTGCAGCGCGTGATCGAAGGCGAAGATCCGGAGTCCGCTAAAGACGAGCTCGGCCTGCCCTATCCCGGCGACGGTCCGATGGTCGAGTCCGGCCGCTTCGATGGCCAGAACAACCGCGAGGCCTACGGGGAGATCGTCGCCTGGCTCGAGGGCGAGGACCGGGGCAAGCCGGCGGTCAACTACCGCCTGCGCGACTGGCTGGTCTCGCGTCAGCGCTACTGGGGGGCGCCGATCCCGGTCGTCTACTGCGACGAGTGCGGGATCGTCCCGGTGCCCGAGGAGCAGCTGCCGGTCGAGCTGCCGGAGATCGAGGACTACGCGCCGCAGGGCAAGAGCCCGCTGGCGGCGGCCGAGGACTGGGTTGCAACCGAGT
>Ga0207661_10000694_pt1 | contig 21802 bp, 18 predicted proteins | sample KBSC713LmetaG_FD_184337 | JGI IMG/M metagenome (GOLD analysis project Ga0207661, IMG submission 184337) | Corn rhizosphere microbial communities from Kellogg Biological Station, Michigan, USA - KBS C7.1-3L metaG (SPAdes) (version 2) | ecosystem: Host-associated > Plants > Roots > Rhizosphere ...
TCACCACCGATCAGCTGCGCACCAAAGATGTAGCCAAGTTTGAAAATCGGTGGGATCTCCTCGACTCCGGCTCTTAACCGGCGCGCTCCCGCGCGCGCCTAGTACTCGGGTCCGAGGATCTTCGTCAGATACTCGACGGTCGTGGCGGCGATCAAGACCGTTGCGCGAGCTTCAGCTTCACCGAGTTGCTTGCCCTCCCTGTGGTGGGCGGCGCTGCTCAGGTCGCTGAGGGTCTTCCAGAGGTTGTCGAGAAGGGTCCTGGCGGGTGAATCGACCGGCCATCCGAGCTTTTCGCCAACGCACTCGGCGATCGTCTTGCCGTCGGCGCCGAGATGATCTGCGACGGCGTCGCGCAGATCCCGGCAGGTTTGAATTGCGCTGCGATAGTCCCCCTCGTCGTATCGTTGGCGCGCCGCGTCGATCGCAGCGGCCGTTTCATGGCCGAGAGCCCGAGAAGCCTGGGGGAGGCGCACGGCGATCAGGCGAACCTCGTCAGCGCCGATGCCCGGTAGCACCTGGGTGGCCCAGTCCTCACGACGGAGGCGGAGCTCGAGAGCTTCGATCTTGGCGCCCCCCAGCGACCAGAGCTCTGATGCCAGCCCGAGCGCCGCGGCGACGGGATGCCCGGCTGGGCCAGGGCGCGGGGCGTTCTCGGTTTGCCGGACCCAGGCGGTAGCTGCGTGGATGCGCAGGCCGACTCGAACCTGCTCCTCGCTCATTCGCTGAGCATGATCTTCCAGTAGCCGAATTTGCTCGCGCGCGAGCGGAAAACGAAAGGTCACCTGGTGCTCGATCGGGCTGGAGGGGATCGAGGACCACATGCCGCCCTGGGTCCTCATTCCGGAGACCCTCGCGGGCGCGCCAACTCCAGGACCGAGCGCTGCGTCTGTGTTGGTCGGCAAGACGAGCTCGGCCTCGATCTCGGTGATCGCTATTGCCTCGCCGTCCTGTCGTGGGTCCAGCCGGAGCGAGCCGGGGACCACTAGGGCGGGGCTGAGGCATCCGCCCTCGCCGCGAACCAAGGCGGGGTCGGCCCGGAGCCAGCCGACCCGAAAGTTGCCGATCGAGATGCTTGCCTGTCCGTTCACCGCTTGTAGATTGAAGCAAGCAGCGCCGGGCCGCCGACTACGAGCGACGCAGCGTGCCAGCGAGTCGACGATCGGCCCAGGTGAGGTGTACAAGGTGCTCGGCGAGCTCAAGGATGGGACGCCGCTCCTTCCCGTGTGGCTCTGGGTTCTCTAGCGCAAACTGGGCGAGCCGTTCTGCAAATTCGGGCTTCGAGAGGTGGAAACGAGAGTCCTTCTGCCCTGCGGTGTCGAGCACGACCGAGGCGATGGCCTTTTCTTCCTCGTGCTGCGCTGCCTCGGCGCTGGCTGTGAGCTCAGCAGGATCCAAGGTGAAGCCCTCCAGGCCAATCTCGGCTGCGAACTGCTCGGCTACGTGGCATAGCTCGCGAATCGTGAAATTGTCAGCCTCGAAGTTGTCCTTCCAAAGGACGAACTCGGGCGCCGTGCCGGGCGCTTGGCTCAGCTCGTTGGCAGCATCCAATGCGGCTCGAAGTGCGGCCCGGCGTGCCTCCGGGTCCGTGATCTGCTTCGCCACCCGAGCCGCCTCGTCCCGAATTGTCTTTCGCTGTTTCTCACCGGGGCCCTCGATCGCTTCGGCACGGACGAGCGTTTCGACCAGCTCTTCGGCCCGCCCCTCGTTGTCGAAGACGAGTAGGAAGTAGTTGGCGTAACCGCGAAAGGATCTCAGCAGCATGTCGGCGTTCTTGGGTATGTCTGAGCCACCCATATCCGTCACGGCGATGCCCAGCTTCTCGAAGGAGAGGCCATAGCCCTCAGCGAGGATCACTCGCATTGCGGTGATCTCCGATTCTCCCTCGCCGATCAGCTGTACTCGCCAGGGGTAGAGACCGTGTTCCTCCAAGAGGATCGGGAGGACTGCTCGGTTTCCGCGTACATCGAGCGTTTCGTAGCGACGCAGCTTTAGCTCGGCGCTGCTCGCCCCTCCGTACTCGTCCACGTCTGGCAAAAGATCACCGCCGGTGAGGCGCTGGTGCCAGAGGCGCAAGATGCGCGCGGCGTCGTAGTAGTCGAGGGCGAGCTGGGCGGCGCCCCGCAGACGCTCTCGACTCGACCTGTTGACCTGATCGAGAAGGTCGAACAGACCCGAGGTCGGGTCGATCCGGAGCCCGATGTGGACGAGCTGGCCGTAGTGCTCCTCCAGCTCGGTTGCATCGACGTCGCATTCGGCGGCGAGGATCGCGTAGTCAAGGGTCCGGGACTGCTCGATCGTCCAATCCGCAGCGTCCTCGGTCAGTCCCGGGATCACGCCCCCGCGCCATCGGCTCTGTCGCGGCCCGCCTCGCTGGCGCGGGTAGAAGACGTTTTGCACGCGCACCAGCAGCAGCTCGGTCTTCCGCCACCGCTCGGCTGCGGCCTGCCAGTCCTCTAGTGGCAGAGGATTGGGCGGGGCGGCGAGCTTTGCCCGAACCTCGAAGAAAGGGTCGAGACCTTCGCCGAGCTGCCCCCAGGCCACGTGCGGTTGAAGCAGATTCTGCAGCTCCGCCAGCCAGAAGAGCTGCCAGTGGTGGTAGAGGAACTGCGGGGCGGCCTCTTGGCCGTGAATGGCCTCCGCTTCCTCGCGCAGCTCGGCCCAGGGGCGATAGCCGACCTCCTCACGCACCATGAGGTCGCCGTCCTCGAGGCAGCCGAGCTGATCGTGTGGCCACATGCCGTGCCGCGCATAGGCCACGGGAACGAAGATCTCCTCCCGGTCGAGCGTCTCCCAGGGGTCGGTGTCGAAAAGGCCGAGGTCAGAGAGGTCCCGCGATCTCGCCTCTTTACGGAACTTGCCGACATCGAGCAAGGGCAGCTGGAGGAAGCACCAGCTTCGAAGCGCGCGCGAGAAGTTGAAGTCATCCGACGTCTGCTTCATGGGAGGAACACTTCCACCTAAGTCATGCGAACGCCAGATTGATGCTTGACTGATCGGCGTGCGGGCACCCAAGACGGAGGCAAAGGGCACGGGCGGCCAGAGCGAGGTCAGGTCCAAGTTCGAGTACCTGGGCTGGGCAGTGATGGCAAATCCAGATCACGACAACGGGACCGACCTTGTCATCTCGCCGCGTGACGAGCGCCGTTTTGAGCTCGGCATGTACATGGGCGTTCAGGTCAAGACCGGAATCTCCTACTTCAAACGGAAAAAGAAGGACGAAAATGGTGAGGTAACCGGCTGGTGGTACATCGACGACGATGGCACGGAGCTTGGGGATTGGGCACGGTTTCCGGCGCCCCAACTCGTCGTCCTACACAACCCAAAGACCCACAGCTCCTACTGGGAGCATGTCACCTCGTCTGCGATTCGCTCCACGGGCAAGGGGGCGAAGATCTTCGTCCCCGCGGTACAGACGATCGACGCCGAGCATCAGGACGAGTTGCGGGCGGTCGCGGCAACCTTCGATTCCAGTCCTTCGCTCGAGGGGAGCTGGGGCGGCGACGTCGAGATCCCTCCACCGGACAGGTTCCGTCACGCGCTGCTTGCACCGAGGTTGATCGCCCCGCATCCGAATCTTGGGTCCGGAGAGCTAACTCCCGAGCAAGCACTGGCGATGCTGGCTCAGATGCGTATCTCCGAGCTGGAGCGCTACGCCGAAGAGCAGGAGGAGGTGCCTGGGCTTGACGACGCGCTGGATTCTGAGCAGTGGAGATGGCGGTTCGTGGGTGCGCTTTGGCGGCGGATGTGGGAGAACGAGGACTATTCCCTGCGGGAGGTTATGCGAGATGCCCAGCACAGCCATGAGCGGGCGGCCGCGGCGGTGTGCCTGGCGAGCCTCGCGATCGGAGCTGGCCGGCCCGACGAGGGACTCGAGGTTCTAGACGAGGAGATTGCCCGCGATGAGGCCGCCACGGTCGATGATGCATGGCTGAATGTGCAACGGGCTCGGGCCCTGGCCGAGCTCGGGAGCCTGGAGGACGCAAAGGCAGCCGCCACATCCCTCAGGAATCTGCGCAGTAAGGCTCCCAACGACGTCACCGCCAGCGCGATCGCCGCCTCGGCGGTCACGCTGGTCCTCAACATCTCCAGATGGGACGAGCCCGATCTGAAGAGAGCGATCCAGGCATCCGACACCCCAACTGGATGGTGGCGGTCGCAGACGGTGAGAAACGGACTCGACGACATCGTGGAACGGACCTTCGAGGACTGGGCACGGGACTCTCGCATCAAGTGGACCAGCGAAGATGCCGCACACAATCGGCTCTTTGCGGCGGCAGTTGAGGCAAGCCACGGCGCTGACCAGAGTGGTTGGCGGCGCCTCTGCACCCTTGTCGGTCACGACGAACTATTGCGATTGGACCGATACGCCGACCCTGATGAGGTTGCGTCGGGATTGACCACACTGCGAGTGGCGGGAGATGACAAAGGCCTCAAGTTGTCTCTCGCCCACCTCAGGGCTGATGGCCCCTGTAGTGCACTTGCCGAAGTCCTTGCAGAAATTCGGCCGGAGCTCTCCACCCGTACTACCGGCCTCTCAGACCTGACCTTTGTCGAGTTCGGCGGCGATCTTGCCGACACCCAAACGGCGGAGCGGTTGTGCGGCTGGTTGCTGGAGACGATCGACGATCACCATGCGTTCGCGCGACGGACGTCTCCTCATTACCTGGTGGATGTGCAGCTTGTCTACGCCCTGACGGGTATCGCTCCCGCCGCCGATCAGGCGATGCAGCGCCAGGTACTTGAGCAGGTGTTCCGGCTGGAGAGGTTTGACGGAAACCAGTTGCTGGAAAATGGTTGGGCACGGGTGCTGACCGCCATCTCGGCCGAGACTTGGAATGGCGATCTGGCGGAGTTGGCCCGAGAGGCTGGCGAGCGACACAATGTCGAGCTCGCCAGGGTTCTCGTCGGTTTGGCAGCACGCAACGGAGACGAGCAGGCTCGCGCACAACTCGTGACCGAGGCAGAAGGCGGGAGTATCGATGCGCTTTGGGGCTTGGGGGCCGCCCGCGAACTTCCGGAGGCCGTTGTAAAGGCTGCTTTGGTGTCGCTCGGCGAGGAAGTGGGCCAGATGACCAAAGAGGCGAGGGAGGGGTCGATCGGCATTGGTCCCGGTGATCCGGCCCAAAATCTCACCACTCTCAGCGCTTGGCACCCCGAGTTGGCTGACTGGGATCCGTTGCTTGAGCTGCTTTCTGAGCCGGTGGTTCCCGCGAGACTAAAGCGCGGTGCTTTGTTGACTTTGTCCTGGCGAAGCTCGCAGCTTCCCGATGGGGTAGCCGAGCGCCTGATTCCAATCGCGAATGCGATGACCAGTAGCGAGGTCGAGCCCAGTCCGTTCGAACTGAGCCACGAGTCCGACCTGATGGCTTCCGGCGCGGTCCTGGCGGCCGCCCTCGGGCATTTGGAGAACGCCGACCGGCATCTGGTCAAGTTTCTCGGGGGTGATGGCCGCGAACGCCGTCACGCCGCCCTGCTGGCAGCCCAGCTCGATGGCGCCCAGCACCGAGGCGTCCTTGCAGCCCTTGCTCGGGACCCTGATCCTCAAGCTCGCGCTACCGCTGCGGGTGCCATTGCTCGGCTGGTGGCTGCCGGAGAGGACGAAAGTCAGGTGGAGGTTTTTGAGACTTGCCTTCAAGATCGTGGCAGGAGCGTGCCGCTCGCGATCGCCAGCACGCTGGTCGGGCTGGATTGGGGTAGTGGGCGCATCGAGCCTGCTCTGAGCGGTCTCGCCGATCATCGTTCGGCGGCGGTGCGGGAGGCGGCTCGCGAAGCCCTACGCGGTTAGCTTCGCGCACTCGTTCGGCGACCGCGGCTTCGTGGTGGACGCGAAAGCGGGCGATCGTCGCGTGGTCGGGAGCCTGGTTGGGGTGCATATCACTCGGAAGGGGACGTCCTCGCGCAGGGCCGCTCGATCCCGCGTGAGGAGCGCTCGCCGACCGCGAAGGCGAACAGGGTCACCATCATCTGCGGATTGTGGGCTGCTCGGCCGTGGCCGTCGGTGCGGTAGGCGGCGTAGGACGGCTTGAGGTCGAGCTCGCTCACCGCGTCGATCACGAACCAGACGAGGTGGTCGTCGTCGAGCCAGTCTCGTAGGTCCGGCGGCAGGAGCATCGGCTGGTCGCGTCGCAGCTGAGGAAGTTATGGGCCATGCCGCAGGATCGGTCTGTGTAGGGCATTCCTGACTCGCGTCTGAGCCGGCGTTCGGGGATGCTACCCCGAGCGATTAGCCCGCCTAGATTCGCGTTACGGCGTCCGGTCCTTCGTTGTTGAGGCGGATCGCGTCCTCACGGGCCTTCCTAATCCTCTTGAGATCGCTCGCGTACGAGCGGCCGACACGTATCGAGTAGTCGATGCGATTACAGAGGCGGTGCGCCAGGATGGCGTTGTCCACGGTTTCCTTGCCGCCCTCGCTCTTGGAGAGCGGGAAGTGCTCGTGGGTAGGCATCCTGTCGCTCAACTCGGGTGTTACCGGCTCGAAGTAGCACGCGCCTCCAAGCTCCTCGGGGCAGAAGCACTCGGGCATCTTGCATGCGAGCTGCGTGATGTAACCCTGCTCGGCTGCCTTGATGAGGATTCTCTTCGCGCCGAGCGCCTTCAACTTGGCTGCAGTCGCTCGGCCGCGTTCAGGCTCCCGCTCAACCCTCGACATGTACCAACGGTATCGCCCTGAGACCCCGCAGCGTCGGCTCAAGCGATATGGCTGCAGCCAGAGGCGGTGGCTTCTCCCTCGCTAGTGCTTTTCGTCGAGGCTGTCGCACAAAAGGTTCGCGCAACACGCAAGGCGGGTGGGCTGAATTGCCGCCAGAAAGCCCGATGGTGCGACCGACACCACCGCTCCGGGCAAGCCGAGGCTGAGCTCGCGTGACATCTAAGAACGCCTGAGACGGGGCTCTCAGGGCCCGATTTTAGCCTCGCGTGAAAGTGGGAACTGCCTGGGAGTTAGAGCCGCAGCGGGTAATTAACGACACTGGTCGTGCTGAATGCAGATGACCCACTGGGTTTGTCGAGGGCGTCAGGGTTGCCGATGTCCTAGTTCGGAGACTTCCTGTTCTCAGTCCGGAAACCGGGGTTCGAATCCCCGTAGCGGTACTTGAGCTACCCCCGGACCGCGGGCTTTCGTATTAGGGGTGGGTCCGTCCCGCTCGTCCCTCCCGGTTCGTGCGCCGCGTGGGCTACGGTGCGGTGTACGCCCAGGTGCCGCGCAGGAGTCCGTTGAATTGGTTACTGCGCCAGGTCATGACTCCGCTCAGCGGTCCGGCATAGATCGAGCCGGGCATGGTCGAGATGAAGGATTCGAACGCCATGCCTTCGTTGAACGACTGGTAGACGCACATGTAGCTGGGGGCTGCTTGGCCGGCGCCCGGGCATTCGGAGGTGGCGCCGCCGCCTTCCGGGATCACTTTGATGTGTCCTTCCTGCAGCGATTCCGGCAGGTGGGGCCAGAACTGGACCAGTACCGTGCCGGCTTCGCCGTTGCCCGCGGCGGCGATGTAGTCGCCGGCCTCGGTCTGTCCTGACTGCAGGACGGAATCGGCGGTCAGGTAGTGGCCGGCCGGCTGGCCACCGAGGGCTTCGGCGTCTTTGGCGCTGTCCGCGCCCGCCGCAGTGGCGGCCGATTTGGCGTGGATTGCGAAGTCGGCTTCCGTCGCCGTCTTTGCCCTATCGGCTGTTTCGGCGTGCTTGACGCTTTCCGGCGTCGTCGTGGCACCCGTGGCGGCGAGCTGTTCACGGACTCCCTGGGAGAGCCTGGAGGAGGTCACCGCGTCTTCGGCGAGCTTGCCCGTGCGGACCGCTTCGGCCTGGATCTGGTCGGTTCCGACGCTGCCCTTCGGCAGAGTCGTGGCGGCGTAGCTGACGCCGCCGAGCGCGACGAAGAGCGCGATCGTGGCGACGGCGTTGGCGTAGGTGAGGCGGGGGCGGCGTAGTTTCATCGGCGAGCTTCCTCCGGGAGAGTTAGGGGCCACCTTCCATCGGCCGGCGCCCGATCGAGCTTGAGCCGGAGCGGGGGGCTGCCCAGCGGGTTGCACAGGGACCACGGCGCTGAAGCGGCGCCCCTGGTGCCAATGCTGCGCTGCTTGGGCAGTTGCCTACTCTCGATATGTTGAGCAGATGAGCAGCGACCTCATTGCGTTGGCTGTTGCGTTCACGCTTGGCGCGGTGGTCGTCCTCGTGGGGCTGCGGCGCAATCTCTCCGAGACCACGCGAACCGGGATGCCGCGGTTTGAGGTGAATCCCAGGCGGGCGACTCCGACGCTGGGGCTTTACGAGGGTGGGGTAAGACGATCTCGTCAAGTCTCCCCGCGCCAAAGGAGATGGATGATCGGCGTCTATCTGCTGATGAGCCTCTCCTGGGCGGTGTTTGCGGCGCTGTCGGCTCACGACAGGTTGTTCGACGCGATACTTGCCGTCGGGTTTGCGCTCAACGCAGCCGTGCTCTGGCTTAAGCGGTCGCCGGCCGCTTTAGACGGGCCCGCTCCCTGACTGGGCTTCAGTCGGCGGCACGGGAGAATTCAAGTGCGTGCTCGAGCTGCGAGGTTTTCGCCGCGGTGATCCGGCCGGCGAAGTGGAACTTAAAAAGGGTTTCCCCGCTTTTTTCATTTGGCAGGAACTTCAGGTAGAAGACGCCTCCGACTTCGATCAATTCGGTCCTCAGGGTCGGATTCGTCAGCGGATGCATTTTGCATTCGCCAAGGCTCATTTCCCACGCGCAAGCGCTGAAGCCGATCTGAATACTTCCCTTGCCTCCTGGCGTGGGCGGCAGCCCGTCGCTGTGAGAGGACCAGGTTGACCCGGTCAGCGCGACGTTCCGGTTTCGACCCCGGAGGTCTGGGCGTGCCAGCGGACGTTCCGTATCGCGCACTTGGTGCCGGAGACGCTTGCGCCGACGCGAGACAGGGTGCCCGATGCGTGGTCGTCGTGAAGCCGACCGCTCACACGGGCCGAGCCCCCACTGTCGAGGCGTGCCCCAATGGAGAAGCGCCCGCGACGAACCCTTGTCCTTCCGCGGAGGATGACCTTGTTCGTGTGTGTCTTCCCGTCGTCGCAGGTGCCGCGCCAGCGGAAGGCGACCGACCGGACATCCGCGCCGCTGACGCTGACTGAGATCGGCAGGCCTTGGCTCGTGACTCCCACGTACCTGCCGGGCCTGAAGGAGGGTGGCCGCGGGGCGGCGATCCTTCCTCTCTGTTGTGCTCTGGCGGCTCTGCCGCCGGCCTTGATTTCCGCCGAGACCTTGACCTCGAGTGCTCCGGCGTTGCGAAGATCCATGGCGCCTCGCTTCGACAGCTTCACCCGCACGCTCCTGCTCTCACCGGCGGGGATCGTGAGCCTGGCGGTACCGAGGGGCTCGCCGCGCGACACCACACCGTGAGTTTGGGCGGTCGTGACCTGGCCGCCTGCCGAGCAGGGCGTCGGGCCGATCGGGCAGCTCACAGTGAGGCCGGTGTCGACCGTTGTCGAGTGCCCTGATCTGCTCGCCTCTGGCTTGCCGGTCGCCGATGCCTCCGGTCGTCCCGGGGTCGGCGCCGGCGCCGGGCACAGAGTCAGGTCGTCGGCGACCCGGCTCACTTCGTCCGCGCTGAGGGTGCCGTCGTAGACCAGAACGCAGGACACAGCCCCACTCGACTCCTCGCCGGGGTAAGCACCACTCGTGTTGTCGCGGAAGAACCGCAGCTGCCCGGTTTCGAGCTCAAACCCCGATGAGGCCCTCCCGGCGGCGACCTCGGTGCCGTTGAGATATGCGGTCACCTGCTCCGCGCCGTTGGTTACGGGGGCGGTCGTGAGAGCGATCTCGGCGTAGGAATTGTTCAGCACAACGTTGTCGCTGGAGTCGCCGGCACCGTAGAGCGCCACCCGCCCGTTGAGGTTGTAGAGCCCGTGATCCGAGACGCCGCCGGCGTAGTCGAGGATCCGCCGGTAGCCGTGCGTGTCGGCCAGTCGGAAGACCACGACCACCGAGTTGCTAGCGGGGTTGACGAGACCCGTCGTTGCCAGGGACAGGCCATCGCCTTCCGGAAACCTCAGCACCGGTTGAGGTCCAAGCCCGTGGATGGCCTCGGTCGCGAAGCTGTTGCCCGAGCCGATGTTGACGAGGTCGGGGGCTCCCGCGATCTCAGAGGAGAGATCGCCCTGGAACCGATACTCCGCCCTCAACGTCACGGCCCCCGCGCCATCGGCCGCACCAGCAAAAGCCAGCGCTGCAACCACTGCCCCTATAGCCACCCCCCGCACGCAGCAAGTGTATTACGGGTGCTGGATCGGTACGAGGCGAGGCCGATCGCCTTTGGTGCGGGGTGCGGAAAGACACGGTTCGAAACGCCTATGCTCCGCTGCCTCAGGGAAAGCTCGGGCAGAGAGGAGCGACTTGCAGCGTCAGATCTTGCCGATGGTGTTCGTGGTCCTGCTCTGGCTCGGGGCCGCGCCCCCTGCCCGAGCCGAAGGTGGGTGGACGACCCCACACCAAATCGACCCCGACTTCTCCGTGATATCCATTTCCTGCGCCTCGGACTCCCTCTGCGTCGCTGTTGATTTCAACGGTAACGCGGTTACCTATGACGGCAGCGGCTGGAGCGCGCCGGAAAGCATCGGGCATCACCTGATCTCCGTCTCCTGTCCGTCGACATCCTTTTGCGTGGCAGTCGGCGACAACGAGGCAACCGCCTACAACGGGGCCTCCTGGGGCTCGGCGACGGAAATCGACGGCGGCCCCCCGTTCTTGGAGTCGGTCTCCTGCCCCTCGGCCACCTTCTGCGTGGCCATCGACTCGGCCGGGAATGCCGTGACCTACAACGGCACCTCCTGGGGTTCTCCCCAGAGTGTCGGTGGCATCGGATCGGTCTCCTGCGTCTCCTCATCGTTCTGCATGGCACTGGGCGAAACAAGCGCCCGGACCTACAACGGCAGCAGCTGGAGTGCGCCAATCGGCGTGAGCGGGAGCGGGATTCGCTCATTCTCCTGCTCCTCATCCACGTTCTGCGTCGCGGTGGGAGAAAAATATGCTCGGACTTACAACGGGACCGCCTGGGGCTCGCCGGTGCAGATCGACAGCTTCGCCCAGCCCGAATACAACATCAACTCCGTCTCCTGCGCCTCCTCGTCGTTCTGTGTCGCCGTCGATACCGAAGGGCGCGAAGTGACCTATCTCAATGGCTCCTGGCAACCACCTAATTCGATCGACAGCCAAGCGAACCTCGAGGCGGTGTCATGTCCTTCGGAATCGTTCTGTGCCGCTGCCAGTGCCGACGGTTATGCCATGACCTATCCCTGGAGCGCCCAGGAAGCCGAAGAAGCGCTCCAGAGGCAACGCGAAGAAGAAGCACAGAGGAAAAAAGAAGAAGAAGCACGGCAAAAAAGGGAAGCCGAAGAAGAAAGGGCAGCGGCCAAGAAACTCGAAGGAGCTGGACAGGGCCGGGGCAGCAACGAAGTTTGCGCCGCGCCGGGTTCCCTGTACCCGCCCCGGCAGGAAGGCGAATTGGTCATATCCGTGCGCCAGAGCCCATCCGGCGGCTACTGCTTCGGGCTCAGCCGGCCCTTCGACGGTCTGGTCATCTGCTCGCATTTCAACAACATCCCCAAGGGTTTCGTGGTTCCGACGATCCTCGGCAAAGCGATCTCGGGCGACGTCCAGTTCCCCTACACGGCGTGCGACCCATACCCGAGCGAGGAAGGGACGGCCTGGGAACTCCGCCGGCCAATCGACGGCATGGTCGTCTGCGTTCCCCCCAGCCCTACGCCGGGGGGGTTTGTGGTCGTCGGCAAGTACAACACCGACACGGCCTGCAGTGTCTATCCGCGCGCGTCCGGCTTCCTCGCGGCCCAAATCAAGCGGCCCGTCGACGGCCTCGTCATGTGCGGCGGCCCCTCCGCGTCTCCCGCCGGTTACGTCGTCGCGGCGCAACTCACAGCCCAAAGGTGCGGCCCCGTGTACTCGATTGCGGGCTTCAACGCCATTCAGCTCAAGAAGTTTCCAAGCACGAAAAAACCCACCGTGGCAACCAAATCCCTGGTCGCTTCCCCTAAGGGAAACGTCGCCCTGACGATCACTTGTCCGAGCAGCGCGGGAAGCTGCTCCGGAAGCGTGGCGCTGGTCGCGCAGAAAGCAGGGGCGGCGTCGTCGCGGCCCAAGCCCGCGGGCTTGGGCAGGCCCTCACGGACAGAGCAACCCCTGAATCTCGGCGGGGCGAGATTCAAGATCGCCGGGGGCAAGGCAGGGATCGTCAAGCTGCGCTTGCGGCCGCCGGCGCGAAGGCTCCTCATGCGCGTTGGTGTCCTGCGCGCCCACGCGCTCCTCGCGGTCAGCGAGCGTCACTCGGTTGAGGCGACTGCGAGCGCGACGGTGAAGATCGAGAAGGGCTCTCGGCCGATTCGCCGGTAGGGCGGCGACAGGTTTTCGCGCGCCGCGGCACGGCAAGGCACGGCTCGAAGCGGGATGCCGTCAGCCGAATGCGGTCTGGGCCCCGATGCGCTCTGCCACGGCGTCGCGCCGGTAGTCGAAGATCCGCTCCAGGTCCCGCCTGACGAATAGCCGGTGGGCGAGCGAGCCGAGCGGGCCGTAGGGAATCGCGTAGCGGACGTGATCGTGGATGATCGTCTCGCTCTCGCCGTCGGCCTCGAAGGTGTGGGTGTGCTCCCACAGCTTGTAGGGCCCCTTCTCCTGAAAGTCGGTGAAGCGTGACGGCGGCTCCCAGGCGTCGATCCGGGTTCGCCAGCGGATCGGCACGCCGTGCAGCTTCAGTCGGTACTCGAGCAGGGTGCCCGAGGCCATCGAGATCGGGCGCGGGGTCATTACTTCGAAATTGAGCCAGGGCGGGGTCAGCGGCTCGAGGTTGCGCTCGTCGCCGTAGAAGGCGAAGGCCCGGTCGATAGGAACCTCGACCCGCTGGCTCCGCTCTAGAACGTGGACGCGCACCGGCTTAGCTTTGCAGCCCGGCCGGGTAGCTTGGGTGGATCGCACGTCGCGTCCTCATCGCCGGAGCAACCGGATTCGTCGGCGGCAGGCTGGCGATGGCGCTTGCCGGCTCCGACGCCCCGGTCCGCTGCCTCGTCCGCGATCGCGCCAAGGCGCGTCACCTTGAAGCGGCCGGGATGGAGCTGCACGAGGGCGACATCACCGACGCGGAGAGCCTCCACGGGGCGGGCGCCGACGTCGAGGTTGCCTACTACCTCGTCCACGCGATGGGCGGGGGAGGGGGCTACGCCGAGCGCGAGCGCGTCGGCGCCGGCAATTTCGGTCGCATGGCGAAGCGCGAGGGCATCGAGCGGGTCGTTTACCTCGGCGGGCTCGGTGGCGACAATGCCTCTGAGCACCTGCAGAGTCGCCACCAGACGGCTCGGGTGCTGATCGCCGAGGGGCCACCGCTGACCTACTTCCGCGCCGCGATGGTGGTCGGCGCCGGCAGCGAGTCCTACAAGACGCTGCGCTATCTGGTCGGTCGCCTACCGGTGATGATCACCCCGAGCTGGCTGCGTACCGAGACCCAGCCGATCGGGATCGACGCGACGGTCGAGTACCTGCGGCGCGCGCCCGAGGTGCCCGAGTCCGAGGGCCGCGAGGTTCAGATCGGCGGTCCCGACATCCTCAGCTACGCCGACATGCTTGACCGCATGGCGATCGCGATGGGCAAGGAGCCGCGACGGCAGATCCCTGTTCCCCTGATCACCCCATGGCTCTCCTCGCTCTGGCTCGGCCTGGTGACGCCGGTCGACACCAACGTGGCCCGTCCTCTTATCGAGGGTCTGACCAGCGCGACCGTGGTCACCGACCCCAGCGGCGCCGAGCCGTTCGGGGTCTTGCCCGAATCCTTCGACGAGGCCCTGCGAAAGGCGTTCGTCGAGGAAGGCGGCTGAGCCGTATCCACAGAGCATCTTCCTGACCGTGGGAGTGTTCTAAGTGTGGGATGAGAGACAGCGAGCGTCGCACCGATATCGCCCTGGCTTTGCTTGCCACCGCATCGATCGCCGGCATCATGCTGATCGGCCGCAACGGCTGAATCGAGGGCAGATGTCAGGGACGCGATTGAGGCCGGTCGTCGTCGTGCCGGTGGCGCACAGCCCAGACCTCGAAGGCGACCAGCCCGACCAGCAACGCCCCGAAAGCGATGAAGGGCGGCAGCCATCCGTGGCGACGGGAGATGAGCAGTGCGATGACGACGAAGGCGTCGGCGGCGAGCAGGAAGCCGACGAGGACCGGCCGAATTGCAGACCAGCCGGTCAGTTGCGCTCCGCGCGGCGCTTGGTCGCGGTGAGCAGGCGGCGAGTGACGAGGACGTGCATCCGGGTGCCGATTACAAGAGCACGATAAACGCTGCCCTTGAGGCCCGGGAAGGCGGCGCGTGTTTCGGCGACGAGCCGTGTGCGCCTGGCACTTGCCTCTTCGAGGCGGAAGCTCAGCAGGTAGGTGGAGAAGCGGTGGCGGCCGGCGAGCACGAGCTCGTTCGGCCGCTCGTCGGCCTCGACGTGGAAGCCGGGAAAGGCCGAGCCTTGCGCCAGCGGCCGCGGTCCCGACGGCTCGGTGTCTTCGCAGCCGAGCAGCCGCGCCGGCCCGCGCCCACGGGCGGAAGCGAACGACTCCTCGACCACCCGCAGCAACGCCGCCCAGGTCGCCTCCCGATCAGCTCCGACCTCGATTGGCAGCTCGTCGACGAAGGGGAGGCTGGATTTGGGCCCCATTACTCAACATCCTATTGAGAGGTCTCCTCAGCCTCTTTCTGGCTTACGGGGCCGAAAAGAGGGCCTTAGACCGCATCGATTGCCGCCTCTGCGGGTTTTCCCCCTTGAAGCCGGGGGGTAGAGATAGCTACCGTAGAGGCGCGGAGAGATTCAGCGCCATACGCAGGGGCGGCAAATGGGAACGTCAATGCGACCAGAGGAGAGACGAATGGTAAGGCGCTTGATCGCTTTTGTGGTGATGGCCCTATGGCTTGTACTGGCGGTGCCGGTCGCTCAGGCCGACACCGGAAACATCATCGAACCACAGCACGAACCGCCGAACGCGGCGGATGGTTGGCAAGCTGGAACGTGCATCGAAGACGAACCCCAGCCGGAACCAACCGTCTTCTGTACAGCCAGCACAAAAGAACGCTTCTACACGCAGGCCGCCGGACACCCGCCGATGGGCTTCACGCAGTACATCATTCGGCACGGTGCGATCACGCCGCTTCCATCGCCTCCGTTCCCGCCTGGCAGTGCAACGGCTCCGCTGGAACCGCCAATCAAAGGTCGCACGATCAAGACCCTGCGGGTAGATCTTCCACCGGGGCTCACCAACAACCCAACGGCTACGCCGCGGTGTTCTCAGGCCGACTTCAAAAACAAAGTTGGTGAATTTACGGTTCCCCTCTGCGACCCCAGCACGATCGTCGGGCGCGAGGAAGTCACCCTGGTTACTAATGAAAACGAAGTCGAAATTGCGCCTGGCGTGAAAGTGCCGGAAGGTTTCATCATTCCGCCCAGCACCGCAACGGGAACCCGCATTCCGGTTTACAACATCGAACCGAACGCCGGTGAACCGGCTCTTTACGGATTCGTTGCCGCCGGAAAAGAGGTCGTCTTCCTCAAGACTGATGTCTCCTGGGAAAGCGACTATCACGAGGCTTTCACTATCGAACTGCCCGACGTGCAACCGGAGTTCTCGACTCTGAAGAGCCGGTTGATCAGCTTCGGTCGGGCTGGGAATGGGACGTATCTGAACAACCCCACCACCTGCATCAAACCAGCGGAATTCCCGCGTCTGTATTCCACCTGGTTCCGAGCCGAGTCCTATCTCGAACCCGACCCTGCTTTCCCCAATGGCTCAACCCCAGCGGAGGCCGCTCTGCCGCCGGGGGTTGAACAGACGGGTTGCGGCCTCGTCCCGTTTGATCCATCGATTGACGTCAGTCCCGGAACGGCACAAGTCGATTCACCAGCTCCAGCGACAGTGACGACGAAAGTTCCGTTCATCACTGGCGGTGAAAACGTCTCCGAGTCGCACCTGCGCAAGGCCGTCGTGACCCTGCCGTCTGGGATGGGCCTCAACCCGTCCGGCTCGAATGGTCTCGTCGCCTGCACCGACGCTCAGTTCAAGAAGGGCGTGCGCACCTACAACAACGAATGCCCGGCTGCGTCTCAGATCGGCACCGCCGAAATCACCTCGCCGCCGTTGGCGAAACCTCTCAGGGGCGCCATCTACGTCGGCACGCAGAACAGCTCCAATCCGGAATCGGGCGACGAGTTCCGCGTCCTGGTTGAAGCCAAGGAACCGAATGAGGGCATTGCCGTTCGCCTCGTCGGTAACACCGCGGCTAACAAAACCACCGGTCAGCTGACGACCACGTTCGACGAACAAGAGGTCGGGCCGCTCGCAGGCAAACTCCCGCAAGGCCTGCCGCAGGCTCCCTTCGAAGCAGTCACCCTCCGCTTCGACGGGCCGCACCTGGTCCTGACCAGCCCGCCGACCTGCTCGGCGGCAAACTCCGGTGGTCAGATGGAACCGTGGGCGCGGCCGGGCGAACAGAAACCGGTCAGCGCCTCGTTCACCCTCTCCAGTGTCCCGGGCGGCGGTACCTGCCCGACGACGCTGGCGGCGCGGAAGTTCGTGCCGAGCTACACCGCCAAGTCCAACAGCACCAAGGCCGGCAAGTACAGCCCGTTCAAGGTGAATATCGGACGGACCGACGGGCAGCAGGAGCTGAAGGGCGTCAACGTGACCCTGCCGAAGGGGTTGACCGGCAACCTATCCGGGATCCCCTACTGCTCGGCGACCTCGCTGGCAGCGGCGGCGGCACATAACGGTGCGGCCGAGAAGGCGAGTCCGAGCTGCTCGAGCAAGAGCCAGATCGCCACGACCTCAACGGTCGCAGGGACCGGTGACAAAGCAGTGACGCTTGCCGGAAAGGCCTACCTCTCCGGCCCCTACAAGGGTGCGCCGCTGTCAATGGATGTGATCACGCCGGCGCTTTCGGGCCCGTTCGACCTCGGCACCGTCGTCGTCCGGGTGGCGCTCAACGTCAATCCGAAAACCGCTCAGGTCAACGCGGTGTCCGACGCGATTCCCGACGTCTTCGGCGGGGTCAAGCTGGACCTGCGGTCGATCGACGTCAACGTCAATCGCAAGAAGTTCATGCTCAACCCGACCGGCTGCGCGAAACAGGCGACGGCCGGCTTCCTCAACGGGGGCGGCGGCGATCCGACTAACCCGGCGGCCTGGAGCAGCTATCAGGTCTCCGCGCCGTACCAGGCGACGAAGTGCAAGAAGCTCGGCTTCAGGCCGAAGCTGTCGACCAAGCTGGTCGCCAAGGGCAACACCACCCGGGCCAAGCACCCGAAGCTGCGGGCAATCCTGACGACTCGCAAGGGCGATGCAAACGTGCTCCGTAGCGCCTTGGCGCTGCCGCACGCGCTGTTCCTCGATCAGGGGAACATCCGCACCGTCTGCACGAAACCGCAGCTGGCTGCCAAGAAGTGTCCAAAGGCCGCGATCTACGGACACGCAGAAGCGAAGAGCCCGTTGCTGAAAAAGAAGCTGAAGGGACCGGTGTACCTGGTCTCCTCCAAGCACGAATTGCCCGATCTGGTCGCCGACCTGCGCGGCCAGGTGAGGATCCAGCTGTACGGCGTGATCAGCTCCAAGCACGGAGGGATCAAGACCGTCTTCAACAACACGCCGGACGTCCCGGTTAACAAGTTCATTCTCCGCATGAAGGGCGGCAAGAAGAAGGGCCTTCTGCAGAACTCGCAGAACCTCTGCAGCGGTCCGCTCTCATCGGTGATGAGCATGAAGGGATACAACGGCAAGAAGGTCAAGAACAATCGCCTGCCGCTCGAAGTGAGCGGTTGCTGAGCCGACGGCGGTAGAGGCGCCTCGAGTCAGGCGCGGCGGGCCTTCGGGCCCGTCGCGCCGTTTGCTTTGGTCGCTTCAGGCGGTTGCGTGCAGTTGCGTTGGGACGATCCGCCGTGCCGGAATCAGCAGCGCCGAGGCGCAAACCATGACGAAGGCGCTGGCCTGCAGGACGAGGCCGAGCGGGCTGGCGGCCAGCGGGTCGCCGAAGACGAGAACGCCGGCGGCGATCTGGGCCGCGTTGGCGATCAGGCCGATCAGGCCGATCGTCTCGATCGCGCCACCGCGCTGAAGCGCCGCGGCGGCCGCGTACTGGGCGCCGATGCCGGCGACCATGGTCAGCGCGACCCAGGGCGCCAAGACGGCGAGCGAGACGCCGCCGGCCCCGGTCAGGCCCTTGATCGCGACGCCGGCGAGGGCGAAGAGGATGCCGGCGACGGCGGCGAGCATGATCTCGCTGCGCTTGGAGAAACGCTCAGCGCGGTGACCGAGGGCAAACGCGACCGCGAGCAGGGCGAGGCCACCCTCGAAGCCGAGCATGCCGCCGACCTCAAAGCCGGAGTGATCGCCGCTGAAGTGGGGAACGGTGAGCACGAGCAGCGCCAGCCCGGCGCCGCCGAGCAACAGGGCCAGCCACTGGCGCGGCTGGACCGCGTCGCCGAAGACCCGCTGCGCCATCACCGCCAGGGTGACGGCGCCGCCGGCCAGCACGGCCTGGACGATCGAGATCGGCGCCATCGAGAGGGCGGCGACGTGGACGAACCAGGCCACCGCGGCGATTCCCCAGCCGGCAGCGAACCAGGGGGAGGAGGCGAGGTTGCGGGCGCTGCGCAGTGGTTCCTGCAGTCGCACCGGCGGGGCGTGCCGGCAGCCCCGATGCTTGAAGAGCGAGGCGAGGTTGGTCAGCAGCGCCGCGGCAACCGCGAGGCCGATCCCTAGCTGCATGCGCGCGCCGCCACGAGCTTCTTATCGGCGGCTGATCGCCCGACGCTTAGCCCGCGACTCCTCCGAGGTTGGGGGCGGGTCGGGAAGCTCGAGCCGGCGACGGGCGCGGGTGACCGCGGCGACCGAGGTGCGACAGGCCCGGGCGATGATCCCGTCGGTTTGGTCCGGGGTGCGGCTGACCTCGAACTCGATCAGCGCCGCGCGCCGCGCTTTCGCCCGCTCGGCGATCGGGCTGTCGCTGGGGACGGCGTCGAGCGCCGCCTCGGCGGCGCGCTCGCGTCGGCAGACCAGGCAGTAGGTGCCCTCGGCCGAGCTCACCCAGGAGCTCGGCATCGGCACCTGCGTGCCGTCGATGCTGCCGGCGCTGACCCCGCAGCCCTCGCAGGTCCACTTCTTGGCCTCGGCGGTCGCGGTACTCATGCGGACACCTTGGGCCGGCGATTGCGCCGCCGCCGCCGGGAGCGCTGGCCCGAGCCCTGCCCGGAAGCGCTGGAGGCCGACTTTCCATTCGTCGGCCGCTCGGCCCTGGCGACATGCCCGAGGTTCTGCTCGAACTCCTCGCTGAGGCCGAGGTCACGGGCGATGCGCCGCATCTCGGCGGCCTGGTCGGTGAGGACGAAGCTGGTCCCGGCACCGCGGGCGCCGGCGCGACCGGTGCGGCCTACCCGGTGCACGTAGGAGTCGCGATCGCCGGGGGCGTCGAAGTTGATCACGTGGGCGATATCGGCGACGTCGATTCCGCGGGCGGCCACGTCGGTGGCAACCAGGACTTCGACATCGCCGCGCTCGAAGCGGGAGAGGGCGCGTTCGCGCTGTCCCTGGCTCTTGTCGCCGTGCATGGCGACGGCCTCGAGTTCACGGCTGCGCAGGCGCTTGACCAATCGGTCGGCGCCGCGCTTGGTGCGGACGAAGACCAGGGTGCGGCCGCCGTCGGGCCCGCGCAGCTCGCCGGCCAGGTGGTCGAGCTTGGCCGCCTGGGAGTCGACGTGGACGAAGCGGTGTTCGATCTCGGCCTCGTGATCGTCCGGCGCGGCGTGGGTGTGATGGCGCGGATCGCGGGTGTAGGCGGCGGCGAGCTTGCCGGTCGCCCCCTCCAGCGTCGCCGAGAAGAAGAGCGTCTGGCGCCCCGCCGGCGTCTGGCCGACGATGCGGCTGACGGCGGGCTTGAAGCCCATGTCGAGCATGCGGTCGGCCTCATCGAGGACCAGCACCTTGACGTTGCGCAGGCTGATCGCGCCACGGGCGATCAGGTCCTCGAGCCGGCCCGGGGTGGCGACGATGATGTTGGCCCGCTGGGCGGCCTTGACCTGGGGGCCGAAGCCGACGCCGCCGTAGACGGCAGCGATGTGCAGGTTGCGGGCCCGGGCGACGCCGTCGAGCTCGTCGACGATTTGGCCGGCGAGCTCGCGGGTCGGCGCCAGGACCAGGGCGGAGGGGCGCTTGGCGCCCTGCTCGACCAGGTCGACCAGCGGGATGCCGAAGGCGAGCGTCTTGCCCGATCCGGTCGGGGACTGGACCAACAGGTCGTGACCGGCGAGCGCGTCGCGGATTACCAGTTGCTGGACGGGGAAGGGCTGGGTGATGTCGCGCTCGGCGAGCGCGCGCACCACGGCTTTTGAAATGCCGAGGTCGGCAAATGACACGATGAAATGACTCCTTATTTTGCGATTCAGGGAGATCCAGCGACCCCTAAATGCAAAGCAGAGCACGGAGGGAACGGAACCTCTCGGGTGGCGGTTCGGCCAAACCCGACCCATCAACCGTAGCAGCCGGTTAAGAAATCACCCGCAATCAGCCACGGCGGGCGTACACTCGCATGGGTCCCAACGGGAAGGAGCAGTTGATGTACGACTACGTGATCGTGGGTGCCGGATCGGCCGGCTGCGTGCTGGCGGCGCGGCTCTCCGAGGACCCGGACACCAGCGTCCTGCTGCTTGAGGCGGGGCCGCCGGATTCCAACCAGAACATCCACGTGCCGCTCGGCTACCTGCAGCTCGCTCGCACCGAGATCGACTGGGACTTCCACTCAGCGCCCGAGCCGAACTGCAACGGCCGACAGATCTCACTGCCGCGCGGCCGCGTGCTCGGCGGCTCCTCCTCGATCAACGCGATGATCTACATCCGCGGCAACCGCCGCGACTACGACGGGTGGGGCGTCCCCGGCTGGGCCTGGGAGGACCTCTTCCCCTACTTCCTCAAGGCCGAGGACAACGAGCGCGGCGCCTCGGATTGGCACGCGGTCGGCGGCCCGCTGCCCGTCTCCGACCAGCGCTCCGGCAACAAGATCTCGCCCGCCTTCGTCGAGGCCGGGGCGGAAGCGGGCCTGGCCCGCAACGAGGACTTCAACGGCGCCGAGCAGGAGGGCGTCGGCATGTACCAGGTGACCCAGCGCGGTGGCATGCGCGCCAGCACCGCCGTCTCCTACCTGCACCCGGCGGGAGAGCGGCCCAATCTGACCGTGATGCCCTACACCCAGGCCGGCCGCGTCCTCTTCGAGGGCAAGCGGGCGGTCGGGGTCGAGGCGAGCCGGATGGGGGAGGTGCAGGAGCTGCGGGCCGAGCGCGAGGTGATCCTCTGCGGCGGCGCCTACAACTCGCCGCAGCTGCTGATGCTCTCCGGCATCGGCCCGGCCGAGCACCTGGCGATGCGCGAAATCGAGCCGCGGCTCGACCAGCCCGCGGTGGGCGAGAACCTGGGCGACCATCCCGCCACCTACACCGTCTTCACCACGCCGGAGCCGGAGAGCCTGCTGGCGGCGCTGGAGCCTGCGGCGATGGCCGAGTTCGAGGCCTCCCAGACCGGGCCCTTCGCCTCCAACCTGGCCGAGTCCGGCGGCTTCGCCCGGGTCGGCGAGGGCGCCACCGCACCGGACACGCAGTTCCACGTCGCCCCGGTGCAGATCGTCGACGAGGGGATGGCGGATCCGACCGCGCACGGCGTCTGGGTCTCGCCCTGCCTGCTGACCGCGGAGAGCCGCGGCTCGGTCCGCCTCGCCTCGGCCGACCCGACCGCGAAGCCGATCATCCGCAACAACTTCTACGA
>Ga0207661_10000696_pt1 | contig 21793 bp, 20 predicted proteins | sample KBSC713LmetaG_FD_184337 | JGI IMG/M metagenome (GOLD analysis project Ga0207661, IMG submission 184337) | Corn rhizosphere microbial communities from Kellogg Biological Station, Michigan, USA - KBS C7.1-3L metaG (SPAdes) (version 2) | ecosystem: Host-associated > Plants > Roots > Rhizosphere ...
CCCCTGTCCGGCGAGGAGGCGACGCGCAAGCCGCCCGAAGCCGAGTTCTACGACCCGGCGTCCCCGTATTTTTTCTCGTACCTGTTCGTCTGGTGGCTGACGGGCACACCGGATCTCTCGACGACCGCGCTGCACGACGATCTCGTCCTCTACTACACCGGCCTCTGCCCGAGCCAGACGGTGGCGGTGACGCTGGGGGATCCCGCGCCGCCGGCCGGCGACGGCGGCGCGCTGGTGGCGCGTCGGGCGGGAACGCTCGAGGCCGGGACCTGTCTCGGCAACCCGGTGCCGGTCGCCGCGGTGGAGACGGCGACCTACGACTGTCCCGATCACGCCGCGGTCATCGTGGTCGTGTCGCCGCAACCATCGTCCAGTCAGGTCCGGGCGGACCTGGTCGCGATCCGCGACGGATTCACCTGCTGGTAGCCGCTCTAGCGCATGGGGCGCGACGACTTGCCGCGGCCCGCGCCAGGACGGATGCGTGTCGGATCGCGCGGTGGCTTGGCGCTGCCCTCCAGCGCCGCGCGGAGCCGTTGCGCGCGCGCGGTGCCCTGGCCGGACAACTTGTCCGCGAGGCTCACGATGGTCCGGGACAGCGCGTCCCGCACGTCGGGATGACGCGCGTTCCGGCACTCTTCCTCCAGCCAGTCGGCGCCGCGATCGGCCACGCGCAGGCCGGCCGCCACCCCGGCCAGCGTTCGCGGCAGCGCGAGCAGAACCCGCCGGCGCGCGTCCGAGCGCTCCGCCGCTCGCGGCGCGTCGGCGACCGCGGCGATCGCGCGCGACAGATAATCAAGCAGCGTCTCGGGATCGCCGATCGCCGCGAGCGTCTGGCGGTCGGCGAACACCTCGATGACGACGGCGGCGGCGCCGAAGCGGATCTCGCGGTCGTCCAGATCCAGCCATTCGATCGCCTGCGCCAGCAGCGCAGCCGCGCCGCCCGGTCGCCCCGCGTACGACGCCAGCGCGTTCAGCGCGCCCAGTCGAACCGGCGTCCGTTCGTCTCCGGCCAGCGGCGCCAGCGCCGCCCAGGCCGCCCGGACCTCTCGGTCCGCGCGCAACCGGCCGACCCACCCGTGCGCCGCGGCGATCGGCAGAAACACGTCGGGCGTGTCGGGCGCGGCGTCGTTCGCGCCCAGCCGGTCGAGCAAGCGCGACGCCGTCCCGGGCAGAGCGGAGATCTCCGCGCCGAACGCCGCCGCGAGGCGCAGGTTCGGGCGCGCGCCGTGTCCGTCGCCGTGGCGCCGCAGCAGATCCTCCAGCGCCTCGAACTTGCCGCCGAGGGCCGCCGCCAGCGCCGCGCGCAGCGCCTCGCTGCGAAGGCCTTCGTTGATCGGCGCGCGCGACATCAGCTCGCCGCCTCGACCAGCGCGTGGCGCGTGACCGGGCTCGACACGGTCTCGGCGCCGACGGTGACGTAGACCAGGCCGTCGTTACGCAGTAACGTCCAGCGCGCGTTGCGATCGGTGAGCGCGCCCAGTCGATCCAGAAACGCGGGGTCCAGCGCGTAGACCTCGATCTGCTCGGCCTTGTGAATCGGCCGGCTCTGCGCCTCGCGGATGAGCAGCCGCGGATCGTGCTGCGTGAACGCCACCAGTCGCGGGGACGCCTTGCTGGCCCGGTGCAGGCGCTCGGCGGACGGCGTCCCCAGCTCGACCCAGACCAGCAGGTTGCCCTGCAGATCCTTCACGAAGACGGGCGGCTCGTCGGTATCGGACAGGCCGCCCTTCGAGAACGCGATCCCTTCCTCGTACAGCAGCGCATAGGCGATCACGCGCGTCAGCAGGTACGGCATCGATTCGGAGGGATGCCGCGCCACCCGCAGATCGAGCGTCTCGTAGACGCCGCGGTCGACGTCCGAGAGCTCGATCTGGATGTGGTAGACGGTCGCCGACAGCGCCATCGCGCGACCTTACCGAGTCGCGGGGCCGCTCGCTAGTCGCTCCGCGCCGCAGGCGCGGTGTGCGACTATTGTTTTTTCAGATAGCCGCACTCTCGCGCTTCGCGCGAGAGCGGCTAGTCCGTGCCGGCGTCGCGCGGGCCGCCGGGAAACAGCGCGCCGGTGGCGAGCTGGTGGATCTCGTCGGCGCTCAGCGCGCGGGCGTACAGCATGAGCTCGTCGACGCGCCCGGGGAACAGCTCGGTGGGGACGCCGCTCCCGTCGTTGCCGTTCCCGCCCAGGATCACGGGCGTCGTGGCGGACCCGAAGCGGCCGGTGAGCGGCGCGTTCGCCACCTCGGCGCCGTCGACGTAGAGCCGTACGATGGCGCCGTCGTAAACGCCCGCGAGGTGGATCCAGGTGTTCTGGGCGACGGTGTCCGGGGCGCTGGGCGACACCCACCCGACGTCGGTGGTGATGAACAGGTTCGGCCGGCCGAGGAACAGCGACAGGTGATAGTACTGGTCTTCGCTCGTCCCGATCTCGCGCGACAGCGCGGTGCCGAAGTTGTCCGGGCTGGTGACCGCGGCTTCCAGGTTGACCCAGGCGCAGACGGTGACGCGGTCGACGATCGCGTCGATGGACGTCGACGGCGCGACCTGGACCCATCCGGCGTGCATCACCTCCAGCGCGCCCTGCGATCGGCCGGTGACCCAGGCGGTGGCGGGATCGAGATCGTGCACGACGCCGTTGTTCCCGCGCCCGGATGAATCGAACGCGGTGGTGCTGCCGGTCCCGTCGTCGAGGCGCCAGTGTCCGACCAGGTTGTCGAGCAGGCCAGTCGGCGCGGCGTCGGGCGGGTTGTTATGCCCCGCGTCCAGCGTCCCGCCGCTGCACGCCACGGCGAGCGCGCTCAGGCCGGCGACCGCCGCCCGGCGCGCAAATGATGCAGCGAGAGAACCCGCCCGGGTCACGCCCGCATGATACCGCGCAGGCCGTCCGGCCCGCCGACGTTATTGGGGGGAACCTGGATCGAGGATCATCCGCTCTTCGCCTTTAGCCATGAGGGGACTCCCGATTTTCCCCAGGCGGATCCACGTTCTTGCGGGTTCGCGGATGATCGGCGAAGCAGTCGGCAACTACACAATCACGGCCCCGCTGGGCAGCGGCACGATGGGGGTCGTGTTCCGCGCCGAGCACGTGCGCATCGCGCGCACGGCGGCGATCAAGGTGCTGAACCCCGAGCTTGCGCGGAACACAGAGGCCCTTCAGCGCTTCTTCACGGAGGCGCGCGCCACGTCGCTGATTCGCCACCGGGGGATCGTGGACGTGTTCGATTGCGGCGTCGATGCGACGGGCCGTCCGTACATCGTCATGGAACACCTCGTCGGTGAGACGCTGGCCGATCGCCTCCGGCGGACGCCGTGCCTCCCGTGGACCGCCGCGTGCGGGATCGCGCGACAGGTCGCGGACGCGATCGCCGCCGCGCACGACAACGGCATCGTCCACCGCGATCTCAAGCCGGACAACGTGTTTCTCGTGCGCGATCCCGCCGACCCGGAGTCCGCGTCGGCGGTGAAGGTGCTGGACTTCGGGATCGCGAAGCTGCTGGCGGCCGACGCGGCGAAGCTGACGATGCGCGGGATGGTGCTGGGGACGCCCGAATACATGGCGCCGGAGCAGTGCGGGGGCGAGGAGGAGGTCGACGCGCGGGCCGACATCTATGCGCTGGGCTGCATCCTCTTCGAGATGCTGACGGGCGAGCCGCCGTTCATCGCCGAGTCGGTGCCAGAGCTGTTCGCCGCGCACATGTTCCGCGCCGCGCCGTCGATCGGCGAGCGGGTCGAGGGGCTGCCGGCGTGGCTGGCCGACCTGGTGATGGGCTTGCTCGCCAAGGAGCGAGGCGACCGCCCGGCGTCGATGCGCGACGTTGCCCGCGCGCTGGCCGACGGGACGAAGCCGGATCTGCCCGCCCGGCGCGCGGTGACGCCCCGATGGGGCGCTCACACGATCGCGATCGCCGTGGCGATCGTGGGTGTGTCGGCGCTCGTGGCGGCCGTCTGGGATGCGGGGGCCTCGTCCCGGCGGCCGGCGATCGCCGTTCCTGTGTCAGCGCCTGATCCCATCACGCCGGTCGTTGTTGCGCCGGTGGCGCCGGTGGCGCCGATCGCTCCGGCCGCGGTGGTCGCGCCGGTCGCGCCGGCGGTGCGCAAGCGGGCTCGAGCGATCGAGCGGCCGCGGGCGGGCGTGGCGAAGTCGAAACACGAGGAAGACACTGATGGCATCGTCGATCTCTGAGGCTCTGCGGCGCCGCGCCGTTGGTTCGGTCGTGGTGCTCGCGATGCTCCTGGGCGCGCCGCCCGTTGCGCGGGCCCAGGACGAGCTGGCGCGGCCGGCGATCGGGAGCGACCCGAACCGGGAGGCGGCGCGCGTCAAGCTGGTCGAGGGCGTCGCGGCGCTGAAGCGCGGCGATCATCGCGCCGCGCTGGCGCGATTTGAGGAGGCGTATGCGCTGGTTCCCAGCCCGAAGATCCACTACGACTTCGGCCTCGCCTACGTCGGGCTCGGCCGGTCCGCCGACGCGCTCGCGTCGTTCGAGCGGTTTCTCGCCGAGGCGACGGACGCGCCGTCCGACAAGCGCGACAAGGCGGCGTCGATGATCGCCTCGCTGCGCGCCCGCGGGACGGAGCGCGCCGCACGAAGCGATGGCGAGGCCGCGAGCGCGCCGCCGATGCCCCCCGGTCCGCCGCCGGCGGTCTCGGGAGGCGCGACGGGCGTGGCCTCGTCACCGCCCGACGCCGGGCTGGTTGCCGCACCGAAGGCGGAGCAGGACCCGATGCGGACGCGACGGATCGCCGCGATCTCGATCGGCGGTGCAGGCGCGGGCTTGCTGGCGGCGGGGCTCGTGTTCGGTTTGCTCGCGCAGCGAGAGGACGACAGCCTCACGCGCGACTCGCAGGCGGGGTCGGCGGCTCATCCGACGCCGTTCGATCCGGGGAAGGAATCGCGGGGCATCGCGTATGAACGGCTGGAGGTGATCGGCCTCGTGGCCGGCGCCGTCGCCGTCGCGGCAGGCGCGGCGCTGTACGCGACCACGCGGCGTCGTGTGGTCGTGGAGCCCGTCGCGGGCCAGACCGTCGCGGGCATCGACCTGCGGGTGACCTTTTGAGAAAGGCGATGATGCGTTCGTCCCCCACCGTCCGGGCACTGACCACGGTCGCCTTGCTTGCGATCGCCGGTTGTTACTCGCCGACGATCACGGACGGAACGCTGGCGTGCACGAGCGACGGTCGTTGCCCACGTGGCTTCGTCTGCCGGGAGATGCTTTGCTACAGCCCGGCCGACGCGGCCACGGATGCTGGACCCGGCGGCGCGGGCGCGGGTGGCCACGCGGGAGCCGCCGGGAGCATCGGCTCGGGTCGGGGCGGCGGTGTGGGCGGCGCGGGCGCCGGCCCTGGGACGGGAGGCAACGCCGGAACCGGAGGTGGCGCCGGAGTGAGCGGCGCGGCCGGCGCGGCGGGAACCGGCGGTGGCGCCGGGACGATCGGTGGCGCGGGCGCGAGCGGCGACGCGGGCACGACCGGCCGCGGGGGAACGAGCGGCGCGGCCGGAATGGGCAAGGGCGGCAGCGGTGGGACGATGGGTGGCGCCGGCGTGGGCGGTGCCGCAGGGACGGGCAGGGGAGGAACGACCGGCAGCGCGGGCACGACTGGCAGCGCGGGCGCGACCGGCAGCGCGGGCACGACCGGCAGCGCGGGAACGGGAGGCGGCGCCGGTCTCGGATCGACCTGCAACGCCGGCACGCAATGCGCCTCCGGTTTCTGTGTCGACGGCCTCTGCTGCAACGAGCTCTGCGCGGACAAGTGCAAGGCCTGCGACGTCGGCACGTCGCGCGGGACGTGCACCCAGGTGACATCCGGTCCGCCGCACGGTACGCGCGGCGCCTGTGCGGGATCGGGATCGTGCATCGGCGTGTGCAGCGCAGCGTCGCCGACCGCGTGCACGTATCCGGGCGCTGACGTCACCTGCCGCGACGCGAGCTGCACCGGCGCGACGCTGACCCCGCGCGCCGGCTGCAACGCCGCCGGCGCGTGCCCGTCTGCCACCACGACGTCGTGCGGCGATCTCGTGTGCAACGCGAACGGCACGGCCTGCCTCGCCGCGTGCACCTCCGATGCGCACTGCGCGACGGCGGCGCGGCCGTATTGCGAAGCGGGCGCCTGCGTCGCCGGCCGATCGAACAGCGCGGCCTGCCAGTCGACGCGCGAGTGCGCGAGCGGCCGCTGCGTCGACGGCGTCTGCTGCAACGACGCCTGCGCTGGCTCCTGCCAGGCCTGCGACGTGCAAGGCCACGTCGGGACCTGCTGGCCCGTCACCGGCGGCACACCGCACGGCGGGCGTGCGGCGTGCGGCGGAGGTGGCGTGTGCGCCGGCTACTGCAACGGCCTGGCGTCTGGTCAGTGTTTCTTCCCCGGCGCCGAGACCAGCTGCCCCTGCGGTCTCCTGGGCGGCACGTGCAACCAGCAAGGTGGCTGCCAGACAGTGGCCGACATCTGCCTCTAGTCGCGCAGTTGACGACAGGGCGCGATCGGGTTCCCAATGGAGGCAGAGGTCTGTTGATGCGACTCGCGTCGCGCCTGCCACTGCTCCTGCTGCTGCTCGCGATCGCCGGCGTGGCGCGGCCGGCGCGCGCGTACGTCCGCTACTCGACGGGCGGCGGCCTGCCGTTCGGATGGAAGAAGAGCTGCGTCTGGATCACGTCCTATCCGACCGAGCTTCCGCTGATGACGCGCGACCAGACGCGGGACGCGATCGCCGCCGCCGTCGGCGCCTGGAGCAAGCAAGACCCGACGATCGGTGCTTGCTCGTACCTGGATCTCCGCGTCCAGGTCGCGGCGGCGAGCGAACCGCAGCCCGCGTCAGCGAATGACGGCATGAACGTCGTCGCCTTTCGTCGCGACACGTGGTGTCCGCGGCCCCCGAACTGTTACGACCCCGCTGCGCTCGCGCTGACGACGGTCAGCGCGCGGACGTCCACCGGCGAGATCGTCGACGCGGACATCGAGATCAACGCCGTGAATTTTTCCTGGGCGGACGTCACGCGTAACGCCCCGACCGGCACCGAGCAGGACCTGCAGAACGCGGTGACGCACGAGGCGGGGCACCTGATTGGTCTCGATCACACCTGCTTTCTCGGCGGTGGCACCCCCCCCAAGGATCAGAACGGAAATCCGATCCCCGACTGCGCGAGCGCGCCCCCCGATGTGGCGGAGACGACCATGTTCCCCAGCGCGAACTCACTGGACACGAACAAGCGCACGCTCGCACCCGACGATCAAATGGGGGCGTGCGGGAGCTACCCGCTCGCGTCGGACCCGATGATCTGCCTGGCCCCGACGACCCCGGACGCGGGCGTCGACGCGTCGACGTCCGTCGACGCCGGGACGCGGACGGACGCCGGCATCGACGCGGAACCGCCGAGGCCCGACGCGAGGTTCGACGGGCCCTCGCTGGGTGACGGTGGATCGACGACGATCATGAAGGCGGGCTGTGGTTGCGAAGTGTCCGGCCTGACGACGCCCGCGCCGGGCGTCCTTCTCGCCGCCGCGATCGTGCTGCTCGTGCTTCGTCGTCGGCGTCGCTGACGCCGATCGCGCTACCAGCGCTCGTACTTGATGACGACGCCGTGGCAGAAGGGCGCGGGACTGCCGTCGACGACGCGCGGCCGGTACTGCCAGGTCTTCGCCGCCGCCAGCACCAGCGGATCTAGGCGCGGCGAGGCGGAGGAGCGAAGCACGGCCTCGCTGACGTGACCCTGCGCGCTCACGCAGATCTCGAGCCTCACGATGTACGGCCGCCATTCCGGCCAGACCGACTCGGGCAAGCGCGGGAAGCTGTCGCGCGTCCGCAGCGCGGTGGCCTCGTCGTGCGAGATCGTCGGCGCGCCTTCGCGCGGGCGCACGTCCATCACCTCGTTGCCCAGCACGCGTGCGTGCAGCTCGCGGCTCATCGCGGTGCCGCCCGCACCGGGGCCGAAGCCATCGCCCAGGCCGTCACCGAGACCGTTGCCCGCGCCCGCGCCGTCGACGTCGCCGGCCCCCGCCGGCTGATCGCCGGCCGCACCGTCCGATCCTGGCGCCGCCGCGGCGTGCGCCACTTCGACCAGGCCCTGTTCGGAGGCGACCGGCGCCGCGACCGCAGGCGCCGGCTGGGGTGCGGGCGTCGGCACCCTGCGGATCGCCACCAGCCGGCGGCGGCGCGGCGGCGCGACCTCCGCGACGACCGGCTCTGTCGACGGCGCCGGACCGGCGCCGCCCCCTTGCGCCGGCACATCCACGTCGCCCGCGACAGGCGGGATCGGCGCCGCCGCGGGATCGACGGCGATTTCGACCGCGCCCGCCGGTTCACGACGGGGCTCCCGCCGCGCCGGCATCGCCAGCGCGATCAGAACGATCGCACCGTGAAGCGCGCACGAGAACAGCAGTGAGCGGCGCATCGAACGACCCGCAGCCGAACGATATCACGGGCTCGGCGCCGACGATCCCGCGGCAAGACCCGGCTCAGTCGCCGGTCGGGTAGAAGAACTCCTCGCGCGTGATCTTGCCGTCCTCGATCGTGAACAGCCCGACCTCGTCCATCTTCATCCGCTTTCCGCTCGGCTTGTCCGTCACGTCATAAAGGAAGCGCACCGCGAACCGGTTCTCGTTCGGAAAGGGCCCTGTCACCTCGGCGCTGTGAACCACGTGGCTCTCCTGCCAGTCCTTTCCCTTGGCGCGAATGGCGTCCAGCCCTTTCGCCGTCCGGTCCATGCCGGGAGGCATGGCCGCCTCGACGCTCACCGCGTTCTTCGCGTACAGCTCCTCGAGACAGGCGTCGTACTTTCCCTGCTGACAAAGGTTCACGTAGCGCTTCGCGATCTCCTGGGTGGTCATGATGTGCCTCCTGCGGACGCCCGGATCTTCGGGCGTCAAACGCACGCGAAATGTGGCGATTGGCGGCGTCGAAGGAAGTGCGAGTCAGCCCGCGGTCAGCCGAGGGCGAGGTGAGGCGCTTCGCTGCCCGATGCGCTCGGAAGGGGAGGCGCCGGTCGCGAAGGCGGCGCGGGAAGCGCGACGGCGAAGATCGTGCCGTCTTCGGCGTTCGAGCGCACACCAATCCGGCCACCATGGGCAGTGACGATGCGCTCCGCGATGAACAGCCCCAGACCGAGACCATCGTTGTTCGCCGGCGACAGGTTCCCGCTCGAGCGTTCGAACGGTTCGAAGATGCGCGCCAGGACGTCGGCACGTATCGGCGCGCCGCCGTTCTGAACCTCGAGCAGCGCCTCGCTGCCGCTCGTGCCGACGCTGACCTCGACGCGTCCCGTGCCGTGAACGATCGCGTTTCCGATCAGGTTCGATGCGACCTGGGCGAGGCGATCCGGATCCCAGACGCCCGAGATCGGCTCGTCGCGCCTGAGGACGATCTCCGCGCGCGGATGCGCGGCCGACAGCTCGTCGACGGCGGCGCGGACGACCTCGCGCAGGTCCGTTCCGGGCGTGAGCCTGACCGGGATGCCCCCGGTCTGCCGCGCGCGGGCGAGGTCCAGCAGTTGATCGACAAGCCGCGCCATCCGCCGCGCGCCCGAGAGCACGTATTCCACCGATCGGGTCCAGCGCTCCGAGACGTTCGCCTGCTTCAATCGGTGGGCGGCCATCAACACCGCGTTCAGCGGGTTGCGAAGATCGTGGCCGAGGATGGCGATGAACCGCTCCTGAAGGGCGGCCTGGTCCCGGAGGGCGTCCTCCAGCGCCTGCCGTCGTCCGATGTCGCGGTTGATGGCGAACAGCATCCAGCCCAGGACCAGCAGGCCGACGAGGGCCGCCACGTCGATCAACAGCGCGGCGTCGAGGTTGCGCCGCGCGTTGACGGTTCGTCCTTCGAGGCGGCCGTCCTCGTGCGCCGCCATCGCGGCGATCAGCTGCCGCACGTGGTGTACCAGCGCCGCCGCCTGATCGGATCGAACGAGATCCAACGCCTGCGAGATCTGCCTGCCTTCGTAGAGCTCCAGCGTCGTGTCCAGCTCGACCATCTTTTGATCGACGAGGCTCTCCAGCTCGTGGACGTTTTGCAGCTGCGCGGGATCATCCGCCGTCATGCGGCGGAGATCGGCGAGCTTGGCCGGGAGCGCGCGCATCGCCGCCTCGTACGCGAAGCGATACTCCGGCCGACCCGTCAGCAAGAAATCGCGCTCGCCCGTCTCGGCATCCAGCAGCTCGGCTCGGACCGCTCCGATCAAGGCTTGCGTCTGCTGCGCGCGCGCGAACCAGTCGCGGCTGCCGATGATGCCGCCGACGGTGACCAGGTCCGTCACGAACAGCGTCAGCAGCACCGCGGCGGTCAGGATCGCCACGAACGGAGCCGAGAATCGTGTTCGTCGTGGTCGCGATGTCGTCATGACGGTCTGTCCGCGGACGCTCGGTCAGCGACGTCACAATCAGACGTCGCCCTATTGACGCCCGCCAAGATGGATCTGCTTGCGGCAGCGTCAATGCGGGTTCCTGGATCATCGGATCTATCTCTGGATCACCGGACTCTATCTCTGGATCACCCCTTGACATCGGGCGCACCCGACGCCACGAGTGGTTCGATCGACCTCCACGCCTCTTGATAGCGCGCAATGGGCGAAAAGGATTTCGCGGCACTGCAGCAGGGATGGTTCCGGCAACTCACCACCTGCGGCGCCGTTACATCGGCCGGATTCACCGCTCTCCTTGCGGGGCTCGGGATCTGGCTGCAGGTCCGACTGTTGCTCCTCGGTGCGGGGGCCGTCGGGGTGGTCTTCCTGCTCACGCTGATCGCGCTCGCTCTGGCGGCCACCGGCCGGCTCGTGCTGGGCGCGCACCTGCTGGCGACGGGTGGCGTCGCCCACGCGGTGGTGCAGTCCTACCTGTTCCCGTTCGCCGCGCCGGCCCTCGCCGTGTCGGTGGTGCTGTCGGTCGCCTCGGTCCTGCCCTACGTGCACGGGCGCCCGCTCCGCTGGCTGGTCGTCTCGAGCATCCTGTCGTCGCTGGCGATCGCGGCGATACCGCTGCTCGTGCCGGTCCCCGGTGTGGTCCCGCCCGCGGCGCAAGAGGTGATCGCCCTGGCGGCGCTGCCGGCGGTCACGATCCTGACCGCGCTGATGCTGCTCCAGTTCAGCGAGCGCAGTCGATACACGCGAGAGGCTGAAGCGATCGCGCGCTCGGACGCCGATGACGCGCGCCTGGCGCTGGAGACGGCGACCGAGCGCCTCCGGCTGGCCGTGTCGGCGGCCGGTATCGGAATCTGGGACGTCGACCTGGTCTCGGGCAGGCTGGCCCTGGACGATCGTTGCAGCGCGATCCTCGGTCTTCCGGCGGCCGAAAAGGTCGACTACGCCGAATTCCTGGGAAGCGTGCACGCGGACGACCGGCAGCACGTTCACGACTCCGTCAGCCAGATCGTGTCCGCCGAGTGCGACGGCCGGTACGAGATCGAATACCGCGTTCGCAGTCTGCGCGATGACGGCGCCGCGCGCTGGATACGTTCCAGCGGCCAGCGCTTCACCGACTCCGGGCGCTTCATCCGGTTCATCGGAACCGCGCGCGACGTGACGGCAGACAAGGCGACCGAGACCGAGCTGCGGACCGCCCGAGACAAGGCCGAGGACGCGAACCGTGCCAAGGACCAGTTCCTCGCGATGCTGGGCCACGAGCTGCGCAACCCGCTGGCGCCGATGCTCACCGCCCTGGAATTGCTGCGCGTCCGACTGGGCGAGGCGGGCGCGCGCGAGCGCGAGGTGATCCACCGGCAGGTGCGGAACCTCGCCCAGCTGGTCGACGACCTGCTGGACGTCGCGCAGATCCGCAAGGGGCGGATGGCGCTGGAGAAGACCTCGATCTACGCGCGTCAGGTCGTCGCGCTGGCGTGCGACGTCGTCGCGCCGATGCTGGAGGAGCGCCGCCACCGGCTGGAGATCGACATTCAACCCCCCGCGCTGATCCTCGTCGGCGACGAGCGGCGGCTGGTCCAGGCGCTGACCAACCTGCTGACGAACGCGGTGAAGTACACGGAGCCCGGCGGATCGATCCGCGTGTCGGTCGTCGCCGAGGGCGACGAGATCGCGCTCAGCGTTCGCGATACGGGGCGTGGGATCTCCGGCGATCTCCTCCCGCATGTGTTCGACCTCTTCGTGCAAGGCGAGCGGACGCCCGACCGCCGCGAGGGTGGCCTCGGCCTCGGCTTGCCGATCGTCCGATCGATCGTCGAGCGACACTGCGGCACCGTCTCCGTCACGAGCGACGGCGTCGGCAAAGGCTCCGAGTTCCTGATCAGGCTGCCCGCGACGGGCACGGATACGCCGCTGCCCACCGTGCGGGCGGCGTTCGCGCCCCGCCCGTCGTCGAACGAGAAGGTGCTGATCATCGACGACAACACCGACGCCGCGGATTCGCTGTGCGCGCTGCTGCGCGATTCGGGGTTCACCTGTGCGTCCGCGCTGGATGGTCCGTCCGGACTGAACACGGTGACCAGCTTCGATCCGGACGTGATTCTTCTCGATCTCGGCTTGCCGGGCCTTGATGGCTACGAGGTCGCGCGACGGATTCGGGCCCTGCCCGACGGCGATCGATACCTGATCATCGCGATCACGGGATACGGGGAAGACCGGGATCGGCGACGATCGTCCGAAGCGGGCTTCGACGCGCACCTGGTGAAGCCGGTCGAGCTCGAGCAGCTGCTGCGGCTCGTACGGAAGACGCCGCAGAACGGCGGGTTGGAGACGTCTCTCACAGGATCAGGGAAGTGGGCCCGGTCCGATGCGCAATCCCAGATATGAAATCGATCGGAATCAGGGTCAGCCGCCTTCCCGGAAGTCTGGGCGCGCGCAGAATGTGTAACGAAGGGCATGGTACGGGCGGTGAGGGAAGTTCAGCCGGAGGCGCCGCACGCCATATTGATCGTCGACGACGCGCCGGCGGATCTGATCGCGTACCGGGCCGCGCTGGAGTCGCTGGACCGCGAGATCGTCACCGCCACCTCCGGGAGTGACGCGATCCGATTGCTCGGACAGCAGCAGTTCTCCTTGCTGCTGATCGACGTCTGGATGCCCGGCATGGACGGGTTCACGACGGTCGCAAACCTGCGCGAGCAGCTTCACATGCTCACGCCGGTCGTCTTCATCACCGGCGACAGCGACCCGGCGGCGATGCGGCGCGCGTACGAGTTCGGCGCGGTCGATTATCTGCTGAAGCCGGTTCCGGCAGAGATCCTCCGCGGCAAGGTCCGCAACCTGCTGCTGATCTATGACCAGGGAATGGAGCTGGAGAGGCGCGCCGCGCTGCTGATGGAACAGCACCAGCGGATCGTGGAGGCGGACGCGCTGCTGGAGCGCAACGACACGAACATCGGGATCCTCGCGCACGATCTCCGCAACCCGCTCACCGCGATCACGACCGGCGCCGATCTGCTGGCGCGGCTTCCTGACGCATCGGGGAGCGCGCATCGCATCGCCGAGCGGATCAACAGAAGCTCGCGCCGCATGGCGGCCTTGATTCGAAACATTCTGGATTACACGCGCGGGCGACTCGGGGGCGGAATCCAGCTGACGCGCCAGCCGACCGATCTCGCCGCGCTCGCCCACGCGGTCGTCGACGAGATCCGGGCCGGTTATCCGACCGCGTGCATCGACGTCGAGACCGCGGGCCCGCTGGACGGAGACTGGGATCCGGCGCGCATCGAACAGGCGCTGTCGAACCTGGTCGCGAACGCGGTCCAGCACGGCGGGCCACACGTCAGTCTCGTCGCTTCGGGCGAGGACGAGGAGCATGTGGTCGTGACCGTGCGGAACGGCGGTGAGCCCATTCCGGAAAAGGAGCTGGCGGGCGTCTTCGACGCCTTCAAGAAGGGCGCCAACAGTCGGAACGGGCTCGGCCTGGGCCTGTTCATCGTCCGCGAGATCGCGCACGCGCACATGGGCAGCGTGGCGGTGACCTCCGACGCGGATGGGACGGTGTTCACCATTCGATTGCCCCGATGGGATACGACCCAAGAAGGCGCTGACCGCGAGGAAGAACGAACGCCGGAAGTGGACCTGCTTTCGCCCGCCGTCCCGGCCTGACCATTGGGCGCGGCTGATCATCCTGGAAAACGGTTCCAAGGGGTTGACGCAAATCCTCGAGAGCTCAGGTTTTGTACAGATCGGCTGACCCAGATGTCCCCCGGTAGTTCGCAGGATTCGACCCCCGACGAGCCTCAACGCGACGGCAATGCGTTGAGTCGCGCGCGGCGACGGACCTCGGTCTTGCTGGTCGAAGACGACGCGGCGATCGCCGGCTCGCTCGCCGAGGCGCTGGAGGAGGAAGGACTGCACGTCGCCACCGCCGCCAACGGCCGCGAGGCGCTGCAGATCCTGAGAAACGGCCTGCGGCCGTCGGCGATCGTTCTCGATCTCATGATGCCGGTGATGGACGGCTGGGATTTTCGCGGCGAGCAGCTGCGCGATCCGGCGCTGAAGGACATCCCGGTCGTGGTCATCACGGCGACGGGCTTCAGTGCGGAGACGATCCGCATGCAATTCGGGAAGGTCGGCCTGCTACCCAAGCCGGTGCCGTATCTCGACCTCCTGGACATGCTCCGTCACCCGGTCGGCGGGTCACCGCCCCGACCCAGGCAGTAGTCGCGAAATTCGCCGTCCGCGATTTCCCGAAGGATCGTCGACGGATAATCGCCGAGTTGTACAAAACGTCGTCGATCGTTACGAAGTTAGACGTTGATCGCGTTTCCTCGGGACTGATACGACCTCCACGCGCACATCATGAGCGGAGAGCAGAGGTTACTGCTGGTCGTCGAAGACGACTTCGAAGTCGCGGAGACGCTGAACGACTTCCTCACGGACGAAGGGTTTCGCATCGTCACCGCACGCAACGGGAAGGAAGCGCTCGCGCAGCTGCGCGCCGGCCTTCGCCCCTCGGCGATCTTGCTGGATCTGCTGATGCCCGAAATGGACGGCTGGCAGTTCCGCCAGGAGCAGGTCGCGGACGCAACCCTCCGCGACATCGCCACGGTCATCTTCACCGCGACGTCGCCGCCTGAGACGGCGGCGCGCATGCCCGGCGTCGAGGTCATCCGGAAGCCGATCGACGGCGACGAGCTGGTGCACACGGTGCGCCGCCTCTGCGGCTTGACCGACCCGCTGTAGGCGGGGAAATGTGCAAATGGACGGTTGCACGTCCGTCGGGGCGGCGCTAGTGTGCAACCAGGAGGTTGCACATGACGTCGACCGACAGGATCGAGAAGCAAGTGACACTGCGGGCGCCGGTGTCGCGCGTCTGGCGGGCCATCGCCGACGCGCAGGAGTTCGGGCGCTGGTTCGGCTTCACGCTAGACGGGCCCTTCACGCCCGGCAAGACGATGAAGGGGATGTTCGACGGACAGGTCGACGAGGCGGCCATCATCGAGGCGCAGAAGAAGATGGGCGTTCCCACTTCGGGCGTGAAAGTTCCCTCGGGCAGCACCGTGCTCTGCACGGTCGAGCGCATCGAGCCGGAGCGCTACTTCAGCTTCCGCTGGATTCCATATGGCATCGACGCGGAGGCCGACCCCGAGCGTGAACCCACCACGCTCGTCGAGTTCACGCTCGAGGCGGTGGCCGAGGGCACGCGCCTCACGATCATCGAATCCGGGTTCGATCGCGTGCCCGCGCACCGGCGCGCACGCGCGTTCCGCATGAACGAGGGCGGCTGGGCCGCGCAGGTCGAGAACGTGAGGAAGTATGTCGACGGCGCGTGAGGCGGCCGTCGCCGACGTCTTCTTCGCGCTCGGCGACGGCACGCGGCTGTCGGTGGTGAGGAAGCTGGGCGCGGGCGGGGCGCTGTCGGCCACGGCGCTGTCCGAGGGCGCCCACGTCACGCGGCAGGCGATCGTGAAGCACCTGCAGGTGCTGGAGGGCGCCCGGCTCGTCACGCACGAGAAGCGCGGCCGCGAGGTCCTGTACGCGCTGGAGCCCGTGCGGCTGGATGACGCCCGTACGTTCCTCGACGCGATCTCCGCGAGCTGGGATCGCGCCATCGCGCGGTTGCAACGGCTTGTGGAGGACCCCGAGCCCGTCGCCCGAACGTCGCCGGATCGCCGGCGACGTTCGGGGTAGCCTCGCCGCTCGAAAGCCGAAGGAGCCGGGTCGCCAGCGCCCGCGGCCCGCTGCACGAAGCGCCGCGAGCATCGCATCATTAGAGATGCACCCGCGGACCTCGGACCGGGCCTGTCACACCCGCGCGCCGATTGTGTGAGCCCGGGGCTGCCCTGCTGGTCTCTTCCAGGGCATGGCATCCAACGCGATGAACGCGGGCGCGCTCGCCCTGGGTCTTTCACTGGTCCTGGGCACGGGCGGGTGCGGCAACGAGGCTGCACCCGGCCAGGCCGAACAAGAACAGGGAGGGTTGGTCGGTGAGCTGTCGGAGGTGTCCGTCCTGGACAGCCCCGATCGCAGCAGTGTCTATTTCCTGCGGCCGGCGGATCGCTCGAGCGACGTCTCGCTGCTGTTCGACAGCAAGCCGGACCTGACCCCCGGCACGACGATCCGCGTGTGGGGCAGTCGCGATGGGGACGCGCTGCGCGTGTCGCGCTTCGAGGTGGTGCCGCCATCCGCGTCGGCGCTGATCAACGCGCCGCCGCAGAAGGCGCAGACAGTCGCGTGGGTGCAGATCGACATCAACGGCGGCGGCGTGAACCAGACGAAGGAAGCGGCGTCCGCCCTGATCTTCGATCAGAACGCGGGCCCCATCTTCGGCACGAAGGCCGGCAACCTCTCGGTCGTCCAGTACTACGCAGCGGCGTCGTACGGGATGCTGCAGCTGTCGGGCGACGTCGTGGGACCGATCCCGTTCTCGGGGACCGCGTGCAACAACTTGGGCGGCGTGGCGCGCGACGTGGATCCGAAGGTCGATGCGCTGGGGAAAACCTACAACCACTACTACCTCTACTGGGGTAGCAAGCAGGACTGCGGGCCGGGCTGGGGCGACGAGGGCACGCACGATCGCAACGGCAAGAACGTCTACCTCAACAACGACGGCACGTTCTGCACCGCGACCGGTCAGGAGATCGGCCACAACTTCGGCCTCATGCACGCGTCGACGATGGACTGCGGCACGGCGACGATGGCGAACGCCACGTCGACGTGCACCAGCAGCGAATACGGCAACCCGATGACGGTCATGGGCGGCGGCTGCCGCGATCTCACCGCGATCGAAAAGTGGTACAGCCTGTTCTTCGGCGGCTGCAACGCCGTCCGGGTCAAGCAGAGCGGCACGTTCACGCTGTTCCCCCTCGAGACTGCGTGCAACGGGATCCAGGTGCTGCAGATCCAGTTCCCGTCGGCCGCGCCGGCCCGCACGACCACGACCTCCCAGTCGAACGGGGCATTCGCCCTCACGCACTATTACCTGGAGTTGCGCAGCAGCGTCGGCGTCGACACGGGGATCAAGCCCGGCGTCTACGTCTACGCTGGGCCCGACATTCCCGCGTCGAGCAAGACCGGCCCGCGCAACGTCCTGCTCGACATGAACCCGGCGACGAGCTCGTTCGATGCGATGACCGCCGGGCAGACGTTCATGGATCCGGCGGGCGGTCTCAGCTTCACGGTGAATTCGTTCGACGCCACGAAGGCGACGATCACCGTGGAGATCACCGGCGGTAGCGGCGGCAACACGTGCGTCGACGGGTCGACGCTGTCCGGGTCAGGCCCGGATTCGTGCGGCGCGCCGACGACCGGTGCGGGAGGCGCGGGCGGCGGGACAGGCGGCACGGGCGCCGCGGGGTCTAGCGGCGGCGCGGGCGCTGGCGGTCGCGGTGGATCGACGGGCACGGGCACCGGCGGCTCCATCGGTGGGGCGGGTCGCGGTGGCTCGACGGGCACAGGTGGCTCGCTGGGCGGTGCTGGTGGGCGCGGTGGCTCGACGGGCGCCGGCACCGGCGGCAACCTGGGTGGGACCGGCGGCGCGGGTGCTGGCGGTCGCGGTGGCTCGACGGGCACGGGCACCGGCGGTTCCATCGGTGGCGCCACCGGCACCGGCTCGGGTGGTCGCGGTGGCGCCACGGGCGCGGCCGGCACGGGCGCTGGCGGCAGCGTGAGTGGGACCGGCGGCGTCAGCGGCACTGGTTCGGGTGGCAGCGGTGTCACCACCGGTACGGCTGGCACGGGCGCGACGGGTGCCGCCGGCAACATCGGTGGGACCGGCACGGGCGGCGCTGGCACGACCGGTAGCGCCGGCGCGGGCGGCGACGGGCCCGGTGAGGTGGGCGGCGGCTGCTCGTGCGACATCGGCGGCGCGGAGAGCGCGCCGCTGTCGGGATGGGCGCTGCTCATCGGAGTGGGCGCGCTGGTGGCGCGACGAAGAAAGGTGCGCTGACGGACGAAATGCGACGCCGTGGCCGGCTGACCGCGCAGGCGCTCTGGCACGCCGGCGCGGTCGGCATCTGTCTCGGATCAATCCTCGCGGCCGGACGCGCACGCGCCGACGGCGCGTTCCCCGGATCGTCGGGCATCGTCGCGCCCGCATCGCGCCCGCACGAGATCCTGCTCGGGACGAACTTCGGTGTGGTGACGTCGATCGACGACGGCCAGACCTGGACGTACGCGTGCGAGCGCGACGAGAGCGCCTTCGGCTCGCAGTACCAGCTGGGGGCGCCCCCGCAGTCGCGCCTCTACGCATTGTCCGACTCCGGCTTCGTCTTTTCCGACAACGGAGGGTGCAGCTGGGGCGTCGCGGGCGGCGCGATCGCGGGCGACCTCGTGAACGACGCGTTCCCCGATCCCACCAACGTCGATCGCGTGCTCGCGATCGGCAGCACGGCGGCGATCGACGGCGGCAGCCCCGTGGTCAAGGTGTTCGCCTCCACCGACGGCGGCAAGACCTTCGGGACCACGCTTTACACCGCGAGCGGCGGCGACAACGTCACCGGCATCGAGGTCGCGCGCTCGTCACCGTCGACGGTGTACATGACGATGCTGACCAGCACGTTCGCGCCGAAGCTGGGCCGATCCGCCGACGGCGGCAACACGTGGATGATCCGCGAGCTCGCGCCGGTGCTGGGCGCCGACGTGCGCAGCGTCCGATTGATCGCGATCGATCCGGACAAGGCCGACCGACTGTTTTTACGCGCGGGTCTGTCGGGCGACGACCGGCTGGTCGTCAGCGACGACGGCGGCGTCACCGCGCGCACGGCGCTGGACCTGCATGGCGTGATGCGGGCGTTCGTGCGCACGCCCAGCGGGCGCCTGATCGTCGCGGGCACCGTGGGCGTCACGCCTGTCGCGTTCCTTTCCACCGACGACGCCCAGACGTTCCAGCCGTTGCCGGCGCCGCCCAACCTGATCGGCCTCGCGGCGCGGGGCGGAAACATCTACGGCCTCACCGACACGCAGCTGGAGGACTATGCCCTCTTCATCTCCACCGACGAGGGGACCAGCTGGCAGCCGTTGATGGCCTTCGCAGACATCCAGGCCATCGCCGCGTGCGCGAAGGCCCAGTGCCAGGACGACTGCCAGATGCGCGCGGACATCGACCAGTGGCCCGCCGAGATGTGCGCCGCGACGCCGGCGCCGAAGCCGGTCGACGGCGGCGACAGCGGCTCCGACGGCGGGGCGGGCGGCGGCGGCGCGTCGGGGCGCGGCGGCGCCGGCGGCGTCAGTGGTCAAGCGGGCGCCGCCGGCGATGCATCCGACGCGTCGGGCGCCGGTGGAAAGAGCGGCGCAGGGTGTCACTGCACGGTCGACGGCGGCAGTCGGCCGGGGACGCCGCTGGCGGCCGTCGCGCTGGCCGCGGTCTTCACCGTTGCGGCGCTGCGGCAACGCCGCCGGCGCTGGGGGCGCCTGAAGCGACAATGATTGCGACCAGGGGCCAGGTTTGGTCTCATCCCGGTATGGCCCGCGCGCGTGAAGACCTCCGCCCGGCCCCGGCGGGGGAGGTCCCTGCGGAGGGGCGGGATGCGCGGCGGCAGCTCGACGAGCTGTTCAAGGAGCACGCGGGGTTCGTCGCACGTCTGGTGTTTCGCCTGCTCGGCCGCGAGGACGAGGTCGACGACATCGTGCAGGACGTGTTCGTCAGCCTGTTCCGCAACATCAAGAGCCTGCGCCAGACGGAGGCGGCGCGCGGCTGGCTGATGACCACCGCGGTGCGCATCGCGCGCCGCCGGCTGCGCTTGCGGCACATCGGATTCCTGCTGGGGCGCGGCCAGCGCGTCGACCCGATGGCCCTCGAGGCGCCGGGCGCGCCGGCCGAGGACCGTCTCGCTTTGCTGACCATCCACCGCGCCCTGGCGAAGGTGTCCGTGGACGCGCGCATCGCCTGGGTTCTGCGCCACCTCGAGGACGAGGGCATCGACGAGATCGCGCGCGTGCTCGGCTGCTCGCGGGCGACGGCCAAGCGCCGCGTCGCCGACGCGCAGCTTGCGATCAAGAAAGCTTTCCAGCGATGACCGACGGCGAGGACGATCGCGAGATCGAAAAGACGGTGGCCTCGGCCCGGCGGGCCGGTCCGCCCTGGAGCCCGGCGCGCCAGCAGCAAGTGAGCTGGGCGGTGATGAACCGCATCGAGACGACCCGTCGTCGCCGCCCGCTGATCGCGCTGTCGTTCGCGGGCGCTGTCGCCGTGGTCGGACTGTTCGTGTGGCAGCGGACGCAGCCCGCGCCGTCGGTGGCGACGAGCGCCGAGATGGAGGGGCCGCTCGCCTCGAGCCTGTCCGACGGGACGCGCATCGTGCTGGACGACGCGACGACGGTGCTGCGCAAGACGGTCGAGGCCGGCGACGACGTGCTGTTCGAGCTCGAGTCGGGCGGGGCGCGCTTCGAGGTCGCGCGCCGTCCGTCGCGCATCTTCCGCGTGCACGCGGGCGAGGTCACGGTGCAGGTGATCGGCACCGGCTTCCGCGTGCGGCGAACGCAGGCGCGCTGCCAGGTGGCCGTCGAGCACGGCCGCGTGCTGGTCTCGTGGTGGGGCGGCTCGCGCGAGCTGGGCGCGGGCGAGCAGGGGACGTTCCCGCCCGAAACGGCGGCCGCCGCGCCGCCTTCGTCCGCGGGTTTGGGCCCTGCTTCCGCGCGTTCCGGTTCGCCACCGACCGGCGCCGCGCGCGCGGTGGCGCACCCATCGGCGGCCACGCCGGCCGGCCCGGAGGCGCTGTTTGCGCGCGCCGACAAAGCGCGCGCCGACGGTAACGCGGAGCTGGCGGTCACGACGCTGCGCGAGCTGCGCGAGCGCTACCCGCGCGATCCGCACGCCGGCGCCGCCGCGTTCACGATGGGCCGCCTCCTGCTCGAATCGTTGCGGCGGCCGCGCGAGGCGGCGACCGCCTTCGCCGAGGCGCGCGCGCTGGCCCGCGGCGACAGCACGCTGGCCGAGGACGCGCTGGCCCGCGAAGTCGAGGCGCTGCACGCGGCGGGCGACGGCGCCGCTGCCCGCGCGCGCGCCGAGCTGTATCGCTCGCTTTTCCCCCACGGCCTGCGCCTGCACCTCGTCGAGAGATACGGAGGCCTCCAGGTAGAGACAAGGCCATGATCCTCGCGGTCGCTCTGGGGGCCTTGCTGCTCGGAGGTCCCGCGGAGCCCGCCTCTGTCGGCCGCGAGGTCGGCCCCGCCGTCGTGAGCCTGACCGTCGACGCGTGCCCGGCCGTGCCGCGCGACCAGCTCGCGCGCCTGCTGGCGCTGGAGCTGGAGGCGCCGGTGCTGCCGCCCGAACAGGCCGGTGAGCACGCGGTTCGCGTGCAGATCGCGTGTGCGGGTACCACGGTGCGCATCGTCGTCGACGATCCGGAGGCGGGCAGCCAGCTGCGGCGCGCGACCGTGTTTCCGCCCGAGCGCGAGGACGTCGTGGTCCGTCTGGTCGCGCTCGCGATCTCCGAGCTGGTGCTGACCAGCCGCGTGGC
>Ga0207661_10000697_pt1 | contig 21790 bp, 25 predicted proteins | sample KBSC713LmetaG_FD_184337 | JGI IMG/M metagenome (GOLD analysis project Ga0207661, IMG submission 184337) | Corn rhizosphere microbial communities from Kellogg Biological Station, Michigan, USA - KBS C7.1-3L metaG (SPAdes) (version 2) | ecosystem: Host-associated > Plants > Roots > Rhizosphere ...
AGCTCCGAGTGGTTCTCGACGATCCCGTTGAGGACGATGTGGACGCGGCCGGAGCTGTCGTCGTGGGGGTGGGCGTTCTCCTTGGTGACGCGGCCGTGGGTCGCCCAGCGGGTGTGCGCAATCCCGGTCGCGGACGGCGGCAGCGCCCCGGCACCGTTTTTGGCGCGCTCGTCGACCGCGGCGCGCAGTTTGGCGAGGTTGCCAACCGCGTGCACGCTCTCGACCTCGCCATCCGCGAGCACGGAGAGACCGGCCGAGTCATAGCCCCGGTATTCGAGCTTTTCCAGGCCCGAGAGCAGAAGCTCCTCGCAGGGCCTGGCGCCCACGTATCCGACGATGCCGCACATGAAGGCGAGTAAGGGTAGCTGGGGTGCCCGAGAAGACCTGAATGGTCCCGGTTGCGGGATGCCCTCCGCACTATCTGTTACGGAATTGACTGATATTATTCTGCGAAATGGAAGGGTCAGAGGATCCGAAATGGAAGTCTCCAGTCGCGGGTGGGTACAGGGGCCGTGTCATCGACCGCGAGTTGGATGAGATCGTCGAATCTCTTCCCGCGCTCGCGATCGAGGGACCGAAAGGAGTGGGCAAGACCGAGTCGGCCTCGCGTCGCGCCACGACCGTCCATCGTCTCGACGACCCAGCGCGGCTCGACATTGCCGAAGCCGACCCTCGCCTTCTCCTTCGCGGGAAGACGCCGATCCTGATCGACGAGTGGCAGCGACTGCCCGAGAGCTGGGACCTGGTCAGACGAGCAGTCGACGATGGCGCCGCGCCCGCCAGCTTCCTGCTGACGGGCTCAGCCACCCCCGACGGCGTCGGACGTCATTCGGGCGCCGGCCGAATCCCGACGCTCCGGATGCGCCCACTAACCCTGAGCGAGCGCCTGGACGGCGTCAGCTCCATCAGCTTGGTCAAACTGTTGGAAGGCGGTCGCCCGAAGCTGGAAGGCGAAACCTCGGTCGGCCTCGAGGGGTACGTCGAGGAGATCCTCGCCTCTGGATTTCCCGGCCTGCGAGGCGTATCCGGTCGCCCTCTAAGGCTGCAGTTGGATGGCTACATCGAGCGGGTCGTCGACCGTGATTTCCCCGAGCTGGGACACTCCGTCCGCAATCCCGCTGGTCTACGGCGCTGGATGGCCGCGTACGCGGCCGCCACCGCGACGACCACCTCGTTCGAGAAGATCAGGGCGGCCGCGACGGGTGACGAGGGTGAAAGGCTGTCGAAGGACGCCGCCCACCCCTACCGCACGATCCTCGAGCGACTCTGGCTCCTGGATCCGGTCCCGTCCTGGCAGCCGATCAGGCGCCACCTCTCACGTCTCTCCGCCGCTTCCAAGCACCACCTCGCCGACCCCGCTCTGGCCGCTCGCCTGCTCGGGGCAACGAAAGACGCTCTGCTCGAAAACGCTGAGCTGGGGCCGCCGGTGACGCGAGACGGGACTCTTCTCGGAGCCCTGTTCGAGTCGCTGGTAACCCTCTGCGTACGGGTTTATGCCCAGGGAGCGGAGGCGACGATTGGGCACCTGCGGACCTTCAGCGGCAACCGCGAGATAGACCTCATCGTCGAGGCACAGGACAAACGAGTGATCGCGATCGAGGTGAAGCTGAAACGGACCATCAAGGACGATGATGTCCGCAACCTGCGCTGGCTGCAGGCCGCGATCGGAGACGAACTGATGGACGCAATCGTCATCAACACCGGTGAGAACGCCTATCGGCGAGCGGATGGCATCGGCGTCGTCCCCGCCGCCCTGCTCGGCCCCTGAACGACCAGGCCCGATCTCAGGCGAGCTCTTGGCGCACAAGCCCGGCCAGGCGTTCGGCGGTCGCCTCCGCCTCGTCGGCGGTGGGTGCCTCGACCATCACCCGCACCAGCGGCTCGGTCCCGGAGGGCCGCAGCAGCACCCGCCCGCGGCCGTTCAGGGCCTCATTCTCACGCTCGACGGCCTCCCAGACGGCGGTGGCATCCTTGACCGCCTCGCGGTTGGCAACCTTGACATTGACCAGGACCTGGGGCAGCTTCCGCATCGGCACCGCGTCCTCGAGGCGCTTGCCGCCCAGCTCCCGCATCGTCATCAGCGCCGCGGCGACGCCGTCGCCGGTGGAGGTGAAGTCCGAGCAGATGATGTGGCCCGACTGCTCGCCGCCGAGCGGCCAGCCGCGGCGGCGCATCTCGTCGATCACGTAGCGGTCGCCGACCTGGGTCACGGCCACCTCGATCCCGGCCTCCTCCATCGCCTGGTGGAAGCCGAAGTTGCTCATTACGGTGACCACTACACCCCCATGCAGTTCTTGCCGTTCTGCCATCCCGCGGGCGGCGAGGGCGATCAGCTCGTCGCCGTCGTGGACCTTGCCGTTGCCGTCGACGGCGAGGACGCGGTCGCCGTCGCCGTCGAAGGCGAAACCGATCTCGGCTCCCGCAGCGGCGACCCGCTCGGCCAGGGGCTCGATGTGGGTGGAGCCGCAGCCGGCGTTGATGTTGCGGCCATCAGGCTCGACGCCGAGCGCCTCGACCTCGGCGCCGAGCCGCTCGAAGATCGCCGGCGCGGCCTGGTAGGTGGCGCCGTTGGCGCAGTCGAGCAGGACCTTGCGACCACTGAGGTCGAGTCGGAAGGCCGACTGCAGCTCCCGCAGGTAATCCTCGAGCCCAGCGTTCAGCTCGCGCAGGTGGCCCTTGCGCTCGGCCGCCGGCGCAGTCTCGATCAGCGCCTCGATGCGCGCCTCGACCTCGTCGGCGAGCTTGACGCCGCGGCTGTCGAAGAACTTGATCCCGTTGTCCTGGAAAGGGTTGTGGGAGGCGGAGACGACTGCGGCGAGGTCGAGACCGAGGCGCTTGACCAGGATCGCGGCCGCCGGAGTCGGCAGCACGCCGCCGAGCAGCGCGTCCCCCCCGGCGGCGGCGATGCCAGCGGCGAGCGCCTGCTCCAGCATCGGCCCCGACTCGCGGGTGTCGCGGACGATCAGGACCTGCGGCCGCTCGGCCTGAAGCGAAGCGGTGGTGGCGCGGCCCAGCGCCGTCGCCAGCTCGGTGCTGAGGAAGGTGCCGGCCTCTCCCCGGACCCCGTCGGTTCCAAAGAGCTTTCTATTGGTCATTTCCATCTAGCAGGGGACTGAGGGCGCGAAAACCAAGCCTGGCAAGGACGCAGGGAGGTCGGCGCAGGGAGCGCACAAGTTAGTGCGTGACCAAGCCGACTGACCGAGGACGCCGCCAGGCGCAGGTTTGCAGCGTCCTCAGCGCTTGCTGAACTGCGGGCGCTTGCGGGCCTTCTTGAGTCCGGCCTTGCGGCGCTCCTTGACGCGCGCGTCGCGGGTGAGGAAGCCGCGGCGCTTGAGGTCGCCGCGCAACTCGGCGTCGATCTCGGTCAGGGCGCGGGCGATGCCGTGACGTACGGCGCCGGCCTGGCCGCTGATGCCGCCGCCGTGGACGCGGACGCGGACGTCGACGTTGCCCTCGTAGCCGGAGACCGTCAGCGGCTGCTTGACCATCGTCTGGTGCAGGGGCCGCGGGAAGAACTCCTCGAGGCTGCGCTTGTTGATCGTGATCTTTCCGTCGCCGGGCAGCAGGGTGACGCGGGCGATCGAGCTCTTGCGTTTGCCGGTGGCGAGGAAGCGGGCGCCTTTCTCCATCTTCGCCGGGGCGCGGCTGGCGGCCGCGGCGTCGGTCTCCTCAGCGGCGGCGAGCTCCGCTTCGCGGCGGGCTTTCTCTTCTTCCTCGGCTTCCAGGCGAGCGCGCTCCTCGGCGCTCAGCTCGGGTTTCTCCGGCTCGACCAGAATCGGCTCCAGGTCGGCGCCGGGAATGACGTCCTTCTTCTCCTCCTTGGCCTTCGGCTCCTCGACCTCAGGCTCCGCAATCGCCTGATCGGGCTCCGGCGAAGTCACCTCCTCGGCAACCGGCTCCTCAGCCACCTCCTCGGACGGCCCAACTTCTCCACCCTCCTCGGACGGCTGCTCCTCCGCATCTGACGCGGGTGGCGACGATTCCGAGGACTCTCCCGGCAGGGAGAGCCCGGAATCGGAGACAGGACCCGCGTCCCCCTGACCCTGGTCCTGAACCTCGTCCTGCCCCGTCTCGTCTTTTTTCTGCTCGTCGTCCATCAAGTTCAGTTCGTCTCCATCGGTTTCGGCTGCTGCGCCGCGTGCGGGTGGTCGGGCCCGGCGTAGACCTTCAGCTTGGTCAGCTGCTGGCGGGCGAGGCGGTTGCGCGGCAGCATCCCCTTGACGGCCTTGCGGATCACTTCCTCGGGCTTGCGCTCGAGCATCTCGCCGAGAGTGCGAGACTTGATCCCGCCCGGGTAGCCGCTGTGGCGGTAGTAGGTCTTCTGCGCCAGCTTGTCGCCGGTGACGCGGATTTTCTCGGCATTGACGACGACGACGAAGTCGCCGGTGTCGATGTGCGGCGTGTACTCCGGCTTGCGCTTGCCGCGCAGCGTGTCGGCGATCTGCGTCGCCAGGCGGCCCAGGGTCTTGCCCTCGGCGTCGACGACGTACCAGTCGCGCTGGCGGTTGGCTGGAGTGGCTACAAAGGTCTTCATCGCGCAAAAACCGCGCGGTCCTTCCCACGCGGCCGGGGGATGATAGCCGCATCGCGGCCTGCAGGGCCTCCGGAGGGTCGCCTATACTGCCGCCCGAGCAAATAGCCGAATCCCGTGCAGGCCACTGTGCGGGAGCGGAGGAACCGTAGAGACCTTGCAGGTCTCAGGGGCGAATCGGACGAACAGCGTCCGTAGCGCGACTCTTTCAGCGCGAGCCCGTCAGCTAACTCCGCAGGCGATGGAAAGAGAGGGCTAGCGGTTGAACAGCAAAGGGTTCGTCCGACCACGCACGGTCGGCCAGATTGGCGCAGCAGCCGTGATCGCGCTGCTCGCATGCTTCCTCGGCAGCGCCACGGCGGCAACCGGCGGCGCCGCCACGCCCGGCGCAACCCCCAGCGCCAAGGGCAGCCCCTCGGGGGCGCCGGCCGCCTCGCCCAGCGCCGGGGCGATCAGCCTCCTCGCCGGCAAGACGAGCCCGCGCAAGTCCTTCTACTTCGGCTACCGCTACCCCCGCCTCAGCTTTACGATCGGCAGCAGCCAGCCGGAAAACGACCTCCGGATCGATGTCGTCGACGCCGCCGGCGAAGTCGTCAAGACCTTCTACCGGGAAAACGTCGCCCCCGATGTCGAAACCAAAGTCCGCTGGGATGGGACGACGAACGAAGGCCGTCCCGCCCGCAACGGCCGCTACAGCTTCCGGATCAGCCCCCAGTCGGCGACCGCAACGGCACCGGCCGCGCGCAAGGCGACCAGCTCCACCGCCCTCAGCCTCGGCTTCGCCTTCTACGGCTACGCCTTCCCGGTCCTCGGCCCCCACGAATTCGGGATGGGCGCCGGCCGCTTCGGCGCTCCGCGCTCCGGGCACACGCACCAGGGACAGGACGTGATGGCGGCCTGCGGAACCACGCTTGTCGCCGCCCGCGGGGGCCGCGTACAGATGTCGACCTGGGACGACGCCGCGGGCAACTACCTCGTGATCGACGGCAAGGGGACCGGCGACGACTTCATGTACGCCCACTTGGCCGAACCCTCGCCGCTGAAGGAGGGCGAAACCGTCCGCACCGGCCAGCCGATCGGGATCGTCGGCGACACCGGCGATGCCCAGGGCTGCCACCTCCACTTCGAGATGTGGAGCGCCCCGGGGTGGTATGAGGGAGGCTCCCCCTTCGACCCACTGCCCTACCTCGAAAAGTGGGACGCCTACAGCTGAGCACGCACCAGCTCGCCGTGGCTTTGTCCTCGGTCGGCTGACTTGCTCACGTACAACAGTACGCTCGCGGCGTCAGCCTCCCTGCGTCCGCGCCACGGCTTCGCTGCAGCGCGCTCCTCGATAGTGAGAACGGTTCTCATTTTCATGTAGGCTCCGGTCCGTGACCTGGGCGGAGCGCGCATCGCGGCGGTTCAACGAGGCCGGCTTCCGGACGGGGGCGGCCCGACGACAGGTGATCGAGCTGCTCGACGGCGAGAGCTGCGCGCTGACGGCGCTGGAGATCGACCGCCGCCTCTCGAAGGTCGGGCGGGCGACCGTCTACCGGACCCTGGAGCAACTCGAGGAGCTGGAGCTGGTCCACCGGGTCGACGTCGGCGGCGAGACCGTCGCTTTCGAGCGCACCGACCCCAGCGGCCACCACCACCACATGGTCTGCGTCCGCTGCGACCGACTGGTCCCCTTCGCCGACTTGGAGCTGGAGCGGGCAATCCAGCGGCTTGCCGAGCAGGCGGACTTCGAGGTCAGCGCCCACGACGTCCTCCTGCGGGGCCTCTGCCCGCGCTGCCAGGAGCAGCGCTGAGGTGTCGATTGCGATCCCGCTCGCGGGGCTGACCGTCTTCGCCACCCTGCTCGGGGGGCGGATCGGCCTCCGCTTCTCCGACCGCCTGCCGACGCTGTTGGCGCTCACGGGCGGCGTCGTCGTCGCCGTCGCCCTGCTCGACGTCCTGCCGGAGGGGATCGAAGGGGTCGGGGACGTCGACCTCGCCACCGCTCTGGTCGCCGCCGGCTTCCTCGGCTTCTTCTTCGCCGAGCGGATGCTGATCCTGCACGACCGCGACGAGGCCGTGGAGACGCTCGGCGGGGAGCGGGTCGGCATCCTCGGCGCCGCCGGCCTATCCGCCCACAGCTTCATCGACGGGCTCGGCATCGGCTTCGCCTTCGGCGTCGACTCGGCCACCGGCTTCCTCGTCTTCGCGGCGGTGATCAGCCACGACTTCGCCGACGGACTGAACACGGTCAGCTACGTGCTGCGGCGCTCCGGCAACCGGCAGGCGGCGGTGCGATGGCTGACGATCGACGCGGTGGCCCCCCTGCTGGGGGCGATCGTCGGTTCGCAGGTGGCGATCTCCGACCAGTCCCTCGGCTACGTCCTCTGCGCCTACTGCGGAATCTTCCTCTACATCGGAGCCAGCGATCTGCTGCCCGAGGCCCACTCCCATCCCTCCTGGGGGCGAGTTGTCCTAACCGCTTTGGGTTTTGCGCTGATCTTCGCGATCACGCGGCTCGCCGGGATTTGACGCGGTTTCCAGCGGTCGGCTGATCCATCCGAACCGGGGTGTTCTGGATTGAGACAGTTGAATGGTCTATACGTATCAACTGGATGACGAACGCAGCAGTATCCCCCCAGCCAAGGAGCCGATCATGAAGGAGCCATTTCCCGAAGCAATCGACCAGCGGTTGGTCCGCTCTCTGGCGCACCCCCTGCGGATCCAGATCCTCGAGCTTCTCACCGACCGCGTCGCGAGTCCGAACGCGATCTCCAGCGAACTCGATGCCGGTCTCAGCGACGTCGCTTACCACACCCGCGCGCTTGACCGCTACGGGGCGCTGGAACTCGTCGACACCGCCCAGCGTCGGGGCGCCACCGAGCACTTCTACAAGGCGACCCCCGGCGCCTTCGTCGGCGGTCCTCCCTGGCGGAAGGTGCCGAAAACCATCCGCGGCGGAATCTCGGCCGCGACTCTGCAGACGTTTCTCGACAAGGCGATCGCCGCGCTGGAGGCCGGGACCCTCGACGGCCGCGACGACACCGTCTTCCGCTGGATGCCCCTCTTGCTCGACGAGCAGGGATGGAAGGAAGTGGTGGCGATCATGGAAGAGGCGACGAGGCTGATGCTGGCGGCCCATCTGCGCAGCCAGGACCGACTCGGCGAGAACGGCGGTCGCGGCGGAGTCTCTACCGTCGTCGGTCAGGCGGCGTTCGAGACCGCCGGCTCCCTGGAGGCCACCGCCTGAGCGGCCAGCTCACTCCCACTCGATCGTCGCCGGCGGCTTCGAGGAGATATCGAGGGCGACCCGGTTGACGTCGCGGATCTCGTTGATGATGCGGTTCGAGACCCGCTCCAGCAGGTCGTAGGGAAGCCGTGCCCAGTCGGCGGTCATCGCGTCGTCGGAGGTGACGGCGCGGATCACGATCGGGTAGGCGTAGGTGCGACCGTCGCCCTGGACACCGACCGAGCGGACGACCGGGAGGACGCAGAAGGACTGCCAGAGCTGGCGGTAGAGCTCCGCCGCGCGGATCTCCTCCTGCAGGATCGCGTCGGCTGCCCGGAGGGTGTCGAGGCGCTCTTTGGTCACCTCGCCGCCGACGATTCGGATGCCCAAGCCGGGGCCGGGAAAGGGCTGGCGCCAGACCATCCGCTCGGGCAGTCCGAGCTCGGCCCCCACCGCCCGCACCTCGTCCTTGAACAGCATCCGCAGCGGCTCGACCAGCTCGAACTCGAGGTCGTCGGGAAGGCCGCCGACGTTGTGGTGGGACTTGATCGTCGCCGCATGATCGGAGCCCCCCGACTCGATCACGTCCGAGTAGAGGGTGCCCTGGACGAGGAAGCTGACGTCCTCGAGCTTCGCCGCCTCCTCCTCGAAGACGCGGATGAACTCGGCGCCGATGATCTTCCGCTTCGTCTCCGGGTCGTCGACCCCTGCCAGCTTGGCGAGGAAGCGCTCTTCGGCGTCGACGTGGACGAGCGGGATCCCGAACTGGCCGAAGGCCTCGACCACCTGCTCGGCCTCGTTCATCCGCATCAGCCCGTGGTCGACGAAGACGCAGGTGAGCTTGTCGCCGACAGCCCTGTGGACGAGCAGGGCCGCGACCGAGGAGTCGACGCCGCCGGAGAGGCCGCAGATCACCTTCCCCTCCCCCACCTGGGCCTGGATCTTCTCGACCTGCTCGGCGATCACCGACTGCGGCGACCACTGCTCCTCGCAGCCAGCGACGTCGCGGAGGAAGCGGGTGAGGATCTCGGTGCCGTAGGGGGTGTGGACGACCTCGGGGTGGAACTGGATCCCGTAGAGCCCGCGGTCGGGGAACTCGAAGGCGGCAACCGGGGAGCTCGGGCTCGAGGCAAGGGCGGTGAACCCCTCCGGCGCCTCGAAGACCGCGTCGCGGTGGCTCATCCAGCAGCTCTGCTCCTCGGGCAGGCCGCCGAGCAGCTTGCCGCCGCCGCCGCGAAGCACGAGATCGGTGCGGCCGAACTCGCCGGACTCGGCCGACTCGACCCGGCCGCCGAGCGCCAGCACCATCGCCTGCATCCCGTAACAGATCCCCAGCATCGGAATCTCCAGATCCAGCAGCTGCGTGGGGAACTGCGGGGCTTGCGGGTCATAGACCGACGCCGGCCCACCGGAGAGCACCAAACCTTTCGGCCTCCGCTCCTTGATCTTCTCCACCGAGGTACTCGCCGGAAGCATCTCGGCAAACACCCCGCATTCCCGGATTCGACGGGCGATGAGCTGGCTGTACTGCCCCCCGAAATCGAGGACAAGTACCTCCTCCAACGCCCCACCGGCGGGTGGCGCGGTAGGGGGGACCCCCCCTGAGGAAGCTTTAGCTACCGGAAGGGGGGGTGGGTCCCCTGCCGTGACAGGACCCGCCGGCCGAGACGCTTCCGTCCCACTAGTCATCCGATACGGCAACCCCAGTCGACACCGCAGCCCGGCCGTTCGAACCCATCCCCACCGACTGCTCGTTCTGCAGCTTCTTACCCTCGCTCATCAGAGCGGGGGCGACCATGACCTCTGCTCTTTGGAAGGAGCGAATGTCCTCGTAGCCGCAGGTGGCCATCGAGGTTTTCAGCGCCCCCATCAGGTTGAAGGTGCCGTCGTTCTCTTTGGCCGGGCCGAGCAGGATCTCCTCCATCGTCCCGTCCTGCTTGGTCGAGACGCGGGTGCCCCGCGGCAGCGAGGGGTGGAAGGTCGCCATCCCCCAGTGGAAGCCGCGGCCGGGAGCCTCCTTGGCCCGGGCCAGCGGCGATCCGATCATCACCGAGTCGGCGCCGCAGGCGATCGCCTTGGAGACGTCGCCGCCGGTCCGCATGCCGCCGTCGGCGATCACGTTGACGTACTCGCCGGTCTCCAGCATGTGCTGGGCGCGGGCGGCCGCCACGTCGGCGATCGCGGTCGCCTGCGGGACGCCGATCCCGAGCACGCCGCGGGTCGTGCAGGCGGCGCCGGGGCCGACCCCGACGAGGACGCCGACGGCGCCGGTCCGCATCAGGTGCAGCCCGGTCGAGTAGGAGGCGCAGCCGCCGACCACGGTCGGCACCGGCACCTCGGCGATGAACTCCTTCAGGTTCAGCGGCTCGACCGTGGTCGAGACGTGTTCGGCCGAGATCACCGTGCCCTGGATGACGAGGATGTCGAGACCCGCCTCGACCGCGACCTCGTAGTACTCGCGGACTTTCTGCGGCGTCAGCGAACCGCAGACGACCGCCCCGCGGGACTTGATTTCCTCGACCCGCTTGGCGATCAGCTCCGCCTTCACCGGCTCGGTGTAGATCTGCTGCATCAGCCGCGTCGCTTCGTGCTTGGGCGCGGCGGCGATCGCCTCCAGCTTCTCCTCGGCGTCCTCGAAGCGGGACCAGATCCCCTCCAGGTTCAGCACCCCGAGCCCGCCGAGCTGGTTGGTCAGCACGGCGGTGTCAGGGGAGACGACGCCGTCCATCGCCGAGGCGACGAGCGGGATCTCGAAACGGTAGGGACCGAGGGTCCAGCTGACGTCGATGTCGTCGGGGTCGCGGGTCCGGCGGGAAGGAACGATGGCGACATCGTCGAATCCATAAGCCCGGCGCCCCTTCTTGCCGCGGCCGATTTCGATTTCCAAGTTAATCCTCCAAGGCGTGGCGTTGAACTAGCCAGCCTACACTTCGGCGGGGACCTCCAAATCGTGCACGGAGACCTCGCCGAGCAGGCGCTCGACCTGGTTGCGGTCGACGGTGCCGGCGCCGAAGTGCTGGGTCGACTCCGCCCCGCAGGCGACCCCGTAGGCGAGGCAGTCCTCGGGCGAGCGGCCCTCGTAGCGGCCGGCGACGTAGCCGGCGAGGAAGGCGTCCCCGGAGCCGACCGTGGAGACCGGCTCCAGCGGCTCGGTATGGACCTCGAGCAGCCGCCGCGAGTGATTCTCCCCGACCGCCGCGACGCAGCCCTCGGGACGGGTGATCGCCGCCTCGGTCGCCCCCAGGCGGACCAGCTCCAGCAGCCCTTGGGCGAGGTCGCCCCGGTCGGCGAACTCCTGCCCGACCAGCTCCTCGGCCTCGGTCTCGTTCGGGGTGACCATCGCGGCGCCGGCGCGGACGCCGGCCAGCATCGCCTCCCCCTCGGCGTCGAGGACGACGGAGACACCGCGCCGCGAGAGGTCGTCGATCAGCCGCGCATAGAGGTCGTCGCCGGCGCCGGGCGGTACCGAGCCAGCGAGGACGCAGATCCTCGTGCCCCCCGCCAGGTAAGCGATCCGGTCGAAGAGCCGCTTCACCTCCTCCGGGCTGACCGCGGGGCCGCGCTCGTTGATCTCGGTCTGCTCGCCGGAGGTGGGGTCGATCACCGCCAGGTTGATCCGGGTCTCGGCGGCGATCCGGGTGAAGTCGGTCAGCACCGACTCCTCGTGCAGCTGTTCGAGCACGCGGGTCCCCGTCGGGCCGCCGACGAAGCCGGTGGCGATCACTGGCCGGCCGAGCAGGCTCAGCGCCCGGGCGACGTTGATGCCCTTGCCGCCGGCGACGGTTCGGCTCTCGACCGCGCGATGGCGCCGGCCGAGCCGGAAGTTCGGCACCGCCACGGTGCGGTCTATCGCCGCGTTCAAGGTGACCGTGAGGATCACTTGGGCTCCACCCGTTTCAGCTCCCTACTTCGTTTGCGGGCCAGCCGGCGCAGCAGGATGACCGCGAAGATGAGTATCACGAACGCCGCGATTCCGATAGGGATCGAGTTGTCAGCGACGAAGCTGCGGGCGCGGTCGAAGAGGCTCGCCCGCGGGACCGAGCGGCTGGCGCGCAGGGGAACCGCGCCGACCTTGCGGCCGGCGACGAAGACCGTGGCCGCGCCGAGCCGGGTGCCTCGTCGGACCGGTCCCTCGACCTCCGCGGGCGCCCTCACCCGCACCTCGACCCTCTGGCCGCGGCGGACACCGACCTGGAGCGAGCGCGCCGCCAGCAGCGGCAGCCGCCCGCCGGAGTAGCGGATCGCAGGGCGGGCGACCGCTTGGCCGCGGTGGATCGGCAGCCGCCGCCGGTACTGCGAGAACCCCCATTCGAGCAGGGCGAGGCTGTCGTCGAAGCGTTCTTCGTCGGTCCAGGTGCCGACCACGGCCGAGACGAGGCTGGTCCCGTCCCGCCGGCCGGAGCCGACGAGGACGTAGAGGGCGCCGAAGGTGTGACCGGTCTTCACCCCGGTCACCCAGGGCTCCATCAGCAACAGCTCGTTGATCGTCGCGATCCGCCGCCGGGGGTGGACGCTGCGGAGGACGGCGCTGCGCGCGTCGGTGATCCTGGCGAAGGCCGGGATCCGCAGCAGCCGCCGGGTCAGCGCCATCAGGTCGAAGGCGCTGGAGTAGTTGCCCTTCTCATCGAGCCCGACCGGGTTCGCGTAGTGGGTATGGGAGAGCCCGAGCGCCGCGGCGTAGCGGTTCATCTCGGCGACGAAGCGGGTTTCCGAGCCGGCGGCGGCGATCGCCAGGGTGTGGGCGGCATCGTTGCCGCTGCGCAGGATCAGGCCGTAGATCAGGTCGCGGACGCTGATCCGCTCGCCGACCCGCAGCCCCATCAGCGACTCCCCGTATTCGGCCTGGTAGGGCTGGGCGCGGACGATCTTGTCCAGCGGCATCTCCTTCATCGCCACGTAGGCGGTCATCAGCTTCGTGGTGCTGGCGATCGGCAGCTCGCGGTTGCCGGCGTGCGAGGTGAGGACTTCGCCGCTGCGGGCGTCGATCACTCCCCACGCCCGCGCCGCCAGCCGCGGCCCCTTCTGCTGCTGGTCCTGGGGTTGCCGCGGCTTCGCCGGCGCGGTGGCAGGCAGCAGCAGGCAGGCCAGGGCCGCCAGCAACAGGGCGCCTCGGCAGCGAGCGCTCACCGCAACTGCAGCGTCTGCCCGGCGATCAGGATCTGGGGGTCGACTTCGGGGTTCAGCGCCAGCAGTTCGGCGACGGGGACCCCGGTCTTGTGGGCGATCGCGGTGAGGGTGTCGCCCGATTCGACCGTGTAGGTCTTGGCCTTCGTCCGCGGCTTCTTCTGCTTCTCGGCATGGTGTTGGCTGTGGTGCTGCGTCGAGTCCGAGCTGCCGTTCATCGCGGTAGTGGCGACCACCACGACGACCAGCACCGCGGCCATCAGGGCCAGGGCGGCGGCGATGCGGGCGGCGGCGCTGGAGCGTTTTTCCATCGGTCTGAAGGGGCGATTCGGTGGGGCGGGCTGATCGTAGTGCGAGCGGCGCCGTCAGGCGGTCGATATCTCCCAGACGGTCGCCCGCAACCGCTCGGCGGCGGCGGCCCCGGCCAGCTGGGCCGGGTCGGGGTCGAGGCCGAGGCAGATCTGGCTGCGGCGCTCCTCGACGAGCGCCGCCAGCCGATCGGAAAAGCCAGTCAGAGCCACAAAGGGCCTGCACTCAATTTCGGACGCGAAGAGTCAGATTGCCACGCGCCCGAAATTGAGCTTGTCTCAGCCGCCCTTGACCTTGGTCTTCAGGGCCGAGCCGGCGGAGAAGCGCGGAACTTTGCCGCCCGGGATGGTGATCCTTTCGCCGGTGCGCGGGTTGACGCCCTGGCGCGGGCCGCGCTCGGCGACGTGGAATTTGCCGAAGCCGGTGAAGGCGACCTCCTCGCCGTTGCTCAGGGCACCGGTGATCGCATCGAGAACGGCATCCACAGCGTCGCTGGCAGCTTTCTTGCTGCCGAGCCGCTCGTCGCCGGCCAGTTGGTCCAGAAACTCAGCCTTGGTCACGTCTTGATTCCTCCTCGGGGTTTGAAGACGGCCGCAATCTAACAGCGGCTACGGCGTAAGAACTCGCGGCCTGGAGCCAAATGTCACGAGCCGCTGATCGCCATCTCGGCGATCAGCAGCGGCGGCGTGCTGACCGAACCGCCGAAAGGGACCCAGCGGGGTTCGGCGCCGGCGGCGCTGACGGCGCTCAGCATCGCCACCAGATCGCCGGCGATCGTGAACTCCCGGACGGGCTCGGCCAGCTCGCCCTCGCGGATGACGAGGCCCGAGGCGCCGACCGAGAAGACGCCGGTGACCGGGTTGACGCCGGAGTGGAGGCCGGCGACGTCGGTGACGTAGACGCCGTCGCCCGCCTCGGCCAGCAGGCCGTCGAGCGACAGCTCCCCGGGGGCAACCATCAGGTTCGAGGGCGAGACGCCGGGCAGCGAGCGGTAGCCCTGGCGGGCGGCGCTGCCGGTCGAGGCGGTGCCCTCGCGGTTGGCGGTGTAGGTGTCGAAGAGGTAGGAGCGGAGGCGACCGCCCTCGATCAGGGCGGTGCGGCGACGGGGGACGCCCTCGGCGTCGAAGGGGGCCGAGGCGGGTCCGTGCGGGTCGCGGCCGTCGTCGTGGAGGGCGAAGGCGGCGCTCGCGACCTCCTCTCCGAGCCGGCCGGCGAAGGGCGAGCGGCCGCGCTGGACGGCTTTGGCGCCGAGGCCGCCGCCGATCAGGCCGGCGAAGCTGGCGGCGACGGTCTCGTCGAGGACCACCGGGCAGGAACGCGAGGCGGGCTTGCCGGCGCCGATCATCGAGAGCGCCCGCCGGGCGCCCTCGGCGCCGATCGCCTCGGGGTCGAGCCCGCGCGGGCCGCGGGCAAGGCCGAAGCCGAGGCCGGTCTCCCGGGCTCCCCCCTCCCCTTCGGCCAGCGCCGAGAGGTAGGCATAGGCACTGGAGGCTTCGTAGGAGCCGGCGACGCCGGTCGAAGAGGCGATCGCGACCTGGTCGCTGGAATCGGCGTAGACGGCGACCTCGACGCCGACCAGGCGGGGGTCCGCCTCGAGCGCCGTGCGCTCGACGGTGAGGGCGAGGTCGGCGACCCGATCGGTCTCCCATTCGGCGATCGAGGGGTCGGCGAGGCCGGGCACCGCCTCGATCTCGGCCGGTTGCGGCGGCGCCGCGAACTCGTCCTCGTCGGCGACCGCGGCGGCTTCCGCGGCACTGGCGGCGATCGCCGCGACGCCGGTGTCGGAGAGGTCGGTGCCGTAGGCGTAGCCGACGCGGCCTCCGCTCCAGGCTCGGATCCCAACTCCGCTCTGGGTCGCCGCGGTGAGGCTCTCGACCTCGCCGCCGTGGACGCGGACCTGGCGGCCGGCCTCGCGGGAGACGTAGGCCTCGGCGTCGCCGGCGCCGGCGGCAGTCGCCGCCTCGACCGCCCGCCGGGCGACCGTGCTCAGCTCAGTCATCAAACGCTCCCGCTGTCATCAGGCGCTTCCGCCGTCATCAGGCGCTTCCGCTGTCATCGCTCGGTCCCGCCGACCGTCATCGCCCGCACCCGGACGTGCCCCTGACCGGTCCCGACCGGGACTTTCTGGCCGCCCTTGCCGCAGATCCCGGTCTTCATGAAGAAGTCGTCGCCGACCGCGTCGATCGCCGCCAGGGCGTCGAGGCAGTTGCCGATCAGAGTGGCGCCGCGGCAGGGGCTGGTCACCTTGCCGTTCTCGATCAGGTAGCCCTCGGAGACACCGAAGACGAAGTCGCCGGTCGCCGGGTCGACCTGGCCGCCGCCGAAGGAGACCGCGTAGAAGCCGCGAGAAACACCGGCGATTATCGCCTCGGGGGTGGCGTCGCCGGGGGCGATGTAGGTGTTGGTCATGCGCGGGATCGGCAGGTGGCGGAAGCTCTCGCGGCGGCCGTTGCCCGTCGAGGCGACGCCGTCGCGCTCGGCAGTGAGGTGGTCGTAGAGGTAGGAGGTGAGGCGGCCGCCCTCGATCACCTGGGTCTTCTGGGTCGGCTGCCCCTCGTCGTCGATCGCGTCGCTGCCCCACTCGCTGGGGAGGCGGCCGTCGTCGTAGGCGTTCAGCAGCGGCTCGGCGACCCGTTCGCCGAGCTTGCCGACGTAGACGCTGGCGCCCTTCTGGATGTGATCGGCCTCGAGGCCGTGGCCGGTCATCTCGTGGAAGAGGACGCCGCCGAAGCCGCCGCCGACGACCACAGGCATCGAGCCCGACGGGGCGGGAACCGCGTCGAGCATGGTGAGGGCCTTCGTGGCCGCCTGCTCGGCGATCTGGCCGGGGTCGTCTTCGAGCAACTCGAAGCCGAGGTGGGCACCGAGGGTCTCGGCGCCGGTCTCGACGGTGCCGTCGCGGCGGGCGACGACCTGGGCGCCGATCCGGACCCGGGTGCGATCGTCGCCGCTGAAGAGCCCTTCGGAATTGGCGACAGTGACCTCGCGGCGGGCCTCGGCGTAGGAGGCGTTGACCTGAGCGATCTCCCCGCCCTTGGTCCGCGCCCGCTCGTCGAGCTCGCGCAGCATCTCCGCCTTGCGCTCCGCCGGAACCTCCTCGGGGCGGTGCTCGATCGGCAACGGCGCCACCTCGCGCGCCTGCAGCTGCCGCGGCTCGGTGCGCTCGCCGCACAGCGCCGCGGCAGCTTCGTCGGCGGCGCGCTCGAGGTCGGCGGGGTCGAGCCCGTCGACGTGGGCAAAGTAGGTGGTGTTGCCGTCGACGACGCGGACGCCGGCGCCCTCCTCGGCACCGGCCTGGACCGACTCGATCCGCCGCTCGTCGATCGCCAGCGTCTGTCCTTGGCGGCGTTCGGCGAAGACCTCGGCGAAGCGGCCGCCGTGGGCGAGCGCCCGCGTCAGCACCCGCTCGGCGACAGCCTCCTCGATCAGCCCGCTCATCCCTTCGGCTTCTTCCCGGCGACCTCGATCAGGCGCCCGGCGGCGACGAAGAGCTCGGCGCCGCTGCGCGAGTCCTGGGCGTGGTCGGCGCTGCGGCCATGGGGGTAGTAGAGGCGGGCGAACGGGCGGCGGGCAACGCGGCGCCGGCGCATGAAGGCGGCGGCCTCGTCGGCGTAGAGGGAGACGCGGTTGAGCAGAACGCGGTGTGGCTTGGGTGGCATCAGCCATCGCCCTTCCGAGGTTTGGTCCCCTCTGGGGGCCCAAAGTTCGGAGTCGCCAATTGCCGCAGGGTCGAGCGCATGTCGAAGAGCATCAGCGAGGCGAGGGCGAAGCGGTCGGTCACGGTCACCGCGGCGAGGCCCGCGTTGCGGACGGCGAAGACCTCGCCCTGCTCGGTGGCGATGTGGATCTGCTCGACCGGCGCGTCCTCGGCTCCATCGGCGACCTCGAAAAGAGCGGCGGCGTCCTCGGCCCAGCGCTCTGGCTCCTCCCCCGTCCCCGCCAGCACCTCCTTGTCGGGGCCGAGGATCGCCGCCCCGCGCAGGTCGGGCGACATCTCGGTGAGGAACTCGAGCGCCGCCTCCGCGGCATCGCCGCTGGGGGTGGTGGCTGCGGCGGCGTCGGGCATCTCGGCGAAGATACCGACCGTGACCCTCGCCCGAGCCTCCTGGATCGTCACCGTCGTCATCTGCGCGATCGCCGCGATCCTCTTCGCCTTCAGCGGCTACACCGGCTACGCGATCACCCTCGTCGCCATCGGCCTCGCCGCCAGCGTCAACCTGCTGCCACCCAGGTAGACCTGCCGCCTCACCCCGAACGGTAGGGGCCGCTTTCCCTCTCGCGGTATGAGGTCTCCGGCTCGACGTGGATCAGCACCTCGGCCTGGGGGATCTCGGCCTCGATCGAGCCGCGCATCTGGTGGGCGAGCTCGTGTGCGCGCTCCAGCGTGGTGCCGGAGCGGTACTGGACGTGGAAGTCGATGTGGCGGCGGCGCCCGGCGCGGCGGGCGCGGAGCTTGTGGTAGCCGGCGACCTCGGGGGTGCGGGCGGCGGCGATGGCCTGCTCGATCCGGTCCATCTCCGCGTCCGGGAGCGTTTCGTCGACGAGCACCCCGGAGGAACGGCGGATGATGCTGATCCCGGCCCCGACGATCGCCGCGGCGACGACGAGCGCGGTGATCGAGTCGAAGGCGGCGGCGCCGGTGATCTCGACCAGGGCGAGGCCGACGAGAACGCCGAGCGAGGCGAGGGCGTCGGTGCGGAGGTGGGCCCCGTCGCCTTCCAGCGCCGGTGACTCGTGGATGCGTGCCTGGCGGTATATGACCCCGGAGACGAGGAGGTTGGCGAGGACCGAGAAGCCCATCACCGCGATGCCGATGCCGAGCGATTCGACCTCGGCGCCGACTACGAGCCGGTGGGTCGCCTCGTAGACGATGATCGCGGCGCCGACGAGGATCAGGATCCCCTCGATGGTCGCGGCCAGGTTTTCGACCTTCTCGTGCCCGTAGGGGTGCTCCACGTCGGCCGGCTCGTCGGCTTTGCGGACCGAGATGAAGGCGATCACCGAGGCGACGAGGTCGACCAGCGAGTGGATCGCCTCGGCGACGATCGCGATCGAGCCGGTGATCGCGCCGGCGGCCAGCTTCAGCGCGATCAGGGTCGCGTTGGAGGCGATCGAGAGCGCGGCGGCGCCGCTTTTGCTCTTGATCACGAGACCACCTCAGCCCTCCAGGCCGAGGTGCCGTGCCAGCATCCTCACCGCCTTGCCGCGGTGGCTGATCGCGTTCTTCTCCTCGGGTGGCAGCTCGGCCATCGTGCGCTGGTCGCTGTGCCCAGTCTCGTCGGGGACGAAGGCCGGGTCGTAGCCGAAGCCGCCGCTGCCGCGCCCTTCCCTCAACAGGGTCCCCTCGCAGCGGGCCTCGAAAACGTACTCGTGGCCGGCCTCGTCGATCAGGGCGATCGCGCAGACGTAGGCGGCGCGGCGCTCGCCGTCGGCGGCGTCGACTTCGCGCAGCAGCTTCTCCAGGTTGGACTCGTCGCTGGCGCCCTCGCCCGCGTAGCGTGCGGAGAAGATGCCCGGGGCGCCGCCGAGGTCGGCGGCTTCGATCCCCGAGTCGTCGGCGATCGTCATCTCGCCATTGGCCGCGTGGGCAGCGCGCGCCTTGATCAGCGCATTGGCCTCGAAGCTGTCGCCGGTCTCGGGCGGCAGCTCCACCTCCGGCGGCAGCGGCTGCAGCTCGACCCCCGGCAGCAGCTCCGCCATCTCCCTCAGCTTGTGCTGGTTGCGGGTGGAGATGACAAGCACCTGTTTGGCCGTCGCTTCGCGACGCTTCACGAAGCCGCCCGCTCCTGCACCTCCCGCAGGCGACCGATCCCCAGCTCGGCCAGGCCCAGCAGCTCATCCAGCGAGGCGCGCGAGAGCGGCGTCCGCTCCGCCGTCGCCTGCACCTCGACCAGGCCGCCGTCGCCGGTCATCACCACGTTGGCGTCGACTTCGGCGTTGGAGTCCTCGCCGTAGTCGAGATCGCAGAGAGCGCGGCCGTTGACCATCCCGACGCTGACGGCGGCGATCGTGCCGTTGAGCGGCAGCGCCTCGAGCGCTTTCTTGTCGACCAGCTTCTGGAAGGCCTGCCGCAGGGCGACGAAGCCGCCGGTGATCGCGGCGCAGCGGGTGCCGCCGTCGGCTTCGAGTACGTCGCAGTCGACGTAGACGCTGCGTTCACCCATCGCCCTGAAGTCGACGACCACCCGCAGCGAGCGCCCAATCAGGCGCTGGATCTCGACCCCCCGCCCGTCCTGTTTGCCCTTGGCGATGTCGCGCTGCTTGCGGTCGCCGGTAGAGGCGGGCAGCATCGCGTACTCGGCGGTGACCCAGCCTTTCCCCTTGCCGACCATCCAGCGCGGCACCTGCTCCTGGATCGAGGCGGTGCAGATCACACGCGTCCGCCCGATCGAGATCAGCGCTGAGCCATCGGCGCTTTCGACGAAGCCGGGGTCGATCGTCACCGGCCGGATGTCGGCCGGCGCCCTGTCGTAGCTACGTGAAGCTGGCATCGCGCGAGTCTCTCATGCAGAGGCAGCGAGTGTCGCTTTTGTCCCCATAGGAGGACAAAAGCGACATACCCCTATTTGAAGGCGACTTTGTCGACGGCCTCCTTGATCTTGTTGACGATCACGTCAGCCAGCTCGGTCCCCTGCTTGCCGTTGAAACCCTTCATCGCCGCGACCATCCCGACCATCAGCAGCGAGACCAGCAGGATTAGGCCGACGTACTCGACCGTCCCCTGGCCCGCCTCCCCCGCCAGGCGGCGGAGTTCGTTCACCCGCCGGGTGAAGTGGGCGTGCAGGTAACCCATCAGCGCGTGGAACATCGCTTCCTCCTTCGCTCGATTGCGGAGGCGATGCTGCGAGACCTCGGCGCACGCAACAAGACCGAAGAACGACGGATCTGCGACAAGAGTGGAAAGGTTCTTCGACCTCGTCGCATTTACCGCAAAGCGGGGATTCACGCTCAGGGGGTCTCTGACGATGCAAGCGAAGTGAACGTCCACGGCCTCATCCCGGCACGCTGGCTGACGCTGGGGATGCTGCTGCTCAACCTCGCAGTCTGGCTCGATGCGGCGGCCCAGCTGGCGAGCTGACTATCGCTGGATCTCTTCCTGGTCGAGGGCCTTGACCACCGCCTCGGTCCGGGTGCGGGCGTCGAGCTTTTCCATCGCGTTGCGGATGTGGGTGCGGACGGTCTCCGGGGAGAGGACGAGCCGCTTGGCGATTTCCTCGCCAGTCAGACCCTGGGCGAGGAGGGTGAGGATCTCCGACTCGCGCCGGCTCAGCGCCTTCGCCGATCCGTTCCCATTCGTTCCATTCGGGGCGAAGCTGCGGTCGAAGTAGCGACCCCCGCGCCAGACTTCGCGCAGGGCGTCGACAAGGACGTCCAGGCCGGCCGGCTTCGCGACGAGGCCGCGGGCGCCGCTGCGGTAGGCCGCCTCCAGCAGGTCGGGATCTGTGAGACCGGTGTAGATGAGGAACTTCGGGCAGGGCGGGCGGTCGTTCAGCCGCCGAACCAGCTCGGTCCCGCGCTCGTCGGGAAGGTCGACCCCGACCACGGCGACGTCCGGCCTGCTCTCGGCGATCACCTCCTCGCCCCGCGCCGCGGTGGTGGCGCAACCGCGAACCTCGAACCCGCGTCGCTCCAGCAGCACCGCGAGGCCATCCCGCAACGCCTCGTGCTGCTCCACCAGAACCAAAGACGGGCCGCCGCTTGCCTCCGCCATCCTGTCCTCCCGTGGGTGCCGTCGCCTGCCGACGATCGGTCAATTACCCACGTGGCAATGGGCGGAAACTCGGGATCGCTACCGGAACGCCTGGATGCCCGTCACGGCGCCGCCAATCACGAGCGCGTGGACGTCGGCGGTCCCCTCGTAGGTGACCACGGACTCGAGGTTGTTCATGTGGCGGATCACCGGGTACTCGAGGGTGACGCCGTTGGCGCCCAGCACCTGCCGCGCGCTCCGCGCCACCTCCAGGGCGCCGTTGACGTTGCCGAGCTTGCCAAGGCTGACGTGCTCGGGCCGCAGGGTTCCGGCGTCCTTCATCCGTCCCAGGTGCATCGCCACCAGGGTCGCCCGGTTCACCTCCAGGACCATCTCCGCCAGCTTCTGCTGCTGGATCTGGAAGGAGGCGATCGGCCGGTCGAACTGCGTCCGCTCCAGCGCGTAGTCGAGCGCAGCTTCGTAGCAGGCCCGACCCGCCCCGGCGGCGCCCCAGACGATCCCGTAGCGGGCCTCGTTGAGGCAGGAGAGCGGGCCCTTCAGCGAGCTCACCTCGGGCAGCACCGCGTCGGCCGGCAGGCGGACGTCGTCGAGCAGCAGCTCGGAAGTGATCGAAGCCCGCAGCGAGAGCTTCTTATGGATGTCCTGGGTGGTGAAGCCCTTCGTCCCCTTTGGGACGAGGAAGCCGCGCACGCCCTCGTCGGTCTGCGCCCAGACGACCGCCACCTCGGAGGCCGAGCCGTTGGTGATCCACATCTTCTGCCCGTGCAGGATCCAGTCCGAGCCGTCCCGCCGCGCCCGCGTCCGCATCGAGCCCGGGTCGGAGCCGGCGTCGGGCTCGGTCAGCCCGAAGCAGCCAATCGCCTCCCCTGAGGCCATCCTGGGCAACCACGCTTGTTTCTGCTCCTCC
>Ga0207661_10000698_pt1 | contig 21784 bp, 23 predicted proteins | sample KBSC713LmetaG_FD_184337 | JGI IMG/M metagenome (GOLD analysis project Ga0207661, IMG submission 184337) | Corn rhizosphere microbial communities from Kellogg Biological Station, Michigan, USA - KBS C7.1-3L metaG (SPAdes) (version 2) | ecosystem: Host-associated > Plants > Roots > Rhizosphere ...
AAAGGAGATGTAAATACACAGGATCCAAAAGTAAAAAGCTTATTTGAGGGTTTAAGAGACATCGATTTTCTTAAATTTTGGTTGATTACATCACAAGAAGGTAAACCTAATGAATAATATCGTTTAGAAATGGCAGAAGTACAAGTACAGGAAAAAGGCGCCAAAGGCGGCAAGGTACGTTCCAAGAAACAGAGTACCAGAGTCGATATGACTCCGATGGTGGACTTGGGTTTTCTATTGATTACCTTCTTTATGTTTACAACGACATTCTCTAAACCGAATGTAATGGATTTAGGTCTTCCGGCAAAACCGAAAGATGAAACCAAAAAACCACCCCCGACAGAAATTAAACTTTCAAATTCCATCTCTTTATTGTTAGGTAAGGACAACAGGATTTTCTGGCACCAGCAGGATAATACTTCCTTGACGGATCAGAACCTTAATGAAACTACCTTCGACAGAGACGGAATCAGAAAAGTGATTGAGCAGGCAAAAGCCAATGCAGCTGATAAAACGAAATTTACCGTAATTATCAAGCCGACTGACGATGCCGTATATAAGAACTTTGTAGATATTCTTGATGAAATGGCCATTACCAAAAGCGAGCAGTACGGTGTGACTGATCTTAAGCCTTGGGAAAAAGCTATTTACGACAAGAAAGTGGGTAACACAGGAGCTGCAGCAGCTGCTACAAAGTAATTTAATCCATTAAATTGTAAATCTATGGCAGATGAAAATGTATACAATTCCAATCTTACTTTAGATGAAATTGTATTTGAAAATAGAAACAAGGAGTATGGTGCCTATGATCTGAGAAGTCAGTATCCTAAATTACTGACGAAATCTTTCATCATCGGGACTGCATTATTTCTCGTTGCGGCTTTGTCTCCTTTTATTTATCTTACCATTCAAAGGCTTAATGCACCTGAAAAGCAGGAGGTTAAAGCTGACCTTGTAGAGGTTATCCAGGAAGATAAGATTATCGAACAGCCGAAAGAAGAAGAACCACCACCACCTCCGCCACCAAAGGAAGAGGAGAAAATTGAAATTATTCAGAACGTGGTTCCGGAGCCGGTAAAAGCTCCAAAGCTTGAAACACCTCCGCCGCCGATTTCCAAGCAGTTGGAAACGACAACGGGTCTTGTGAATCAGGAAGGGGTAAAAGCTCCGGCTTATACACCACCACCACCGCCGCCATCCACAGGGACAAGAACTTCCACTGCGGAAGTGAAACCTCAGGTAAGCGATACTCAGGTATATACGGAGGTAGAGCAGACAGCTGAATTCCCTGGAGGAATCAATGCTTTTCGAAACAAATTTCAGAATAGTTTCGATGGTTCTGCAATGAGTGGTGATGAAGGTGCCGTTAAAACTGAAATTACTTTCGTTGTTGAAAGAGATGGAAGTATTACTGACGTTAAAGCTTCCGGAAAAAATTCAGACTTCAATGCTGAAGCGGTAAGAACGATCAAATCTATTAAAAACAAATGGGCTCCGGCTAAAATCAACGGTCAGGCAGTACGTTATAGATTTAGATTCCCCGTATCCATGAATTTTGAAGGGTAATTCATATTATCTATCTTTAAATAAAGTTTAAAAAAGAGAAGCATATGCTTCTCTTTTTATTTTTTTTGGTATTTTTGTTATATGATGTTCAACTGGTTGTCCCTGGTAACAGGAATATTTTATATCGTTCTCGGGATTGTAGTCATGGTCTACAAATTCTTCTTCACCATCTTAGAGCCTACCGTTGCCTACCCTTTGGGAGGGCTGCTGATTATTTACGGAATTTTCAGAATTTTCCGGGCTGTTACAAGAATCAAGAAATCAAAAGATGAAGAATAGTTTTAAAGTCCTATCCATAGTATTGTGCAGTTTTGTACTGCTGAACTGTAAGAAAGAAGAAAAATCACCATCGTATTACAAAGGGGAAATGACCATTCTTACGGATGAGTCTTTCAAAAGTGTTACGGAAGCCCTTGCGGACGGGTATATGATCAGTTATCCCGATGCTAAGATTAAGGTGGTTACCAAGAAAGAAGACCTAGGCTTCATAGACCTGCTGAATGATAAAGCGCGGGTTGCAGTCATGTCCAGAGACCTGACCCCGAAAGAAATCAAGACCTATGAGGAGCATGTAGAACTGAAGTTCCTGCCTGCAAGATTTGCAGCAGATGCTGTTATTTTTATCGTTCCTAAAGAATCTTCCAGGCAGAGGATCTCTATGGAGGAAATCAAAAACGGAATGATGTCTGAAAGCAAACCATTTATTTTTGACGGAACCAATTCAAGCAACTTGAATTTTGTCGCTCAGAAACTGAAAAGGCAACCGAAAGAGCTGCAGTTTTCAGTTATTCCTGGAAATCAGAATATCATAGAAGAACTGAGTAAATATCCGGATAAAATAGGTGTGATCGGCCTTAATACCTTCAGTAGACCTTATGATAAGCTGTCTGAAGAATTAAGGGATAAAGTGAAAATTCTTCCTGTTCAAAATGGTAAAGCTTCCTATCTGCCCGATCCTGAAGGACTGAGGAAAATGAACTATCCTTTTACAAGAGTATTGTATTTCCTGACGAATGAAGGAAACTTCAATATCGCCAATGGGTTCATCAGGTATTCCTGTACTCAACTGGGTCAGATGATTGTACAGAAGGAAGGGCTTCAGCCTTACAATCTCTACAGGAGAGAAGTGCAGATGCGTTAAAAAATATTAAAGTATAACTGTACTCCGAATAATTACAGTATTTTGGTCTGAAAATTGTGAATAAATAGTCGTTTAGAAAAATATAAAATGAAAGATATAATGAATATGAGTATGAATGTAAAAAAGATTGCTTTAGGAGCAGCCGTAGTATTTTTTACCGGTTTTGCTTCTGCGCAAACATTACAGGACGGTATTAACAGTATAGACAGTGATAAATTTGCCCAGGCAAAAACTAATTTTACTGATATGGTTGCCAAGGCACCAACGGCCGAGAATTATTTCTATCTTGGGAATACATACCTGAGACAGTCTGAGCCGGATTATGCCAAAGCCACTGAAAGTTTCAACAAAGGACTTGCCGCAGACAGCAAAAGCTACCTGAATAAAATAGGATTGGCTGCTGTGAAACTGGGAAAAGGCGATAAAGCTGCTGTTGCAGAGATACAGAAAATTGTTACCGACTCAAGAGAAAAGGATGCTGAAGTGCTTTTCAGAGCCGCTGAAGCCTTAACTCTTTTTGATAAAAATAACTCACCGGATTTAGCGATCCAGTACCTGAATAAAGCAATTGAAAGAGCTAAGAAAGATGTTCCTGCGTACTACTATTATACATTAGGTGACGCTTACCGCTTAAAGAAAATTCCTGGTGATGCGATGACTGCATACGATAAAGCTTTGCCATTAGCAAAAAATAAAGCGTCCGTATATACCAGAATCGGTACCCTATGGATGGCTGCACAACAATGGCAGCAGGCTAAAACCAGCATTGAGAAAGCCATTGCAACGGATCCTACTTATGCCCCTGCCTACAAAGCAATGGCAGCGTATGATATCCGATACCAGGAAAATGCAAAAGCTACTCAGGATCTGATCAACTATACCAAGTATGCTGATGAAGATCCGTATACTCAGTTGGAAATTGCCAAGTTGTATTTTACCAATGAGGATTATACCAATTCAAAAGCGATCTTAGATAAGATTTTTGATAAGATTGATGATCCGATCAAATTTAAATTAAGAGCTTATCAGCTGTATGCTGAAGGTAAGTATGCCGAAGCGAAGCAGAATATGGATAATTTCGTGTCAAAAGCTGAAAAATCAAGGATCCAGCCGGCTGACCAGGGTCTTCAGGGATTAATCGCTGCAGGACTTGCTAAGACGGAAACCGATGCCGCTAAGAAAACAGCTTTAACTACTGAGGCACAGCAGAAGATTGCTATTGCTAAAGCTGCAAAAGATGAAACAATGAAGTGGGACATGGAGCTGGCTAAAATCTCAGGGGGAGGAGCAGCCTCTCAGGCTACTGTTGATGCAGGACCTACCAATCCTACCATTGAAGGATTGAAGCAGAAAGTGGCTGCCAATGCTCAGGATACAGATTCTCTGTTTAAACTGGCAACAGCATACCAGGATGCTAAAAACTGGAACGGAGCGATCCAGACATGGCAGAAAATGAATGCCCTTCTTCCTGACTGGGCTCCCGGTTACTACAGCTTAGGATACTCTTATCAGCAGTCTGGTAATAATGATGCTGCAAAGGCTGCCTATGAAAAATTCATCAGCACCGTTAAACCTGCAGATCAGGAAGCCAATAAGCAGACGCTGGCCTATGCCTATTTTGCCGTAGCCTATATGGAGAAAGATTCAAATGCAGCTAAAGCAAAAGAATATGTAGCAAAATCAATACAGTTGGATCCTGCTTACCAGGATGCAGTGAAGCTGAATGCAGAAATCAATAAATAATTTAAATCATATACAACAGAACTTCCCAATCGCAATGTTTGGGAAGTTTTTAGTTTAAGGCGTACCTTTGACTCTATGAAAACAGATATATTAGCTTTCGGGGCACATCCGGATGATGTAGAGCTGGGATGCGGCGGAACGATTGCCAAATTAATCTCAGAAGGGAAGACCTGCGTAATCGTAGATCTTACCAAAGGGGAACTTGGAACCCGGGGAACTGACCAGACCAGAAAAGAAGAAGCTACACGATCAGCAGCAATATTAGGCGTCTCTGCCAGAGAAAACCTTGGAATGAAGGACGGCTTTCTTGTCAACTCCGAGGAATACCAGATGATGATCGTAAAAATGATCCGTAGATACCGCCCGGAAATCGTCCTGGCTAATGCTATTGATGACAGACATCCGGATCATGCAAAAGCGGCGAAATTAGTATCGGATGCGTGCTTTTTAGCCGGCTTAATGAAGATTGAGACCGTTGATCAGGGGGAAAACCAGGAAGTGTGGAGGCCAAAGCATATTTTTCATTACATCCAATGGAAAAATATCACGCCTGAATTTGTTATCGACATCTCTGAGCATCTGGATAAGAAAATTGAAGCCTGTATGGCATTTAAAACCCAGTTTTATGATCCTGACTCTAAAGAACCGGTAACACCTATTGCCACAAAAGATTTCCTTGAAAGCCTTACGTATCGTGCACAGGACCTCGGCAGGCTTTCCGGAGTCACCTATGCAGAGGGGTTTACCACTGAAAAGTTAGTGGCACTGAAAAATTTTGACGGAATTGTTTTGTAGTTTAAAAATTATTCCTATATTTGCAACCACAAAACGGTGATTGTAGCTCAGTTGGTTAGAGCGTCGGATTGTGGTTCCGAAGGTCGTGGGTTCGAGACCCATCATTCACCCAGATTTTTAAATCCTGTCAGCAATGACGGGATTTTTTCATTTCAGCCCGTTTCTGACATGGAATATTTCTAAATCAGGAAAATATCAAATTCAGGTGAAAAGATTTTCCAACGCATGAATTTTTCTTTTATATTTGTTTCTGAACACCATCTTTAAACTAATATTTTACCAATGGGAATATTTGATTTTATAACGAATGAATTCATCGAAGTTATCGAATGGGTAGATAACAGCAATGATACCCTGATATGGAAATTCCAGGATAAAGGAAATGACATAAAGAACGGAGCAAAGCTCACCGTACGTGAAAGCCAGATTGCTGTGCTTATGAATGAAGGGGAGTTTGGGGATACTTATTACCCGGGCCTTCATACCCTTTCCACGAATAATATGCCGATCACCACTACATTAAAGTCATGGAAATATTTATTCAATTCTCCGTTTAAAGTAGATATTTACTTTGTCAACACCCGGCAGTTCACCAATCTGAAGTGGGGGACATCTTCGCCGATCATCATGCGGGATGCGGAACTGGGCCAGGTACGCTTAAGGTCCTTCGGTAATTTTGCCATTAAGATCATTGATCCGAAAAAGCTGATTACAGAGTTTGCAGGAACCAATCCTTACGTTAAGATCAGCCAGATTGAAGAAACCCTTAAAAATATCATTGCCAGCAAAATGGCGGAAGGCTTTGCTGTAGCTAAGATTACGGTGCTGGACCTGTCCATGCATTTTTCTGAACTGGGTGATGCGCTGCTTCCTGTTTTCCGTCAGGAATTTGCCACTTACGGGATCAGCCTTGAAAAGTTTTTTATAGAAAGCGTTTCGCTGCCTGAAGAAGTGGAGCGGATTCTGGATAAGAAAACACAGATGAATGTCCTGAAAGGCAGCCTTGATGATTTCAACAAGATGCAGGCCGGGATTTCCCTGGAGAACATTTCAGAAAACGATAACGCAGGTAATACAATGGGCATGGGAGCCGGCGTGCTGATGACTAATTTCATGAACCAGTCTGCGCAGAATACAGAGAATACCACTTCAAAAAGCAAGACGGAACTGATGGATGTGTTAAAGCAGCTTGGCGAACTGAAGTCACAGGGTATCCTTACAGAAGAAGAATTTACCCTTAAAAAACAGGAGATCCTGAAACAACTATAGATCATATGGCCCACACCATAGAGTATCCCTGTCCCAACTGCAATTCGGAGCTGAACTTCGATTCTGAAAGCCAGAACCTGAGATGCCTGCACTGCAATACACAGATTCCTATTGCTTCTGGAGCTGAAGTTATTGAAGAATATCAGATCAGCGAATATTTTCAGGCGTCCCATTTGCCGGTTAATGAACTGCAATCCATGACTTACCTGTGTTCTAAATGTGGAAAAGATAATATCAGCACGCAGGATATTGCATTTTTCGAATGCCAGTATTGCGGTAATAATGTCATCAATACCGAAGCCTACCGCACAAAACCTGTTGTTCCGGCTTCGGTAGTACCTTTCGAAATATCAAAAGAGGAAGCATTGAATGCTTTTCAGGCATGGATCGGCAAAGGATTCTGGAATGATTCGGATTTAAAGAAAATGGCGCTCAATGATGCCATGCGGGGATATTATGTTCCTTTCTGGACCTTTGATTCACACACGGAAAGCGAATGGTCGGGAGACTCCGGCAGGTATTATTATGTGGATGTGACCTATACAGATTCCCAGGGGAAAAGCCAGGTAAGGCAGGAACGCCGTACCGACTGGACCTACCGGTCAGGGCATTTCAGCCATTTCTTTGATGATGTGCTGATATCGGGGTCAAAAGAGTTCGATCAGGAAATCATCCGGGAAATCTATCCTTTCCACCTGAACAGCCTGAAACCATACCAGCAGGAGTATTTATTAGGCTGGAGTGCCAAAGCCTATGATGAAGATATGACCCGTTCCTACAACCTGTTTCGTCAGTATATTGATGGCAGGATTGAGCATGCGTGTAAGGAATTGCTTAGTGAGGATACGTTCAGGAATTTATCTATTGAGACGCAGTATAGTAAAGAGACGTTCAAACATATGCTGCTTCCCGTATGGCATTGCCAGTACCTGTTCAAAGGGAAACCGTATTTTTATATCGTCAACGGACAGACCGGAAAGATCCACGGAAAAAAGCCGTTATCTGTAACTAAAATAACCATTGCGGTCATTGTTGTGATTGCCCTTATTGTTTTGCTTATTCTCGCTCTTTAATAAAGAAAGGGCGGCGGGCATAAAAAAAGCATCTTTCTTCAGATGCTTGTGTTTTTAGATATTGGTATGATTTAAACTTCTTCGTCAGAATCTATTGTATATGATCTGCTTTTGAAGTCTTTGTCATGCTTTTCTGAAATTACATCCTCTCCTTTTTCGTTAATGATGAAATCTGTGGATTCATTAAACATTTCCTGGAAACTTTTGAAATCCTCTTTATAAAGATAAATTTTGTGCTTTTCAAATGTAGCTTCTCCATTGTCTCCGAAATTTTTTTTGCTTTCGGTAATCGTAAGATAATAATCTCCCGCTTTCGTCTCGCGCACATCAAAGAAATAAGTTCTTCTTCCTGCTTTTAACACCTTCGTGAAAATTTCATTTTCGTGGCGTTCCTTGTATTCACTCATTGTTAGATAATTTTTAATCTTGTTAAGAACAAATATATAAGTTTTCTTTTAATCACAAAATTTTTTTTATGATTTATTTAACAATTGAAAATGAAATGACTACGATGTTACAGAATTGTTAATTTCGGTGAGATTAATGATCTGGTGCGCTTTCTGGGCGCTAGACTCTCTGTGCGTGATGATTATAGAAGTGGCGTTCTGTATTTTAGCTTCGATATTTGCCAGGATATTGTGTTCTGTTTCCGTGTCCAGTGCAGATAGGGAATCGTCAAATATGATGATATTCGGGTCCTTGATCAGGGCACGTGCAATACAGATCCTCTGTTTCTGTCCACCGGAAAGCATCACGCCCCGTTCTCCTACCATCGTTTTATACTGTTCCTTGAAACCGATGATGTTTTTATGGACATCTGCAATTTTGGCATATTCCACAACGCGTTCATGGGAAGGATGGTCAATGGCAAATCCTATATTATGTTCTATGGAATCCGAGAACAGGTAGCTTTCCTGCGGGATGTATCCGATGAATTTCCTGTAGTTGTCCAGGTTATGTTCCTTAAGGTTTTTCCCGTCGATGAGTATCTCCCCGGAAGTAGGGTCAATAAGGCGGCATAACAATAAGGCAATCGTGGATTTTCCGCTTCCCGTCTTACCCATAATGGCGAGGGATTCTCCGGCTTTTACTTTGAAACTGAGGTTATCCAGCGCTTTGATGCCCGTATTCGGATACACATAGGATACATTTCTGAATTCAATATCTCCTTTAATGGTGTATTCGTCAAAGTTGGTGTTGATGATTTCGGTTTTCTTATCCATGAATTCATTGATCCTCTGCATGGAAGCTTCCGCCCTCTGGTTCACGGAGGTCACCCATCCTACCATTGAGAATGGCCAGATCAGGATATTGATGTACATAAAAAAATCTGCAATCTTACCCACACTCAGGTATCCGCTGATATATTTCTGTCCGCCAATCAGAATAATTACCACATTCAGCAGCCCGATCACAAAAAGGATGATCGTGAAAAAATAGGCTTCGGTTTTAGCCAGGTCCAGGGCTTTATTCTGATAATCGGTAACCTTAATGCCGTAGTTCTTTTCAATATATTTTTCGCGGGCAAAGAACTTAACCACCCGAATGCCCGAAAAACTGTCCTGGACAAAAGTGGAAATCGCCGACTGGCTTTTCTGCATGATCTTCGATTTCTTATTGATGATCGAGCTTACCTTAAATATAATAAAGGAAAGGATGGGTAGAGGAAGCAGGGTCCATACGGTCATTGACACATCTGTTTTCAGCATATAAATGCTCGTAATGATCAGAAGGATGACAAGGTTGACGACATACATCACGCCTGGCCCCAGATACATCCTTACAGCAACCACATCTTCACTCAAACGGTTCATCAGGTCACCGATGGTGGTCTGCTTGTAATCTGTTAGAGACAGTTCCTGGTAATGCCGGTAGATTTTATTTTTAAGATCGTATTCAATTCTCCTGGAGGCCACTATGATGGTCTGCCGCATCATAAAGGTGAAAAATCCTGTAAGAAGGGAACATCCTACAATAATGGCTACATAGATCAGTACCTGCCGGTTAAAGCCGAGGTTGCCGCTTTTCGTAAGTTCATCCACGGATTTACCGACAAACTGGACTTTATAAATGTTGAAAAAATTACTGGCGAAGATGAACAACAATCCCCAAAACAATAATAATTTATGTTTCCAGAAATAGGGATTTAAGGTTTTTAGTGCTTTCATACAGAATCACAAAATTACAAAAATAGGAGCAGACTACGAATCCGTGAATTTTAAATTTTGTATCTTTGCCGCCATATAAAAGCTCTTTGAATGTTAGGAAGACGACAAATCCGTGAAAAAGTGGTAGAGAGTGTGTACTCATACTACCAGAATCCTATTAAGTTTGATGTTTTAGAGAAAAACATGTTCTCCGGAATAGAAAAAATCTATTACCTCTACATCTATCAGCTCAATTTTCTGGTTTCTTTGAAAGAATTGGCAGAAAATCAGATTGAGATCGGTAAAAACAAATTTCTTAAAACCGATTCTGATATCAACCCAAATCAGAAATTCATCAACAATCAGATTCTGATCAAGCTGGAGGAAAACCCTGAGCGTCTGTTCTTCACAGGCCAGCACAAACAACTGAAATGGGACCTTCATGATGACCTCTTGGTAAGAACATTCCAGAGAATCACTGCCGGGAAGAGGTATCAGGATTTTATGCAGGAAGAAGGGTATTCTTTTGAGGCAGATCAGAAATTCATCGGAAAACTTTTTCTGAGGTATATTGCCGAGAATGATGATTTTCATGATTATATCGAGGATAAGGAGCTTTCATGGTCGGATGACATCCACATCTCCAATTCCATGGTTCAGAAAACCATCGGTTTTATGAAAGAAGATGAAGAGAGCAGGACCCTGATCAAGATGATCAAAGATGAGGATGATAAGACTTTTGCAGCCAAACTTCTGAGAGATACCCTGAACAACTGGGAGAACAATGAAAAGAAACTCTCCGAAAGGCTTGAAAACTGGGATCTTGAAAGGGTTGCCCTGATGGATAAAGTAATCCTGTCTACAGCCATTTCGGAACTGGACAACTTTCCTTTCACACCTTCAAGAGTCATTATCAATGAATATATTGAGATTGCCAAAGTATTTGCTACGGAACGGTCCAACATATTCATCAATGGAATCCTGGACAAATATTGTAAAGATAAAAACAGAATATAAATTAATTATATGAAAAAGACGTTATCATTAATCGCCTTATCTATCATAGGCTTTGGTTTGGTTTCTTGTAAGAAAGAGCAGAAAGAAACTGCGGGTACTGAAACTGCCGTTACAGATTCTGCTAATGCAATGACTGCTGCTCCCGGTGATTCTGCTATGGCTCAGGCACCAGCTGTTTCCGGTGAAACACCAGCCGCTGCAAAATCCAATCAGCCTTTAACAACGATTGCGTTATCTGAAAGCAATTTCGATTTCGGAAAAATCAAAAAAGGAGACAAGGTAGAGCATGTATATGAAGTAACCAACACAGGAAGCAATCCGCTGGTTATTTCTGAAGTAAAACCGGGATGCGGATGTACGGCTCCTGACTTTACCAAAGAACCGATTATGCCGGGTAAAAAAGGAAAAATCACTTTGCATTTCGATTCTTCCAATTTCGACGGTAATGTGAACAAATATGCAGACGTTTTTGCCAATGTGGAAAAAGCGCCGGTAAAACTCACGTTCACAGCTAACATTCAACCATAATACAATGAATATATTATCCATATTTTTACAGGCACCTGCTGCAGGAGGGAGCTCTCCGATGATGCTGATCATGATGGGGGCGATGTTTGTCGGGTTCTATTTCCTGATGATCAGACCTCAGATGAAAAAGCAGAAGCAGGAAAAAAACTTTCAGGAAACCCTTAAAGTTGGTGCCAGAGTGGTGCTTACCTCCGGTCTTCATGGAAGGATTGCCCAGGTTCAGGATGACGGTTTTGTGATCGAAACCTTATCAGGAAAACTGAAATTCGAGAAAGCAGCTGTTTCCAGGGAGTTTACGGAAGCCCGTTTCGGAGAGAAAGCCAAAGCTGCGGAAAAAGCGGCAGAGAAAAAAGAAATTGAAGCGGATAAGAAGTAATTTCTTACTGTTTAAAATATTTCGTTTCGGCGGGGTGAGCTTTGCTCACCCCGCCGAAATTTTTATGACCACTGAACTGGTGCTCACTACATCGATCTGTGCTTGTACAGCCGTTAAAATGCCATTTATTTCGCAGCCACATTAAAAATTTGCGGTAAACCTCTAAAATAAAATATCTTTACCGGATGGAACACAATAAAGCCAAAACCGTTCTCATTCTCGGCGCCAATTCAGATGTAGCCAAACAATGCATGAAGCAGTATGTTCAGAAAGGGTTTTCTGTTATGGCTGCTTCCAGAAACATCAGTTCCTTAGAAAATTTTGTCCGGGAGAATAACCTGAGTCCTAAAGTTACGGTACTCAGTTTCGATGCAGTGAATTTCGATGCCCATCAGAGCTTATATGACGCGCTTCCTGCCAAACCCCATATTGTGGTGTATGCGGCCGGATTCCTGGTGGATAATGAAACTGCCTTGAAGGATTTTGCCGGAGCCAGACAGATGATGATGGTTAATTATATGGGTGCAGTTTCCATACTGAATATCATTGCCATGGATCAGGAAAACAAAAACCTGGAGCGGATCATCGGCTTATCTTCGCTTTCGGGTGTCCGGGGAAGGAAAAGCAATTTTGTCTACGGAAGTACCAAAGCGGCTTTCACCACTTACCTGGCCGGATTACGACAGGAGCTGGCTTCCCGGAATATTATGGTCAATGCTCTGGTGATCGGGTATATCAGGACCAAAATCAATGCAGGCCTGCAGCTGAACGAATCACTGATCATGGAGCCGGATTATGTGGCAGGATCTATTGTGAATGCCGGAAACTCTTTTACGATTGTCCCCAATTTTAAATGGAAGATCATTTATTTGATCCTGAAAATATTGCCGGAAAGTCTGGTAGCGAAACTGCCTTAAATTATTGATTAACTTAATAAACTAATTAGTATCTTTATTTCAATAAACATAGAAAATAAACAATGAAACGTGGAATTATTACTAATACTGGTAAGACAAAGAGAATTAATTCAAGTACTATTTCAATATCCGGAAATTTGTCAACAGCAGATCTAAATTATTACATATTATATTGGGATAGAATTGTAATGCCAACAAATAATATTATTCATCAAGCAATTCCAAATGAAGAATATCTTATTAAATTAGGAATACTTGAAAGACCAATTGTTAGATTTAATAGTTGGTCAACAAATGTTGAAAATGGTTCTTACGATCCCTTTGTAGTATCTCAAGGAATTATAGCAAATAAATTATTGTTGGAAGAAAAAGATACTGATTGGACAATACATCAAATTGGTGAGGAAGTAATTATTGCAAAAGACTTTCAAAAAAAATATGCATCCTTGAAGGTTGGATTATTAAATTGTCTTCCTGTTCCAATAGAAGGTGTCAATTCTGAAATTTTATTGGAATTCAAAAATAAAAGAAAAGATGAATTTGAAAAGTTACATCAAAGTATTGATCATTTATACTTGGAAATTTTGAAATCTCCGGATATTGATTTACAATATAAAATATCCAAATCAGAATTTATTAAAGCCCTACAAGATATCGAAAAAATATCAACAGAGAATTTTGCTAAGACACAAAAATATGATCTGACAACAGAAATAAATATTAATGGAAAAGATTTTTTAACTGCAATTGCAGCAGGCTCAATACTTGATTTTACACAAGGCTTCACTTTTCCATTTATGTCAGTTATTTCTGGTTTGATTTCAATGGTTAGTATTAAGGCAAATAAAACAACGAGTCTTGAAGCTAGTAACGAAAAATTAAAATTATCATATATTGCAAATGCTAGTAAGGAAAATATAATCTAAGTAATTTTACATTTACTGAATACAAAGTTAATTAATTATTCCCTTAGGTTTTGCTTAATTTCCTAATAATTCCAATGCTGCCATCATATCAATCCCTTTTCCTAAAACAGGTTTAAACAAATCTCCTTTTTTCTTGATTCTCTCCAGGGCATTATGAATGGTAAAATCTGTAGGTTTCAATCCGGGTTTCAGTTCGTTCCATTCCAGTGGCATGGAAACCGAAGCGCCTTCTTTCGGCCTAATGCTGTAGACACTGGCGAGCGTCTGTCCCTGCCGGTTCTGAAGGTAATCCAGATAAATTTTATTGCTGCTGCGCTTTTGCAGGCTTCTTTCCAGTGTGGTCAGTTTCGGGAGTTTCTCATTAACCTGCTTCATTAAAATGTGGGCAAAGTCTTTTACCTGCTCGAAGTCATATTCGCCTCCCATGGGAATATAGATGTGAATGCCGGTGCTGCCGGAAGTTTTGCAGTAGCCTTTTACTTTAACTGCGTCCAATACTTCATGGACATGTAGTGCAGTCTCAATGACATTATCAAATGTATTGTTCTTTGACGGGTCCAGATCCAGCACCAGGTAATCAGGATGCTCCAGGTCGGGGAGGGAGCTGTTCCATGGATTCATATCAATACAGCCTAAATTATTCAGGTAGGCGAGGGTAGCTTTATCATTGCAGATGATGTAATCAATATATTTATCCGTAGAATCGGAGAATACTTCGGTAGTTTTGATCCATTCCGGAATATTGTCACTCGCGTCCTTCTGATAGAAGCCCTGCTTTTCAATGCCGTTTGGAAAACGGTTGAGCGAAAGGGGACGGTTTTTCAGATGCGGCAAAATATATTCTGCGACCGACTGGTAATAATCAACCACTTCGCCTTTGCTGATGTCATCTTCAGGGAAATAGATCTTATCCTGGTTGGTCAGTTTTACTTTATGGCGGTTCAGGGTGATTTCAGTTTCATTTTCAGGAGCTTTGGTCTTTTTTGCTGCCGTAGTTTTAGGTTTCATATCTTCAGGTTTTTCAGTGATGGATCGGGGAGTACCCTTGATTTCTTCCGGTTCCTTATCCTCACGGATCGTTACAAAAACCGGATGACGGAAAATACCGTCATTGGTAATTTCAGAGTATTTAATTTCGCAGACCAGTTCCGGCTTTACCCAGGTTACCGGTGAATTGGTTTTAGGGGTGTCTTCAAACGGCGATTTCTTAACAACGATCTTTTCCAGCCTGTTACGGATCTCCAGCAGCGTTTCATGGTTGAAGCCTGTTCCCGTATGGCCACAGTACACCAATTCGTCATGGATATATTTTCCAAGAATCAGGGCACCGAATCCCTTTCTGGATCCTTTAGGCTCTGTAAATCCGCAGATGATCGTTTCATCCGTATTGGAAAATTTCACTTTAAGCCAGTCGGTAGTCCTATTATTTTCCACATACACGCTGTTGGATTTTTTAGCGATCATGCCTTCCAGCTGTAATTTCTGCATTTCCTTGAAAAAGCTGATCCCTTTTTCTTCCACATGGTCGCAATAACGGATCACATCCGTTTCTTTCAGTGCTTCTTTCAGCAGTTCTTTTCTTTGGATCAGAGGAAGGTTTTCAGTAGAATGCCCATTCAGCCATAAAAGATCGAAGACCTGATAGACCAGTGCAAGGTCGGGATTATCCCCAATCTGCTGCAACAACTGGAAATTTGGCCGTCCTTGGCCGTCGTAAGCTACTATTTCGCCATCCAGGATCATCTGATGCTCCTGCCTGCTGAAATCTCTGGCTACTTTTTTAAATTTGGACAGGAATGAAATCCCGTTGCGGGAGTAGAACTGAGGTTCATCTTTACTCAGATCGGCAACAGCTCTGTACCCATCCCATTTGATTTCGAAGATCCAGTCTTTATGATCAAAAGGCTCGTCATGAAGTTTTGCGAGCATGGGATGGATAAAGGAAGCAAGCTTTTTCTCTTCGCTTAATCCACTGGGATCATGGAAGGCTTTAGGGTGTGCTATGTTTTCTTTTTGCCGGTTTTTGGGCTTTTTTTTTCCTCCAGGAATTCGGTGACAAGCGATTTTGAAGACGTATGTTCCTCTGCATCGTAACCGCTTTCTGCGAATTCGTCTTTATGCTTGATCAGAAGCCAGGCATTGCCTTCTGAATTTTTCATTTTTACCAAAGCAAATTCACCTCTAAGCTTTTTGCCGTGAAGGATGAATTTCAATGATCCTGCTTTAAGCTCTTTCAACAGTTCTTTTTCATCTGATAGCTTGCTGGTGTCATCCAAAGGCTCATAAGTCCCGCTGTCCCATACTTCTACCTGTCCGGCCCCATAGTTTCCTTCCGGAATGTTTCCCTCAAAGTCCTTGTAATCATACGGGTGGTCTTCCACCATCATCGCCAGGCGTTTGTCTTTAGGATCCAGTGAAGGTCCTTTAGGAACTGCCCAGCTTTTAAGGACACCGTCCATTTCCAGCCTGAAATCATAGTGAAGGCGTGACGCAGCGTGGCGCTGAATTACAAAAATCAACTTGTTTCCGCTTTTCTTTACGGCACCTTCCGGTTCACTCGTTTCGTCGAATTTTCGTTTGTTGTGATAATCTTTAAGAGCCATCAGGATGCATTTTTAGATTTGGAATTCTGTAAGCTTGCTTTCAGTTGGGCCATCAGGTCAACTACTTTTCCGTCTTCGGCAGGCTGGATCTTTTTCGCCTTGATGCTTTTCCCTTTTGCTTTCTGATTAATGATCTTCATCAGTTCATCAGAATAGGTGTCTTTATACATAGCCGGATCAAACTCCTGGGAAAGCTGTTCGATAAGGCTGACCGCCATTTTAAGCTCAGCGCCTTTAGCCGCTTTTTTAGCCGGGATTTTCAGGTCGGAATAATCCCTGATTTCCTGATCAAACCGTAGCCGGTTCAGCAGTAAAATATCATTGTTATAGGGCCGGATCATACCGATGGTTTCACTTTCACGGAGGACAAAAGTGCCTATGCCGACCATTTCGGTCTGCTGAAGCGCTTTCAACAGAAGCCTGTAAGCACTTTCACCGTTTTTCTGGGGTTCAAGGTAGTATGGAGTTTCAAAATAGATGCTGTCCACCTCGTCTTCCTTTACAAACTGGTCAATGGAAAGGATCTTTGATTTTTCCGGACTGGCCGCTTCATAGTCATCTTCATCCAGAATGATGTATTGATCATCGATGCGGTATCCTTTCACAATGTTTTCCCACTTCACTTCTTTTCCTGTGGATTCATTCACCCGTTTGAAACGGATGTTGGAATAATCAGACTTATCCAGCATATCAAGATCCAGCTTGGTCGTTTCCGTTGCCGAGTAGATCTTTACAGGAATATTCACTAGGCCAAAACCGATGGCACCGTTCCAGATTGCTCTCATTGTACTGTATTTGAGGCATAAAGTACAATGATTGTGCCGTGCAGGGCATTATAAAAATGATGTGGTACCTAATTAAATCTGTTGAAAGCGGGCATGATGTTGGAGATACGCAATGGTCTGATCAAAATGTTCATCATCAGTATTTTCCTTACTGATCACCACATGCATCAATGATTCAATGGTGATATACAGGTATACATTATCTAACAAGCAATAGCTGATTTCTTTCCAGGCTACTTTCAACTCAATTCTATGATCTGAAAATTTGAAATGGGTTGGTGTCAATTCCCAAAACATAGGCTTTGGATATTGCCGTAGCTTTTCAGCCTGTTTCTTTTCTACAGTTTCAGCTTTTCTTTTGGCTTTTCCATACTGCGCAACGTAATTGAAAAACATCACCAGGTACATTAATCCACTGCCGATAAAAAAGTATCCGAAAGGTTGCCGGTAAAACAGTAAAAAAGATCCTAAAGCCAGGAATACAATTCCCCAAAGCATGTTTTTCTTATTCTTAAGCAGATTATTTTTCCAGATCCTTTTGAATTCATATTGATATATCCGCGACAATGATTCCGGGGAACTCAGGGCAGTGCAGGTTACGATTTCTTCGGTCATAGGGCGTGGGCAGCAAAGTGCTGTGCTTTTTTTGGTAATGAAATAAATAAGATAGCAGAATAAAAAAGCGGAGAAAAATCTCCGCTCAAATTTATGCTTTTAAATCCAGTTTCAGTTCAAGCTCATCCAACTGTTCATCGGCGATGGAAGCCGGTGCTCAATCATGACATCCCCTTCCGGAATTGTTTTTAGGGAATGCGATATAATCCCTGATCACTTCATTTCCGTCAAGAATAGCAACCAGGCGGTCAAACCCGAAAGCCAGCCCACCATGAGGCGGCGCACCGTATTTGAAGGCGTTCATAAGGAATCCGAACTGGGCTTCCGCTTCTTCTTTGGTGAAGCCTAGCAGATCAAACATTCTGGACTGCAAATCCTTATCAAAAATCCTGATGGATCCTCCGCCGATTTCATTTCCGTTCAGGACCATATCATACGCATTGGCTCTCGCTTTCCCCGGATCTGTTTCCAATAAATGGATGTCTTCCGGCTTCGGAGATGTGAACGGGTGGTGCATGGCATGGTAACGTCCGCTCTCCTCATCAAATTCAAGCAACGGGAAGTCTACGACCCAAAGCGGGGCGAATTCATTCCCTTTTCTCAGTCCGAGACGGTTTCCGAGTTCCATCCTTAAGGCAGAGAGCTGTGTTCTCACTTTATTTTCGTTTCCGGAAAGGATCAGCATCAAATCGCCTTCCTTCGCCCCGAACTTTTCGGTGATTGCTGCTAAATCTTCTTCATTGTAGAATTTATTGACTGATGAGGTCTTCACTCCGTCATTCTGGAATTTTACCCACACCATTCCGGACGCTCCAATCTGCGGGCGTTTTACCCAGTCCACCAGCTCGTCGATCTGCTTTCTGGTATACTCTGCACAGCCTTCCACATTGATCCCGACTACCAGTTCCGCATCATCAAATATTTTAAAATCTTTTCCTTTGACCAGGTCATTCAGCTCCACGAACTTCATCCCGAAACGGATGTCCGGTTTATCGTTACCGTAAGTCTGCATCGCATCGGCAAAAGTCATTCTCGGGAACCCCCCGAATTCCTGTCCGGTAATGTCTTTCAGTAAGGTTTTCGTCATGCCTTCAAAGACATTCATAACATCTTCCTGTTCCACGAATGCCATTTCACAGTCGATCTGGGTGAATTCCGGCTGCCTGTCCGCCCTTAAATCCTCATCACGGAAACATTTTACGATCTGGAAATATTTATCCATTCCGCCCACCATCAGCAGCTGCTTGAAGGTCTGCGGAGATTGCGGAAGGGCATAAAACTGTCCCGGATTCATCCTGCTCGGCACCACAAAATCCCTTGCCCCCTCCGGAGTAGATTTGATGAGCACCGGAGTTTCCACTTCGATGAAGCCATTGTCTGAAAGGTAATTTCTTACCTTCTGGGCCATTTTGTGACGGAAAATAAGCTTATCCTTTACCGGATTCCTCCTGATATCGAGGTAACGGTATTTCATTCTGAGTTCTTCTCCGCCGTCCGTTTCATCTTCAATGGTAAACGGGGGAAGCTGGGATTCATTCAGGATGGTTAATTCTTCCACTAAAATTTCAATTTCCCCGGTAGGAATATTAGGGTTTTTACTTACCCTTTCGATTATTTTCCCTTTCACCTGGATCACGAATTCACGGCCCAGCTTTTTGGCTTCTTCCATCAGCTGCGCTGAAGAGCGTTCCTGGTCAAAAACCAACTGTGTAATCCCGTACCGGTCTCGGAGATCGATCCAAATCATAAATCCTTTATCACGGATGGTCTGTACCCATCCTGAAAGTGTAACGGTTTCATTAAGATTTTTTAGAGACAGTTCTCCGTTGGTGTGCGATCGAAACATTGGTTTTTAGATGTTAGATATTAAACGTCAGATATCAGATTCTTATAGCTGATTTTAGAGTGCAAAGATAGGATTTTTGAAGGTTTTTGAAATAAAAACTTTTTCTGCATTTGATTTAAAAGTTGAATCGTATTGACTTCATTTACTATGACACTATTTATTCATTGGTGACTTTAAGATCACCAAATAGGTTGGTCAATACCATTTTTACCAAAATTTTAACAGCCTCGGCTTTTATTTTTGCGCAGTTTTTTCTAATTTAGTGCTTCACCAAATAAATATTTGCCATTATGGGAAAAGGAGATAAAAAATCCAAGAGAGGAAAAATCAACAATGGAAGCTATGGGAAAAGAAGACCCAGAAAAGCTTCAAAATCAGTGGTCGCAACAGAAGAAAAAGCGAAAAACTAAGAATAAAAAGGCCGGAGAAACACATTCTCCGGCCTTTTTCTATGTAACAAAATTAAATTATTTTCCGCCCAGGAAGCTTCCCAGGATATCCCCCAGTCCGCCTTCACCCTGCTGTTTTTTCTGGTCTCCGTTATTCCCGAGGATATTCCCCAGTATGTCGTTCAACGGATTGCCCGAAGAGGAATTGTTGCCTCCGCCCAGCACTTTTCCGAGAATATCATTCAAAGGACTGGACTGATGAGACTGAGCCTGGTTTGAAGCGTTTCCTAAAATGCCGCCCAGCAAATCACCTAATCCTCCGGATCCTACATTGTTCTGTTGTTTTTCCTTTCCGATATACCCCATAATCACAGGAGCGAGCATAGCCAGTATTGGCCCGATCTTATCAATGGAGATTCCGGTATTTTGTGAAAGCTGGTTTTCAACATTCTGCTTATCATTTCCGAAGATATGGTTCAGGATAGAACCGCCTTCTGCCTGCCTTGTCTCCAGTTGGGAAGGATCATCCAGGATACTGCCGTCATGGTCCTTGTCCAGAGCATTATTGAGTGCTTCTGCTTCTTTATTGTCCTCGGATTTTTTTCTGAGGTAAGAAATAATCAGAGGAGCTGCTACAGCAAGCAATGCAAGCACCTGATTCCTGTTGATCCCGAATTTGTTTTCTGCCTGGTCGGCCACCTGAGTGCCGGTATTTCCTGTAAGTAGATCGATTAAGCCCATAGTTTGTGTTTATTTTACTGGTTAGTACATCATCAATACCAAAAATTATTCCTCAATCTCAACCGGTAGAGAATTTTTCCGGTTAGCATTAATTCTTAAGGATGGGAACATTGGAACATGCCTCCCCGAACATCAGCGACTTAACGATCGGCTGTAACTGTTCTACCAGCTCAATATATGCATTTTCTGGAATTTCTTTGTCTGAACAGCCCTTAACCAGTACCCGTTTCCCTCTCATTTCACTGAAATCATAGTTCTGAACGGCATTATGCATCAAAATCACTTCCAGGTCTTCACGGTTTCCGAAAACCACTTTCCGGGTTACCGGCGACAGTTTCGCCGTAATCAGGAAATAGGCCCAGAGCGGAACAATGGCATCTGCTGAATTGTATATATACACATAGGCGTCACGGTATTCCTCTGCATCCAAAGCCGCTACCTTTTCGCGGAAATCTTTTTCTTTGAGGATCATCTCCATAAAAAGAAAATCTTTAAGGTCTATGCCTTTACGCGTCCCTCTGGGAACGAGATCGGTAAGATCAAAGTTAATCAGACCGCTTTCTGCAACCTTATTCCGGATTTCAAAATCTTCTGCCATTTTTATTATTATCTTTGAACAAATTTACAAATTAAGATCTTACGAAATCCTAATTTGTCTCTATCCTTACCATAGAAATGAAGTATTATATCATAGCAGGAGAGGCCTCGGGAGACCTTCACGGCAGCAATCTCATGAAAGCCCTGAAGCAGAAGGACCAGGATGCTGAGTTTAGGTTCTGGGGCGGTGACCTGATGAGCCTCACAGGAGGCACACCGGTGAAACATTACCGGGACCTTGCCTTTATGGGCTTCCTGGAAGTCGCTAAAAATATCAGGACGATCCTGAATAATATCAGGTTCTGCAAACAGGACATCCGGAATTACCGACCTGATGTGCTGATCCTGGTCGATTATCCGGGATTCAACCTAAGGATTGCTAAATTCGCCAAAGGGCTCGGCATTAAAGTGGTGTACTACATTTCGCCGCAACTCTGGGCCTGGAAGGAAAACAGGGTAGAAATCATTAAGAAATATGTGGATGAGATGCTGGTCATCCTTCCTTTTGAGGAAGATTTTTATAAGAAGCACGGCGTTCATTCCCATTTTGTGGGACACCCGCTGCTGGATGCCATATCCAATCTGGAACCTATAGATCCGGGGACCTTTAAAAAAGAGAACGGTCTGACTGACCAGGACATTATCGCCCTTCTGCCGGGTTCCAGGAAACAGGAAGTGGAAAAAATGCTGGAGCTTATGCTTTCGGTACG
>Ga0207661_10000702_pt1 | contig 21697 bp, 23 predicted proteins | sample KBSC713LmetaG_FD_184337 | JGI IMG/M metagenome (GOLD analysis project Ga0207661, IMG submission 184337) | Corn rhizosphere microbial communities from Kellogg Biological Station, Michigan, USA - KBS C7.1-3L metaG (SPAdes) (version 2) | ecosystem: Host-associated > Plants > Roots > Rhizosphere ...
AACTATAAAAAAGTTCAGTAGCCGACTGGTTATTTAAAGTCGATCCGTTACAGGATTTGCTTTCTTTTTTTCATCAATACCGGCAAATAGGTGACCTTTATTGATGTTTGATGATCAAAATTAAGAAAACTTTAATATTCTTTCTGTAACAAAAATATAATTTAACCAACTTACTCAATAAATGTAATCTCAATGAAAAAATTAGCACTGAGTGCAGGTATACTGGCCGCTTTCTGGGCCCATGCACAGTCTGTAAAGACGACCATAGACCTTGTGAACGTAAAGGATGACAAAGTGGCCGTGACCATGGCGTTTCCTGCCATGAAAACCGGGGATGTCAAGTTCCATTTCCCTAAAACGGTTCCCGGAACGTATTCGGAAGATGATTACGGAAGGTTTATCGAGGGAATTAAGTTTTATGACCGTAAAGGAAAAGAGCTTACCTATACAAAAGTCGATGACAATACTTATGCCCTGAAAAATGCACAGGCCCTGAACAAGGTTACATATCTGGTGAATGACAGTTTTGATGACGAAATGGATGCCTCCAAGCATAAAGCGGTTTTCTCACCGTCCGGAACGGACATCGAGGAAGGGAAAGTATACCTGATCAATACCCATGGGTTTATCGGGTATATTGACAATATGCAGGATGTACCTTACCAGCTGGTGATTCAGAAGCCCGCCGATTTCTACGGAACCACTGCTCTGGTTGACCAAGATAAATCTGATGCTACCGATACTTATACGCTGGCCAACTATGCGAAAGTAACGGACTCTCCGCTGATGTATACCAAACCGGATTATATTACCTTCAATGCAGGGGGAATGGATCTTGTCCTGGGTATCTATTCGCCTTCGGGAACGTATAAAGCCGCAGATTTCAAAGACAACCTGGAAAAAATGGTGGTTGCGCAGAAAAAATTCCTGGGCGACATGAACACCAACAAAAAATATGCGATCATGCTGTATCTGGCAGGTCCGCAGGGTCCTCAGATCAAAGGTTTCGGAGCATTGGAGCATCATGAGTCTACCAGCGTTGTATTGCCGGAAATGATGCCGAAAGACATGATCGACAAGACACTTACCGACGTGGTATCCCATGAGTTTTTCCATACCGTAAATCCGCTGAAGACCCATTCTGAGGAAATCCATTATTTTGATTATGCCAATCCTAAAATGTCGCAGCACCTGTGGATGTATGAAGGAGGAACGGAATATTTCGCCAACCTGTTCCAGATACAGGAAGGACTGATCGATAAGAATGAGTTCCTGAAAAGGATGAATGAGAAGATCACGAACTCCAAGAACTATGATGACACCATGCCGTTTACGGTCATGAGCAAAAATATCCTGAAAGAGCCTTATAAAGACCAGTACAGGAATGTATATGAAAAAGGAGCGCTTCTGGCCATGTGCATGGATATCGAGCTCAGGAAACTTTCCAATGGCGAAATGGGCTACCGGGATATGATCCGTAAATTATCCCAGCGTTTCGGTGAAAACAAGCCTTTCAAGGATGACAAACTGATTGACGAGCTGGTAACCATTACCGGGTATCCGCAGGTGAAGGATTTTTATAACAAATATATTGCAGGCAACCAGCCTACGCCTTACCAGCAATACCTCAGCATGGTAGGTGTAGAGGTAAAAAAGCAGGAAACTCCGCCGGTATTCTGGTTTATCAAGGATCCTAACCAAACGGGATATAACGAAAAGAACAAGACGTTTATTTTCGATGAGAATTCACCGCTCTCCCCTTTCTCAAAGAGTATCGGGTTTAAGATTACGGATGAGGTCCTTGCGCTGGACGGTAAAACTGTGAATATCCAGAATGTACAGGAGTTCATCAATTATTCCAAGAAGATCAAGGAAGGACAGCCGGTTACGGTAACTGTTTTAAGAAAGAACGGTGATAAGACGGATAAAATTGAACTGAAAGGAAAAGCCATCTTAGATAAGCTGACGATGGAAACGCTGGAATGGAAAGAAACCCCTAGTCCGGAAGAGCAGAAGCTGCGCGATCAGTGGCTGACCGGTAAGAAATAACCGGACCCGATATCCATATACATATAAAAGCAGGGAAATGATCCCTGCTTTTTGTTTTTTTATGATTTCCTGATGGTAATCCTGAATGTTGTCCCTTTTCCCACCTCCGTATGGGCAATCCTGATATCGCCGTTGTGGTATTCCTGTACCACTCTTTTTGCTAGTGAAAGGCCCAGTCCCCATCCCCTTTTCTTGGTAGAATACCCCGGTTTGAAAGCATTGGATGCCTGCCTTTTGGTCATGCCGGTTCCGGTATCTTTCACTTCAACCAGGATATTTTTATTCTTCTCAAATACGGACATGATCAGTGTTCCTTCTCCTTTCATGGCATCTACTGCATTTTTTACCAGGTTTTCAATCACCCAGCTCATTAGGATTTTATTATGTGGCACCTGGATGTCATAAGCCGGAAGCTGAAGGCTGAAATTAACTTTTCTTGAAATCCTGGTTTTCAGGTAATCGTAATTGTCCTGTATGGTGGTATTGAAATTCCTGTCGTTAAGTTCGGGAACAGAGCCGATTTTGGAAAACCTTTCCGAGATGGTCCGGAGCCTTTCAATATCTTTTTCGATTTCATAGACCCCTTCGGAATCCGGATGTTCCAGTTTCATGATCTCGATCCATCCGATCATAGAAGATAAAGGTGTCCCGATCTGATGGGCGGTTTCCTTGGCAAGGCCTGCCCAAAGATAACCTTCATCAGTCTTTTTAATCGTCCTCAGGAACCAGAAAGAAAAAAGGAAATAGCTTAAGATAAAAAATCCCAGGATATATGGGGAATACCTAAGGTTGTTCAGTAACCTGGAGTTATCATAATACACAAACTGATTATTCTGGTTGGGAAATTTCAGTTCGATAGGCGGATAATGCTGCGCCATCTGTTTGGCCATCAGGATAATCTCCTTAGGGTCATTTTCAATTTCCCGGGGAATATTTTTAGAATCGATAATCTGGTCCTCTTTATCGAGGATAATGACCGGAATAGTGGTATTTGAACTGTAGATCTGCAGGATTAGCGACTGGATTTCCAGGCTTGGCGTGGTTACCTCCTGCTGAAATTTCAGGGCGCTTACCAGAATATCCACCCTTTTGATTTCTTCTTTCCTGAGGAAATTGAACAGGATGGTTGAGGCGATGACAATAGTAACTACCACGACCGTCATCAGGGAAAAAATGATCCAGTTATTTAACCGTGCTAAAATGGATTTTCTCAAAACATTTTTTATTTTAATACATTCAGGATTTTCTGGAGTTCGGTACTGCCGCTGCCCTGGTAATTATTGATAATAATGGAAAACACATATTTCTTTCCGTCACCTGCTGTCTGATAGCCTGCGTAGGATTTGGTATCTCGCATGGTGCCGCTTTTCATTTTCATTCCGTTGTCCTGAACCGGGAACCCGTCGTAATAGGCTTCAAACCAGGGCTGTTTTTTAGCATACAGCAGGGCCTGCACTTCTGCTTTGGCAGAAACGTAGTTTTGCGGAGAGAGACCACTGCCGTCTGCAAAATTAATCATATTCCCGTTGATCCCTTTGGACCTCCAGAATTCCTTAAGATACGCTACGCCGCTTTTAAAAGAAGGATTACCGGTTTTCTCCTTTGCCAGTGTCTTGATCAGCGTTTCTCCGTATAAATTGATACTTTTACGCAGGAACCAGTAAATAATATTTTTTAAAGGTGGTGATTGATACGTGAAAACGATGTGTTTTTTCTCATCCGATGGTATTGTTTCGCCATCCGCCTCCATGCGGGAAACTGTTTTAACCTTTCCTGAATATTCAATCCCCGACTCCTTTAGCCACTGCCTGATCTCCACACCCAGTTGCAACGGAGGGTCCGGTGTTGCCCCTGATACGGTCACCGTTTTTGCGGCAGGTAATGTCCCGTTGATCAGTGCCACATCGGAATGCGGCGCAGTAAAAATAAGGCTGTGGTCTGAATTTCCGTCGGCCTTCAGGTCATTAAGCCACCTGACGCCTTCAAGCGGGTAAGAAAAACTTCTGAACTCAGTTCCTTTGATGTTGATATCAAACTGGTTTTCGCGCCAGTTGATTCCCCATACGCCGGCGCCGTAATAATTCCCGAGGTCATCCCATGGCCATCCGCCCGGAATGGTCTGATGATCAAAGTAAGAATCATCAATGATCAGGTCACCGGTAATTTTGGTGATTCCTGAATTATGAAGGGCTTCAATCAGCTTCTTCTTGAACTGTTCCGGCTTATAGCCGTCATACCGCCAGCTTCCTAAGGTAGGATCTCCGTTGGAGCTCACAAAGAGATTCCCATTGAGCACCTGATTGGCAATCTTCCCGGAATGGCTGACCGTTGTCGTATAGGTGTAATTGCTGCCTAATATTTCCAGGGCGGCCGCTGCCGTAAAAATCTTCTGTGTGGAGGCGGTGGAAAGCCCGCGGTTCCCGTTATACTCATAGACTTTGTTTCCGCTTTCATCGGAGACATAGAATGACAGGCCGGATGAAACTGCGGCCGGAGAATCCATCAGGCTCATGGTGGCTTTCTCAAGCTTCTGTGCGGTATCCTGGGCAAAAACGGCCTGTGCAGAACACATCAGGACTATAAAAGTCTTCTTCATGAAAATTTCAGATTAAATTATGCTTTCATCCAAATGTAATAAAAATTAAAAGACAGAAATGGCATATCCATGACTACAGATGACTGCATTATATAAAGATATAAGATTTACAATTCACTTCCCGGACCTATTTCATAGGGTTCTTTTCCGGGTTCGAAAATCCGTGTCAGTTCACTTCCTTCAACCGTTATCGTATTTCCTTTTCTCCTGATCCAGTTGCCTTCACGCAATCCTACCACCTTAAGGTTATTTTGGGTAAGGAACTCCCGGATTCTGGTTTCCCGGGTCTCACCATTGTGCTTTAATCCCGGATCCGGATCCAGGTAATGAGGGTTGAGGTTAAAGGGAACCAGCCCCATACAGTCGAAGCTCGACGGATATACGATTGGCATATCATTCGTCGTTTTCATATTCTGTCCCCCGATATTGCTTCCGGCACTGCAGCCGAGATACGGCTTCCCGCTTTCTATGTTTTGCTTAAGAAGCTTCATCAGGCCCTCTTCATGAAGGGTTTTAACCAGCAGGAAAGTATTTCCGCCTCCGGTAAAAAAAGCCAGGGCATGATCGACAGCCTGTTTCATGTCTTCAAATTCGTGCAGTCCCTTAACTTTTATATTCAGGGTTTCAAAAAACGCCCTGGCTTTTGCCGTATAGTCGTCATGGGAAATCCCGCCGGGCCTGGCAAACGGGATGAATACAAGTTCATCAATCCCGGTGTAGAGATCAGTTAATTCTTCCCGTAAATATTCCAGATAAGAGCCTCCGTATAAAGTAGAGGTTGATGCCAGTATGATATTCATATAGTGTAATTGCATTAGATTGCCTCACAAAGATAGCCAGGATCGGCATGAATCAAAAATTAATATAAAAAAATATGTCAACCCGTTAATATTTTCTAAAAAAGCTTAAGGGTTCTAAATTTAATTTTTTTAATAGGATTTTTATTGGTTACCTTTAATCAAGTTTTAAAAATATAGGAATTATGAAAATGAATAGAATGAACAGCAAAAACCTTTTATTAGGACTCATGCTAACCGGAGGTGCATTTTTTGCACAGGCACAGAATACACAGACAGATACTGCTGCTGCAGCCACGAACACCACTGCTGCGGTACAGCAAACCCCGGCTGGTTCCGGAATCGATGATCTGAAAAAGAAAATCGAAGCCAACCCGAAAGATATGGAATCCATGGCAAAACTGGCTACTGCATATCAGGATGCATCAGACTGGACCAATGCCATTGATACCTGGAAAAAGATATCAGCCATCTTACCCGACTGGGCACCGTCATACTATAGCCAGGCATATGCCTATCAGTCTGCCAAGGACGATGCCAATGCAAAAATCGCTTACGAAAAGTATATTGCAACTGTGAAGCCCGGAGAGGTAGAACAGAATAAGAAAAATTTAGCCTATGCTTATTTTTACCTGGCCTTTACCGAACAGCAGAGCAATAAAGATAAGGCTAAAGAGCATATCGCCAAATCCTTACAATACGATCCTTCCAATCAGGATGCCTTAAAGCTCAGCAAAGCTTTAAATTCATAAACAAAGAGATCCGGAAAGCTCCGGATCTCTTTGTTTTAACGTATTCTATCCTCATCAACTTTAATTTGAGAGCTTAGATTTTACCGGCTGTAGATGGAAATTAGGCGTAAAGCTTTCGCAAATTAATTTCCCACTCAGGAAGGAATGTTTATCTTTGCACCAATAAATCTAATAGAACGAATGAAATTTTTTATTGACACTGCTAACTTAGAGCAAATCAGAGAGGCTAAAGACCTTGGAATCCTTGACGGAGTAACCACTAACCCATCGCTTATGGCGAAAGAAGGTATTCAGGGTGCTGAAGCGATTAAAAATCATTATAAAGCAATCTGCGAAATCGTAGATGGTGATATTTCTGCGGAAGTTCTTTCGACGACTTATGAAGAAATGATCAAGGAAGGTGACGAACTGGCTGCTATCCATCCGAATATTGTTGTAAAGATCCCAATGATCAAAGACGGGATCAAAGCATTAAAATATTTTTCCGATAAAGGGATCAAAACCAACTGTACGCTGATTTTCTCTCCGGGACAGGCACTTCTTGCTGCCAAAGCAGGAGCCACCTATGTTTCTCCGTTCTTAGGAAGACTGGATGATATTTCTACAGACGGACTGAACCTGATCCAGGAAATCCGACTTATTTTCGATAACTATATGTACGAAACGGAAATTTTAGCAGCTTCTATCCGTCATTCAATGCACATCATCGACTGTGCGAAGATTGGTGCGGACGTGATCACGTCACCACTGCCTCCGATCTTGAGCCTTCTGAAGCATCCTTTAACAGAAAGCGGGCTGGCTCAGTTTATTGCAGATTCACAGAAACTGGCTTAATTTTATAGCAAGATAAAAAAAGATTCCGGCGAAACTTCGTTTCGCCGGAATCTTTTTTTATGGCTCAATCATCTTGACCACTTTGCAGGGATTGCCTACGGCTACGGCATGATCAGGAATATCCTTTGTTACCACGCTGCCGGCACCAATGACTGCATTATTGCCTATGGTAATCCCGGGAAGTACGACCACATTCCCTCCGAACCAAACATTATCCCCGACTTTGATCGGACGGGCGTATTCCAGCCCTTCATTACGCTGCTTTGCATCCAGAGGATGCCCTGCGGTATAAAAGCTGCAGTTGGGTCCTATAAATGCATTATCCCCGAAGCTGACTTCAGCACAATCCAGGATCACCAGGTTATGGTTGGCATAAAAATTTTCTCCGAGCCTGATATTGTATCCGTAGTCGCACCAAAAAGAAGGTTCAATGCAGATGTTGGTTTTTGAATCTGGAATAATCGCCTTAATCAGCCGGCTCCGTCCTTCCGTATCCGTATTTTTCAATTGGTTGTATTCCAGGCACAGGTCTTTGCAAGCCATACGTTCCTTAATCAGTTCCGGATCATAATTGGCATTGTACAGCAACCCTTGTGCACATTTTTCTTTTTCTGTCATAACAAGGTAATTCAATATTAATGGGTGTTCTGATGACTAAAGATAAAAAAACAGGCGGAAATAATCTGCCTGTTTCATATTAAAATACCTGTATTAACGGTATAAATCCGGTTCTATAGGATTATTATCCTTGGCCAGCCTCTCTTTGGTACTCTTCTCCATTGCCCGCAATACCTGGTTGGGATCGGAAATTTCTTTTCCGCTGGCATCTTTGAATTTGAACGTCATTTTCATGTCACCGTTACCCGCCATCATCTGCCTCATATTCTTTGAAGGATCATTCACATAAGCTTTCCATACTTTTCTGAACTGGTCTTCGGTAACCTCGATCTCTTTTCCGCCCACTCCAAGCATCACCATTCCGGCAGGCAGCTTGAATTCCGCGTCCGATGAAGGATTTTGTATTTTCTTATTCCCGACCAGTGTCATGATATGGGAACCGGTGGTGTCTTCCATCTTTACGATCAGTCCCGGCAACCCGTAAAATTTATAAGGGCCATCCTGAAAAGGGATCTCGGCAGTGAACCAGGCTATCCAGTCTCTTCCGCCATAGGATGTGGTGGCCTTCTGTGCCATATATTCTCCTATTTTCTGCTTGTCGGGAAGGATCTTCCAGACAAGTTTCTGGTCTTCTTTCACTTTATACTGGTCCGTAGATATTTTGGTTGACAGGTAAGTCCTGAAATCGGGATAGTCCTTGACTACCTTATAATTTATCTGGCCGGGTTTATCATGCCTGTTGATTTGAATGTTTCCCGATCCTGATTTAGTCTGTTTTTCAACATCAGCGACAATGGTAGAATCTGAGATAAATTTGTCATAGCTGTAATAGCTGGAGCCTTTGGGAGTGATATCCAGCTGCATCATTTCTTTTTTTACATCATCTTTGTTGTTGACATCGGGGATAAACTTGTATTCGTAAAAGAACCGGTTGGTCTGTGCCTGAACAAATGCGCTGAATACAACAAACAGCAGAACTGTGTTTTTCATGAGTGTATGGATTATTTGTTTTTACTTTTAGTTTCGATCCTGATTTCATTGTTCATCTTACCGTCGTCATTTTTTTTGTAGACCGTAACACTCCGGATAACAACCGGATCCAAAGCCTGCATTTCCTTTTTGGTTACTTCGGTACCATCTATGAAAATTCTGATATCCTCATCCTTATCGAATACATTGTTTTTATTCGCAGTAACAATCACTCTATTCGCGGGATTTCTGATATTTCCGTTTCCGCTGATTACTTTTGTATCGGCACTACCTGTACTGTAGAAATACGATAACCTGTTGCCGTCCAGGGATCTTCTTTCAGCTTCCAGTTTTGCCCTCTCACCTTCCAGTTTAGCTCTCTTTTCTTCCAGTCTGGCCCTTTCTTTTTCAACTTTAGCCCTCATTCTGGCAGTTTTTGCAGATTCTTTTATACCCTTTCCGTCAACAACAACTTTATCACGATCAGAATACCATGACAGGCCATCTTTATCTTTGAACCTGTATACCTTTATAGAATTATGTTTTAATGAAGGAGTAATTACCAGGTTAGGAAACTCATTTTTAAGGTCATTCATTTCCTGGATGTTGATGTGCATATTATCCAATTTTTTCATTTTATCCTGCCATGCTTTGGAATCCACGAAATCTGCTGACTTTGTGACATCAAAATCCATGGTATAGATCTTTTTCAATTCATCCGAAGCGGCAATCTTCCCGATTTCACCTGAAAGATTTGTAATCTCATTCAATTTTTCATGGAATTCAGGGCTGTCCGGCTTCAACTCTTTAAGCGCCTTGCTTCTTTCCTGGATTTTCTGTCCGAGATCGGCAATCTTTTTCTGGCTTTCAGCAGATGTTTTAATCGGGAGGTTCTCAGGAGACTTTTTCTTTTCGGGGACTATGGTATCTCTTTTAATCTGCGAGACTGCTTTCGCAATCTCCGTATTGGTGGCTTTAATCTCCTGATTTTTGGCATTTATGAGATAGGCAAACGCCACTGTAAATACTACCGGTAATGCTAAAATCCTACGCGCATATCCGAATTTGGTTTTAGGTTTCTGTAACATCTTTAATCTTTTTTTGAGGTTTGAACTGAGAAACGGACTGGCAGCCGGCCACTGGGTTCCGGAAAAGTGGCTGGCCAGAAGCATCTGCGCAAATGCTTTGGTGTCCGATTGCCTTACGGCCTTTTTATCGGCCAGGTATTCATGTATTAAACTAAGTTCTTTTTTTATGATATGGAAGAATGGATTGAACCAGAACAGGGCGGTGATCGTTTCCATAAAAATTTTGTCGTACGAGTGCTTCTGTTCTATATGGACCATTTCGTGCTTCAGGATCTGCCTTCCCACCTCTGAATTGAGGACAATGGTATCTTTCCAGAAAAGGCTTCTGAAATAGGAAAAAGGAGCTTCCGTAAGGTTGGTGTGGTAAAAGCTGATGCCTTTTTTACTTTCCTTCGGGAATGTTTTTTTGAACTGCCGTATTTTTAAAATGCCGTAGAGCAGCCTTACTGAAAAACAGAGAGAAACCAGGCCCAGAACTGAAAAAGCAATTCTAAAATAAATGTCGTCATGATCGATGGTTTTAGCGGTATTAAAATTACTGATCCTGTCCATCATCAGGTACAGATCATTACTGACTTCTACGGTAAAGTCATCCACCTTAATGAAGGGAAGCAATATGGACAATACCGTTGCAGACAATAAATAAAACCGGTTGTAATGATGGAAGGTCTTATCTTTTAAAGACAACCGATAGTACAAAAATGTTACACCGGAAAAAATAATCATTTTGATAAGGTACAGACTTACGGTTTCCATGATCAGTCTTTGTTTTTAAGTTCATTTAGGAGAAGTTCAAGGTCTTCAACGGTCATTTCATTCTTTTCAACCAGGAAAGAAACAGCGCTTTTATAAGATCCTTTAAAATAATTTTTAACCAGGCTTTTCATGGTTTTACCGGAATACTGCTCCTTCGAGATCAGCGGGAAATACTCATGCTGGCGTCCATGCACTTCGTAATCTACAAATTCTTTATCCTTCAGCACCTTAAGAATAGTAGATACGGTATTGGTATGCGGTTTAGGATCAGGGAAGAGTTCGAGCAGGTCTTTCAGGAAACCCTTTTCAATCTTCCACAAATACTGCATTACCTGTTCTTCCGCTTTTGTCAATGTCTGAATTTTCATATCTCTTTTTTAGTATGGACATACCCTTTCGGACTATATCACTAATTAAATAGTTATACAAATGTATAAATAAATTCTATCCAGACAACTATTTTTTTAGTGATAAGTGAAATAAAATAGTAATAAATTGATAATCAGTATAATAAAATTTTATCAGAAATATTAAATATGAATCTCAATGCACTCTAACCCTATTTAGCTTTCAATATAATAACGATAAATCAATATAAATTCTTAAAACTTGTTAATTTTTATTAAAGAAAATGAAAAGGAATGAACTGTAAGTGGGAAAATATATTTATTTTAGTGCTTTAAAAATTTCTCATGAAAAGATATAATTTACTGATTGTACTATTACTGCTTATTTTCAACATTACTAACGCTCAAAAGAAAAACACTCCTGCCGCTGATCTAAGTGTGGTAAAAGAAACCAAAACAAAGATAGAAAATACGGTTCCTCTGGTTATCGGACACCTACAGGCCATAGCGACCAAAGAAGGGGACAATAATATTCTTACCAACGGGAAAACAGCTCTGGGAAAAGAATATGCAAAGCTGGAATCTGAGTGGATGCTTTACAGGGGAAATATGAACAACTGCATCCTTAACAATTCTTCTAAAAAAGCAAAGAAGTGTATGGAGTACCACACTCAGTATCTAAGAAATACCTTTATCAACTATAAGAATTACATTACTTACCTGACGAAGAAGAACGGGTATTTAGGAGTGGAAGGCGATACCAAAATCGATTTCAACCCTTCTGAAATTACCACTAAACTGAGTGAAGCTTATTTCAATGCCAACGATGCAGTAGGAAGAATGAAGGGAAGCCAGAAAAAAGAATTCCTTGGACAGACCATGGCACAGGACAATAACCTGAGACCTTATGCTGAAGTTGCCCAGTAATCCTGCTACAAAAATAACAGGCCGCCTTTTTAGAGGCGGTTTTTTTATTCCCACACGGGATCAGAACATTGGCACAGAAGATGATCATCATAGCGTATCAATCTTTAAATACGGCACAATGAGCAACCTGAAAAAAGGAGACATGGTAAGATGGAATTCCAGCAATGGTGAAACGCACGGCAAAATCACGGCTGTCCACACAAAGGATTTTACCTTTATGGATAAACAGAGGCGTGCTTCCGAAGATGAACCACAATATGAAGTCATGAGTGAAAAAACCGGTAAATCGGCCGTGCACAAAGCATCAGCACTTAAGAAAATGTAAAAATTGCCACGAAATTGTGGCAATTTTATCTGGTATGCATGACGTGCCGATGAAAACTTTTTTTTATACATTTGCACTATGCATTATTCAAATACAGCAATGATCGCCAAACCCTGGAATTACTGATCCAGGTGTCACTTTAATGCACTTCCCTTTTAGAAGACAATATTGATATTGCTCTTCCTGTTTTTCCGTATTATTATTTCATTACATTTTTAACTTATCATACCCGTTCATACTGTTCAAACTGCACTTGTTATTGTCAGGTTTGGAGCACGGGCCGGCTAAAGCATTGTTGTTTAGAATTATCAGTAGTGCTTATGCAACTGGTAATATAGAATTGAGGGTTTCTAACATAGGGATATCAGGAAAAGTGACATGATCAGCGGTGAAATACCGCAATTCCTTACGTATAATTTATCCAAACAATCTATCCCATTGTAGAGCGGATAGATCTAAAACAAAAGATACAATGACTATTAAAGATATTCAGAAACTTGCTTATGAGCATGGACTATTATTAACAGAAGATATAAGATTTAACGAAATGGGTGTCGACTTTAAAGTCGGTTTTGCCATAGATGATAAAGGACAACGGTGGTTACTCCGGATTCCCCGCCGCGATGACATGGGTGAACAGATTGATCTTGAGAAAAAAATTTTACAACTTGTCAAAAAATACCTGTCTGTACAGGTTCCCGATTGGAAAATTATATCTCCGGGCCTGATCGCCTATCCCCTTATCAAAGAAAAGCCTGCGCTCACCGTTGATGCTGAGACTTCTCATGTAGTCTGGAACATGGCTAAAGATAGCCCAAAGTACATACTATCATTAGCAAAAGCCCTGAAACAACTGCATGATATCCCAGAGGAAGCAGCATTAAAAAACCATCTGAAGGTCATGCGCCCATATGATTTAAGACCAGAGGTTGATCATCAGTTACAAATGGTAAAATCGGAGCTGGGAATAAGTCGTGAACTTGAATCCCGTTATAAAAAATGGTTGGATGACGACACCTTATGGCCGGATTTTACACAATTTGTGCACGGTGATTTATATGCAGGACACGTGCTTACCTCAGAGGATGGCACTGTTGCCGGAATTATTGACTGGTCAACAGCCCACATAGGTGACCCGGCGATTGATTTTTCCGGTCATATGACAGTCTTTGGCGAAGAAAGCCTTAAAAAATTAATCAAAATATATGAAGATACAGGTGGCAGAAGCTGGGACAAACTTTTCGAACATGCGGTAGAAAGAGCTGCTGCATCAGCATTAGCATATGGTTACTTCGCATTAAAAACCAATGACAACCATCACATTATGGGAGCGAAAGCTCAATTGGGTATACTTTAATTGCTTTTCACCAATCAGGGCGGAGTTCATCCGCCTTGATTTTTCTGCCCAATAATTGATTCATCAGTTATTCAATACGAGATAAAAATCCGCAGAAAATTTGTGATTTTTTTGTAACGTTGTTCCATGACCTGTCACGTTCTTACCATCGAAAATGTCTAACGTATACAATTCAATTATGGACGATCTGGAAACATTGAGCAAAAAACTAGTTCCCTATGCTTATAATATATTAATGAATATTGACGACAGCCAAGACGTCATTCAGGATATATTGATAAAATTTAATGAAAAGGATGTTGGTTTAATATCCAATCAGAATGCATATTTAATAAAAGCAGTCATTAACCAATCAATAAACTTAAAGAGGAAAAAAGACAGGGAAAGGCAGCACAAAATCACGTTGCCCGAACCCATGGTTACCAATCAGGGCGAAAGTAAAATTGAGTCAGATGAAATACTCAGTTATTCAATGCTTGTTTTGATCGACGCTTTAAATGCAAAAGAAAGGGCTGTTTTCCTGCTCAAAGAAGCTTTCGGTTACGGGCACGATGAAATTGCTGAAATACTAACCGTTTCCATAGACAATTCACGGCAGTTGCTAACCAGGGCCAAGAAGAAACTGAAGTTGAGGAAGCCGTATGATATGATAACCTCTCCGAAAAAAGATAAAAAATATATAGAGAAATATGTAGAAACCATTCGTAAAGGTGACGTCAAAGCTTTGGAACAAATGCTGGCAGACGAAGTGCAGGTTATGGCAGACGGTGGAAATAAATTAACTGTTGTGGCTCAACTCACTTCCGGAGTTAAGGACACCATTAGGCTCATGACTTATCTCTATGAATACTATCAGAAGGATTTTGAAATCAAGATCGAAGAAATAAATCATCAGCCTGCATTATTGTTTTACAAAGACACGACATTGATCAACTGTCAGGTTTTCGAATTTAATCCGGACGGAAAAATTGCCCATATTTTTTCTATTATTGACCCCGATAAACTCATGAGAATTTAATTATTGATCTCTTTTGTCACGCTTCATCATTTTAAACTGTCTTATAAGAAATTGAAGAAGTGAACAGACAGATTGTACGTTTCGCTGGCACCTTAATGTTTATTGCCATTCGGAATACATAATTTCATGCCCACCATTCAGAATAACCTAATTCATCAACTTCAAAACAACAGAAAAATGATTGTAGTAAAAGTAACGTACACCGTAAACGATGCATACGTCAACACAAATAAAGAAATGATAGAAGCATTTCTCACAGATTTCAGAAAATTAGACGGGTCACCATTTTTGTATTCCGTCCTTCAGACAGAAGACTGCAAAACCTTTATCCATATTTCTCAATACAAGGACAAAGTAATACAGGACCGTTTATTAAGCACACCAAGCTTTCTCCATTTCCAGGAACAAAGAGATAACAACCTAATGTCCGAACCCAGGATTGAAATCCTAAATTTTATCGGAAGCTCACAGGATATTTTCGACAGTTGACTAATGTACTACATAGTGAAAGAACACCCCTACAGGAAAACATTTACGGGAATACTCCAATGCAAACATCTGTAATGAGTCATTCTCTGATAAAGGAGAAATTACCGGAAATTCCTTTTAAAGTAAAAAAGTCCTTACTTTAAAAAGCAAGGACTATACATAGTACCCGACAGAGATTTTATAATAAAAGTCAGATCAGGTTGTTAATATTATATTTTATGGCTGTTTCCTTATTTGATTTTGTCATAAATCAGTTTGGTAACCACCGCCCCGAAAAGATAATAGGCAACGGTCATCACTTTCTTTTCAGTTGTTTCGGCCACAGGAGCATCATCGAGGCCCATTTTCTTCGGTAATGCAACCGCGCCGATTCCTGCCAGCAATCCGGATGCAATATTAAAGCTGCTGGTTGCCGTAGTCGCATAATAAATCCCGTTGCTGATGACATCTCCCGCCAGGGTAGCGGCATACAGCTGATCAGGATTTGTTATTTTCATGTCTGCTTTATCCAGGGCCTTATTCAGGGCTTCCTCTCCTACTTTATTGACTTCCGGAACATTATTAAAGTTCTTTCTGATGGTTTCGTGCAGCAGGTTGAGTGCAATAGCACCTCCTAAACCTGCAAGTATTTTCTTATACATAAACTGTGATTTGGTTGTTGGTCATTTCTATTATGTGCCTGTTTCTTACAGATCCTGGCCCGTTGCCACCCAGTGTTCTGCCTTATTGTATTCTTCTTGATCATATCCCCTGAATTCACCGATCATTACCTTGCTGAACATATCGGTAAACTTCTGTACACTTTCTTTATCGGTCACAATTGCGCACCGGTTCCATTTGGTGATATTCTTGATTCCAAGCCAGGCATCATTCATCCAGGCAGCAAAGGTGAAGTTTCTCAGTGGCGTATCAAGCTTCAGCAGATAGTTCAGTTCACCTTCCTGTTCTATCTTCTCATCAACAATTTTGATCACACGGTCAAAATCTTCTTTTGTAACTTCGCCGGATGCTTCAAATGCGGCAATATTGCTCGGGGCTGTGCTGATGGGTTGTAACATATGATTTTTTCAACTCAACTGCATAAACTGCGCCATAAATTATACGCTGATCACCTTAAATAATATTAAAATTTATGCTTGATCATCCTTTATGTATTTATTTTAAACTTAAAATCAATATTATACCATAAAACATTTAACCATTAACACAGATTACTCAACAAATTAAAATGAACTTGATTAGAATGACTAAACTTTAAACCTTGTCAGGATTTTGGAACCCTGATAAGGTTGTACGTCAATTGAATGCAAGTTATTGATGCTTGTCAACAGATCCGTAAAAATCCAGGCCCGTTGCTGTAGGAGAAATATCAGGAGATAAAAAATCCGGTATGACAGCGTCATACCGGATGTATTTTAGTAGCGGGAACCGGACTCGAACCGATGACCTTCGGGTTATGAGCCCGACGAGCTACCTACTGCTCCATCCCGCGGTGTATTTTTAAAACGCTTACCGAAAGCGTTAACTTAGTAGCGGGGACACGACTCGAACGTGCGACCTCCGGGTTATGAGCCCGACGAGCTACCTACTGCTCTACCCCGCGGTGTATTTTTAAAACGTTACCACAAACGTTTACTTAGTAGCGGGAACCGGACTCGAACCGATGACCTTCGGGTTATGAGCCCGACGAGCTACCTACTGCTCCATCCCGCGATATTGGATTGCAAATATACGACAATTTTTTAAAAATCTTAATTTTTCTTGTAAATAAAGGGCTTTTATGAAAACTATGGGATTATTCGTATCTTTGTGATATGGCAAAAGTATTGAAAATTTATCCGGATAATCCACAGGAAAAGCTTATCAACGAAGTTATTACCACCCTGAATAACGGTGGTCTGATTATTTATCCATCAGACACTGTCTATGCGCTGGGCTGTAATATTTTTGACATCAGGGCTATGGAAAAGCTCGCCCAGATCAAAAAAATGAAGCTTGATAAAGCCCAGTTCTCTATCATCTGTAATGACCTGAGCCACCTATCAGACTTTACCCGGCCCATTGACACGTCAGTTTTCCGTTTCCTGAAAAGCCACCTTCCGGGTCCGTTCACCTTTATCCTTGAAGCGAATAAGAGCCTTCCGCTGGCCTATAAAAACCATAAGACCATCGGCATCCGTGTTCCGGACCACCCGATTCCTCAGCTTATCGTAGAGAAGCTGGGCCATCCAATTGCCTCTACATCCATCAAGGATGATGATGAAATTATTGAATATTCCACAGATCCAGAGCTGATTGCTGAAAAATACGAGCACCTGGTGGATATTGTGATCGACTCAGGTTATGGAGATAATGTGGCTTCCACTATTGTAGACCTCACTTCCGGTGAACCTGAAATCATCAGACAGGGAAAAGGCCAGATTTAAATTTAAACCGGATCAGCTGACCTTAAACCGTGACTATTGACAGGCCTAAGCTGCTGATCAGATTCAGATTATTTACCAATGAAAATTATAACATCCCCTGCCAAATTAATGAATACGGAGTATTCTTCAGGCCTGCTGAAGCCTACCGCACCGCGTTTCATTGAACAGGCAGAAGAGATACAGTCCTATCTTCGCGAGAAATCCCCGAAATACCTTTCTGAGCTTATGGAAATCTCTTCCAAGCTGGCAGACGAAAACTGGGAAAGAAATCAGAACTGGAAGGCCAAACCTTCTGCAAAAGAATCCGCTCCGGCTTTATATGCGTTTACAGGAGAGGTTTACAGAGGCCTTGATGCCCAATCATTAGATCAGGATGCTGTTGATTACCTCCAGAAAAATTACAGGATCCTTTCCGGACTGTACGGATTGCTGAGGCCGTCCGATAAAGTAATGCTGTACCGGCTGGAAATGGGAAGGCCGTTCAGTTTTGAATCTTATAAAAACCTGTATGCCGTATGGACGGAGACTGTAACGGCTCAGCTGAATTCCGAAATGAAAAAAGGGGAATTTTTGCTGAACCTGGCCAGCAACGAGTATGGCAAAGTCGTAAACCGTAAGATGCTGGACCGTCCTGTAGTTGATGTAGAATTTTACCAGCTGAAGGAAGGCAAGCTTAAAACCATTGTCGTATACACCAAACATGCACGGGGAATGATGGCAAGGTTCTGTGCGCAAACCAATGCCAAAACGCTGAATGATGTCAAAGCCTTCAACTATGAAGGTTACCTGATTGATGAAGAGAAGTCCACCGACAACAAACTGGTTTTTGTACGATAGATCAATGACGATTGCAGATTTTAAAAAGTTTTTTAAGGCAGAACTGACCGAGCAGTATTCGGATTCGGAAATCAAGTTCCTGTGTACTGTTTTTGTCCAGAAGACGGTAGGGTTCAATCCGTACCTGCAGAGAAGGTTTTCAGATCAGGAACTGCTGATTTCAGATCAGGAAGAACTGCTTCATGCCGTAGCCGGATTAAAATCCGGTCGTCCTTATCAGCATGTGCTTGGGGAAACCGAGTTTTTCGGAATGACTTTCTCCGTCAATGAGCATGTCCTGATTCCGCGTCCCGAAACGGAAGAGTTGCTGGATCTGGCTGTAAAGGCCATCAGCAGATCATCCCTGAATCTACAGGGTATGAAGATCCTGGATATCGGAACAGGAAGCGGTGTGATTCCTCTGGTCCTGAAAAAATACTTTCCGGAATCGGATGTAACCTCTGTTGACTTTTCTGAAAAAGCACTGGAAACCGCCCGGAGAAATGCTTTACACCATAAGCTGGCGATCAATTTTATCCATGCGGATTACCTGAATTTTGAGCTGAACCGGAACTTTGATATCATCATTTCCAATCCGCCGTATATCGGGATAGACGAAAAGGATGACATTGCTGATTCAGTGAAAGGGTTTGAGCCTGAAATGGCTCTTTTCTCTCCTACTTCCGATGCACTGATCTTTTACAGGAAGATCGCTGAAGATTCTTCAAAACACCTGAACCCGGGCGGACTGCTGTTTTTAGAGATCAACCAGAAACTGGGTCCGGAAACCTATGGATTGTATACAGATCACTTTTCCGAAGTCCAACTGATCAAAGACCTGTCAGGAAATGACCGGTTCATTACCGGAATCAGATAACCATCAAACCTGATGTTCAACCTGAATTTAATTTTATAGATCAGCTAGGCATCGATCACTTTTAATCGCGTTGAGGGCTGATCTCGATGCCTAGCTTTACATTTATTTTACTATTTCAACTACAAAATAATGTACAAATTGCTTTGTAAATCACTATCAGGAAGCAAAATTTGTACATAAAAATTTCAGTTACAGACTTCAACCTTCTCGTTACTGACGCATACTTTTTAGTCATATTCCTGTTACAGGACATTCTTATTTTACTTCTTCAATGTATCATTTTACGCTGAAAAATTATCCTTTCAGTTGTTTACAGATATGCAAAATTGCATACAAATCGTACAACAAAATTGCACACAAAACGCAACCGATATTTCTCCTTCCATAGATTTTAATCTCTAGTTTTGATCCCATCAGTACTGATCATTGTAAGGCTGTAACCGTATAAGCGCAATACGCTACAGCCTTAAATCCCAATGCCAGGGTTTATATGGCTAAACAAATTATTAATCAACAAAATTTACAAGATGAAAAAGTTAACAGGAATGAAGAAAAGTTTTTCTTCGTTAGAGAACAAGAGACTGCAAAATCTGAAAGCGATTACAGGAGGAGCGGGAAGCTCAAGAAGTTCACGATCTGGATACATTGATAACGGTGCACAAGTAACCGATACAGATTATTATTCTGATGACACTTCTGGTAACTGGACCTACAAGGGAAGACATACTTTACAGGTAGGGCAATTAGAGGGTTCTTTTGAATAACTGAGGGCAATTACTGATCAAAAGAGAGCATGACTCTCTTTTGATCTTTCATCAATAAATACACATGAATAAGCTTACTTTTTTTCTAGAACTTGGACTTTTATTTTTTATTGTATCTGCGTGTGAGAAAAAAGAAAATGATGCTATCACTTATTACAATAGAGTTAATGAAATCGATAGTATTTACAGAATGGCAAATAATCCTCAACTGGCAGTACAGGAATATTCTCAGTTGTTTGATGAATATCCGCCAAAAAACCAGGATCGTATTGAGGAATATACTACTTATATAACACTGGCGGATGAATATCATATTGATTTTGGCGGAAAAAAAAGTTTATCTAAAATGATCTCTTTATTAGCTCCTTACGGAAAACGTTACAAAAAATACTTGCCGCTTTTCAAAAAATATGGTATTGACAGTACAGAGGTAAAAGAGCAGATAGCAGACTGGAAAAAGCAACTGAATAAAAGACTGATCGATTCATTTTCCATTGCGATGGCACGTGATCAGGAAAAGAGGCATATAGACCTTGAGGTTCAGGCGAAAAACGTCAAAAAGAATGCAGATCTTCTTATCTGGACTTTCAAAAACTACGGATTTCCGTCTGTTGACAAAATAGGGACTACCGGCAATAATGATGTATTTTTTACCATGCCCACCTTCCTGACCCATATGATTGAATCAAATCACTATCTTTATATCAAAGATCAATTGCTGGAATATGTAAAATCCGGAGACTGTGCGCCACGTGATTATGCATTTATGGTTGATATGTATAATTCTTCTAAAGGTAAGGAAACCTATTATGCTTATGAACTGGGTGGGATCAGAGATTCAGCACAGATTGACAGGAACCGCAAAAGTATAGGGCTTCCAAGCCTTAAGCATAGTGCGAAAATAAGAAAAGATTATTTCAATTCATTTAAATAAAAATTAACAAGGTGAAAAAGTTAACAGGAATGAAGAAAAGTTTTTCTTCGTTAGAGAACAAAACACTAAAAAATTTAAAATCCATTACCGGATCAGGTGGCAGTTCATATGCAATCAAATGTAATCTTGTCAATTCAGATGGCTGTTCAGACACTGATTATTAGAATGATGACGGATCTTACAAAAGCAGAGGCTGAATTTACGTCAATATGGTTTTCGGTGATCTGAATGAAAGAAATAGATAGAGGGAGAACCATCTGCCATTTTTCAGTGCTAACTTTTCAAATTTTAATTTTAAAATAATATAAACTTTTTTTCAACCATAATTCATGAATTATGAAAGGAAAAATTATTTTGTATGGTTTTTTCACATTAATCAATCTTCCCTTTTTTCTAAATGCACAGCACAAGAGTTTTATTTATGAGCTAAATTATAAGCCGAATCAGGGTAATATATAAAATGAGAAAATTATTTTCTATCTGGATGTTAAAAATAAGGAGTCGGTATTTCGATCTGACTCATTTCGACGTTCTGATTCATTGCGGATAAAAAGAGGTATAGGGAACGGACTTGATATGGAATATAATAATAAGCAGTTGTATGTTTATAAAAGTTCAGGGAACAGGGAAATCTTAAAATATGTATTTGTCCCATTAATCCATGATATCTATGCAATTCCTGTAGATGAAGAATTGAAGTGGACCATTTTAGGCGAAAAAAAGAAAATAGGTAATTACGACTGTCAGAAAGCAGCAGTTAGTTATGGTGGAAGGAATTGGATCGCGTGGTTTACTACTACTATTTCTATACAGGACGGGCCTTATATTTTTCATAGATTACCCGGTCTAATCATAAAAATATCAGATGAAAAACTAGATTATGATTTTGAACTACATCAAATTACCGACTTCAGATGGGATGAATTATATCCTGAAAAGTTTCAAAGAAAAATCAACT
>Ga0207661_10000703_pt1 | contig 21689 bp, 24 predicted proteins | sample KBSC713LmetaG_FD_184337 | JGI IMG/M metagenome (GOLD analysis project Ga0207661, IMG submission 184337) | Corn rhizosphere microbial communities from Kellogg Biological Station, Michigan, USA - KBS C7.1-3L metaG (SPAdes) (version 2) | ecosystem: Host-associated > Plants > Roots > Rhizosphere ...
GTCGAACGGGCGTTCCGATCCTTGAAGAGCGTCGATCTGGAAATCCGGCCGATCCGGCATTGGACCGCGGACAGGGTGCGGGCTCATGTCTTCCTCTGCATGCTCGCCTACCATGTCGAGTGGCATCTGCGGCAAGCATTGGCGCCGTTGTTGTTCCACGACACCGACCTGGCAGCCGCCAAAGCGGAGCGGACCTCTCCAGTTGCGGCGACCGAACCGTCAGACGCCGTCACGGCCAAGAAGATCACCAGGCGATCGGCGGACGGTCAGCGGGTCATGAGCTTCGCCGATCTCGTCGCGCATCTCGGAACACTCGTCCGCAACACCATGCGCGCGCCCCAAGCACCGCTTCACACTCCACTCCAGACCAACCGCTCTCCAGGAGGCTGCCTTCGCGCTCCTCGGGCTCGATCCTGTCCGTGTCCAGTAACAAACACGTCGCATGCAGCAATGATCAAGCCCTATCAATCACTTGCGCGATCTATGGGTGAAAACTTCGGGCTAGAATGGCACGCGCCGTCCCCGGGCAATTTGCGCGCGAGGAAGAAACGCAGCATTTCCCTTGTCGCGTCCGGCCCTCGCGGATCGGTGTAGGAGCCGGCGGGACTGCCGCCCGACCAGGCGTGGCCGGCACCATGAACGTTCCAGTGTTCGGAGATCACCCGGCCGCTCTGGTCGGCAACGATGGTGCGAGTATAGGCATGCCCGTCGGGCACCCGTCCGCGAAGCACCTTCGTTGCCGGACTCGTCGCTTTGGCTGACTGCTGAAGAATGCGGTCGCCGTTGTCGGGATGCACCGTGGTGTCGCGATCGCCATGGAAAACGATGGTCGGCACAACCGATCCGACCTTCACAAGTGTTTCGAGCCCGCCCCCCTGCCGCATCGCCATGAATGCGGAGGGAAGGTCGCTGGCGGCGCCGCAGGCCAGGCCGGAATGGATGCCGACGGCTGCGTACAGGTCCTCGTACGTCGCTGCCATGATGGCAGCAGCGGCCCCGCCCGCGGACAGGCCTGCCACGTAGAGGCGTTTCGGATCGATCGCATGATCCCGCATGATCTGGCGAGTGATGCCTGCGATCAGCGACGGCTCGCCGCCGCCCCGCTGCTGGTCGCCCGTGCGAAACCAGTTCCAGCATTTCGCCTTTATTTTACAGCGCTATATGTGCGCTCCGCTAAAGACTTCAGCGCTGGCTCATTCGAGCGAGTAAGCAATCTGGAGGAAAATGGTCGCCGAGTGCAGATAGCTTGGTGGCTGACGATGTCGGTCGAAAGCTCGCCGGTCTAAGAACGGCGATCGTTTCCATAAGCGGTCGGATCGGCGTTCGCAGGCCGCCGGCCCGACTTCCTCGCCAACACGGTTACCTACGGCCTCAGCGAGAGGTATGCCTCCAACGCTCCCTTGCCTTTGCCGATCTGGTAAGCCTCAACAGCCTTGAAACGGTGCAGCGAAAGCCTGTCCTCCTTCGCATAAACGGCAAACGTCCGAATCCCTAACTCGGTCGCTGCGCGAAATATCCGCATGGCAGTCTCGGAGCGATTAGCGAGACCAGAAGGCGGCGTATGGTGCTGTTTGAAGTCCTTGAGATCACCGTGTCGTCCTCGCGGGTTCGTCCAGAGCGGGGATGCTTCTCTGCTCAGAAAAAGAAATGCCGTGCCCGAAGGCACGGCAAGTTTCAGGGAGAAAAACCGGGGCAAGCCCGGCGCGTGAGTGAACCACCACCCATGCCAATGTTCCGCCACGGCGGAATTTCAAATCCATTGACGGCCTACATCAACGATACGCTCACCATTTGAGCGCCGCGGTCCGCACTGGATGATCCCAAAGTGCCGTCGTTTCGGCATCGAGCAGGGTCAGGGTGAGCGAGCACCCGGCCATTTCGAGCGACGTGACAAAGCTGCCAACCAGAGACCGAGTGATGCGCACTCCACGCTTCTCGAGCATTCGGCGCGCGGCGTTGTACATCAGATAGAGTTCGATCGTGGGCGTGCCGCCGAAGCCGTTGACAAGCAGCAACGCCTCGGTTCCATCCGGAGCGTCAAGATCTTCCGCGATCACGCTCGTTAGCTCGAAGGCGATTGCGTCCGCTCGCTCCAGCGTGACCCGGCGGCGGCCCGGTTCGCCGTGAATGCCGACCCCTACCTCCATCTCGTCCTCTCCGAGCGTGAAGGTCGGTGTACCCACGGCCGGAACCGTGCAGCTTGTCAGCGCAACGCCCATTGAGCGGGTCCGCGCGTTGATACGCTCGGCCAGTGCAACGCAACCGGCAAGGTCAACGCCCTTTTCAGCTGCGGCACCGACAATCTTCTCGACGATCAACGTGCCTGCCACACCGCGGCGCCCGATAGTGTGGGTGGAATTCTCCACCGCGACATCGTCATCGGTGATCACCGTGGCGGTCCGGCATTCGGCGACTTCAGCGGCCATTTCAAAATTCATGCGGTCTCCCGCATAATTCTTCACGATGAGCAGCACGCCGGCTTCACCGGCGACCTCCTGAGCGGCCTCAGCGATCTGGTCCGGCGTCGGAGACGTGAACACCTGTCCGGGACAGGCAGCGTCAAGCATGCCATAGCCGACAAAGCCGGCATGCAGGGGCTCGTGACCGCTTCCGCCTCCCGAGACTAGCGTCACCTTTTTCGGGTTCAGCTCACGACGCCGCACGAATTTCCGCTCCGGTCCGAGCGTGATTATGTCGGCATGCGCCGCAGCAAGCCCGTCCAGGCTCTCCGCAAGCATGTTGTCGACGGAATTGATGAACTTCTTCACCCAACCCTCCTCATCAATTCGTGCCTCATTTTTCCTGCATGATGGCGATCAAACGCCGCGCGAATTCCTGGAGCAGCGCGTCAAGCTGGGCATTCCGCTTGCCGCTGCCAAGGTCCGGCAAGTGCAGCGTCAACGTCCGCTCGTGCGGCCCCTCGGTGAGCCGGCTAATCCGGCGCGGATGAGCGCGTGCATAGGCGCGGAGAAAGGCAGCTTTGGCCTGAGGAGAGAAGTGGCAGACATCGAAGATCGTGTTGAGATGCTGAACCGGTATCGGAACGGGATAGGAAGGATTGGATATTTGACTGATGAAGCTCCGGTTCTTGCCCATGGCATGGGCGAGGCGCAGCCGCATTCCGGACGGGCGCTTGTCCAGGACTTCCTTGAAAATGCGCTTGTATACGGCGACCGCACCGACTTCGGCCGGTTCATCGACTGCAGCATCAGTCAAGGCTACCTCCGCTGCTCAGGCGATCGATCGTCTGCTTGATCTGCGCGAGCGTCGACACATTCACGGACAGCTCGCGCAGACCGCAATTCAGCAAGGCCGAAACGCAACGCGGATCGCTTGCCATGTCGCCGCACAGACTGACTCCAGCCCCGGCGCGGCGACCATGCTCCGCGGTCCGCGCAATCAGCTCGAGAACTGCCGGATGTAGCGGATCCATCAAGGAAGCGAGAGCTCCATTCGAGCGATCGCAGGCAAGGACATATTGCGCAAGATCGTTTGAGCCGATTGAAAAGAAAGCGGCCTTGAAGCTCGCGATGGCCAAGGCTGCCGCCGGTACCTCAACCATGATTCCCAGCTCGGGAAGCATCGCGGCAATACCCTTCGTCTGCAAGTCCTGCACCACCTCGGTAAACAGCTTCCGTCCGGCCTCAAGCTCCTCCGCCGAAGTGACCATCGGAAACATGACCTTGAGATTTCCGCGCACTGCGGCACGGGCGAGCGCACGCAGCTGAACCGCAAATATCTCCGGCCGGGCGAGGCAAAGCCGGAGACCGCGAACGCCGAGGAAAGGGTTGGCTTCGCCATCCGGCGTAAAGCCCGGCACGGGCTTGTCGCCACCCGCGTCGAAGGTGCGAATGGTCACGGGGCGCCGGTCGGCCCAACGCAGAACCGCGTCATAGGTCTGAAATTGCGTTTCCTCGTCGGGTAGGCCGTGATCGGCGAGCAGGAATTCAGTGCGCATCAGGCCTACGCCATCGGCGTACTGCGCATCCGCGTGCTCAAGATCCTGAACGCCCTGGATATTGATGTGGAGCTTGATTCGCTCACCGCGCCAGGATGCCGTCGGCTTCCGCAGGATGGCGCGGGCCGAAGCCCTGCTCTTGCGATGGAGCTCGCGCCGCTTCTCGAACAGGCGGACCCGCTCAGCGCTGGGATCGAGTTCGAGCGTTGCACCCTCGCCGTCGAGCAGCGCCGTGGCGCCCGAATCCGGGATCACTCCAAGCTGCACGACCATCGGGATCCCGCGCGCGCGGGCCAGCATCGCGACATGGCTCGTGGGACTGCCACGCAAGAGGGCCAGACCGCCGCCAGCCGACCAGTCGATCTCCAGGAATCGCGACGGTGGCAAATCCTCTGCGCAGACGACGGCGCCGCCTGGAATCTTCAGAGGCTGGCCTTCGCCTCCCCGCAGGACGTTCAACACGCGCTCGCGCAGGTCGGCAAGATCCGAAGAGCGCGCCTTCAAATATTCATCGAGCGTCGAATTATAATCCGCGATCTGCGCGTCCAGAGCAGATCGCCACACCGCATCCGCCGGCTTCCCCTCGCCGATCGATGCGAAGATCGCAGCAATGAAATCCTCATCTTCAAGGAGTGCGACCTGGAATTCGAGAATTTGCGCGGCTTCACCCCCGGCTATTGCGGCGAGCTCCGCGATCTGACGACTCGCCCCGTCGATCGCGCTGCGAAGGGCCAGAGCTTCGTCGACCAGCGTACCGGCGACGCGTTCGGCGTTCGCGGCTTGATCGACCCTGACGAGGGGGCCGTGGGCAAAGCCGATCGAGGCCGTTCTGCCGCGGTAGGCTGTTGTTGCCGCACCTTCCTGCATGTCACGAAGCTCTGTCGGGAAAATCGGTTGCGACCAGATCGACCAGTGCCACGACCGCGGCCTCCGCGTCACTGCCGGATGCCTTGATCTCGATCATGCTACCGTGGGCAGCGCGCATCGCCATGATCTTGGCCACGCTCTTGGCATTGATCCACTCGGCTGCGCCTGTGACCCGGACGAAAATCTGGGCCTGGAACTTCTTGGCGAGCTTGGTCAGCTTGACCGCCGGGCGTGCGTGCATGCCCACGGCGTGCACCAACTGCACATTGCCAGTGAATATCTGTCCGTCAGCTTCGGACGTTTCCAGCGTAGTCATCTTCCACCATACTTTCGTCGATCTGTTAGCCGCCAGAAAGTTCCTCGGCCACGGCCTTCACCTGTGCCAACGAGCTGCCGCCTGCCGCTTCGGTCGCCGCCATCACGGCCCCCTCAACGATCGGCGCGTTGCAGACAACAACGAGGTCCCGCCGTTCAGCCTCCAGCATTTCGACGGCCATCTCGCTGTTCGTCTCTGCACCGCCAAGATCGACGAGGATCGCGACGCCTTTCGAAGACCAGGCACTGTTGATGGCGTCGATAATCAGGGGCACATCCGTGCCCAATCCGCCGTCGGGATTGCCGCCGCAGAATGCCACCTTGACCTCATTGCCGACCATCTGCCGCACCATATCGGCGGTGCCCTTGGCAATGTCCTTGGAATGCGAAACGATCACAATGCCAACGGTGTCGTTCATTGCCGCCCCTCCAGGCTCGCGCACACCGCCTGCACGAGGACACAGCTCGACCGCGCGCCCGGATCGACATGTCCGACACTGCGTGTTCCCAGGAATGACGCTCGGCCCTTGGTCGCCTGCATCGGCGCGGTCCGCTCGACGGCTTCGACCGCGGTGCTCCGGACCCGCTCGATCAGATTCGGTTGGCCGGCACCCGCCTTCAACGTCTCCAGAACAGGGATAAGCACGTCGAGCATCGTCTTCTCGCCGGCTTGCGAGCGGCCGCGCGCGCTCACCGCGGTCACTCCGCTGCCGAAAATTTCGGCTAGATCGTCCGGCAACTGCCTGCTGTGCGACAGGGCTTCGCCCGCGGCGAGAAAGAAGCTGCCGTAGAGCGGTCCGGACGCACCGCCGACGGTCATCACCAGGGTTTTGCCGATCGTCTTCAGCGCTTCATCGAACGGTAGGGACGAGATCGCATCGAGCTTGTTCAGCACGGCTTCGAACCCGCGCTTCATGTTCGTTCCGTGATCGCCGTCGCCGATCGCCTGATCCAGCGACGTCAGCTCGGGTGCACTGGCGATGACCCGTTCTGCGGCTACCTTAACCAGCGTCTTAAATGTCTCGGGTTGCAGGGACATCGAATTATCCTCAGTGAATCATGGCAGGGATGCGTTGTCCCTCGCCGTCGAAATAAAGCGGATGCGTCAGCCGCAATTCAACCTCCTGTCCGGCCTGCAGCGGCTGGTCCGGATCGGCAAGCGTCACCAGGGTCTGGCCCTTGTAGTCCAGATGAACGTGATTCTGCTCGCCGAGATGCTCGACCCGATGCACCCGTCCGACCAACCGTCCGCCGTTGCGCGTTGCGATTTGCAGATGCTCCGTGCGAATGCCGATCGTCTCCGTTCCGGGCGGGAGAGCGATCTCGGAAAGAAGACGGGCTGGCAGAAAGTTGATCTGAGGTGTGCCAAGCCGTGATGCGACATAGCTGCTGGACGGGCTTTCGTAGACTTCCCGCGGCGTGCCGAGCTGGAGAAGCTGGCCGTCCTTGATCACGCCGATTCGGGTGGCCATGGTCATCGCTTCCACCTGATCGTGCGTCACATATAATATCGTCGCACCAAGCTCGAGCTGGATCCGCTTGAGCTCGAGACGAAGCTCCGCGCGCAGCTTCGCATCCAGGGACGAAAGCGGCTCGTCCATCAGGTAGATCGAGGGATCCCGAACCAGGGCACGGCCGATGGCCACACGCTGCATCTCGCCGCCGGAAAGACGGGTTGCGCGGTTGTTCAACTTGCTCGCGATATGCAACAGCTCCGCCGTTTGCTCAACGCGCTTGCGGATGATGGGCTCCGGCACGCGCCGCGCCGGCGAGCGCAGCGGAAACGCCAGATTGTCGTACACCGTGAGGTGCGGATACAGCGAATACTGCTGAAAGACGAACGCGATATCGCGCGAACCCGGCGGATCAGGCGTGACGTCGCGGCCATCGATCATGACCGAGCCGGAATCGGGACTTTCGAGCCCGGTGATCAGCCGCAGCGTGGTGGTCTTGCCGGCGCCGCTCGGTCCGAGCAGGACCAGGAATTCGCCGTCATTCACCGCCAGCGAAAGTTCGCGCACCGCCTCGACTGTGCTGAATCGCTTGCTGATATTGCGCAGGATGACGTCAGCCATGGCGGGCGCTTCCCTCGATTGCGGTCCGGATCGCCAAGCCACTGCCGGCGTCGAACAGCGCTAGTCGTTCGGAGTGAAATTCAAGACCTACGGTCTCACCGATCCGCACGGACGTGGCCGAGGGCATCCGCGCCGCAAGCCGCCCGTGCGCCGTGTCGACAGTGACAATCTGGGTAGTGCCGAGATACTCCGCGCCGAACACCTCCCCGCGAACGGGTGCAGCGTCGGCAAAGCGAATGTGTTCCGGACGAACCCCGAGCACGAGCGGTGCACTCGCGCGATCCTCGCGAATTTCGGGCACGGCAATGCTGGCCTGGTGGAAGCCAATCACCCGATCACCGGATCGCAGCCCCCCTTCAAAGCGGAGGAAGTTCATGGGCGGCGAGCCGATGAAGTCGGCCACGAACATGCTCGCGGGGCGGTTATAGATCTCCTGCGGCGAGCCGATCTGTTCGACGCGTCCCTTGCTCATGACTGCGATCTGGTCCGCCATCGACATCGCCTCGAGCTGGTCGTGCGTCACATAGACGGTGGTCGCGCCGATGCGATCGTGCAGATCGCGAAGCTCGCTGCACATCAGGTGACGGAACTCGGCATCAAGTGCCCCAAGCGGCTCATCCATCAGAAATGCTTTCGGTCGCCTCACCATGGCTCGGCCAAGCGCGACGCGCTGCCGGTCACCGCCCGACAGCTTCGACGTCTTGCTCGACAACAGATGCTCGATCCGCAGGAGCCGCGCCGTCTCGAGCACGCGCTCGCGAACCTCGCGCCGGCTCATGCCCTGGCATTTCAAGGGAAAGCCGATGTTATCCGCAACATTCATATGCGGATAGAGCGCGAAGAGCTGAAAAACGAATGCGATGTCGCGGGCCGCCGCACGGCGGAAGGTCACGTTCTCGCCATCGAGCAGAATCTTGCCCTCGGTCGGCAGCTCGAGGCCGGCAATCATGCGTAGCGTGGTTGTCTTGCCGCAGCCGGAAGGCCCCAGCATCGCAAAGAACGTGCCGTCATCGATGGTGAAGTTCGAGCCTTGCACAGCCGTGAACTGATCGAACGATTTGCGCAGGTTCTCAACGCGGATTTGTGCCATTGCCTACTCCGGGAAGTGGCTCACGACGCTAAAGCCGAGGCTGCCGGCAAGAATCGTCACGAAGGAATAGCTGTAGAGATCAATCGACCAGGGCTGCACCAGCATGATGATGCCGCCCCCGATCAGGATCATGGCTCCTGCCTCCCAGGGGCCGCGACGGAAGCAGCGCGATAGCCTGCCCCTGGCCATGGTAGAATCGTTCATTTGCGCACAGCTCCGAAGGTGATGCCGCGCAGAAGATGCTTGCGCAGCAAGATGGTGAACATGACGATCGGGACGACAAACAGCGTGGTCGCGGCTGCAACGGCCGGCCAGTCCTGTCCACCCTCGCCGATGATGAAGGGGATGAAGGGTGGCATGGTCTGCGCCTCGCCGCTGGTCAGGAGGACCGCGAAGGCATATTCGTTCCACGAGAAGATCAGGCAGAAGATCGCTGTCGCCGCGATTCCCGTTACCGCCTGCGGCAGCACGACCTTGCGGAGCGCCTGCAGCCGCGTATAGCCGTCAACGAGGGCAGCTTCTTCGTACTCGCGCGGTATTTCGTCGATGAACCCCTTGAGCAGCCAGACCGCCAGCGAGACATTCACGGCAGTGTAAAGCAGGATCATGCCGAGCCTGGTATCGGTCAGATTGAGCTGCCGGTACATCAGATAGATCGGGATCGCGACCGCAACCGGCGGCATCATTCTTGTCGATAGAATGAAGAACAGGAGATCATCGGCGAGTGGAATGCGAAAGCGCGAGAAGGCATAGGCCGCCAGCGTGCCAAGAAAGACGGCCAGGAACGTCGAGCCGAATCCGATGATCAGCGAGTTGACGAAGCGCGGCACCACCTTCGACGGCCCGGCGATCACCATATCGTGCTGGCGCACGAGCTTGTCGTACCACGCCTGCGGCGGCGGCATCTTGGCGATGAAGTCCGGCGTCTGACGCGTGCGCACGGTGAACAGGTTCACAAAGCCTTCGAGCGTCGGCTGAAAGATCACCTTCGGCGGATAGGCAATGGCATCGCTCTGCGACTTGAACGCAGTGGCAACGATCCAGACCAGCGGCAGGATCGAGATCACGGCGTAGAGTATCACGAGCGTGCCGGCTACCGTTTTCGCACGGGGCGTCGCTTCGACGATCGAGTGAGCGGTTGATTTGGCGACAGCGGCGGTCATCGTTGCTTCACCTTGTTGAGCGCTTTGACGTAGATGTTGGCCGCACCGAACACCGTGACGAACAGGATGATGGCTAGCGCAGAAGAATACCCCGTGCGCCATTTCTCGAACGCCGCGCGCTTGAGCGTGATCGAGACGAGTTCGGTGGTCGAACCGGGTCCGCCCGAAGTCAGGAGATTGACCATGTCGAACATCTTGAAGTTCTCGATGGCGCGGAACAGAACAGCCAGCATCAGGAACGGCACGGTCATCGGCAATGTGATCGACCAGAACTGTCGCCAGGCCGATGCACGATCGACTTCGGCCGCCTCGTAGATGTAGTCAGGAATCGAGCGCAGCCCTGCGAGGCAGATCAGCATCACGTAGGGCGTCCACATCCAGGTATCGACAAGCACGATGGTCCAGGGTGCCAGCGCGACCTCTCCGGTCATGCTGAAGGAGCTCGGCGGCATTCCCGTGAACAGGCTGATCAGGGAGTTGAAGGGCCCGATCTGCGGCTGGAACAGCAAGGTCCAGAAGTTGCCGACGACGGCCGGCGACAGCATCATCGGAAGCAGGATGATGGTGGTCCAGAAGCTGTGGCCACGAAACTGCCGGTTGATCAACAGCGCCAGGCCATACCCGATAACGACCTGCAGGGCGACCGACCAGATCACGAATTGCGCGGTGGACTGCAGCCGGATCCAGACGTCCTCGTCGCTCAGGATATCACTGAAATTATCGAGCCCGACGAACCGCAGCGGCAGATAGGACATGCTGAGGTTGAGGTTGGTGAAAGACAGCCGGATCATCCAGATCAGCGGGAAGATGTTGATCGCCAGCAACAGCGCGATCGTTGGCGTAACGAACAGCCAGGCAATGGTGCGGTCCGACAGGCCGCGCACGCGTTTCGCGGACCGAGACTTGGCGGGCTCACCTACGACGGCAATCGCGGCCTGATCAGGATGAAGGATCGTGCTCATTTTATCTTTTCGCTGGCTGGTTCGGTTTCCCCGGAACAGAAGTCCAGGGAAACCAGTCCACGTTGATTGCGATTGCCGCGTCTATTGGGACGCGACCTCCTTGCCCTGCTCCTTGAAGACTTTGGTCCAGTCCTTGACCAGGAGATCGAGGGCCTGCTGCGCCGTGCCCTTGTCGGCGACGACATAGTCGTGCACCCGCTTCTGCATATCGAGCAGAAGCTGCGCGTAAGACGGCTCGGCCCAGAAGTCCTTAACGATCCCCATCGACTCCAGGAATTGCGGAGCGAACGCAGCGCTCTTGGGGAAGTCCGGCGCATTAACGACCGCCTTCAGAGCCGAGTAGCCGCCGAGCTGCCACCACTTCTGCTGCACGGCAGGCTGCGCGAACCACTTGATGTAGGCGAGCGCGTCTTCCTTGTGGTCCGAGGTCGCGACCACCGAGATCCCCTGTCCGCCGAGTTGGGTGAAATGGCCCTTCGGACCCGCCGGATTGACGAAGAAGCCGATCTTGTCGCCGCCCACATTCGGGTCCTTGTACAGACCGGGGAAGAACGCGAACCAGTTCATCTGCATCGCCACCTGGCCCGATTTGAAGGCATCCAAGCCCTCCTGCATGTAGGCGTTGGTCAGCCCTGGCGCGGTGCAGCACTTGTAGAGTTCCTTGTAGGCCTCAAGGCCCTTTGCCGCATCGGCCGAGTTGACGAAGCCCTGCATCTGGTATGGCTTCTTCGGGTTCTCGTAGTTGAAGCCGTAATTGTAGAGGACGTTCGTCACGCCCATGCTGATGCCCTCCGAGCCGCGCTCGGTGAAGATGTAGGCGCCATAGACCTTCTTGCCGTCGATCTCGCGGCCCTGGAAGAACTCCGCGATCTGCTTCAGCTCGTCATAGGTCTTGGGCGGGGCGAGGTCGCGGCCGTACTTGGCCTTGAAAGCCGACTGAATGTCGGATCGCGAGAACCAGTCCTTGCGATAGGTCCAGCCCACCGCATCGGCCATCGCGGGCAAGGCCCAGTAGTTCGGCGAGTTCTTCGGCCACTCCGAATAGCCGACGACCGTCGCCGGGACGAAATCGTCCATCGAGATGTGTTCCTTGTCGAAGAAGTCGTTGAGCTTGACGTACCACTTGTTCTCGGCGGCACCGCCGATCCATTGACTGTCGCCGATGAGCAGATCGCACAGTTTGCCGTGCGAATTGAGCTCGTTGAGGAAGCGATCGGCGTAGCTCGTCCAGGGGACGAACTCGTATTTCATCTCGATGCCGGACTGCTTGGTGAAGTCCTTGCCGAGCTCGACCAGAGCGTTGGCCGGATCCCATGCCGCCCAGCACAGGGTAAGCTGCTTGCCCTGAGCCGCTGCCTCGCCGCCTCCGAACATTCCCAGCACCGCCGCCCCTAAGACCGCGGATGCCGTCGTGCCACGTAGCCATTCAAATCGTCGCATATCCGTTTCCTCTCTCCATTGATGCACCTAACCCGTTCAGCGCGCCCTGCCGGAGCGACGCCAAGAAACCCTGAAACCGAGTTTGATGAGCGATGGTGGAGATTGAAACGGGCCGTTTCCGGAACCAGGTTCCAAAAGGGCTTTTGCTCCTCCCACACATCAACTCGATGAGTGATGTTTAGTTTTTTATTTCACTAAACGTATTACTGAATTCGGGAGATCGTCAAGTCGATTTTTTCAGGCATGTGAAAAAAGATTCGCGGGAAGCCATTTCCGCGCCGCAGCAAGACAATCTCGACACAGCACAACGAGTCGCAGCAAACGCCCGTCGGGGAATCTTCATGACAAAGCAGCGTATTATGTTTATTTTATAGAGGATGCTGCACACCGCCACGGCCGCTCGAGAATCGCCGCCGGGCTTGCCAACCGGACTCGATGGCAGGCGCGGAGCTGCTGGTCTGCTACAAACGAGAGCCATTGTCGCGGACGGTAGCAAATCCGCGCTTCCAAATTTATGTTTAGCAAGCTATTTTACTGAACGTTCAATACGGCCCGCCGAAGCATCTGCGTCGGGCGAAGGGCCTGACGCGATGGCTACTTTCAATGAGGTAACGACGTGCCCGACTGCGCAACGCTAGAACAACTTTTCCTGTCACCAAGCGACATTCCGGATCAACACCGGCTGCCGGGACCCATTCATCAACGCCGCATACTGGTCGGCGGCGAGTTGAGACGGTGGGAGGGCCCTAACCAGCCGGTCGTTTCACCGATCTGGACACGAACTGTCGGAGGTCTGGAGCCGACTGAAATCGGCTCCTATCCAAAAGGATCGCCCGAAGCAGCCGAGGCGGCGCTCGCTGCGGCCGTCGGAGCCTATGCAAATGGCAGCGGCCAATGGCCGACGATGACGGTCGCCGACAGAATCGCCTGCATGGAAGTGTTCACGCGGCAAATGCTGACGCGCCGGGACGAGGTCGTGCGGCTCATCATGTGGGAAGTCGGCAAGACCCTGCCGGATTCCGAGAAGGAATTCGATCGCACCGTCGCCTATATTGCCGCAACCATCGATGCGCTCAAGGAACTGGATAACAGCAGCTCCCGCTTTGTCGTCGCTGAGGGGACGATCGGCCAGATACGCCGCACGCCGCTTGGCGTCGTCCTGTGCATGGGGCCCTACAACTATCCGCTAAACGAAACGTTTGCGACGCTCATTCCCGCGCTCATCATGGGCAACACGGTGCTGCTCAAGCCGCCACGCTTCGGCGTGCTGCTGTTCTATCCGCTCCTTGAGGCTTTTCGGAGCGCGTTCCCGAAGGGACGTCATCAACATTGTCTATGGGAATGGCGCCGATCTCGTGCCCGCCCTGCTCGGGTCGGGCAAGGTCAACGTGCTGACGCTCATCGGCTCGAGCAAGGTCGCAGATCACATCAAGAAACTGCATCCCAAGGTCAACCGTCTGCGCGCCATTCTCGGTCTCGACGCAAAGAACGCCGCGATCGTGATGCCCGACGCCGACATGGAATTGGCCGTCAAGGAGTGCCTGCTGGGCGCGCTCTCGTTCAATGGACAGCGCTGCACGGCGCTCAAGGCACTGCTGGTTCACAGCAGTATTGTATCGCCATTCATGCTTCGCCTCGGCCAGGAGATTGCCAAACTCAGGATCGGCATGCCCTGGCAGCCGGGAGTCCATATCACACCGCTCGCTGAGCCCGGCAAGGCAGCCTATCTCTCTGAATGCATCAGAGATGCTGAAGCGCTAGGGGCGCGCGTCGTCAATCCAGGCGGTGGGACTTACTGCAAGTCGCTGTTCCGTCCGGCGCTCGTCTATCCCGTCCGAGAAGGGATGAAACTCTACCGGGAACAGCAGTTCGGGCCGGTGATCCCCGTCATTCCCTTCGACAAGGTCGAGACTGCTCTCGACTATGTCGCCGGCGCAGAGAACGGCCAGCAGGTCAGCACTTCAGCAGCGACGCCGAGCTGGTAGGCAGACTCGTCGACCCCCTCGTCAACCAGGTCTCTCGCGTCAACATCAATTGCCAGTGACAGCGTGGGCCGGACGTGTTTCCCTTCACCGGTCGCAAGGATTCCGCCGAGGGCACCTTATCGGTGAGCGATGCCCTGCGATCTTTTTCGATCCGTTCGATGGTCGCCACTAAGCAGACCGATGCGAGCAAGCGGTTGTTGAATGCGATCGTGAATGAGCACCGGTCCAACTTCATCAACACCCGCTTCATCCTGTGACCAACTTTGGGCTGGAAATGATCGGCCAAGGGTTCCTTACGGCTACACCGCTCTGACGGTCGACAGGAACCGATCGACCTCTGACCTCAGATGGCCACTCTCGCTCGACAGCGACTTTGCTGCGGCGAGCACCAGCGAGGACGCATGGCCCGTTTCCGATGCGCCGCGCTGCACGTCGGTGATGTTGGAAGAAACCTGCTGCGTGCCGTGCGAGGCCTGCTGCACCCTACAGGAGATTTCCTGCGTGGCGGCGCCCTGCTCCTCGACCGCAGCGGCGATGCTGGAAGAGACTTCCGACAGCTTCTCGATGGTCGTTGAGATTCCCATGATTGCAGAAACCGACAATTGCGTTGCGGTCTGAATCCCCGAGACCTGCTCGCTGATCTCGCAGGTCGCCTTCGCGGTCTGCCGCCAAGCTGCAAGCGCAGCCTGGAGTTCGGAGAAGTTCGTCCCGCCGTCCTTCACGGCGACGACTTCGCCGTCGAAGATGGCCCGATCGACCGGGATGTCGAACGCGGCCGCAATCGCGGAGAAACGCTTCGTCCGGTCGAGCCTCGTCCGCGTGCGGATCGTCGTCGCTGTCGGAAATCAGCGTCGCAAGGCGCTGGATATATTGGTCGGAGGTTTCGGGCGCGCGCGCGATCAGAGGCGTCGGCGCCGCAAATCTGCGTAGGTCTCGGGCGCGCGGGCGTCCGGCGCGGGGCGGCGCGGCGCGTCGGTCTAGAGCGGATTGCGGCCATCGGGATACGTCCGGCTAGTCACGATCGAGAACATCCATCGCGGCCGGCACATCCGCAGCAGCAAGAAACTCGAGGAGATGACGCGGCCGATCCTCAGCCAGATAGCCGCGGTACTGGAAAGAGGCGTTCGCGCCGGCGCGATCAGGTCTGGCATCGATCCGATCGAGCTGCACATGTCGCTGAACGCGCTCTGCTTCTTCTCGGTTGCAAACCGGCATACGTTCGAGGCGCAATTCGCTTGGGACATGTCATCGCAGAAGCGAAGACGCAGCGCCGGCGCGAAATTTCCGACCTGCTCTGGCGCTATGTGCGGAACGATTAGACAAGGCGCAGGGCCGCTCCCAGCTGACGAAATCGTAGAACGTCGAAGTTTCGTGTTGAAAATCGTTCGCTTGGTAGCGGGGAAGCGCTACCGCCTTTCCCCACACCAACCGAACCTACGATACCTTATCCAATCCTTCGCATAAGGTCGTTGGTGACCCCTCAGCGAGCGCAGCTTTGCTGCTCTCATATAGAGGAATGTTGAAATGCAATGGCACTCAGGTCGGGCGAAAGCGACCCATCGCGGAAAGCAGCTGCGCGCTCGATTTCTCGAGACGCTCAGATAGCGTCTTAGATCCGGTAGAGCCGCGACGCAGTGCCATAGCGAATCGCGCCCTGCTCGCTTGCGCTCAGATGTTTTATCGAATGCCGGAATGTTCGGTAAAGGGTAGCGTAGTCAGTCCAAAGCTTCTCGATCGGAAAATTGCTGCCGCAGAGGCAACGGTCGGCTCCAAAGTTTGCACTGTAGCCTCGATGATCGGCCCGATTGCGTCCGCCCGGCAGGCGTGCACGAAGGTGCCGGGTCCGGACAGCTTGACGTTCATGTTCGACTGTTGGGCGAGCGCGCTCATGCCGTCGCGCCAGCGCGTCCAGCCCTCTTCCGACATGTCTTCGAGCATGCCGGGATGCTCAAGGTGACGTCGGGGAAGGCGCGCGCCAGCGCCGCGTCATTCCGCATCTGGCCGGCGAATAGCTAGATCTCGAACACCAGAGCGTGCTCGGCCACATGCGCCAGCCTGCGGCGCCACGCGGGGTCGTTCATCAGCTCCGGATGCGGCGCAAAGCGGTACTGCGGATTCGCGTGCCAGTGCAGACTGCTGCCGAATGCCCCGTGTCGCCGACAGCTCTACGAGACGCGCGATCAGGTTTCCGCGATCAGGATCGGCAAGATCGGCATGGGCGATATTGCCTGCGGCCAGCCGACTGCATCGATCAGTGACTGAACCCATTTGCCTCTTCATAGCTCTGCCTGCCGAGCCAATTGATCTGTACGTAGACGGATTTGACGATGTTGTAGCTGTCGATATCCGCGCGATATTCCTCGATCGGATAGTCTCGGCGAATCACTTCACAATGCCCGAAGATGCGCGGCACCTGCGGCCCCGACAACCAGGTCAGATCCTTGAGGCGCCAGATGTGATGATGCGCGTCTATGGTGGGGATGGATTCCAGGGAGTTTCCTTGCCGCAGGTCAGACGTGCCGGTCCGCTATCTCTTTTCTTTCTTGCCGACAGGAAGGCCGGCCATCGCCTCGATGACAGTCGCGACCGCCGCGGTGTCCTGATCGCCGAAGCCTGAGGCGACCGCGGCGTTGAACAAAGGCACAGCAGCCGAGAACATCGGTGTCGGACAGGCGAGTGAATTGGCAAAATCTGCTATGACCCGCATGTCCTTGCGCCAGAGCTCGAGCGGCATGGTGCGGATCGGAAGATAGGTGTCGCTGACCAGCATCTCGCCGCGAACATCGAGCACGCGCGAGCCCGCCGCGCCGTCGCTGATCACGGCGAATGTCTGCGCCGGATCGAGCCCCGCCCTGCGGGCCAGCGTGAACGCTTCACCCGCGACCGCCGTATGCACGGCGACCATCAGGTTCGCCACATATTTCATCTTCGAGCCGTTGCCGAACGGGCCGAGATAATGCGGCGCGCGGGAGAAGGCCTCGAACACCGCCAGGCAGCGATCGTAGAGGTTCCTCTCGCCGCTTCCATACACCAAGACGTCGCGTACCAGCGCCTGGCTGCCGGAGCCAGACAGCGGGCAATCGAGCATCGCGATGCCGGCCTCGGCTAGTTGCGCCTGCGCAGCTAGCTTGTCGGCAAGCGTGAAGGTGCTGGTTTCCGCGACCACGCGCTCGGCGCGCGGGAGCTTGCATAATTCGCCTACCACGCCGAACATGGCGGCGGCTGACGGCAGCGAAGTGATGATGACATCAGCCGCCGAACCGACCGCAGCAGCCGACGCTACCGCGGTGCCGCCCAAATCCTTGAACGCATCGATCGCGCGGGGCGCGATGTCATGGCCGATCACGGAAAAGCCTGCGGCAACGAGGTTCTTGCTCATTGCCGATCCCATGATGCCGAGACCGATCATCCCCACGGTTTTGTCGATTTGGCGCGTCACGAAGGCTGTCGCTCCCCTGATGATCTATTTCGTGTGATGGCTTGACCAGAACGCCGGCAGTTCGGTGCAGTCCTTGCGCCCCCAGCCTTCCTGGCTGGCATGATCGTAGATCGCAAGGGTCTTTTCCGCCAGCGGCAGCGAGAAACCGAGCGCCTTGGCCTCAGCCACCATGGTCCGGAAATCCTTGCGAATGCTGTCGCAATCGAATGTCGCCGAGCCCGGATTCTTGGCCTGCAGCGCCAGCGCCACCGCGCCGCCGCGCGCCTTCAGCACATTGGGCCCGCCGGAGGTATCGGCGAACAATTCCATCAGCCAGGCTGGATCGAGATTGAGGTGACGGCAGAGCGAATAGGCCTCGCCCAGCGCCTGCCAGAAAATCCCGAGCGGGAGGTTGATCGCAAGCTTCATGCTGGCACCGGCGCCAATGGGGCCAACGAGATCGACCCTCCGGCACAGCTGCTCCAGGATCGGCTTGGCGCGGGCAAAATCCTCTTTCGTGCCGCCGGCGAGCCCAAGAAGCTTGCCCGAAAGCGCGGGGCCTACGGTACCTCCGACCGGGCATTCCACCATGATCGCGCCCTTGGCGGCAATCTTCTTGGCCAGCGCGATCTCGGTTGCGGGTTGCACGGTGCTCATCTCGATGAACAACTTGCTCGCGACGTTTCCGGCGAGCAGGCCGGAGCGGCCATCATACACCGCATCGATGGCAGCCGCGTCGGTGAGAATCGTGATCACGGCGTCAACGCGCGACGCCAGATCGGTTGGGCTCACCGCCGGCAGTGCGCCCACGTTCACAAGCGCCTTGGCCTCGTCAGGGCTTCTGTTCCAGACAATTACCTCGTGCCCGATATCGATCAGTCGTCTCGCAATGGCGCTTCCCATGCGCCCAAGTCCTGCGACTCCTACTTTCATGTTGCGCTCCTGACCACTCTCTCACCCGCAATACCGCGGGCGCCCATCAATGCCTCGAAGAAGCCGTCTGCCTCGAGGGCTGCCACCGGTCCGAGATCGACGGCATCTTCCGGCGCGACCTCCTCTGGCAACGCGCCAACCCGGCGCAGGATCGCCGAGGCATTGCGCATTCCTTCGAGGCTCGGGAACATCATGTCGCCCATGTAGCGGGCGAACAGCACCCAGGTCGGCCGCAGCACCTCGATATCAGGCTCCCCGCTATATTTGCGCAGCACGTGGATGCCGAACTCGGCGTCGCTGCGGAAGCGGTGCACCGCCTGGCAGAACGCCTTCACATAGCGCAGCACGATGTCGGGATGGCGTTCGCCGAAGCTTCGCGTGCCGGCCGCGCAGCTGTTCTGAAAGGATACGTCGAGCCGGCCGAAATCCTCGACAATGTGATAGCCGCGCTTGCGCGCCTGAAAGGTTTCCGGCGCATGCATGATGGCGACGTCGACCTTGGCCGGATCCAACAAGAGATCGAGCCGTGCGCCGGCGTTGCCGACGACGACAATTTCGACGTCCCTCTCGATGCTCCAGCCCCAGCGGTCGAAGGCCATGATCATGGCGCACTCGTCGGCGTCGTTTCGGAAAGTGACGCCCCATCGTTTGCCGCGCAAGTCCTCGCGTGTTGTTATGCCCCCTCGGGCGGCGACCTGCTGGGCGCTGCGCGAGATCGCGGACGCCAGCACGATAGCATCGCCCCTGTGCCGGAGGTTGGCCAGCAGCAATTCTGCGCCGACCGCATTGGTGAACTGCGCTTCGCCGGCGATCAGGGCTTTCAACGAATTGGGATGGCCATGATAGTAGACGAGCTCTGGCTCCAGACCATTGTCGCGGAAATAGCCGCCTTCCAGCGCCGCAAAGACCGGCGCGACGCCCGCCCCGCGATGCGCCATGGCTATCTTGATCTTGTCCAAATTCAGTCCTCCCGAGTTAAGCAAGAACGCGCGCCATCGGCGCGGCTCTATTTCAGGCCGCTAAGCCCGAACCCGCGATTGATCGAGCGCTGCAGAACCGCGAACAGCAGGAACACGGGGATGGTTGCGAGCACGGCGATTGCCATCTGCTCGGTCGGCGGGTTGCCATAATCCTCGCCGAACTGCACGAGCCCCAACGGAAATGTGCGCAAATCATCGACCGACACCACGGTGAGCGGCCACAAATACTGGTCCCAGCTGTCCCGGAACGCGAAGATCGCGAGCACCGACAGCGCCGGCACACATTGCGGCAGGATGATCTGTAGCAGAATACGCAGCTCGCCGGCGCCATCGATACGCGCCGCCTCGATATAGTCCTTCGGGATCGAGATCATGGCCTGGCGCATCAGGAAGACGCCGAAGGCATCGATCAGAAGCGGCGCCACGATCCCCTGGTAGGTGTTGATCCATTCGAACTTGTGAATCACCAGAAACGTCGGCACCAGCGTCACTTCGAGCGGCAGCATTAACGTCGACAGGATCAGAAGCAGCACGAGGCCCGATCCGGGGAAGCGGAATTTCGCCAGCCCATATCCGGCGAGCGTGCAGAACACGACGTTGCCAACCATCACCGCAAGCGACACGATGCCGCTGTTGAGGAAATATTGCGCGAATGGCGCGTGCGACAACGCATTCGAATAATTCTCGAAGTGCCAGACCCTCGGAATCCACTCTGTGCGCAGCTCGAACATCTTCTCTCCGGCTTGGAATGACATCACGGTCATCCAGAGGATCGGAATGACAAAAGCGACGGCGAGCGACGCGAGCAGCACTAGACCTGCGCCCTTGCGAAAGGCGACAAGATGGCGGCGCAAGCGCGGCCGGGCGCGAAGGTTTACATCCAGGGATGCCATTACAGATAGATCCGTTCGCTTCGAGAGAACAGCCGGATTTGCAAGGTGGTGAATACCAGCATGATCGCGAACAGCACGACCGAGATGGCCGCCGCCTGCCCCATCTTCAGGTAGGAGAATCCGGTTTCGTAGATCAGCTGGGACAACACGCGGGTCGCGTTACCCGGGCCGCCGCCCGTGATCAGGAAGGGCATCAAAAAGATGCGCGCCGAGAGGAGCGCCGACACCACCACCACGAAGAAGATGGTCGGCATCAAGAGCGGCAGCGTGACGTGGTAGAAGCGCTGCAAGGGACCGGCGCCGTCGAGTTGCGCAGCTTCGTAATAGTCCTTTGGCAGGGCAAGCAAGGCGGCGAGAAAGACCACCATGAAATAGGGCGCGAAGCGCCAGACCGTGACCATGATGATTGCCGGCATCGCGGTGGCCGCGTTGGTCAGCCAGTCGATGCGGCCGAAACCAACCAGCTGCAGAATCTGGTTGACCACGCCGTAAGGGTGGAGAAGCAGCCGCCACACCAGGCAGACCGCGATGATGGGCATCAGATTGGTCAGGAACATCGCCGTCATGCAGTAGCGCGCCCCGGGAATGCCGGTGTTGATCGCGAGCGCGAGCGCCAGTCCCGTGACGGTGACCAGAATGGTCGAGCCGCCGATATAGACAAAAGTGTTGAGAAGCGTTTCGCGGAAGATCGGGTCGCCGGCCAGCATCCGGTAATTGTCGAGCCCGATGATGTGCGGCGCCGAGACCATGTCATAGGAATTGAAGCTCAGCTCGATCGCCCACAGCATCGGGCCATATTTGAAGACGGCAAAGAACACCAGCGTCGGCAGGACGAAGGCTAGCCCCCACAGCTTGATGCGCTGATGGTACCGCAGTTTCCAGAACCGGCGCGCCGCAGGCTGCGATCCCTTCCCGCTCCGGTACGAACCAATCGACGCGAGCTCTGCCATGCAAGAAACCAGTCCTATGCTTTACCGAAAGCGGGCTTGCGCCGTCGCGGAAGTCCGCTTTCACCTCGATGCGTGGCCTCAGCTCTTCTGGTAGGCCGCGGTGGCGCGATCCACTTCCGCGGCTGCTTCGTTAAGGCTCGTCTTGATGTCGGCCTTGGTCAACATGACCTTCTGTACCGCGCGATGCATGGCATCGGCGAGTTCATTGAACACCAGGGTGCGCGGCAGGAACACGCCCTGGTCTTTCGCTTTGATGATCTCGTTAACGTAGGGGAATTTCTGCACCTCAGGACTATCGGCCCATCCCGTCTTTTTGGCAAAGGTGAAGGGCGCGGCATCGCGCCAGGCATCGACCAGATCGCTCATCATGAACTTGTACAGCTCGTGCAAGGTCTCCTGCCTATCGTCAGCAGCCTTGGCATTGATGACCAGGTTGAAGCCATAAGTGGTCGAGATGCCTTTCCCGCGCTGGAAGCCGGGATACTGCACCGGGCGGAAATAATTCTGCTCTGCCATAGCCGGATTCTCCGCCTTCACCAAGCTGATCGGCAGGGGATGGCAGAAGAACATCGAGTCGCGCTCTTTGAGAAAATCCATGGCCGGAATCGGATTGGTCGCAATCGAATCTGCCGGATCCTCCGCGCCGTATTTCCGCGCAAT
>Ga0207661_10000707_pt1 | contig 21658 bp, 19 predicted proteins | sample KBSC713LmetaG_FD_184337 | JGI IMG/M metagenome (GOLD analysis project Ga0207661, IMG submission 184337) | Corn rhizosphere microbial communities from Kellogg Biological Station, Michigan, USA - KBS C7.1-3L metaG (SPAdes) (version 2) | ecosystem: Host-associated > Plants > Roots > Rhizosphere ...
CCGTCGTCTTCCTCGACAGCACCGTCGTCAACGTCGCCCTGCCGGCGATCAGCGACGGGCTCGACGTCGGCCTCGCCGGCCAGCAGTGGGTGGTCGAGGCCTACACCCTGGCCCTGGTCTCGCTGCTCCTCGTCGGCGGCAGCCTCGGCGACCAGTTCGGGAGGCGGCGGATCTTCGTCGTCGGCCTCGTCGGCTTCGGGGTCACCTCGATCCTCTGCGCGATCGCCCCGACGAGCGAGTTCCTGATCGGTGCCCGCGCCCTGCAGGGGGTGACCGGGGCGCTGCTCGTCCCCGGCTCGCTGGCGATCGTGGCCTCGACCTTCGAGGGCGAGGCGCGCGGCCGCGCGGTCGGGACCTGGACCGCCTGGACCGGGATCGCCACCGTGATCGGCCCGGCCGGCGGCGGCGCCCTGATCGGCTTCACTTCCTGGCGGGCGATCTTCTGGGTCAACATCCCACTGATCGCGGCGACCGTTCTGCTGACGCTGCATTCGGTCGAGGAGAGCCGCGACGAGGACGCCTTCCTCGGCATCGACTGGGCCGGGATCGGCCTCTCGGCGATCGGTCTCGGCGGCCCCACCTTTGCCCTGATCGAGCAGCCCTCGCGGGGCTGGAGCGACCCGCTCGTCTGGGCGACGATGGCCACCGGCGTCCTCTGCTTCGGCCTCTTCGTCCTCCGCGAGGCGACCGCCCGCCACCCGATGCTGCCGCTCGGCCTGTTCAGGATCCGCAACTTCTGGGTCACCAACCTGACCACGCTGGCGACCTACGCCGGCCTGATCGGCGGCCTCTTCTTCGTCGGCCTCTACCTGCAGCAGGTCGTCGGCTACTCGCCGCTGGAGGCGGGGCTGGCGACGACCCCGATCTCGGTCCTGATGTTCTTCCTCTCGCCGCGCTTCGGCCGTATGGCCTCGGGCACGGGGCCGCGGCTGCCGATGACCGCAGGCCCGATCGGCGGCGGCATCGGGCTGCTGCTGCTGATGCGGATCGGCCCGGACGCGAGCTACCTCGCCGACGTGCTGCCCGGCCTGCTCGTCTTCGGGGTCGGACTTTCGGCGACGGTGGCGCCGCTGACCGCGACCGTGCTCGATTCGGTCGACGAGCACCGGGTCGGGGTCGCCTCCGGCGTCAACAACGGCGTCTCCCGGGTCGCCGGCCTGCTGGCGATCGCCGTCCTCGGCGCGGTCATCTCCGCCAGCTTCGGCGCCAAGCTCGACGACCAGCTCGGGAGCGCGCCGCTCTCGAGCGCCGCCGCGACCGCGGTCGCGGAAGCCAAGGAAAAGCCCCTCGCGGTGCCAGAAGACCTCTCCGGCAACGAAGCCGACCGGGTAATGGCGGCCGCCGAAGACGCCTCCACCTCCTCCTTCCGCCTAGGCATCGGCATCGCCGGCATCCTGATGATCATCGGAGGAATAGTCGCCGGCCTCGGCGTCCAGAACCCCCGGCACCGCCGAGCAGCCGTCCCCACCCGCGGCTCAGCCCAAGCAGGCGAGTGCGGCCACAGCTCCGACTGCGATTCCACCCAACAACAAGAAAAGGCAAGGCCGGCAACCGAACCCGCCTGAGGCATCAGCGTCAGCCGCCGCGGCTCGTGCCCGGGAAGGGACACCCCTCGAACGGGCGGATACTCAAAACGGCGGCCTAATTAGGCCGCCGTTTGTCCGGGCGAGGGGTGTCCCTTCCCGGGCCTCAACTAGGCTCCGCCGGATGTCCGAGCCGATCATCTTTTCCGGCATCCAGCCGACCGGCCGCAAGCACCTCGGCAACTTCATCGGCGCGATCCGCCAGTACGTCGAGGGCCAGGAGCGCGGCGAGCCGGCGATCTTCTGCATCGTCGACCTGCACGCGATCTCGGTCCCCTACGACCCCGACGAGCTGCGCGAGCGCGTCTACGACACGGCCGCGATCCTGCTCGCCGCCGGGCTCGACCCCGAGCGCTGCATCCTCTTCCGCCAGTCCGACGTCCACCAGCACACCGAGCTGACCTGGCTGCTCTCCGCCGTCACCGCCCACGGCGACCTCAACCGCATGCACCAGTTCAAGGAAAAGGTCGGCAAGGACCGCGAACTCGCCTCGGCGGCGCTCTTCTACTACCCGGTGCTGATGGCCGCCGACGTACTCGCCTACCGGGCGACCGAGGTGCCGGTCGGCGACGACCAGCGCCAGCACGTCGAGCTGATGCGGGAGATCGCCCGCCGCTTCAACGCCCGCTTCGGCGAGACCCTGGTGGTGCCCGAGCTGCGAATCCCCGAGGTCGGCGCTCGGATCATGGACCTGCAGGAGCCGGAGCGGAAGATGTCGACGACCGGTGGCACCGAGCAGGGCACGGTGCTGGTTCTCGACGAGCCCGACACGATCCACAAGAAGTTCGCTCGCGCCGTCACCGACTCGGGCAACGAGATCGCCTGGGACCGGAAGGGCAAGCCGGGGATCAGCAACCTGCTCGAGATCCTCGCTGCCATCGGCCGTCAGGACTTTCCCGCCGAGGTCGCCATTCAGTTCGAGGGCTCTGGCTACGGCAACTTCAAGAAAGCGGTTGGTGAAGCGGTGGTCGAGATGCTCGCACCCACCCGGGAGCGCTACGCGCAGCTGCGCCCCGACGAGGCGGAGCTTGACCGTATCCTCGGCCTCGGCGCCGAGAAGGCGCGGGCAATGGCCGCCCCGGTCATTGCCGACGTGCGCCGGCGGATGGGCTACGGCGCCGCTTAGGGGCGCCGGATCGCGATCAGTTCGTTCACCTCTTCGCCGCCCTTGATGGTTTCCTCGAGGACCGTGCCGAACCCCTTGACGTAGTACTTGTGGTCGACGACGCCGGGCTCCAGCGGCGTCCACTCACGGGTCAGCAGGGCGTGGCGTGACGCGGCAGCCGGAGTCTCGACGGAGGCGTCGAGGACGAGCACCCGGAAGTGGTCCTCGGCTTCGCCTTTGAGCATCTCCTGGACGCCGCTCTGGCCGCGGTGCGGATGCGCCGGCATGAAGATCCCGGCGCGGGCGCCGTCCACCCCCGCCTGCCAGCTGCCTTCGCGGGTCTTGACGCTGCCGTCAGGATTCAGCTCGGCGGTCGCCTCGCCGAGGTACCAGACGTTGCCGCGGCGGTCCTGCGCGTACCAGTCCCGGGTCCGCTCCTCGAGCTTCCCCCGCAGGTAGAGCTTGTCGCTGACGACGGTGGCGGCGACCCCGAGGATCGTCTTCTTCCGGGAGAGCACCCGCATCCGATCGCGCGACGGCTCGCCGTCCTTGCGACCGCGGTAGAGGAGGGTCGCCCCCGGCCGCAGTGGGAACCAGGCGTTGTCGACGCGTGGCGCGAATTCCGCGGGCGCGGGCAGCGGCGGCGGCAGCGTCAAGGCCGCAATTACCAGGGCCAAGCTGATTCCCATCTCCAACGACCTCCTGGGGGAAGGCTACTCTCCCTCGATGGCCGTCGCCGACCTCGATCTCGATCTCGATCTCGACGTCTTCGCCGGGCCGTTCGACCTGCTGATGGCGGTCGTCCTGCGTGAGGAGATCAGCCTCCTCGACCTGCAGCTGGGCGAGGTAGTGGTCGCCTACGTCGAGCACCTCGAGCGCGAGGGCGAGCTGGAGCTGGAGGTGGCGACCGAGTTCCTCGTCCTCATTGCCGCCCTGCTGGAGCTGAAGTCGCGGCTGATGCTGCCGAGCCCTGAAGAAGAGCTGGATGAGCTGAAGCCGGAGGAGGCGGTCGAGGAGTTGTTGGCGCGGATGCTCGAGTACCGGCGTTACCGCGACGCCTCCAAGGTCTTGGCCGACCGCTTCGAGAGCCAGCGCGGCTACCTCTTCCGCTCGGCGCCGCTGCCGGTGGAGCTGCGGCGGGTCGCGGTGCAGGCCGCCACCGCCGTCTACGACCCCGAAGCGCTTGGCGCCGCCCTCGGCGACCTGCTGACGGAGCCGCCTGAGGTCGACGTCAGCCACATCCGCCCGACCGTCTCGCTGGAACGGCGGCTGCGGGCGGTCCGCGACGCCCTGCTGCGGCGCCCGGACTTCGACTTCGACGAGGAGTTCGGCGGCGAGGACCGGCTGACCCAGGCGGTGACGGTCTTCGCCCTGCTGGAGCTTTTCCGCAAGGGCGAGGTGACCTGGGAGCAGAGCGAGTGCTTCGGGCCGATCCGGGTGAAGAAGGCGATGCCGACCGCGACCCACAAGAACGGATGAGCGACCTCTCCCGCACCGTCGAGTCGCTGCTCTTCCTCTCGCCGCAGCCGGTTTCGGTCGACGACCTGGCCGAGGCGGCGCAGGTGACCGAGGGCCAGGTCGAAGAGGCGATCGCGCTGCTGCGCGAGGACCTCGGCGAGGGCAAGCGCGGCGTTGTCCTGCGCGAGGTCGGAGGCGGCTTCAGCCTCGCCAGCGACCCCGCCAGCGAGGAGGCGGCGCGGCGCCTGCTGGCGAAGCCGCGCACCCCGCCGCTGACCCAAGCCCAGGCCGAGACGCTGGCGATCGTCGCCTATCTGCAGCCGGTGACGCGGCCGGAGATCGCCCGCATCCGCGGCGTCACCTCCGAGTCGGCGGTGACCAGCCTCGCCGAGCGCGGCCTGATCGAGGAGTCCGGCCGCTCCCAGTTCGGCGCCGCGATCTTCAAGACCTCGGAGCTGTTCGAGCGCCTCTTCGGCCTCAGCGGCCTCGACCAGCTGCCGGACCCCTCCCGCTTCGACCCCAGCCCCGAGGACGAGCGGGAGCTGCGCGAGCGCCTCTTGAAGGCTGGGGAACAGCGATCGGAGCCGTGAGAAGGGGAGTCGGGGGGACCCTCCCCGGACAACAGATGGGGAGGGTCCGGTGAGGGTCCCCCCGACTCCCCTCTCGTGAGGCTGGCTAAGTTCCTTGCCCATGGGGGCGTCGCTTCCAGGAGGAGGGCTGAGGAGATCGTTGCCAAGGGGGTGGTGACTGTCGGCGGGGAGGTGGTGACCGACCCGGCTCGGGACGTCGATGTGGGGGACGAGGTGCGGGTGAACGGTCAGCTGGTTGCCGCCGAGGCGCGCGAGGTTTGGGCGGTGAACAAGCCGGAGGGGGTGGTCTCGACGGCGCGGGAGCCCGGGGCCCGGCCGGCGGTGGTGGATCTGGTCGAGACGGAGGCGCGCCTGTATCCGGTGGGACGGCTCGACGCGGACTCGACGGGACTGCTGCTGCTGACGAACGACGGGGAGCTGGCGAACCGCTTGACGCACCCGAGGTACGAGGTGCCGAAGACGTACAGGGTGCGGTTGCGGGGGCCGATCGCAGATCGGGAGCTCAGGCGGCTCGAGGGCGGGGTGGAGTTGGAGGAGGGGCGGACCGGGCCGGCGAAGGTGAGGCTCCTCGGCGATCGCGAGGTCGAGATCACCCTGCGCGAAGGGCGGAACCGCCAGGTGCGGCGGATGCTGGAGGCGGTGGGGAACGAGGTGGTGGGTTTGACGCGGGTTTCCTTTGGGCCCCTGCGGCTCGGTGGGCTGAAGGTGGGGAGCGCGCGTCGCCTCTCGGATGACGAGATCGCCCAGTTGCGCGAGGCTGCTGCGGGGTGAGGAGCAGAGTCCCCCTCCCCACCTGCAAGTAGGAGGGGGACTCTGCTCCTCACCCCGCGCCGTTGGAGGAGGGACGAGGGGTTGCGGGAAGACGAGACGCCAGGGTCGTGGCGACGGCGTCGGCGATGGCTTCGGGTTCTTGTTCGGCTTCGCGGTGGGTGACGCGCAGACAGGCGCAGCCCGCTTGGAGCAGTTCGCGGTCGCGCCAGTGGTCGCGCTCGAAGGCGACGTTGGTTGCGTGGAAGTCGCGGCTGTCGGCCTCGACGACGAACTTGGCGTCCGGCCAGAGGAAGTCCACCTCGATGCGGCCGTTGGCGATCTGGACAGGGGCGTTGGGTCGTGGGGCGGGGAGGTGGCGCCGCAAGAGGAGGGGCAGGACCTTCGCCTCCAGTGGGCTCTTCAGTTTGCCTTTCCCTGCCACGGGTGCCGCTTCGCGCCATTCGTCGATCAAAGCTCGCAGCGACGGCATCCCACGCCGCCCCGGGTCCATCGACGCCTCGATGGCCGGAATGTCGAGCAGCTTTCGCTGCGCCGCCCGCTCGAAACAGCTCCGCAGCGACCGGTCGCCGACCGTCCCCGCCAGGTCCACGAACGTCCGCGACGGGCTCGTGCAGGGGATGCCGTCGACGGTCCCGGTCTCCTCCAGGCGCGGCGGCCGCACCCGGTGGAAGCGAATGCCGTCGATCTTGCGCCCATGGGACGGCGGGGCGATCACGTCGACAACCACAGGACCTACGTCGAGGAATTCGAGCAGCTTGCCGGCGCTCCGATGAGAGATGACCGCTCCGGCGCCGCAGGCGAGGGCGGCGGCATGCAGGCGCCCTCGCTCGCCGACCCCGGCCTGGTGGATGGCGTAGACGCCACGGAAGACCCGCTCCAACCGAGCTGAGGCGACTGCGTGATCTATCGCCTTCTCGCTCAAACCCAACTGGCGCATCTGCGCGCGGGAAACCACGCCGTTTTGGGCCGCCGCGAGTCGAGTCACGGCATCCCTTATTGCAGCGGTGCGCCTTTTCCCCGTCATAAGGGGGATAAGGCGCACCGCTGTGGTTTTCGCCCCCCATCGTCTGGAAAGATGCGCTCCATGGGGCGAAACGGCGACATGCAACAGGGGCCTTACGAGGCGCCGGCGCAGCGGCTCTTCGCGGCGCGGGGGGCGGTGCAGGCTGAGGCGAACGAGGCGGGGGCGATCCTCGCGGCGACCGAGGAGCTGATGCGGGAGCTGATCGAGCGCAATGGGCTGGAGCCGGAGGCGATGGTCAGCTGCCTGTTCACGACCACGGATGACCTGGATGCCGAGTTCCCGGCGGTGGCGGCGCGGGACCTGGGGCTGACAATGGTGCCGCTGATGTGCTGCCGCGAGATCCCGGTGCCGGGGTCGATGCCGCGGGTGATTCGGGTGATGCTGCACTTCTACGCGCCGGCTGAGCACGAGTCGGTCCACGTCTACGTCGGCGAGGCGCAGAAGCTGCGGGCCGATCTCGAGGCCGCGCAGTAGACGTAAAAGCGCGCCGAGCCGGCTGCGCCGACGGGCGGCCCGTCCGTCACAATCGCTCGCGATGACGATCACCTTCGCCGAGAAGCTCGCCCGCATGCCGGGCTACCAGGCCGGGGTCCCGACCGGGCAGGCGCCCGAGGCGATCGCCTCGGGGAACATCGCCCAGCTCGCCTCCAACGAGTCGCCGGCGCCGCCGCACCCGAAGGTGGTCGAGGCGATCGCCGCGGCGGCCGGCCTGATGAACCGCTACCCGGATCCCGACGCGACGCTGCTGCGCAGGCGCTTGGCCGAGCGCTACGAGACCGAGCCGAGCCGGGTCGCGGTGGGGAACGGCTCCTGCGAGATCCTCCTCGCCGCCGCCGAGGCACTTTGCGAGCCCGGGGCCGAGATCGTCTACGCCTGGCCGGCATTCTCGATGTACCCGTACCTGCCGGCGCTGACCGGTGCCCGCGAGGTCCGCGTGCCGCTCGCCGAGGGCGACGTCCACGACCTCGACGCGATGGCGGCGGAGGTGACGGCGACGACGCAGCTGCTGATCGTCTGCAACCCGAACAACCCGACCGCGACGCACATCCCCGCGACCGAGATCGCCGCCTTCTGCGAGCAGATCCCGCCGCACGTGACGGTGATCCTCGACGAGGCCTACGTCGAGTTCCAGACCCACGACGACCCCGACGCGACCCTCGACCTGCTCGACGACTTCGCCAACCTGGTCGTCCTGCGCACCTTCAGCAAGTGCTACGGCCTCGCCGGCCTGCGGGTCGGCTACGCGATCGGCTCGCCGAAGTTCCGCGCCGCGGTCGACGCGGTCCGCCAGCCGTTCAGCGTCAACGCCCTCGCTCAGGCGGCCGGGGCGGAGGCGATCCGCCACCAGGACGACGCCCTGCGCCGGATCGAGAGCACGATCGCAGCCCGCCTCACCGTCGAGGAGGCGCTGCGCGAGGTCGGTCTGCGCACCTCCGACTCGCAGGCCAACTTCTCCTGGATCGACCTCGGCGACGCCGACGAAGCGGCGCTGATCGCCGGCCTCGCCGAACGCGAGATCGCCGTCCGCCCCGGCAAAGCCCTCGGCGGCCCCGGCCACATCCGCGTCAGCTACGGCACCGCCGAGGAGAACGAGCGCTTCCTGCGCGCCCTCTCGGAATTACTTGACTAAAGACGAGCCCGTGGTACAACCTCAGGACCGTGAGGTTGAACGACGCCCACACCGCGACCGGCATCCCAGCCAGCGCCGTCGCGCACGGCCACCTCACCCAGTGGTATTGGCGATTTAGCTAGGCGTCTGGCCCGGCGGCCGCATGGCCGCCCCGAAGACCTCAGATCTTCTGGCCGGGCGCCGTCCCCAGGTTCCTCCTCGCGCGCGCCGACCCAGACCGGCAGCGAGCGACCAGAAAGTACGATTTCCGTGGTTTGGAGAAAGGCGAAGGCAAAATGTTCATCGGCATGGAGGGGGCGAAAAGAGACGGCGTCCGCGATCAGCGGATCGCGAAAGTCGTCGAGCTGGTGCCTCCGGAACGGCTGCTCGCGGAGCTGCCGCTGACGGAGGAGCGGGCGAAGGCGGTGATCCGCGGCCGCGAGGAAGTGCGCGACGTGCTGGCGGGGAAGGACCCGCGGCTGATGGTCGTCGTCGGTCCCTGCAGCGTCCACGACCCGAAAGCGGCGATGGAGTACGCGACGAAGCTGAGCGCGACGGCGCGGGCGCTGCGCGAGGACCTCCTGGTCGTGATGCGGGTCTACTTCGAGAAGCCGCGGACGACGACCGGCTGGAAGGGCTTGATCAACGACCCGCACCTGGACGAAAGCGGCGACGTCAACGCCGGCCTGCGGATCGCCCGCAAGCTGCTGCTGGAGGTCGTCGACACCGGGCTGCCGATCGGCTGCGAGTTCCTCGACCCGATCACGCCGCAGTACATCGCCGACTGCGTCGCCTGGGGGGCGATCGGGGCGCGGACTTCGGAGAGCCAGACCCACCGCCAGCTCGCCTCCGGCCTCTCGATGCCGATCGGGTTCAAGAACCGGACCGACGGCAACATCCAGATCGCCGTCGACGCGGTGCGGGCGGCGGCGGCCGCGCACGCCTTCGCCGGGATCGACGACGCCGGCATGCCGGCGATCCTGCACACGACCGGCAACCCCGACTGCCACCTGATCCTCCGCGGTGGCCACGGCGTCCCCAACTACCACCCGCCCGAGGTCGAAGACGCGCTGGTGACGCTGGGCGTCGCCGGGCTGCCCGAGCGCCTGGTGATCGACGCCTCCCACGACAACAGCGGCAAGGACCCCGAGAAGCAGTTCCTCGCCGCCGGCGACATCGCCGACCAGGTCGCCGACGGCAACAAGGCGGTCGTCGGGGTGATGCTGGAGTCCTTCCTGGTCGAGGGCCGGCAGAACCTGGTCCCCGGCGAGGAGCTGACCTACGGGCAGTCGATCACCGACGCCTGCATCGACTGGGAGGACACCGCCTCGGCCCTGGAGCGGTTCGCATCGGCTGTGGAGGCCCGGCGCGGCTCGTGAAGGTGCTCGCCTCCGTATGAAGATCACTGTCCTCGGGGTGGGCCTGATCGGAGGCTCGATCGGGCTCGCCGCGCGGCGGCGGCTCGACGCGGAGGTGGTCGGCTGGGGTCGCAGCCCGGAGCGGCTGGGGCGCGCGGTCGAGCTCGGCGCGATCGACCGCGCCGCCGGCTCGCTCGCCGAGGCCTGCGAGGACGCCGACCTCGTCTTCTGCTGCGCGCCGGTGGCGGCGCTGCCCGAGCAGGCGCTGGCGGCGCTCGCCGCCGCCGGGCCGGAGAGCGTCGTCACCGACGTCGGCTCGACCAAGGGCGAGCTGGTCGCCGCGGTCGGCGGGGACGAACGCTTCATCGGCGGCCACCCGCTGGCCGGGGCGGAGACGGCCGGCGTCGAGAACGCCCGCGAGGACCTCTTCGAGGGCGCCCGCTGGTACCTCACCCCCACGGATCGCTCCAGCGGGCTCCTCTACGACCGTCTGCAGCGGACGCTGACGGGGCTGGGAGCGCGGCCGCAGGCGATCGACCCGCAGGGCCACGACCGCCTGATGGCGACCGTCAGCCACCTCCCGCACGTCCTCGCCAACGCGCTGGCCGCCGAGGCGGCCGAGTCGCTCGCCCGCGGCTCCGAGCGCCTGCCCGACGTCGGCCCCAGCTTCCGCGATGCCACCCGCGTCGCCGGTTCCAACCCGGCGATCTGGGCCGACATCTACGCCAGCAACCGCGAGGCCGTCGCCGCCTCGGTCGACTCCGTCGCCGCCCGCCTGCAGGAAGCGTCCGAGCTGATCCGCGCCGGCGACCGCGAGGCGCTCGCCGCCTGGCACGCCGCCGCCGGCGAGGACCGCAACCACCTGCTCGAATCCCGATCCGAGGCCGGCCCGCTGCGCGAGCTGCGGATCGTCGTCGCCAACAAGCCCGGAACGATCGCCGAGCTGGCCCTTGCCCTGGGCGAGTCCGGCGTCAACATCGAGGACATGGCCCTCCACCCGGCGCCGGACATGACGTCGGGGGCCGTCTCGCTCTGGGTGGCGGGGGACGAGCAGGCGAGCAAGGCGGCGGAGCTCGTGCGCGGGCTCGGCCACACCGTCAGCGTCCTCGACGCCCCCGAGTCGTAGGGTCGCCCGGTGAGCAGCACGCGCTTCTCGCCATCCGGACCCCTGCGCGGGTCGCTGCGCCCGCCCTCGGACAAGTCGATCTCGCATCGTGCCGCGCTTATCGCGGCGATGGGTGAGGGGGAGACGATCGTCGAGGGGTACCTCGATGCCGCCGACACCCGCTCGACGCTGGGGGCGGTCAGGGCACTGGGGGCAGCGGTAGACGAAGAAAGGCTGGGTGGGGGAGAGGGCACTGTCGGCGCGCGCGGTCTACGGTTGCGGATCAAGGGCGTGGGTCTGCGTAACCCCGAGTCGGCCGACATTGACGTCGGCAACGCCGGCACGTTGCTCCGCCTGCTGCCGGGATGGCTGGCGGGGCAGGACGGGGGCGAGTGGACCCTGGATGGCGATGAGTCGATTCGCCGACGCCCGGTTGACCGAATCGCGATCCCGCTGCGCGAGATGGGCGCCGACCTCTCTGCTCGGGAAGACAGGCTCCCACCGTTGAGGGTTCGCGGTTCATCCCTCCATGGCATCACCTACGAGATGCCCATCGCCAGCGCCCAGGTCAAGTCCTGTCTACTTTTCGCAGGTCTGCTGGCTGAAGGTGAGACGCGGGTGATCGAGCCAGCGCCGAGCCGCAACCACACCGAGGAGATGCTCAGAGCGGCGGGCGTTTCAGTGAGCCGCGAGGGGGACACGAACACCGTCGTCCTTCAGCCTGTCGATCAACTCCAGCCTGATGACCTCTCAGTGCCCGCCGACATCTCTTCGGCGGCCTTTTTCCTCACTGCTGCTGTTCTCGTCCCTGGCAGCGAGATCGAGCTGGAATGGGTTGGCGTCAACCCCACCCGTATGGGCATCCTCACGATCCTCGAACGGATGGGGGCTGAGATCGAACGTGACGGCGAGTTCGAAGCCGGCGGCGAGCCGATCGCGACCCTTCGCGTCCGCTCCGCCGCCCTCCAAGCCACCGAAGTCGCCGGCGCCGAGATTCCCCTTGCGATCGACGAGCTGCCGCTGGTCGCCCTCGCCGCCTGCTTCGCCGAGGGGACGACGACGATCCGCGAAGCCGAGGAGCTGCGGCGGAAGGAGTCGGACCGGATCGAGACCGTGACTGCGGCGCTGCGGGCACTCGGAGGTCACGTCGAGCCGACCGCGGACGGGATGGCGATCGAGGGCACCGGCGGGCTGCGCGGGGGGACCATCGATTCGCACGGCGATCACCGGATCGCGATGCTCGGCGCCGTCGCCGGCCTCGCCTCGAAGGAAGGCGTCGAGGTCGTCGGCATGGACGCCGCCGCCGTCAGCTATCCCGGCTTCGAGCGCGACCTCGCCTCGCTCAGCCGCCGCTGAATACGCTGCGGCGATGGTGATCGCGATCGACGGCCCCGCCGGGGCCGGCAAGTCCACGGTCGCGCGCGCTGTCGCGGGCGAGATCGGGTTCACCTACCTCGACTCGGGTGCCATGTACCGCTGCGTAGCGCTGGCGGCGCTGGCGGCGGGCACAGACCTCGACGACGGCGAGGCGCTCGGGTCGCTCGCCGAGGGCCTGGAGATCGATTTCGACGGCCCCGGCGGGGGCCGCGTGTTTCTCGACGGACGCGACGTCAGCGGCGAGATCCGCACCTCCGAGGTCAGCGCCGCCGCCTCCCAGGTCTCGGTCCACCCGCGCGTCCGCGAGGCGATGGTCGCCCGCCAGCGGGCGCTGATCGCCGCCGACCGCTACGTCGCCGAGGGGCGCGACATCGGCACCGTCGTCAGCCCCGACTCGCCGCTGAAGGTCTTCCTCACCGCCTCCGACGAAGAGCGGGCGCGCCGCCGGGCGGCCGAGACCGGCGAGGACGTCGAGGCGGTGCTCGCGGCGCAGCGCCAGCGCGACGCGCGGGACACCGAGCGCGAGCACGGAGCGCTGCGCCCCGCCGAGGACGCCGTCGAGCTCGACACCTCGTCAATGAGCCTGGAAGAAGTGGCCGCATGGATCGTGAACGTGGCCCGCCAGAGAGGTCTGGTCTAACGCAGATGCCCATCCCCACCGTCGCCGTCGTCGGCTTCCCCAACGTCGGCAAGAGCACTCTCGTCAACCGCCTTGTCGGCGGCAACGAGGCGGTCACCTCCCCCGAGCCGGGTGTCACCCGCGATCGCAAGCGGCTCCCCACCGAGTGGAATGGCGTCGCCTTCGAGCTGGTCGACACCGGTGGCATCGACCTCGGCGACGAGGCCGAGCTGGCGCGGGACGTGCAGGCGCAGGCGCGGGTGGCGATCGCCGAAGCCGACGCGATCCTGCTCGTCGTCGACGGCCGCGCCGGCCTCCGCGCCGGCGACGCCGAGCTGGCGAAGACGCTGCGCGGCGGCACCGTCCCGGTCCTCGTCGTCGTCAACAAGGCCGACCGCGCCGACGACTTTGGGATCGCGGCCGAGTTCCATGCGCTCGGACTGGGCGAGCCGCTGCCGGTCTCCGCCACCCACGGCCTCGGCACCGGCGACCTGCTCGACGCGACCGTCGCCGCCCTCGGGCAGCGGGAGCCGCAGGGCGAGGGCGACGAGGCGACGAGGGTCGCGGTGATCGGCCGGCCCAACGTCGGCAAGTCCTCCCTCGTCAACGCCTTCCTCGGCTCCGACCGCGTGATCGTCTCCGACCTCGCCGGCACCACCCGCGACGCGATCGACACTCGGCTCGAGGTCGACGGCCGCCCGGTCGTCCTCGTCGACACCGCCGGGCTGCGCCGCCGCTCCAAGGTCGCCGGCACGGTCGACTACTACGCGCAGCTGCGCTCGGAACGGGCGGTCGAGCGCGCCGACGTCGCGATCGTCGTCTGCGACGCCTCTGAGGGCGTCACGGCGGAGGACCTGCGGGTCGCCGAGATGGCGATGAAAGCCGGCTGCGCCAGCCTCCTCTGCCTCAACAAGTGGGATGTCACCGAAACCGACATCGACGACGCGCGGGCGCGGGTCGAGCGCAAGCTGCGGCTGCGGCCGGCGGTGATCACGGTCTCGGCGACGCGCGGCCGCAACGTCGGCGCCCTGCTGCCGCGGGCGCTGCGGCTTGCCGACCGGGCCGCGGAGCGGATCCCGACCCCGGAGCTGAACCGCTTCGTCGCCGACGTCGTCGCCAGGCACCCGCCGCCGTCGCGCCGCGGCAAGCGCCTGCGCCTCTACTACGCCGCCCAGGTGGGGGAGAGCCCGCCCAGGGTCGCGATCCAGGTCAACGACCGGCGGCTTATCGTCCGCGACTGGGCCTACCACCTGGAGAACCGGATGCGCGAGACCTACGAGCTGGAGGGGGTCCCGCTGATCATCGATTTCGTCCCCGCGTCGGGGCGGCGGCGCTACGGAGACTGACTCAGGCCGCCAGTCGAAGTTCCTCTAGGATTCCCCCATGCCTACCTCTAAGCCTCTCGCCGAGGGCGAGTACCTCTTCACGTCGGAGTCAGTCACCGAGGGCCACCCGGACAAGGTCGCCGACCAGATCTCCGACGGCGTCCTCGACGCGATCATGAGCGAAGACCCGGGCGGCCGCGTTGCCTGCGAGACGCTCGTCAACACCGGCATGGCGGTGGTCTCCGGCGAGATCTCGACCAGCGTCCACCTCAACATTCCGGACATCGTCCGCGACACGGTGCGCGACATCGGCTACCAGGGCGGCAGCTACGGCTACGACTGCGACCACATCTCGGTGATCGTCTCGATCGACGAGCAGTCCCCGGACATCGCCCAGGGCGTGAACCAGGCTTACGAGACCAAAGTCGACCCCTCCGACGACGATGAGCTCGACGTCGCCGGCGCGGGGGACCAGGGGATGATGTTCGGCTACGCCTCCGACGAGACCGAGGCGCTGATGCCGATGCCGATCCACCTCGCCCACCGGCTGGCCGAACGGCTGGCGGCGGTGCGCAAGGACGGCAGCCTCGGCTACCTCGGCCCCGACGGCAAGACCCAGGTCAGCGTCCGCTACGCCGGTGGCCGCCCGGTCGCTGTCGAGAAGCTCCTGATCTCCACCCAGCACGACGAGGGCGTCGACTCGCAGAGCCTGATCAAGCCGGAGCTGTGGGAGGGCGTCGTCCTCCCGGTGCTCCGCGAGGAGGTCCCCGGTCGCTTCGACGAGAACGAGCTGCTGGGCGAGTTCCTCGTCAACCCGACCGGCAAGTTCGTAATCGGCGGCCCGGTCGGCGACGCCGGCCTCACCGGCCGCAAGATCATCGTCGACACCTACGGCGGCATGGCCCGCCACGGCGGTGGCGCCTTCTCCGGCAAGGACCCCTCCAAGGTCGACCGCTCGGCCGCCTACGCGGCCCGCCACGTGGCGAAGAACGTCGTCGCCGCCGGGCTCGCGCAGCGCTGCGAGGTCCAGGTCGCCTACGCGATTGGCGTCGCCCACCCGGTCAGCCTGATGGTCGAGACCTTCGGCACCGGCAAGCTCCCCGACACGAAGATCTCCCAACTGGTCGAGCAGGAGTTCGACATGCGCCCCGGCGCCTTCCGCGAGTACCTCGACCTCCACCGCCCGATCTTCCAGAAGACCGCCGCCTACGGCCACTTCGGCCGCGGCGACGGCGACTTCACCTGGGAGCAGACCGACCGCGCCGACGCCCTGCGCCAGGCCGCGGGCGACGAAGCGGTCCCGGCGTAACCCGCAAGACGGGGCCTCAGCAGGTAAGTCCGGGGCTGGGTAGGGGGAGAGCCAGCGTCTCTCCGCACTTAACCTCGCTATGGCGGGGCCAACTGCGGAGAGGCGAAGCGCCGCGGCTTGGCGGCTAGTTCGATCTCAGCACGGCGTGGTGACGCGCGAGCAGCTCCTCGCGCTTGGCTTCACCAAGAGCGCTATTGAGCATCGACTCCAAACCGGCCGCTTGCACCTCATGGCACGAGGCGTCTACGCAGTCGGGCGAGCGCAGATTGATCGCGAGGGACGGTGGATGGCGGCTGTCTTAGTCTGCGGACCCGAGGCCGCGCTGAGTCATCGCAGCGCGGCGGCGCTCTGGGGGTTCGGCAAGGAGCACCTTGCCTATGTCGAGGTCAGCGTGAGGCGCTCGTCAGAATCCCGGATCCGAGGAATCCGCTGCCATCGCCGTCCCACCTTGGCTGCGTCGGACATCGCCATACGCCAGGGCATCCCCCTTACCCAGCCAGTTCAGACCTTTCTCGATCTCGTCGCCGTGATGGGACCGCGAGACCTGGAGCGGGCTATCAACGAGGCAGACAAGCTCGACGTGATCGATGCGGATGAGCTGAGGCGTGCGCTCGATGACCATTCCGGCGAGCGGGGTGTTCGTCCTCTTCGTCGAATCCTCGACAAGGACACCTTCCGGCTCTCCGACGACGAGTTGGAACGGCTGTTCCGCCCGCTCGCCGCGGCTGCAGGGTTGCCGGTGCCTCTGACCAAACACGTGGTCAACAAGTTCGAGGTCGACTTCTTCTGGCCCGATCTCCGCCTCGTGGTGGAGACCGACGGCTGGCGCTACCACCGCACGCCCTCGGCGCAGAGCCGGGATGCGCTGCGGTTTCAGACTCACGTGGCGCACGGGCTCACGCCGCTGCGCTTCTCCCACTACCAGGTGATGCACGAACCAGCTCACATTCGGACCATCCTCGAACAAACCGCGGCGCACCTGCGCGGCTCCCTGCACCCTCACTAAGCAGGTAAGGGTGCAGGGAGCCGCGCCCGGAGGCTTTCGAACTCGCTTCTCCGAGATTGACCTCGCTATAGCCGGGCGAAGTGCGGAAGCGCTAGTGGGGGGCGCCCGGCGGCTGTGCCTCGCCGAGTCCGTGTGACCCCGCGGCGGACACCCCGGTAGCTTTGTCGACCGCTTCCACGACCTGCGCCGGGTTGGCGACGCCATTGAAGACGAAGTTGTAGTCGTCGCTTGCCGCCGTGTCGAAGTCGACGTCGCCGATCTGCATCAGGCGCTGGTAGACGGACTGGCGGTAGTTGACGTTCTGGACCCGCTCCAGGCGCGTCTCCTGGACCTCTTTGGAGACGATCCCCCGTTTGATGTTGAGGCGGCGGTCGGTGATCGTGTAGGTCGTGGACACCCGCTTGACGAAGCCGATCAGCACGGTCAGAGCCAGAACGACGAGGATCACCAGGAAGGCGGTGTCGTCGCCCCAGATCAGCTTCGCGATCACGCCGAGGATCACCGCGACGAGGACGCCTTTGAGATAGAGGCCGAGGATCGCCCGCCAGGAGGGGTGGCCTTCGAAGAGCACCCGCTCGCCGGGATGGAGGTTGAGGCTCACGGGCGCCAGCATAAGCCCTCTTCCGGCCGCAGGCCAGGGCATCCCCGCGCACCCATAACCTCGACCGGATGGCGATCCTCCGCGTCGAGCCGCTGACCACCGCGCGCGCCCTGCGCGGCCCCTTCGACTACCGGCGGCCGGAGACGATGGAGGACCTCGGCGTCGGCAGCGTCGTCCGCGTTCCCTTCGGGCCGCGGCGCCTGCTCGGGGTCGTGGTCGAGGTCGCCGAGGCCTCCGAGCTGCCGCCCGAGCGCCTGGCCGAGCCGCTCGAAGCGCTGGAGGCGGGGGCGACGCCGGAGCTGGTCCGGCTCGGCCTCTGGGTCGCCCGCGAGTACTGCTCGACCCCCTCGCGCGGGCTGCAGCTGGTCCTGCCGCCAGGGACCGGGACCGGGAGCGCGGCGCGGACGACCCGGGCCAAGACCGAGCTGCGGGCGGCGATCCTCCCAGCCGGCGAGGCCGCTCTCGACGGCGGCGAGCGCCTCGGGCCCAAGCAGCGCGCGGCGCTGGAGGCGCTGCGGGCAGGGGAGATGTCGGCCGGAGAGCTGGCGACGGCGGCCGGCTCCGACCGCGGCACCCTGCGGCGGCTGGAGGGGCGGGGTCTGGTCGCGACCCGCAGCGCCACCGTGCGCCGCATCCCCGGCGAGCCGGGCCTCTCCGGGACCGCCGAGCGTCCCGAGCTGCTGCCGGAGCAGGCCGACGCGGTCGCGGCCCTTGTCGAGGCCCTCGACGGCGAGGCCGCCGCTCCCCGCCAGCTGCTCCTCCACGGCGTCACCGGCTCGGGCAAGACCGAGGTCTACCTGGCCGCGGTCGAGGCAGCCCTGGAGCGCGGCAGGGGCGCGATCGTCCTCGTTCCCGAGATCGGCCTCGCCCCGCAGGCAGTCGCCCGCTTCCGTGCTCGTCTCGGCGACCGCTTCGCCGTCCTCCACTCGGCCCTCTCGGCCGGCCAGCGCTACGACGAGTGGCGGCGCCTGCGGAGCGGCGAGGCGAGCGTCTGCGTCGGTCCCCGCTCCGCCGTCTTCGCCCCGGTCCGCGACCTCGGCCTGATCGTGATCGACGAGGAGCACGAGCCCTCCTACAAGCAGGAGGGGGACCCGACCTACGACGCCCGCGCCGTCGCCCGCAAGCGCGCCGAGGACAGCGGCGCCGTCCTCGTCGCCGGCACCGCGACGCCGCGGCCAGAGAGCTGGCTGGAGTTGCCGCGTCTGGAGCTGCCGCGCCGGGTCGACGGCCGCCGGATGCCGCCGGTCCACCTCGTCGACATGCGTGGCGCCGACCCCCGCTCGGGCCCGGTCCACGGCGAGACCTGGGAGGCGTTGGAGAGCGTCCGCGCCGCTGGCGCCAAGGCGATCGTGATGATCAACCGCCGCGGTTTCTCCCCCTGGCTCACCTGCCGCTCCTGCGGCCACCACTGGGGCTGTCCCAACTGCGACGTCTCGCTGATCGTCCATCGCCACAGCGGCCGCCTCGTCTGCCACCACTGCGCCCACTCCGAGCGGGCGCCGAACGCCTGCCCGGAGTGCGGCTCGACGACGCTCTCCCGCGCCGGCTCCGGCACCGAGCGGATCGAGGCGCTGCTGGCCGAGCGCCTGGACCCGATGCCGGTCCTGCGCCTCGACTCCGACACCGCCGCCGAGCGCGGCGCCCACGCCCGCATCCTTGCCCGCTTCGACGAAACCCCGAGCGCCGTCCTCGTCGGCACGCAGATGGTCGCCAAGGGTCACGACTTCCCCGAGGTGACGCTGAGCGCGATCCTCGACGCCGACGCGACCCTCCGCTTCCCCGACTTCCGCGCCGAGGAGCGCACCTTCGCGATGGTCGCCCAGCTCGCCGGGCGCTCCGGCCGCGGCGAGGCGGGGGGAGAGGTGATCGTCCAGACCCTGGCTCCCAACGCCTCCAGCATCGAGCACGCCTCCCGTCACGACTCCGCCGGCTTCCTCAAGCTCGAGCTGGGGCGGAGGAAGATCCTTCACTACCCGCCCTACTCGCACCTGGTGCGGATCAACCTCGCCGCCGAAGCCGAGCCGAAGCTCGACGAGGTGGCGACGTCGCTGGCGCCTGAGCTCGATCGCGGCCTCCCGGAGGGCTCTGAACTGCTGGGACCGGCGCCGATGTTCCGCGTCCGCAACCGCCATCGGCGGCGGATCCTGATCAAGGCAGACGACCGCGCCGGCGCGGTCGAAGCGGTCCGCGACGCGGTCGAGCGCCGCGCCGCCGACCGCTCGCTGAAGGACGTCGCGATCGGCGTCGACGTCGAACCGCAGTAGTGCCCTTCGCGCAGGGAGTGTCGGAACGGACTGGCGATTTAGACTCAGCGCGGATGAGCGACGAGGTGAAGACGGAGGAGCGCGAGGCCGACGAGCGGCGGCTCGAAGTCGAGCTGCTGGAGCGGCGCGAAGCCGCGCTCGCGCAGGTCGTCAAGTTCGGCGACCCGGTGCTGAAGAGCAAGGCTTCGCCGATCGCCAGCTTCGGACCCGAGCTGCGCTCGGAGGCCGAGCGGATGATCGAGATCATGCGCAACGGACTCGGGATCGGCCTCGCCGCGACCCAGCTCGGCGTCCTGCGGCGCCTGCTCGTCTTCCAGGCCGGCCCGGAGAGCGAGCCGACCGCCCTGGTCAACCCCGAGGTCGAGTGGCTCTCGAGCGAGCTTGCGGTCGCCGAGGAGGGCTGCCTCAGCCTGCCGCGGGTCTCGATGGACGTCGAGCGCCCCCTCTACGCGCGCTTCAGCGGCCGGGATGCAGAGGGGGCCCCGATCGTGATCGAGGCCGCCGGCCTCGAGGCGCGGGTCCTCCAGCACGAGATCGACCACCTCGACGGGGTCCTGATCCTCGACCGCACCGTTCGCGACCAGCGCAAGGCGGCGCTCCGCGCCCTCCGTGAGGGCTGCAGCTACAGTCCCTCCTCGGAGGAAGAGATCGACGAGGGCGACGAGCTGCGCGAGCCTCGCACCGACGCGTGAGGACCGCCTACCTCGGCACCTCCGAGTTCGCGGCGACGGTCCTGCGCCGCCTCGCCGACTCTCCCCACCGCCCGGCACTCGTCGTCACTCCACCCGACCGCCGCCAGGGGCGCGGGCGCCGGCTTCAGCCGCCGCCGGCGGCGATGGCGGCGCAGGAGCTGGGGCTGGAGCTGCTGCAGGCCGAGAACGTCAACGAGGAGGAGCCCCTGGCGCGGATCCGCGCCGCCGCGCCGGAAGCAGTCGTCGTCTGCGCCTTCGGCCAGCTGATCCGCGAACCGCTCCTCTCCGAGTTCCCGATCCTGAACGTGCACCCTTCGCTGCTGTCGCGCTGGCGCGGCGCCGCCCCGATCGAGCGGGCGATGATGGCCGGCGACGCGGTGACCGGGGTCTGCGTGATGCAGCTGACCGCCGGGCTCGATTCCGGACCGGTCGCCTTGGTCGAGGAGGTTCCGATTGACCCGGAGGAGGACTTCGCGGCGCTCTCTGCGCGGCTGGCGACGGTCGGCGGCGACCTCCTTGTGCGGGCGCTCGACCTGCAGGCCGAGGGCAGGCTCGCGTTCACCGAGCAGGACGAGGCCGGCGTCACCTACGCGGAGAAGATCGAGCCGGGCGAGCGGCGGCTCGATCCCGATCGGCCCGCGACGGAGCTGGCGGCGAAGGTGCGGGCGCTGACCCCCCACGTCGGCGCCTACCTTGAGCTTTCCGACGGCGAGCGGCTGGGGGTGCGACGGGCTCGCCCTGTCGACGCGCAGCTCTGTCCGGCGCAGCTGGCGGCTCGCGAAGGGGCGCTGCTGCTCGGCACCGCGAAAGGGGCGCTGCAGCTTGAGCTCGTCCAGCCCGCCGGCGGCAAGCCGATGCCCGCCGACGCTTACCTGCGCGGCCACCCGCTGCCGGACTCATGAACCCCGGCAGGGCGGCCGCGCCTGGCCGCGTCTCGCCGGCGCGCTCGCTCGCCTTCGCGACCGTCCGCGCCACCTTTGAGGACGGCGCCTTCACCGAGCGCGCCTTCCGCGCCGAGGCCGACCGGCTCCGCCTCGCCGGCCGTGACCGCGCCCAGGCGCAGCGGCTCGCCTACGGCGCCGTGCAGCGGCGCGGCACCAGCGACGTCGCGATCGAACGGCTGGCCGGGCGCTCCACCCGCCTGCTCGACCCAGCGGTGCTGGCGGCGCTCCGGCTCGGGCTCTACGAGCTGCTCTTCGCCGACGCCACCCCCGACCACGCCGCCGTCGACCAGGCGGTCGAGCTGGTCAAGGCGGCGGGGGCCGGCCACGCCGCCGGCTTTGCCAACGCGATCCTCCGCCGCGCCGGGCGCGAGCGCACGGAGCTGACGGCGGCGCTGCTCGACGACGACTCGACGCCGGCCGCCGCCGCGGTCGCCGATTCGGCACCGAGGTGGCTGGCGGAGATGTGGTGGGAGGAGCTGGGAGCCGACGCCGCCCGCGGGGTGCTTGCCGCCTGCAACCGTCCCGCGGAGGTGGCGGTGCGGATCAACCCGCTGCGCAGCGACCGCGAGGAGATGGTGGCGCGGCTGACCGGGGCCGGGGTCAATGCCCGTGTTCCCGCGGCCGAGTGGCCGCTGGAGGTGGCGGGGACGATCGTGATCGAGGGCCGCACCGGCGAGGCGGTGCCGGCGGCGATCGCGGCCGGCGAGCTGACGCCGCAGAGCCGCGGCTCCGCCGCCGTGGTCGAGGTGCTGGACCCCCGTCCCGACGAGCAGATCCTCGACCTCTGCGCCGGACCCGGAATCAAGACCGGCCAGATCGCCGAGCGCACCGGTGACCGCAGCACTGTGATCTCGGTCGAGCTCGACGAGGCCAGGGCCGGCGAAGTCGCCGCGCAGGCGAGCCGCCTCGGCCTCCACG
>Ga0207661_10000708_pt1 | contig 21656 bp, 18 predicted proteins | sample KBSC713LmetaG_FD_184337 | JGI IMG/M metagenome (GOLD analysis project Ga0207661, IMG submission 184337) | Corn rhizosphere microbial communities from Kellogg Biological Station, Michigan, USA - KBS C7.1-3L metaG (SPAdes) (version 2) | ecosystem: Host-associated > Plants > Roots > Rhizosphere ...
ATCACGTCCCGAATCGCGCGCCGAGGCGAGGAGTGCCTCGAGCCGATGACACAGTTGTTCGATCTCGGGCATGCCCGCCGCTCGTGCCGCGCCCTTGAGTGTGTGCATGACACGAAACAGCGAGCGTAACTCGTCGCCATTCGACGGCGACTTCTCGAGCGCGATCAACGACGCGTTCGCGACGCGAAGCTGATCGTCGAGCTCCTCCGCAAACATGGCGCGCAGGCGCGCGCCGATGTCCGGTTGTGTCACTTGATCGTCGTCCCTACGAGCTCGAGGAGATGCTCGCCGAGTTTCGTGAGATCCTGCGCCGCCTGCTCCGACTGTCTCGACGCGGTGAGATTTTGCTGCGTCGCCTGATGGATGTTGCTCACGGCGTGACGAATTTGCTCCATCCCGAGCGCCTGTTGGCCGGCCGACGCGACGATCTGCGCCGAGCTTTGCGCGGCTTCCTGTACGGCGTCGGCGAGCGTACGGATCGTACTACCCGCTTCGCCGATCTGCTTGCTCGCGGCGGTCGCTTGTTTCGTCCCTTGTTCCGTGGTCATCACCGCGCTGCTCGTCGCGCGCTGAATTTCGCCGAGGATTTGTCGAACCTGCACGGTCGAGCGCTTCGATTGTTCGGCGAGGCCTTTGATCTCGCCGGCGACGACGGCGAATCCGCGACCGGCGTCTCCCGCGCGTGCGGCTTCGACGGCTGCGTTCAGGGCAAGGAGATTCGTCTGCTCGGCGATGTCGTTCACGGCGGCAATGATCTCGCCGATCGCGTCCGCCTGTTCGGCGAGAAGAAGGATGCTTCGTCCGATCGACTCGACCTGGTCCCGGACCTGATTCATCCCTGTTACAGATTCCTCAATCGCTTTGCGTCCGACTTTGCCCATCTCGGACGCGCGCTGCGCGGAGTCGGCGACGGCCCGCGCACGCTCCGCGGCCTGCTCGGCGGTTTGGGTGACTTCGTCGACCGTTGCGACAGTCTCCGACACCGCGGCGAGCGTCTCGTTCGCGCCGGCCGCCTGCTGTGTGGTCGCCGCGAGAATTTGCGTCGCGCCGGACGCGATGCCAGAGCTCGTCTGTTGCAGCGGGTGTGAGATCGCGCGATTGAGCAGGTACGCGCAAATCGCGCCGACGATGAGCGCAATGATCGCCCCGAGGATCACAGTGGTTTTCGAGGTATCGGCAGTGCTGGCGCCATCGTTTGCTGTGCGATCCGCCCTCGCGGCGGCGCGACTGACCGCCGTGCGGAAGGTCGAATCGAGCACCGCGCGAACCGGTTGTGCGACGACGGTTCGGATGCGAATCGCCTCGGCGACATTGTTTCTCCGCCGTGCATTGATCGAAGAATCGGTCGCGGATTTCCACTGGCGGAAATCGTCGAACACCGCGTTCCATGTCGCGCGGTCGGCGTCGGTATTCGCGGAGTCGCGAAGCTGCGTGATGAGTGACAAGGTCAGCAGGTTGATGCTGTCGCGCGAGTGCACCATTGCTTCGTTGCCTTCGAGCAGGAATTGCAGGAACGCCGAGTTCGCGCCGCGAACCTCGGACTCCGCGCGGAGCGCGGGAATGAGCGAGGTGCGTCGTTCCGCGAGCGCGTCTTCATACGTCATGCGCGTCGATCTCAGCGACCACGCCCCGAGCGACGCCACTCCGGCGAGAAGAATGAGAATGATGGAAAACCCGAGCGCGATCCTGCGGGTCACAGTCCACGTCATTGGTCGGTGTGGTGCGGTGTGAATTGAGGAACTGCCGAGCGCCCCATTTGGCGGGCGATGAGTGCGGCGGCGTCGACGACGTGAATGGCGTCCGCTGTGACACCGCGAACGAGCGTTGCGCGGTCGTCGTCGGACCGGTGTTCGTCCGAGACGGGGAACAGCGCGGTCGGGTCGATCGGAACGATGTCGTGAATGTCATCGGCGAGGATGCCGAATTCAGGCGCTGCGTCGCCGACGACGATGACGCGACCGAGGTCGTCGAGTGCGCCGCTCGAGACGCCAACCATGCGACGCAAATCGAGCAATGTGAGCACGTCGCCGCGCCAGCGACTCAGTCCGACAACGGGACGCCGCGCGCCGGGCAACGGAATGAGCTCGTAGAGTCGAAAGACGGCAAAGGCGTAGCGCGTCTCGAGCGCGAATCGCTGACCGCCGACGCGAAAGGTCAGCATGTCGACGGCGAACGCGGAGATCTTCACCGCATTGGCGCCGGCGGGGCGAGCCAGTCTGCGAGCGCGCTCCTCGAGGATCTGCTGCGGCGTGAGCGCCGGACGCTTTTTGTGTTTGCTCATGCGGCCCTCGTGCGGCTTGCGAGCCGCGATCGAACGCGTGTCATCTCGAGCAGACGTCCGGCGTGCTCGCCGTCCGTGTACGACACTACAGCGTCGTCCGGCATCGCGGCGAGCATTCGTTCAGCGTTCGAGAATGAGCGTTGTGCAGCTGTCGCGTCGCCTTCGCGGAGGAGCGCGGTGCCGAGCGCGAGGTGTGCGACGATCATATCGCGCTCGAGGTAGAGGGCGCGCTTCGCCGCTCGCGCGCTCTCGGTGAACTGGCCGCCCTCGGCGAGAAGGATTGCGTGGAGGTAGTGCAGCTCCGCGTTGTCGCGATGCACGTCGAGCGCAGCGGCGCAGGCGCGGCCGGCGTCGGCGAGTCGGCCAGCGTTCGCAAGCGCGCGGACGGTTTGTGCGTCGTTCTTGGCCGAGTCATCTCGCTGCACACCGTGGCCAGCGGTGTCATCCCGCGGTTCGCCGTGCTTGGGCGGTTCATGCTGCGGCGCGACAGCGACGAACGGATCGCTCTCGACCCGCCGCAGTTGCCGGGGTTCAACGACGGGAGATTGTGGCCGCCCTCCGAACGGCGACGCGCTGCTCTTTGCGGTCGCATGCCGATACACCAGCCCGGCCTTCGTTCGCAGGACTTCACAGTTTACGAAATCGTTGAGCGGCGGATCTGCCGAGCCGAGGACGATCCAACCACCATCGGCAAGCGATGCGAGCATCGATGCCGCCACTCGCGCGATCGTCTCGCGATCGAAGTAAATCAACACATTGCGGCAGAAGATGAGATCCATCCCCCACACGCCGCTGCTCAGATTCGGATAGCAGTCCGACGCAAGATTGAGGTAGCGGAAATCAACCGCGCGTCGAACGTCCGGCGCGAGCACGAAGCCGTCCGCGCTCTTCCGGAAGTGGCGCTCGATCACCGACTCGGCGACGCCGCGAAAGGACCACCGGCGGTATTCGCCGCGGCGCGCGGCGCCGAGTCGCTCGCGAGAGACGTCGGTGCCGACGACGTACGAGTCGACGTTCGCTTCAGCCAGTGCGATGGCGAGTGAGTACGGTTCTTCTCCGGTCGAGCACCCCGCACTCCAGACCCGAATCTTTTCGCCGGGCGCGCGGCGCGACGCGAGATCCGGAATGATCGTCTCGCGAAGAACCCCAAACTGGGCGGTCTCGCGAAAGAAGTACGTCTCGCCGATCGTGACTTCGGCCATCAGGTCGTCGAAGACCGGACCGTCTTGCGCAAGGAGGCCGACGAACGCGATGACGTCCGAGACGCCGATGCGTCGCATGACTTTAGCGGTCGACGTCTCGAGGGCGGATCGTCGGAGCGATTGAAAAACCAATCCGCCTCGCTCGCGAAGCACGCGCTGGAGCGCAGAGTAGTCGTCGTCCGACAAACGATGCTCGGTCACGAGCGCGCCGCCATCGCCGCGTCGAGCGCTTCGGATTCGGCAGTCGAGAGGAACGTGTCGACGTCATAGATCAGCGCGAGTCCGTCGTCGAGCAGCGCGACGCCGGCGACTAGCGGCGTTCCGGCGATCTGTCGCGACGGGTCGGCGATCGCGCGACGGTCGATGTCGATGAGGTCTTCGGTGCGATCGACGTGCAGCGCCGCAGACCGGGACGCGGTCCGCAGGATGATGAATTGGTCGGTCGGCTGGACTCCGCGATCACGGAGTCCGAATCGTCGGCGAAGGCTGAATAGCGGAACGACCGTCCCGCGGACGTCGATCACTCCATCGACGACAGAGGGTGCGCCTGGTAGGCTCGTAAACGCAACGGCGCGAACGATTTCGCCGACGGACTCGGCAGGAACGGCGTAACGGTTTGCATCTATGTAAAAGAGAAGAAAACGCATGGCGGAAGGAAGGGACCGCTCCCATCCATGCGAGTTCTATTCCGCTGAGCTCGCGCGGTTGATCGAGAGTGGCGTCGTGGCGGTTGACGATGATTTCCGACGCATTGGAAGCGAGAAGCCCATGGTAGCTCGTGTGAATGGACTTCCGTACCATCAGAGCTCTGATTGTTGACGCCGCTGTCGACCAACCACCACCGAGGCTGTTTATGCGTCGCCGTTTCATGCTGGTCTCCGCCGCGCTTGTCATCGCCGCCGCATGCGGCGGGAGTGATTCGTCGTCCGTTACCGGGACGAACAACAATGGCCAAACCCAAACCGGTCCGATCTCAGCGACCATCGACGGCAAGTCGTGGGTTGGCGCAAGCGCAAATGCTTCTTACAGCAGCTCGATTCTGGCCTTTGCCGGCTATGAAATCGCCTCCGGTACAACGATCTCCGCCGCGGCAAAGGTCACGGGGCCGGGGACGTACTCGCTGACGTTTGGGAATCAGAACGCGGGCGTCGGCATCATCACGCAAAACGGCGCGAGCTGGTCGACGGCGTATCAGGGCGGCGGAGGAACGCTCGTTGTATCGACGCTGACGGCGAATCACGTCGTCGCGACTTTTTCGTTCGATGCGCTGCAATCCGCCAACGGCGCCGTGCGACACGTAGTGAACGGCAAGATCGACGCGACGTTCTAAGCCTTTCAGGATCACGCGCGCGGCTGCTTCGCGGCTATCAGGATGACAGTCGATTGCATGTTCGCCGGACGGGGCGGTACTTTCGCGCCGTGAACACACGACGACAGTTCCTCATCCAAGCGCCGTTTGGCGTACTCGCCGCGGCGGCCGCGTGTCGCGGCGACGACCAAAAGTCCGCGACGTCATCTACATCCGTGTCGCCATCGACCTCATCGACTCCCGGAGCGCCGCCGGCGTTTGGCACGGCGCCGGAGGTCGGACCGCCCGTTACCGCCCAAACATTCGCTGAGGCCGAGAAGCTCGCGCAGGTGCAGCTCTCGGAGCCCGAGCGACAGATGGCCGCTGAGAGTTGGCGGCGCACGATGGCCGCCTTGCTCGAGCGTCGAACCGGTCCGCGCAAAGCGACGATCGAGACGACCCTTGCACCAGCGACCGAATGGAATCCCGCGGTCGTCGCGACGAATACGTTGTCGAACGCGCCGACGCACGATCGGTTCATTCGAAGCAAAGCCGATCCTGGTCCACTTCCCGCGAGCGACGACGAGATCGCATTCTCGCCGGTGACGAAGCTGTCGCGTTGGATCGAGGCGAAGAAGCTGACGTCGGAACGGCTGACGAACATCTATCTGTCTCGCATCAACCGACTCGATCCGAAGATTCGATCGATCATCACGCTCACACGCGATCACGCGCTCGAGCGCGCGAAGAACGCGGACGCCGAGATCGCGGCGGGGAAGTACAAAGGGCCGTTGCACGGAATCCCCTACGGCGTGAAAGACCTGCTCGACACCGCGAACATTCTCACGACATGGGGCGCCGAACCGTACAAGAATCGCGTCCCGACAGCGGACAGCGCGGTTGTCGCGCGGCTCGACAACGCCGGCGCCGTTCTGATCGCAAAGCTGAGCCTCGGCGCGCTGGCGTTGAACGACATCTGGTTTGGCGGACAGACGATGAATCCGTGGCTGCTCGAGGAAGGCGCGTCAGGATCGAGCGCAGGTCCGGGCGCGGCGACGGCAGCGGGGCTCGTCGCATTTTCAATCGGCAGTGAGACGGGCGGCAGTATCGTCAGCCCGTCGATGCGCTGCGGCGTGACGGGGTTGCGGCCGACGTTCGGTCGCGTCGCACGCACGGGCGCGATGACATTGTGTTGGTCGCTCGACAAACTCGGGCCGATGACGCGCAGCGTCGAAGACGCGATGCTGGTGCTGCAGGCCATCACCGGTCCCGATGCCGGCGACCCGTCGAGTGTGCCGAGTCATCTCGACTTCGACGGAAACGCGGACGTCAAAGGACTGAAGGTCGGCTACATCCCAGCATGGATGAAGGAGGCGCCGGCCACGGACGTCGATCGGGCGACGTTAGAGAAGACTAAATCGCTGGGAATGGTGCCGACGGAAGTAACGTTGCCGGATTGGCCATACGATTCATTGCAGCTGATTCTCTTCGCTGAAGCGGCGGCAAGCTTCGAGGAGCTCACGCTGAGCGGACAGGCGAGCCAAATGCGCGCTCAGGTGCCCGACGCGTGGCCGAACATCTTTCGGCAATCGCGATTCCTCTCGGCCGTCGACTTTGTGCAAGCCGATCGTCTCCGCCGGAAGGTTGCCGCGGAGATGGCGCGATTGTTCTCGAGTGTCGATGTGCTGCTCGTGCCGTCGTTGCGCGACGAGATGCTCGTGATCTCGAATTTCACCGGGCATCCGTCGCTCACGATGAGAACCGGATTCGTGAATGTCGCGGAGGCGCGCAGCGACTGGGCGCCTGATCCGAAGAATCCACTGCCGAAGTTCAATCCGCCGCGACGAGTGCCGCACGGAGTGACCTTCATCGGCCGGCTGTTCGACGAGGGGACGGTCGCGAAAGCCGGCCTTGCGCTCGAGCGATCGCTGAACGTCGCCGGCGAAAACCCGCCCGGTTTCTGACGCTCGCCTCAAGCCGCTTCGCCGATCAATGCGCGGAGCTGCTTGAGCGCTCGACACAAGCGAACCTCACACGCATTCGTGCTCAGCCCGAGTCGAAGGCCGATCTCCGAGTGCGGAAGTCCGTGCATGAGACGGAGCTCGACGACGTTCCGAAGTGATTGCGGAAGACGTTGCACCGCGAGCTGCACGCGATCGGAGTCGACGCGCACATCGCCCTCGAACCGGGAGACGTCGTCGACGCCAACCGCGAACGAGGTTTGAATCTCGGTTTCGCGCCGCTGGCGTCGCATGCGCATCAGCACTGTTCGCGCGGTGACCGTCTTGAGCCATGCCGTGAAATTCCCCGGCTGATAGCGACGAAGCGCCTTCGGCAAGTTCGCGAAGACATCCTGTGTAACGTCCTCGGCATCCGCGGCATTTCGAAGGATTCCGGCAGCGACGCGCGCGACCACCGGGGCGAAGAGGCGATAAATGACCTCGAGTGCGCGAGCCTCTTCTCGGGTGAGCTCGCCGCTCGCGGAATCGGCACTGCGTAAAATCTCGATGGCGTCGTCGACTTCCTGCTTGGCGGCGGACGCATCCGCGTGACGAACGACTGGACGGGCAATTCCGGCGAAAACGGGCTGACCTGCGAAATAGGTCGATTGAGCGATCAACATTGTGCGCGCGGCGAAGGGTTGCTGGTCCCCAGCCGGCGCTTGATCGCCGGAAGGGGAGGCGAGCGCGACTCCGCTCGCCATTTCCTCCCCCAAGCTCTCGGCGAGCCGTTGTTCTACTGTGTGGTGAGCGTTGGCCTCAGCGTGATTTGATCGTGATTCAAACGTCCGGAAAGACATCCGCCTTGCGCGGGCGCGGCGTAAGGAAGCTCGCGGACGCAGCATTCCAGTGATCGAACCACGCGAGCAAGAGCCACGAAATGGTCGATAGCTATCAGGAAGTCGCCGCGAGAATGCGCCGTGGGACCATCACCGGTTGGTCGGCCGATCGACGCTTGCTCGTCCGAGCGGAATGGAGCGAACAGGTTTTCATCTGTGACGTGCTCCGCCTGATCGCTGGTCCGCGCCTCGAATATCCCGTCGGTACAGGGGTCGTCTTCCTCGCATCCGACGACGAACAGGAGTCCGGCTACGTGCTCGGCGCTTTGGGTGGCGGCGCTTCGTAGCCTACTGTTTGGCGAGTCGTGCGAGTCCGTCGCGCGCCTGCTGGAGGAACGGCTTCGCCGCCGGATCCGCGTGCTGCCAAGTCGAGAGGAAGAAGCGGTACGCTCCCATCGCCTCATCACGACGACCAAGCTTTTCTGCGACCGACGCTCGATCGAGCGTGATCAGCGCTTCGCGCGCCACGAGCGCTTCGGACGGCCATTCGTTGAGAATGCCGCTCGCTTCATCGAGCCCGTCATGCGCCGCAAGCAGCCGCGCCGTCGTCCACCGGTCGTGCAGGAAGCAATCGACGCACAGCGTATCCGGCAGTGATTTGAACTCGGAAATCGCCGAGGCAGTATCGAGCCGCGCGAGACTCAGGTGCGCCTGAGCAGACGCGCGGATATAGCCGGCCTCTTCACGCTGCGCCGGGTTGCGCGAGTCTCTGGCGATCGAATCCGCGACGCGCATCGCGTTCTTGATCCGCGCCGAATCGCGACGTGATGCCCACCACGGCAACGCGTACATCGACGACCGATTGCCCGTTCGAATCCATTTGTCGAACACCGCGTTCGCAGTGTCGGCCCCGATTGCGCCGAGCATCGCGAGTTCTGTCGTGAGGCTTCCGCCCTCCTCGAGACCGCTGCCGAGGGCGCAGACGGCCTCGTGGAAATGTCCGCGAAACGCGAGACGCTCGGCGAGCTCACGCTTCGAATCATTTTTCCCGACACACTTTGCAATTCGCGCCGAGTCGCTGGTGCCCTTCGTCGACATCTGCCAGCTGATTCGAAGCGCGCTCTCGAGTGGATCCGGATAGCGATCGACGATGAGTCTCGCGCCGAGAAGGTCGTCCTCCGACAGCGTTTCGAGCGAATGAAGCGTTGCCGGCGCAAACGCTTTTTTCGGATCGATGAGCTCCATCGCAAAGCCAACCCAATCCATCTTCACCCCAGGCGGACGATTCCGGTAATACGCGAGTCCATAGCGCTTCGCGCGTTCGACCGAGTCCAGCGCGAACGACACCTCGATCGCGTGCAGATATGAAAGGGCGAAGCCCGAATCCAATCGAATCGCGCTGTCGAACGCCGCGAGAACGTCGCCGGTTCGAATGCGCGTCGGGCCCATTCCCCAGTGATATCGAGCGTCGCCGAGGGCGTACCAAACCTCCGGATCACTGGGATACTTTTGGCTCGCCTCGATCAACGACTCGAACAGCCTTCGCTCGACACGCCAATACGTCGACGCCGGTGCGCGATCGACCTCGTACAGATTGCGAAGCGCCGCGTCGAGCGAATCGGCCGTGATGAGCAAACTGTCACGTGGGGCGAGGCCGTGATTGTTGACACCGGCCGCGAGCTGGAAGCCGCGCGCCGTCGGATCGTCCGCCGACTCCGACCACGACGACACGTCGCCGAGTCGGTGATACGCGAGCGCGCACTTCGGATCGGCGGCGACGACGTCGCGATACGCCGCTCGCGCCGAATCCCACGCACTTTGTCTGAAGAACTGTTCGGCCTGGAGATAGCGATGCTTCGCCGATTCAGACGACGTCGGACAACCGATCGCGGCGCGGCGAACCGCGGCTACGTGCGTCACGCTGCCAATGCTCGCGAGCAACTTGTCTTGCAGTGTGTCGACCATTCGTGCGAGCAACTGACTCGCCGACGCGCCGGCTTCGCTCGCCTTGAAGTCGATTTCATCGACCTTGCGTCCCGCGCCGACGTCGATGAGATGAAGCTCCGCGCGCACGGCCGACGGTCCGTCCTCGAGGACGTTCCCGATGATGACGAACCCCGCGTGGGCGCGGCGGCCGAGCGCGATCGCGGAGTCGCGATCTGTGACCGCGGGCTGCTCTTTGAATCCGCCTGTCGTCGACGCCGCGCGAAGCGCGCCGGATCCGTCGAGCGATGATGCGAGCAACCGCGCGAGTGCGTCCTTCCACGTCTTGAGCTCGGAGTTTTCTGAGACGACGAAGAGCGGCGCGACCATTACGAGCTGCCGATCGAGCGTTGATCCATCGACGTCGCCGGCTCGTCGGCCGAGAGAACTTGCCGAATAAACGCCGATCGCGACAATCGCAAAAAGCGCGGCGGCGAGCCCGCCGAGTTGCATCGCCAGTCGGCGCGGTTTCCGCGGGGCTTCGAGACGTGGCAGAGTCTCACCGGACGTTCGTGTGTCAGCGTCCGCCGCGACCAGCGCGTCCTCGAACTGCTTCGCACTCTCGTATCGATCGCCGGGAGCTTTGGCGAGCGCTCTCGCTACGACCTTCTCGAGCGTCGGCGAAATATCCGGACGCGCCTCACGCAACGATGGCGGCGGCGCTTCGCGATGACGCGCGAACATCGCTTGCGCGGCGCGCTCGCGAAACGGCGGCGCGCCCGCGAGCATCTCATAAAGAACGCAGCCGAGCGAATAGACGTCGCTCCGCGCGTCGATCTCGCGATCGCCGTACGTCTGCTCGGGACTCATGTACGCCGGCGTACCGAGCGCGAAGCCGGCTGTGAGACGTCCTTCCGCCGCTTGATCGAGTGCGAGCGCGATACCGAAATCCGCGACCGCGGCATGTCCGGCGTGGAGGAGAATGTTCGCGGGCTTGATGTCTCGGTGAACGATCCCGCGCGAGTGCGCGAAGTCGAGTGCCTCGGCAACTTCGCGCGCGATTTGAATCGACTCTTTGATCGACAGCTTCTCTTCGCGATCGAGACGACGCCGAAGCGAGTCGCCTTCGACGTACTGCATCACGAAGTAGATGCGACCTTCCCACTCGCCGGAATCGTGCAGCGGGACGATCAGCGGATGCGAGAGCCGGGCGGCGGTCGCGATCTCCGATGTGAATCGCTGTTCCGCGATCGAATCTGTGAGCTCGCGCCGCAGGACTTTTACGGCGACTTCTCGGCTATGGCGGAGGTCGTCTGCGATGTAGAGCGTAGCGCTGCCGCCGCGGCCGATCTCGCGTCGAACCGCGTATCGGTCGGCTATCACCGACCCCGAGAGATCATCCCGGTCCATTATGAGTGTTCTAAAGTCCGGTCGTACGGATGAAGGCGGTAGGCGGCTGGTCGCCAACATAGCTCTGGGGACGACTGCCGCAAGCAACTAACGCGATATAGCCAGGGAAGATAGCTTCCCCAGCGTGTCGTTCCTCGCTATCCGCCGTCGGGGATGATCAAGCTCTGGATTTTCGGGAGCATCGACGTTCGCGATGCCGACGGCTCAGCCCTCAATACGCTCGTCACGCAGCAGCCGGCTACCGCCCTGCTCGCGTGCATGGCGTCCGCGCGTCCGGATTCATTTTTTCGGCGAGATCGGCTCGTCGGAATGTTCTGGCCCGAGAGCGACCAAGCGAGCGCGCGGACGAATCTGCGTCGAGCGATTCATCAGATCCGCGATTCGATCGGCAAGGACGCGCTGATCTCGCGCGGCGACGAAGAGATTGGGCTCGCGACGGAGAGCGTCTGGTGTGACGTCGCCGAGTTCGAGACCGCATTTCAGAAAGGACATCTGTCGCGCGCGCTCGAGCTTTATGACCGCGGCAAGATGTTGGACGGATTCAATCTTCCGAACGCGCCGGGCTTCGAAGATTGGGTGAGCAGTACGCGTTCGCGTCTCGCCGACATGGCGGCGGCGTCCTCGTGGCGAATGGCCGAGCATCACCAGAACAACGAGGAGTACACGGAGGCGGGGCGTTGGGCGCGAAAAACCGTGACCTTCCGTCCGGACGACGAGCGTCAGTTGCGCAACGCGCTCGTGCTCCTCGATCAAAATGGCGATCGCGCCGGTGCGCTCGCGGTGTACAAGACGTTCCACGCCTGGCTCAAGCGCGAGTTCGATGCAGAGCCGTCGCGTGAGACGCGTCAGCTCGTGGAGCGGATCAAGTCGGGTTGAATTTGCGTCCTGCGCCTCGATCAGGCGCTGATTCTGGGAGGGCCCCACGGTATTAGCACAGACTGGACGGACTCGACCGACTTTCCAGACAAAATCAGAACCGCGACAAGAGTCAACGGCTCGAGCTTTTGCAGTTTGTCCGTCGCGCCAGTCAAGTCCGTCCAGTCTGTGATAAGACGACCGCCTTCTCTCCTTGCGCGGACATCGACGCTGGCGACGACAGCTACGTGATGCCGCGTACAATGCCGAGCTTGCTGTTTGGCATCGGTCCTGCGAGTTCGTGACAGCAACCAGGGGGGCATTCATGCCACGAACTCGTCTGAATCGCGCGGTCATACTCGCTGCGTTGCCGTTACTGGCGCAAACCGCGTGTCAAAGTCTGCAAAGTCAAAAAGAGAAGGGGGCTGTCATCGGCGCGGCTGGAGGCGCGGCGGTCGGCGCAGTCGTAGGAAAGGCGACCGGATCGACCGCTCGCGGTGCGATCGTCGGTGCCGCGGTTGGTGGCGCGGCAGGCGCGATCATCGGCCACCAAATGGATCAGAAAGCCAAAGAGATCCAAGGCAAAGTCGCGGGCGCGGAAGTCACGCGCGTCGGTGAAGGGCTCGTCGTCACCTTCGCGTCCGGCTTGTTGTTCGACTTCGATTCCGACCGGCTGCGCGCGGAGTCGAAGAAGAATCTCGACAATCTCGCGTCGAGCCTCAGCGATTTCGGCGACTCGAAGCTCCTGCTCGTCGGCCATACCGACTCGCAGGGCGGTGATGAGTATAATATAAACTTGTCGCGACGCCGCGCCGATGCCGTCGCGAGCTATCTCGAGTCGCAGCGCGTGAGCGTGTCTCGCGTGCAGACCAGCGGGCGCGGTGAATCCGAGCCAATCGCGTCAAACGACACGGACGAGGGTCGCCAGGCGAATCGGCGCGTCGAGGTCGCGATCTATGCGAGCGACAAGATGAAGGCTGACGCGAAGGCGTTGGCGGGAAAACCCTAGCTCAGGTCGCAGGTCGCAGCACCTTGAACGGCGTTCTGCGACCTGTGACCCGCGACCTGACTCAGGCGTGAACGGCTTGATGCTGCGTCACTGGCGAGAACTGATTGCTCGTCAGCGTCTTTCTCGGAATCGGGATGGGACGCTTGCCTGTCGATCCGCACACGAATCCGCCGTCATCATCGACGAACGCAATCGAGTTGTCGCCGAGGTTCGTGGCGCCCGCGGTCTTCGTGATCTGCGGGATGACCGCGGTCGTCAGTTGCTCCGCGATCGCGGTCGTGTCCCCCGCGAGCTTCCCGGTGTGCAGCGCGTTCACCGCCACGAGCGCGCTTGCGGCTTTGAGCTGGAGAAGGACATCGGGCGAGTAAGGAGGAATTCGGTGAATTCCCGTCGCATCGATCACGATGCCGCCGCCATCTCCGCCGCCAAAAAGAATCATCATGCTGCCACCTCCGTGCATTGGCACGCGTGGCGCGTACTGCGGTTCGTCGAAGATCCTGCGGCGTCGCTCGACCGGTTCGATGCACAACACGCGTGCGGGGTCCACGATACGGTTCGCATGGCGGGTCCGCAATTCATTGAACGGATTCTTTACGGGATTGTGGTCGTCTCTGGCTCAGAGAGCGCGCGACCCTTACTATCGTCCGCGTGAAACGCCTCGGCTTGCTCGCGCCCGCCTTGCTCGCTGGCTGCTATACATACGCACCCATCCAAGCCTCCTCGCTCCAGCCAGGTATGGGCGTCCGCGCTCGCGTCTCGGCCACGGCCGCGGAAGGGATCGCTCCGCTCATCGGGGTGTCTGACGCGCGGGTGCTGACGGGCAAGTTCATCGAGAGCTCGTCAGGCGTGATGATCGTCGAGGTTCCGACGATGGTGCCGCCGCGGGCAGGCGCGCCGGCGCAGAGCCTGTATCAGAGAATTTCAATAGCGCCCGGCCAGCTCGTCGATCTCGAGTCGCGGCGGCTGGATGGCGCGAAAACAGGGCTCGTCCTCGGTGCCGCCGCGGTCATCCTCGGCTCGAGCGCGTACGCCGCGCTCAAAGGCGGCCCGGGGATCGACCATCCGCCGAGCGGCTCCAGCAGCGACGCGAGGATTCCGTTGGTGCGACTTCATTTTTGATCGGGCGCGTCAGCCCGAGAGACGCGAGGGGTCGGTCTGAGAACCAACGTCATCCCGAGCGAAGCGAGGGGTCGGTCTGAGAACCAACGTCATCCCGAGCGAAGCGAGGGATCGCTTTCACTAAGGCAATTGAACAGCCTCGCCTGGAAAGCGGTCCCTCGCTTCGCTCGGGATGACGCTATGTGCTAGCTCTTCAGCTTCGGATTCGTCTGCTGCTCCGACGTCGAAATCGGGAAACAGAGATCCTGCTGCTTGAGATGCGACGCCGCCCCGACCGACTCCAGCGGATCGAGCGCGCCCGGCGTGCTTCCGGCCTTCCAACGTCGGAGGTCGCCGAGACGACGCGTCTCGAGCCAAAGCTCAATGCCGCGCTCGCGCTTGAGGAGCCGCCACGTTTCGTCGCTCGTCGTCGCGGTGATTGTCGTCGCGCCGGCGTTCGTGCGAACGGTGTTCATCAGCGTCACCGCGCCTGCGACGTCATTGCCGCGCAGCTTTGCCTCCGCTTCGATGAGACGCATCTCGCGACCGCTCGATAGGCGAATCGGCGACGCCGACGTGTTCATCTTCGCTTCCGGGTAGAACGGAACCTTGCCGCAGCAGTCGATCGCCGCGTCACCCTGAAGCGTCGTGATCGTGATCGGAACTCGCGGATCTTTGCTCGCGTTGCTGTAGTCATAATACCAGGTGTTCCACTCGGTGTGCGCGCGGTACGGCTGGTTGCCGATCGACCACGCGATGCGGTTGCGCTGCGCATCGTCGCCGATGTTGTAGTACGGCATGTTGTAGACGAATCCGATCGGAACCTGGCCCGCGTCCGCGACCGCCTCTGTCCACTTCGCGAGAAAGACGCGAACCTGCGCGCGTCCCGCATAGGCTGCTTGCGCTTGCGTCGCGATCGTCGCCGCGGTTCCTCCCGTCACCGCAATCGCCTTCGTGAACAAACTCTCGGCGCGGGTGAAGTACGTAGCGTTCGGCAGCTTGCCGCTGCCGTCGATCACCGCGTCGCACATGTTCTCGCCGAGCACGCGATTCGCATATCCGGCGTAGAGGTACGCGAGTTGGAGTGAGTTGTAGTACGCCGCGGGTGTTTGAAGGCTTCCGCTCGGCGGCGGACCGGCGGCTTCGAGCCGGCGAAGCGCTTCTTCGGCGACCCAGCGCGCACGCTGTGCTTGTTCCCAATGCGTATCCAGATCGCTGTCGTCGGAACCAAGCTCGCCGTTCTGCCAGCGATTCGAGATTCCGAAACTTCCCGTCGATCCCGCCGGATGGATTTCGCGCGCCACGGCGGCGCCCGTGTAACCGATCCAGTTCATTCCCTGCGACAATGCTCTGCCCGCACCGCTGACCATCGCGGCGGCGGCGTTGCGGTCATTCAAGAATTCGTCTTGGACTGGTCCCGGGTTGCTGACGTTCGTGTCGCAGGCGACAGGCGCAGTCAGAAGCAGCAACGCGAAACCGGTGATGCGAGTGCGGCGCATGCGCGTCCTCTCGGGTTGAGTGTCGATGTGTGTGGTCATGAGCATTTCCTCAGAACGTCACGCGCAGCGACGCCATGTAGAGCGCCGGCGGAGGAACGTGCTCGAGAATCGACCGCACCTTCGAATCGAACCCACCGTTGTTGCCCGTCTCCGGGTCGAACACCGGGAAATCCTTGTTGACCCACTTCCAGATATTGTGGCCTGACAGCGTCAGCTGCGCCGACGACGAGCCGGTGATGAACTTCGTCGGTACCGGAATCGTGACCGACACTTCGCGGACCTTGAAGTAGCTCGCCGGATAGATCCAGAGATCGCTGCGGGTCGTCGACGGAGTGCAACGCGCGAGCTGCAGCGCCGTTGCATCGCCGAGCCGGCCGGTCTCCTGTAGGTTGTAGAAGTCGTAGCATCCTGGCCAGCGAACCGACCGCTGCACAGCATTGAAGCCGGCGCCGTCGTACATGTAGTTGCCGCCCTCGTACTCGCCGCGCGCGGTGACGCCGATTCCGTGCGGCAGCTGAAGCCCCGTGTGCATGCCATACGTGTGGCTCGGCAGATTCGGCCCGTAGATGCAGTCCTTCGCCGGGTTCGACGAGAAGACCGGCGTGACCGCCGTGTTGCCTGATCCCTTCTGGTCCGGGTTCGTCAGACACGCGTTGTCGGACCGGATGACCGGGATTGGCTGGCCTTCCATGATCCAAGCGTTGGTGCCGAGCGAGAACGCCGCGGCGCCGCCGAGCGATTCGACGCTATTAGAGTTCGTGTACACCGAGCCGCCGACGTCCCACTCGAAGTTTCGGCGCTGCACGACCTTGAGCGTCGACGTCAGCTCGATGCCCGAGCTCTTCATCGTACCGACGTTCTCGAGCTGCGAGTTCAGGAATCCGAGCGACGGGATTTGACGCACGTTGAAGAGCGCGTCGGTGATGTGGCGCGTGTAGTACGTGAACTGCGTGCTAAGGCGATCTCCCCACGCCGCGCCGTCGAAGCCGAGTTCCACTTCGCTCGTGCGCTCCGGGCCGAGGTCCGCGTTGCCGACGTTCAGCGGGAAGAATGCGGGCTGACCGCCCCAGCCCGTTCCCGTCGCATTTTCCCACGTACGCACCGCGTCGAAAGCTCCGGGCGCTCGGCCCGACTGGCCCCAGGCGGCGCGGAACTTCATTTCTGAAATCGCATGCGGCCAGAAACTCTCGTCTGACGCGACCCACGAGGCGCTGAGCTTCGGATACGCCTGCAGGCCGAGGTTTTTGCCGAACGCACTGTTGCCGTCGATGCGGAGGCCGGCCGTCAGAAAATACTTATTGCTCTGGTCGAGGAGAATTTGTCCAAAGCCACCGGCGTTGACGACGCGCTGTCGCGACTCGAAGCCAAGCGTTGTTCCGGCGCTTGCGACGACCGGATTGCCGGGGCCCGGGAAGTTCTCACCGTACGCCGATGTCTCGCGCGAATCGGTCGACACGCCCTGTCCACCGAGCGAGATGGTCGCTCGCGTCTTGGCCTTGAGTTGCGCGACCCAGTTGCCGGCATAGTCGAGCGTCAGTGTTTGATATGAGTTGAATCGATCGGAGAGAATGCCCTGCGGCGCGGACACGAAGCCGAACGGACGCAGGCTCCGATTTTCGATCTCAGCGCGGTCGAAGCCGATCGTGAATCGATTCGTGATATTCGTGGTCGGGCTCCACGTGACGGTGCCGCCCGTCGTCAGGTGATTGATATAGCTATTGATGTCCTGGTTCAGCAGCTTGTTCACGACTTCCGGCCTATCGTCGGACGCGTAGTTGCGATCGCGACGGAACGCGTTGAGGGTGAGCCCGTGCGCGTTGTTGCCGGCCGCGGTATTCGAGATCTTGTCTTGCGTGTAGCCCGTGTTCCATGAGAAGAGCAGGTTGGCGATCGGCGTGAACGAGAAGTTCCCGCGGACGACCCGCTTGTTCTCGTTGTCGTTCGGCAGAACGCCGTCGTCATCGTTCGCCGCGGCCGACGCGAAGTAGCGAAGCGCTTCGCCACCGCCGGCGACCGAGAGCGAATAGTTCTTTTGCGGCGCATTGCGCAGCCACGGATCGATGAAGAGGTAGCTCGAGGTGCCGCCGGCGCGCGAGACGCCGCGCAGCGGAAGCCCGTCGAAGCGCGACGGGAAGCTGTCGCGATAGATCTTCGGAATCGTGTCACCCGGCGGCGCGGTGCTTGGATCGGGGCCGAAGGGCAGTGCGTGCGCGAATCCGCCGTCGGCTTGGAGCGTCCACTGGGGCTTTCCAGCGCGACCCGACTTTGTGAAAATCTGAATGACGCCCGCCGCTGCCTCGGTTCCATAAAGGGTGGCTGCTGCCGCACCCTTGATGACCTCGATGCGATCGATGTCGTTCGGATTGATGTCGTTGAGCGGACTCGCGACGTCGTTTCCGCTGCGGAGATCGGAGCCCGTCACGGGGACGTTGCGCTGATAGCCGTCGCTGCGGAGGCGCACGCCGTCGACGTAGATGAGCGGCTGATTGCTCATCGCGACGCTGACGTTGCCGCGGAGACGAATCATCGATCCGCTGCCGGCCATCGCCGAGCTTTCCATCACCTGCATGCCGGTTGCTTTGCCCTGAAGCAGCTCGCCGATGTTGTTCTGCGGCTGCGGGAGGCTCGCGACGTCGATCTGGCTGACGGCGTTGCCGACTTCACGCTGCCGCGCGGCGCCCGCGGTCCCGGTGACGACGACTTCGTCGAGGGCAATGACTTGTTTTCTCAGGGTAAAGTCATGAGTAATCGTTGAACCGCTCGTGACCGTGATTGGATCCTCGACGGGACGGTTGCCGATCATCTGTGCGCGAATGCGGTATGGCCCCGCGGGCACGTTGACGATCGTGTATTTGCCGGATGTATTGGTCAGTGTGCCGAGCCCGGTGCCGACGAGCGCGATCTGCGCGCCGGGTACGGGTTGGCCGCCATCATTGAGAACCGTACCGCTGACCGTGCCGGTTTGCGCTTGCGCGACCGCGACGTCTCGAGCGGCGAGCGTCGCCAGTGTCGTCGCGACGACGACTCGACTCAGGTGGCGAAGGAACTGACGGGTACGACCGAACTGCCGAATCGGACATTCAGGCACGGGCGTCCTCCAATGGGTGGTGGGAGGGAACGACTCTGGTTCCGAACAGAACATCAACTGCGACTGCCGATCACGGGGTCACGTGTCGGCAGGTCAGACGAAGATCAGAATTCTGTCAATTCACGTGGATGTCGACCGACGCTGTTTTATCTCCGAGAGTGGCGTCAGTGAGTGTAATCTTCGTTGTAAAGGTTCCGCGCGCGGCGTAAGCGTGACGAAAGGTCACTTTGCCGGTGCGAGCGCCGGATGTTCCGTAGATGTCGTTAATTGTCGCCGCGTAGTCGGCGGTCAGCCCGAGGAGATAGCCTCCTTGGACAGTTGCGACGAAGACGATCGTGTCTCCGGGAGCGACGGTTGTTTTGCTCGCCGAGATCGTGATGTCGAGGGGCAGGGGCGCGAGCACGGATTCATGACACGCGACGGCCCCGCTCACGATGGCGAGCGCCCCGCACAACACCGTCATCCTGATGGCGGCGAAGCCGCCGGAGGATCTGTTGTTCAACCCTGGTGGTCGTCTCGTCATTCGCGTCGACGTGTGGTGGTCACGTTGCGCTCACGGAGCGGACTCCCTTCCATATAAGACAATTGGCGCCGAATCACAACAGAGGATCCTCGGGAACATGTCTGACTTCGACGTAATCGTCATTGGACTTGGCGCGATGGGCAGCGCCACGGCCCAACACCTCGCCCAGCGCGGCCGGCGAGTGCTCGGCCTCGAGCAGTTCGCGCGCGGGCATTCGCTCGGATCGTCCCACGGCGAGAGCCGGATCATTCGAGAGATCTATTTCGAGCATCCTCTCTACGTGCCCATCGTTCAGCGGGCGTACGAGCTCTGGAGCGATCTGGAGAGAGAAGCAGGCGAGCGATTGTTGACGATCACCGGTGGTCTCATGATCGGCCCTCGAGACGGCGCGCTGGTCGCCGGCGTTCTTCGAAGCGCCGCGACGCATGACATTGCGCATGAGATTCTCAGCGCCGCGGAGGTGAGCCGCCGGTTCCCAGGCTTCTCATTGCGCGAGGACGCGATGGCCGTCGTCGACAAACGGGCGGGGATTCTCGACGCCGACGGGTGCGTCCGCGTGCAACTCGGCGTTGCCGAAGCGCATGGCGCCGAGCTCCATTTCGAAGAGCGCGTTATGCGTTGGGAAGCCGGCGGTGAATCTGTTCTCGTCGAGACGAACCGTGGCCGCTACTCGGCGCGACAGCTCGTTCTCGCTGCCGGCCCGTGGATGAGCGCTCAGCTGGGTGGTTCCTTACTCGTCGAGCGACAAGTCCTCGCGTGGTTCGAGCCGCGGGCTCACGCCGAATGGTATGATCCTTCGAGCTGCCCGGTGTATCTCTGGGAGTATCCGGACGGATATCTCGGCTACGGATTCCCTCGGCTCTCCACCGGGGTGAAGGCGGGAGTATTTCACACCGGCGACGTCGTCGATCCCGACGCGATGCAGCGCTCGGTCGACCCGCGCGAGATCGAGCGAGTGCGCGACGCGCTTCGTCAAATTCTCCCGGGCGTTGCCGCGGGCGACCTTCGCGACGCGAAGGTGTGCCCGTTCACGAACACCCCCGATTCGCATTTCATCATCGATTGGCATCCGCAGTTCGCGAACGTTCTCGTGTCGAGCCCGTGTTCGGGGCACGGGTTCAAATTCGCGAGCGCGATCGGTGAGCTGCAGGCGGATCTGCTGACGGAAGGAACGAGCAGGTTCGACTTGTCGCTGTTCAGGATGAATCGCTTCAATCTGTGACGGTCCGGCCCATTCCGTAGTTGAACTGGTATGAGCAAGTTGTGATGTAGACTCTCGGATCATACCGCCATGAACCGCCTGGTCACGATTCTCTTCGCGGCGGCCGCGTTGTGCGCGGCCACCCGCGCGCCGGCGCAAGACGCGATGCGCATTTTGTCGCATGCCCCGACGGATACGGCTAGTCCGCAGCGACCCGACGGCGCGTCTTCTGAGCGCGTCCATTGTCTTGCGTCCGTCGCATCCGCTTCTCGCTGGGCTCGTCGAGACCGTGCTCCAGCAAGGTCGCGCCGAGAGTAGGTCGGCGTGGAGCACACAGGACTATGCGTCCCTCGTGACGGCGCTGGCGCGGTTCGACGATGGTGCGTCCGAGAACCGAGTCGTCGACGCACTCGCGGGCAATCGGCGATTCGTCGCGAGGCCGCAAGCACGTGACGTCGACACGACCATCAGCGCTCCGCTCTCCGCCATGCTCGAAACGCTGAAGGACGGAAAGCAGATACTCCGGGTGTATGTCGAGACGTCGCCCGATCAACAGCCCGTCTACTTCGCGCTCGAGGTCGTCGAGGTCCCGCGCGCGGTGCCGGTCACTCCCGACGTTCAAGGTCTCGTCGTCGAGCGATCGTACGAGCGCTACGACAACGGCCAGCCCGTCACCACTGTCGAGGAGGGAGACCTCGTTCGCGTTCGACTTCGAGTGACATCGCCCGCCGATAGAGCATTCGTCGCCCTCGAAGATCCCTTGCCGGCGGGGCTCGAGGCCATCGACACACAACTGCTGACGTCGAACCTCGAGGCATTCACTCCGTCGGGGACGGCGAACGTGTCCGCAGACGGCGAGAGCACGTGGGGTGGTTTCCTATACGGACGCTGGGAACGGCGAACGATGGTCGCCGTGGGAACATCAAGAGCTACACGACGACCGAGTCTCATACTTCGCGCGTGTGCTTCGCGCCGGAGTTCACACCGCGAGCTACGTCGCCAGAGCGACGACGGCGGGTAGCTTCGTCGCGCCGCCCGCCTACGCCGAGGAGATGTACAATCCGGCGCTACAGGGGCGAACGGGTGGTCTTCGCTTCGTCATACGGGATCGCCCTTAGAACGCTACCCTGACATCTCCCTGACACGGAGGGTGTCGATTTCGCATAGTCTCATTCGTTTGCAAACAGACACCAGCCACGAAGGAGATTATGCGACTCGACGTCTACGTGAACTACCCCGGCACCTGCCGCGAAGCATTCGAGTTCTATGAACAGCAGCTCGGCGCCAAGATCAGAATGCTCATGACGCACGGGGAAGGGCCGAACGCAGCGAATCTTTCCGCTGAACAACGCAAGGAGGTGCTCCACGCGCGCCTCGAGCTCGCCGGCACCGTCGTGATGGGCGCCGACATCGCGAATGCAGAACCAATGCGAAGCGCCTACCTGACCCTCACGACCGACACCGCCGAAGATGCCGAGCGTGTTTATACGCTCCTGTCGG
>Ga0207661_10000711_pt1 | contig 21612 bp, 19 predicted proteins | sample KBSC713LmetaG_FD_184337 | JGI IMG/M metagenome (GOLD analysis project Ga0207661, IMG submission 184337) | Corn rhizosphere microbial communities from Kellogg Biological Station, Michigan, USA - KBS C7.1-3L metaG (SPAdes) (version 2) | ecosystem: Host-associated > Plants > Roots > Rhizosphere ...
TTCTGCGCTGCCACGTTCTTTGCGCGCCAGTCCGGCTGCAGTGGTTCCCACGGCCTCCCGCTCGTAAATCCACCGTTCGGCGCCGAGCTCCATTGCATTGGGTTGCGGATCGTCTCATCGGGCTTGACGCCGAGCATGCCGATCTCTTCGCCGTAGTACACGAACGGCATGCCCGGCAGCATCAGCATGGCACCCGCCGCCACTCGTTCGCGCGCGACATCGCCACCCAGCTGGCTCATCACCCGCACGTGATCGTGATTGCTGAGAAACGGTGACCAGCGCCCGGCCGGCAATAATCTGTTCGCGTCCGACACCGCTTTTATGAAGTCCGTTGCCTTGCCGGTGCGTGCGGCGTTGACCGTGGCGAAGGCGACACCGAACGCGAAGTACGCGTCGAGCTGGTCGGGATAGTACGTCGCGAGAATTTGTGGATCCTCGTCCGACATCTCTCCGATCGTAAACGAGCCAGGTGATGTTGCCCGAATCGTTTCGCGGAACTTCCGCAGCACCTCATGAGTTCCGCGAGTGTGCTGGATGCGACCATCTTCTTCGACGAGGTACGGAATCGCGTCGAACCGAAACCCGTCGGCGTGCATGTCGGTGAGCCAGTACCGCGTCACCTTCAGCATTTCCGCCAACAGTGCGGGGGTCTCATAGTTCAGATCCGGCATCCCGCCCCAGAACAAGCCGTAGTAGTACTCGTCGCGCAGCGGTGATTTATGCCAGAGCTCCTGGCCCCACGGTCCCTTCTCGCTGCGTGGGGTGCTCGACCACCGGTACCAGTCGCGGTATGGATTCCCCGGTCCGCGCAGCGCTGACTCGAACCACGGGTTCTGGTTCGATGAATGATTGGGAACGAAATCGACGATGACGTGGATTCCGCGACGATGCGCTTCCGCGACCAGGTTCCGGAAATCGTCGTCGCTGCCGTACCTGGGATCGACGTGGTAATAGTCGGTCACATCGTATCCGTGATAACTCACTGCCTTGTCGATCGGCATCAGCCATATGCAGCTGGCGCCCAGACTTTTCGTGCTGGCCGGATTCCCATCGTTGATGTAATCGAGCCGCGCGGTCAGTCCCTTCAGATCTCCGATCCCATCGCCGTCGGAATCGTAGAAGGATCGCACGAATACCTCGTAGCAGACGCCCTCCTGCCACCAGGTGTCCGCTGCAACCGGCGACGCCGACACAGTCGATGTCCGCGACACGCCGGCGCACGCCGCTGCGACTACAACCGTCACCGCAGTTGCAATCACTGCGCGGTGCGCGGACCGTGACGAAAGCACCGTCAACTTATTTGGACGCGAGCCGCCATCCGCTGCTGCGTTTGACGCTCGCGCACACCGGTCCCCCGTCGTCACCGGTTCCTTCGATCTCGATCTCCAGAATGGTCCCCGGCGTTCCCCGCGCCGCCCGGATCAGATCCGCGTCAATGCTGGTGAGAGAGATCTTCGCGCGCCGATCCCAGGCAGTCCCGGGCTGGCCAGCGCGTTTGCCCGAGTTCACGTAGATGAATCTTTCCGAGACCGGACCCTGCGCGAAGTCCCCAAGAAAGCGTGGCGCCTTTGGCTTCGAGAGATCGATGCGTACCGAAAGCTCGAATACGATCGAGTCTGCCGTCGTCCGAATGGGTGGAACGAGCTCAAAGTCGCCCGCAGCGTTCGATTTGCCCTTCTGGACGACGAACTTTACACCGGCGGGCGGACGGCGCAGCACGAGCCGGAGCGGCAGCTCGATTTGCGCGGCGCTCAATGCTTTCCGGGATCCCATACCGCCACTCCCACGCGTGAATCAGCCGTTCCATAGTAGAGAAACCACCTGCCGTTGAATGGGATCAGCGCTTCGGTGAAGGTGGTGCCTTCCTTGTACTGTCCGGTCCTCTCGTACGCTTCGGTTGGTTTGATGAAGGGCTCGTCGGACCGCGCGATCAGCTTGATCGGATTGTGCGGATCGAAGAGAGCCTGGCCCCCGGTGTAAACCCGCGCCGGCAATCCGGGCGCGCCGAACTCCCGGCTGTTGCCGGCATTGTAGATGAGAAGGATTCCGCGGTCAGTCATGATCGCCGGCGGTCCCGCCTCGACGAGCCACGAATCGAAGTAGCCGGCGCGCGGCGACAGAACCTTGAGCACCTTGCCATCGCTGTCGGCGAGAGGCTTCCAGTCGATCAGGTTGTCCGAAGTGGCGATCAGAATGTCCGGGACATTGAAGTACATCCAGTACTTGCCGTTGACCCTGGTTGCGACGAGCCGGTTGCCGACCGGGCGCGTCAGAATCGCGCCCGATTTGGTCTCGGTCTTCAGGTATCTGCCGTCTGCCGCTGCCGCGAACGCAGGGCCGTGTTTGTTCCAGTGGATCAGATCCTTTGACGTCGCGACGGCGAGATGCGGCACGTCGCGATTCCACTGGGTATAGGTCATGACATAGGTGCCATCTTCGGTCTCGACGACGCGCGGATCCTCGACTCCGCCCGTCCACTCGTACCGCGCCTGGGCGTCCTTGTCCGGAAAAAGAACCGGCGTCAATCGCCTCGTGAAGTGAAGTCCGTCGGCGCTCTCCGCCAATCCAATCCGCGACGTGTGGAAGCCGATGTCTCTCTTTCCGCTCGCATCTTCGGCGCGGTAGAGCAAATAGACTTTGCCGTCCTTCACCACTGCCGCGGGATTGAACGTCGCCAGCTCCTCCCACCTCACCACGCTGTCGTTCATCGGCGATAGAAAAGTCGCGCTGGCGCTCGGCGCGATGACCGGATTCACCCCCGGCTTCTCGAACGGCCCAAACCTCCAGTCTCTCGTCTGTCCCTGGAGGGAGCTTGCGGCCACGGTGGACAGCGCGAGGGTGGCCAGGAGATGTCGCCGATTCATGCGCAGAATCTGTCCACGAGTCGCCTCGTCCGTTAGCCGGGTCCGGTCCCCCTCCGCTTCCCCGTTGCGTGTCCCGCCCACGACACGTCATTCACTGGGACACTACCATAAACTGCGGTTGCCGGCGCCTCACCCTCGCGCTCCCGCCGCGTGCATCGACGAGGATTTCTTTCGTGCGCTCCTGGGTTATTTCTCTGACGGCAGTCGCCGTCGGCACCGCGTGCTCTCCGAGCAAGCCCGCACCGCCACCGACTCCGACCAAAGTCGTCGTCCACGACACCGTTACCGTCCGCGATCCCGAGCTCGACAAACGCGCCACCCGCCTCGAGATCCAGCTGCTGGCGCGCGACGCCCAGATCGAAGATCTGCAGAGCCGGCTCGAGGACACCCGCGCCGAAGTCGTGCGCGCGATGGCCAAGCTCCAAAGCGTCGCCAGTCGGGCCCAGGCGGCATCGGCGATGGCCGAAGCGGAAGTTGCGCTCCAGACGATGAAAGCATCTTCTTCCGGCGAGCCCGTCGAAGCGACCCAGGTCACCCGTCTCGTTCGCCAGAGCGCAACCGAGTTCGACAAGCAGAACTACGGCGGCGCACTCTATCTCGCCAACCAGGCCAAGACCGTCGCCTCATCGTACCGCGGCAGACTCGGCGTCAGCAGGGAAGGAACGCGGCCGGGTGAGACTCTTTTCGCCGTGCCGATTCAGCTCAAGACCACCAGTCGCGGCAACGTTCGTGAAGGGCCGGGGACCAACTTCAACGTCACCTACACGGCCGATTCCGGCAGCACCATCACCGCGTATTCCTACGCCGATGAGTGGATTCGGATTACCGATGATGCGGGGCACAACGGCTGGATCCACCAATCGCTGGTGTCGCGGCCGTAGTAATCAGCCGGTCTTCTTGAGTCTCCGGGCGCGAACCGTACGGTCGCGCCCTTCTCTTTTCGCCTGGTAGAGGGCCTCGTCGGCGACGGCGATGATCGCTTCGGCGTCGTCCGCATCCTCTGGATAGCTGGCAACGCCGATGCTCAGGGTCATCTTGCGGCCGTTGAATTTCTTGGCTGCTACTCTAGCGCGAATGTGCTCGGCCGTATCCAGAGCGTCGGCGATCGCGGTGTCCGGCAGCACGATCACGAACTCTTCACCGCCGTAGCGCGCGCAGCAGTCGTTCTTGCGCGTCGAGTCGCGCATGATCTCGGCGATCCGCTGCAGCACTTCGTCGCCGGCCGGGTGGCCGAAGGCGTCGTTGTACTGCTTGAAGTGGTCGACGTCGCCGACGAGCACCGAGAAGCCGCGCTTGTCCTTCTTGAAGCGCGCAACCTCGAAGTCCAGGCGGTTCATCAGCGAACGATGGTTCGACAGACCGGTTAGACTGTCGGTCGTCGAGAGCAGCTCCAGCTCCTCGTTCTTCTTCCGCAGTGTCTCGTTGATTCGATCGAGCTCGGCGCGTCCGTCGCGCAGACGGTACACCATGTGATTGAACACGTCGGTGAGGTACCCGACTTCTCCACCGCCCGGCGCCGCCGGAAGGTCGACTGTCAGATCGCCCGCCGCGACTTCGCTCGCGGCCTTCGTGAGTCGATCGAGCGGGCGCGCAATCAGCCGGCCCAGTCTGTACGCCGAGAGTGTCACCGCGACGAGCAGAAACGCGATCACCGCGAGGGCTACATCGCGGAAGCGGCGCACCTGCAGGTACGCTGCCTCCGATGAGATCTCAGCGATCACCGCCCAGTTCACCTGCGGTACGTACTCGAGGGTGCCGATCACATCGCGGCCGCGGAAGCTCGTGTACGAGAACGGCGCTCGCGCCCGCTCACGCAGCTTCTTCATGGTAGCGGCCGGCATCGGATTCTTGACCAGATCCTCGGTGACTCCGTCAGAGCTCGCGATCGCCGCGCCCTTGATGTTGACGAGATGGATCCGACCCGTGCTGTCCGCCGCAAACGACCTGAGTAAGAGCTGCACCGGCGCCAGATTGAGCTCGGCGGCGAATGCGCCCAGCAGTCGCCCGTCAGCACGCTGTGCCGGAACCGCGACGATGAGCTTCGCCCGCTTTGCCTTGGGATCCCAATATGCGTCGCCGACGATCTGATTGTCGGACCGCAGCGCCGACTGCCAGTCGGGCGGCAGTGAGACCTTCGAGACTTCATTCGCGCTGGTAGCGACGACGTTGCCATCGAGATCGAGCACCATCAAACGCTCGAAGTCGCTGAATCTCTCGTGCAACGAGACGAGGTAGTCGCGCAGCCTGCCTTCGGTCGGAGTGTTCGGAGCAGCATGGTTGCCGTGCTCCAGTGTAACGACGACTTCGTCCGATCCGGCAAAGACGCGCAGATCATACAGCCGCTCTCTCAGCCACACGCCCGATGCGCGCGCGCTCTGCGCGCTGCCGGAGAGCAGGTCCTCGTTGATTTTCTTTTCCAGGGCGCGGCGGTTCTGGGTGTAGAAGACGCCGAGCATGGTGCCCGCCGGGAGAAGCGCAGCTGCGACGGCGAATGCGAGAATTCTGCTGCGCAGACTCTCGAGCCGGGGGAAGGGCAGGGGAAATTTTGCCCTCGCGCGCGGGGTGGTCTGCGTCGCGGGGGCGGCAGCGTTAATCGTTCCGGGTTCGGATGTCGTGACGGGCATCGTTTATAGACGATTCACGTCACGCTGAGCTACCGCGCCAAAACGAAAAAACGAAGTTACCTTCTCAGCTCAGCCGCAGAAACGTTTGTCGTTCAAACGATCACAAAGCTGATACCAATTCGCGTCAGTCGTCCGCCCCGATATGCTCTTGCGGAATAACGGTTTACGCGTTCGCTCGACGCTATTGCCAGTCGGAGAGACGGCGCAGCGCTTTCAGTCGGTCGGTATGTCCGATCCGCGCCTTGTTGACCGCTTCGCGCAGCCAATCCACCGATTGATCGTACACGACGCGGTTGACCGGATATGGATGTCCGTCCTTGCCGCCGTGCGCGAAGCTGAATCGCGCCGGGTCGCGCATGCTCGCTGGAGATCCGTACACGACATCCGCGACAAGCGCCAGCGCGCGCACAGATTTCGGCCCCACTCCGGGAATCGCCAACAACTGCTCGAAGTTCTGGGGACTCGCCTCGTAGGTCGAGAGCAGCACCTTGCGCAGGTGCGCGGGATTTATGTCCTGCTTGATGTCCACCCAGTGCCTCGTCGGGAGCGCCATCGTGATCACCTTCGCGATCTCCCGATCGATCACCCTCGGCTCTTGCCGCGCAAACTCGGTGGAGACGCTGCGCGCAGTGGAGGATTCGGTCGCCACCATGTTGAGCACCGTTTCTCCCGCGGTTTCGCTGGCAATTGCCGCGTGCGGCTCATTCACGAAATCGCGCACCTGCGAGCCAAGCCAGTGATAGCGTCGCGCCGTGCCTTCGTTGCCGCGCATTCCCTGCTGCACCACCGCCCATTCGCCCTCGCTGCTGACGAAGAAGCTGTGATGATAGATCCCAAAGCCGTCCTGGATCGCGGCGGAATCGACCTTGGCGGCCATCCGGCTGTTGTAGGCGAGTCGCGCGCCGTCGACCCCGGTGCGGATGCCGTACTCGATCAGCTCACTGGGCGTTCGACGGGAGACTTTGCCTTTCCCACCCGCGACGAAGATTCCAAGCTCGCCGCTGTGTCGCGCCAATCCTTCCTTGAGAGCGCCGCAGACCGTAGTGGTGACCCCGCTGGAATGCCAATCGAAGCCGAGGACACAACCAAAGGCCTGAAACCAATACGGATCGGAGAGCCGCTTCAGAAATTCCCCGCGACCGTGCTCCAGCACCATGACTTCGGCGATTGCCGGCGCCAGCTGCACCATTCGATCGAACAGCCAGCGCGGCGCTTTGCCGCCGTGGAGTGGGAGGGTGGCGCTACCGGTGCGCTGGGGCATCCTGAAAAATAGCGCGCGGTTAGAACCACCGAGGTTAGTGACGCTAACCGCGGCGGTTCTCCGACCGGACAATCCTGCGTCAGATCTATTGCGCGCCGGGTCTCTGAAACGCCCCGCTGCGTGCCGCCAGGAACAGCAGGCCGAGGGCAACTCCAAGCAGCAGCCCTTTGATCATATCAATGCCGTCGGTTCCCAGATTGCCGGTGAGTGGCACCATTCGCGGCCACACTATCGACGCGACGAGAAACATCAGTCCGATCGAGAGTAGCCGTTTTGGGCGCTGCACATCGTTCTTGAAAAGCATTTTCATGATCATGGCTTTTGCTCCAATTCAGTCGGTTAAGAGGTAGTAGGTCAGCAGAGTCAGCTTGACGATGGCAATCGTTGCCGCAACGGCGAAGAGATCCCAGCTCACGACGTGGTTGACGAAGTAGTGGTAGACGAAAAGTCCTACTGCCACCCAGCCCCCCACCACGCTGGCGATACTTGTTGACCGTCGGCGGTGCTGGAGGAACCGCTCATCGATCACGATGCCAAGTACTGGAATTCTCATTTGTTCGTCTCCAGCGTGAAAATCTTTTCGGTCGGACAACCGAACACCCGGGCGAATGTCAGAGCCAGCGGCAGGCTCGGCACGTAACGCTCTCGCTCGATCGAGTTGATGCTTTGGCGCGAGACGCCCACTGCTTCTGCCAACTGCTGCTGGGTCCATCCGCGTTCGCTGCGGAGTTCCTTCACTCGGTTACGGACGTTCGAGGTCATGTCAAGTCAGCTTTCCACCGAAGGATATAAGCATCCCTGGAGTATGTCAAGCATGCTTTACGCGGCGCCGACTCGCTTTCTCACCGCGCCGATATCACGGACCGGACGAACTTCGATCGAGCCGACTTTTGCCCAGGGGAATTCGGCCGCCATGCGAACGGCGTCATCGATATCGTCGGCTTCGATGAGATTGAACCCCGCAAGAAATTCCTTCGTCTCGGTGAACGGACCATCGGTGACGGTCATCCTGTTCTTGCGGCTGCGGAGGGTCTTCGCCGTTGTGGGCCGTTCAAGCATCTGTGAATCGAACAGCCGGCCTTCATCGCGCAATTCATCGGCGTGGGCAAGGCAGCCCCGCATCTCCTCGTTGAAGGTCTCTTGCGGCATCGCATCGAGCAGATCGCCGTCGTTGTAAATCAGAACCATGAACTTCATTCGCTAGCCTCGTAAGTGAGCAGCACGTTGCCGTTCCCGAACCGCCGCTCGTTGGTCAGTTTGAGATTCACGTTACGCTTGACGCCCTCGAACATCGTCCGGCCCTTGCCGATCACGATCGGGCTGACGACCACCTGATACTCGTCGATCAGACCTTCCTGGGTCAACTGCGCGATGATGGTTCCACTCCCGAGGATCACGATGCCCGGACCGTCCTGCAGCTTCATCCGGCGGACCTCGCCCGCGAGGTCGGTCTTCACCAGTCTGGTGTTGCTCCAGCTCACTTTGTCGAGGGTCCTCGAGAATACGACCTTGGAGTGCCGATTCATTCCGTCGGCGACTTTCGGAAATTGCTGCTTCGCCTGCGGCGTCGGCCAGAACGACGCCATCATCTCGTAGGTGACGCGCCCAAAAAGAAGGGTACCGTTGCCGCCCGCATTGCCAGCGGTGAACTCCCTCCACTCCGGGTCATCCTTGTGGGCCCAGCTCAGATCACCGTTCGGGCCGGTGAAATAGCCGTCGAGCGTTACCGAGTTAAAGGCCATCAATTTTTGCATAACGACATCCTCATCGGAACGATCACTAAGACTACGAGTCGGCCGGGGTCGGCCAACGTCAACGGACTCCGGACCAACGGCTGCGGAATCACGGACCAACTGCCAGTCCGAAATGCTGACTGAATGCGAATTGGGAAACTAATTGCGAATTGAGGTTAGCCCGAGCGTGCCCGCAACCCGCACTTAGTGTCCCAATCCGCAATCAGTCAGCTACCCGCAATGGCAGTTGGTCCGTGATTCCGCAGCCCCTAGTCAGCAGTCGTTAGTCAGCGGCCGTTAGTCAGCAACCGTTTCTTCCCCGCCGGCTGATACAAATCCATGCTAATGCTGAGCTTAGGAATCCAGAGCGTTAAGGAAGAGCTTCGTATTTACGTAACTGCTTGCACGATACCCACTTAGGGTCGATGGCCGGCGTTGCTTTCGCGGCTCCGCAACGCTAAATTTCGTCGAACCCACATGGAGGCAACACTGACCTCCCTCCGCCTCCGAACCCCGTAGCAAAAACGACGAGTTAATGACGGCTCCGAACAACAGAGAGCGCATTCTGCCGCGCCTCATTCACGAAGAAATCAAAGAATCGTTCATCAACTATTCGATGAGCGTCATCGTCTCTCGCGCGCTGCCCGATGTGCGCGATGGACTCAAGCCAGTGCACCGCCGCGTCCTCTACGCGATGAACGAGCTGGGTCTCGTTCCCGGGCGCCCTTACAAGAAATCCGCGACCGTCGTCGGCGACGTGCTCGGCAAATACCACCCGCACGGCGACCAGTCCGTCTATGACGCGCTCGTGCGCATGGTCCAGGATTTCTCGCTCCGGTATCCGCTCGTCGACGGTCAGGGAAATTTCGGCTCCGTCGACGGCGATCCGGCCGCAGCGTATCGCTACACTGAATCGCGGCTCACCCGCGTCGCCGTCGAGATGCTCGCCGACATCGACAAGAACACCGTCGATTTCGCGCCCAACTTCGACGACCGCTTGCAGGAGCCGAAGGTACTTCCCGCCGCGATCCCCAACCTCGTCGTCAACGGGTCGTCGGGCATCGCCGTCGGCATGGCGACCAACATCCCGCCCCACAATCTCAAGGAAGTCGTCGCCGCTCTCACCGCGCTGATCGACAATCCGGAGATCACCCCCGGCGACATCAGAAAGCTCGTCAAGGGGCCCGACTTTCCCACCGGCGGCTACATCTACGGCCGGGCCGGCATCAAGGACTATCAGGAGACCGGCCGCGGCCGAATCGTCATGCGTGCCCGCGCGGTCATCGAAGAAAAAGAGTCGTCGAGCAAGTCGCAGATCGTCGTCACCGAGCTGCCGTACCAGGTCAACAAGGCCAAGCTGATCGCGGATATGGCGGAGCTGGTCAAAGCGGGGAAGCTCGAAGGAATTTCCGCTCTGCGCGACGAGTCGGACAAGGATGGAATGCGCGTCGTCATCGAGCTCAAGCGCGATGCCATTCCGCGAGTCGTTCTCAATCAGCTGTACAAGCACACCGTGATGCAGTCGACCTTCGGCGTCATCATGCTGGCGCTCGTACCCGATTCGCACACCGGCCAGCTGGTTCCCAAGGTGATGGCGCTCAAGGAAGTGCTCGAGCACTACATCGCCCACCGCCACCAGGTCGTCGTCCGCCGCACCCAGTTCGAGCTCGATAAAGCTCTCGAGCGCGAGCACATCCTCGAAGGCCTGAAGATCGCCGTCGACAACATCGACGCGGTCATCAAGCTCATTCGCGCCGCCGCCGACACTCCGGCCGCAAGCGCCCAGCTCCAAAAGCGTTTCAAGCTCAGCGAGCGGCAGGCCGAGGCGATCCTCAACATGCGCCTCGCCAAGCTCACCGGTCTCGAGATCGAGAAGCTCGAAGCCGAGCTCAAGGAAGTACGTGGCTTCATCAAGGACATGAAGGAGATCCTTGCTTCACGTCCGCGCCGCATGAAAATCATCCGCGACGAGCTTCAGTCGGTCGCCGACAAGTACGGCGATGTCCGCCGCTCGGAGATCACCAGCGACGAAGGCGAGTTCACTATCGAGGATCTGATCGCCGAAGAGGACATGGTCATCACCATCTCCCACTCGGGTTACATCAAGCGCACTTCGGTTTCGACCTATCGCAAGCAGCGTCGCGGTGGCCGCGGCCTCAGCGGGGCCGGATTGAAGGATGAAGATTTTATCGAGCATCTCTTCATCGGATCGACCCACGATTACATCCTCTGCTTCACCGACGATGGGCGATGCTTCTGGCTCAAGGTCTATGAAGTTCCACAGGCCGGTCGCGCGTCAAAGGGGAAGCCGATCGTGAACCTGATCAACGTCTCACCCGAGACTCAGATCAAGGCGATGGTGCCGGTGCGCGAGTTCTCGGAGACCCAGTTCCTCTTGTTCTGCACCAGGAACGGAACGGTGAAGAAGAGCGCGCTGTCCCAGTACTCCAACGTCCGTCAGACCGGCATCAAGGCGATCAAGATCGACAAGGACGATGAGCTGATCGATGTCCAGATCACCAGCGGATCGAACGACATTGTTCTCGCAACCCGACACGGCTTGTCGGTGCGTTTCCACGAGCAGGATGTTCGCGAGATGGGTCGCGACACGACCGGTGTGAAGGGAATCGAGCTCAAGGAAGGCGATTCGGTGATCGGAATGGTCGTGGTCAAGCGCGACGCGACCCTGCTGGTAGTCACCGAAAACGGCCTCGGGAAGTGCTCCAACATCGCCGATTATCGGGTCCAGAAGCGCGGCGGGAAGGGGATCATCACGGTGAACAGAACCGAGAAAACGGGCGATGTCGTTGCCCTGATGGAGGTTCTGCCCGCCGACGAGATCATGATCATCACAAAACACGGTGTAATCATCCGTAGCTCGGTCTCCCAGGTGAGGGTTACCGGGCGTATCGCTCAGGGGGTCAAACTCGTCAATCTCGACGAGGGCGATCTCGTTACCGCCGTTGCGCGCGTAGTGCCTGATGATGAAGACGAAGGTGCCGAAAACGAGTCCCCAGCACCCGACACCGAACCGGTCGAGGCTCTCACCGACGAATGAGAACCAGGCGCTCCGCCGCTAGTTCACAGCACGAGGAGAACGAGAAGCTCCGCGCGGCCCTGCGAAAGGCCGAGGCGGAGGTTCAGCGGCTGCTCGACGAAGCCGCGGCGCGCGGAGCGCTGGTCGACATTCTTCACGACGTCATGGGCTCGCTCTCAATGGGCGAGCTGTTTCACATGCTCGCCCGTCGTCTGGCTCGCGCGCTCAATCTCAGCCACTCCTCCGTAATCTTCGCCAAGTGTGGCGACCTGATGGGAACGGTCGCGTCGGCGCACGAAGATCCGCAGCTCGAGAATCTTCAGGTCGAGCTCGACAAGTATCCGGAGATAGAGGCAGCACTCGCCAGCGAGCAGCCCGTTCTCATTCCTGATATTTGGCACTCCGATTCCTATCGCTCGCTCCGCGAAGCCTGGGAGAAAGATGGCAGCGTCATCTCGGTGCGCTCCATCATCGCCCTGCCGTTCCGGCTCGATCTCGATCGCACGGGTGTGTTCCTGCTTCGTCGCACGGCCGAGAAGCCGCCTCTCACTGACGCAGACGTCGAGTTCGCCGAGACCGTCGTGAAGAGCGCCATGAACGCCATGCGCCGCGCGCACATGGTGGAGGTCACTCAGGCCGACAACCTCCGCCTCGAGGCGCTGGCGCGCACCGACCCACTCACCCAGCTGCTCAACCGCCGCGCGCTTCTCACCCAGCTCGGCACCGAAGTCGAGCGCACGCGCCGTTACAACGCGCCGCTCAGCATCCTCATGATCGACGTCGATGAGTTCAAGGATGTGAACGATACCTACGGCCACCTCGCGGGCGACCAGGTTCTGGTGGAAGTGGCGCTGATTCTTGCACGCACCGCGCGCAGCGTCGATTCCGTCGCGCGCTACGGCGGCGACGAGTTCGTCATTGCCGTCCCCGAGACTGGCGAGGCCGGCGCGATTGCCTTCGCCGAGCGACTGCGCGACAAGATCCAGGCGCATCCCTTCGACATCGGGAAGGGCGATCCCGTGCACCTCACCGTCAGCATCGGCGTCGCCGATTTTCCCGAGCCCAAGGTCGAGACCGCGGAAGACCTCCTCGATTGCGCGGATCGCGCACTCTATCGGGCGAAGGCCGGCGGCCGAAATCTGGTCTGCGTCTAGGACCTCGGCGTAGAGAGCCAGCCGTCAGGGCGGCATCCACAAAAACAAAAGCGTGTAGCTAGAAGCTTTGCAGCAGCTTGGCTTGTCAGCTTAGGTTTCGGCAGAATCCTTTCTCGACGGAGCCGCGCCGATGCGTTCAGACCGTTTTGCAGCTGTAGCAGCTTTTGGGGCGTCCGCGCTGGTTCTCGGTTGCGTCGCTGACTCATCGAACAAAGAGACAGCCGCTGACACGACGCACTCCGCGCCGATAGTTACCGTCACCGCGGTAAACAATGGCACCCACGGGACGGCCGAGCGGGTGAAGTGGGCGTTCTCACCGGACCGGAAGGCCGTGCTCGTCGTGGCGGATCCCGCCGGCGTCGAGAATGAGCCGGTGCCCAATGGATTTTTCTTCGGGGACGAAGCGAGCGGCTTTCAGGTGCAGATGGACAGCGTCTGGGACGTCGCGCCGTCGCCCGACTGGAAGTGGATCGGATTCGGACGCGCCTACGGGGTGGTGCGCGGCGAAGGGACCGGAACGGATCTCATCGCCGACGTCGGCCGCCGTACTTCGATCGACACCGCCACACTTCGCGCCGGCTCGTTTGCATCGAGCGGAATGTCGATGGCACGCGCGGTCGCGCAGCCGGGCGTAATCAAGGTTCCATCAAACCCGCGCTCGCAAACCGCGGCCGACAGTTCGGCGCCGCGACTCTTCCCAGTTGCGCGCGGCTGGCGGGTCGCCTGGACCACCGACGGTTCGACCCTCGCGCTTGGCAACAACCCGGCGCGCTCCAGCGACGACGAGCCGAGCCAGACCTGGGCCGCGCTCGATCCCGCAACCGGCCAGCTCCACGGCTCGCTGCCGACGAGCGCCAAGCTCGCCGAGGTGAAATTCACTGGCGGGCCAACGCTCGACATTTCCCTCCCGATCGACATGACGAAGTCGCCCCCAATCGAGATCAAGCGCGGAAATCAGACTTTTTCGATTCAGAGCGAGCGCGGAGTGATCACCATCGCGGAAACGAGCGCCGCCGCTGGCGGCGTGAAATCAGCCCCGCGAGTAGTCGGCGCCGGCATCGCGCTCGCCGCCACCGCAGGCGGCCGCTACATAATCGCCCTCGCTCCGCGCGCCAAACCGGTGCCCAATGAGATCAGCCTCGAGCCGGTCGTCTACTCTGTCACCTGGTAACCAGCTGCGGACAGCGTACTAACTGCTGCTGACTAACGGCTGCTGACTAACGGCTGCGGAATCACGGACCAACTGCCAGTTCGAAATGCTGACTGAATGCGAATTGGGAAACTAATTGCGAATTGAGGGCAGGCCGAGCGTGTCCGCATTCCGCACTTAGTGTCCCAACCCGCAGTTAGTCAGCTACTCGCAATGGCAGTTGGTCCGTGATTCCGCAGCCGTTAGTCCGCAGTCCGCAGCTGTCAGGCGTCAGGCGTCAGCGCCCGATCCGTCTGAGCTCCACCAGGAGACAGTGGTCCTGGACGACATCGATGCCGGCTCGGGCGAGGCGCTCGGCGGCGTCGTCGTTGCGGATCCCGAGCTGGAACCAGACGGCTTTCGGCTTTTTCGCGATCATGTCGTCGACGTGCGGCGGGATGTCGCTGGGGCGGCGAAAGACATCGACGATGTCGATGTCGCCGGGAACATCGGTCAGCTTCCGATAGACTTTCTTCCCCATTATCTCCGTCAGCTCTTTGTAGTAAACCGGCACCGGAATGATCTCGTAGCCGGCGCGCTCGGCGTATTCGGGGACGTAGTAGGCGGGCTGATCGGGATCGGGCTTCATGCCTAGCACTGCGATGCGATGCGAGCTTTCGAGAAGATCCCGGATTTGTGTCGGAGAATCGATGAGATGATTGCGCCAGCTCACGTCGTCGGTTTGTGGTCTCGCGGTCTGATCGACAGGGCTGGTCATGGCTGGCTCGAATTCATTGTTGAACTGCGCGACGCCGTGAATGCAGCGATCGCGGGGTGACGCTAACAAGTTGTCTCCGGTAAATTGCAATTGCGAGTCCAGCCCAACATTCCGGAGAACCACTTGTAATGCGAATGCTCGTCCTTGGCGCGGGCCTGCAAGGCTCCGCGTGCGCGTATGATCTGCTCCAAAATAAAGAAGTAAAAGAAGTCCGCCTCGCCGATCTGCACACCGATCACCTGGCCCCGTTTCTGGCGCCGCTATCGGGAAAGCGTCTGATTTTCACGCCGCTCGACGTGCGCGACCGCCAGGCAGCCCTCGCGTTGATGCGTGAGTGCGATGCCGTGATGAGCGCGATCCCGTACTACTTCAATTTCGAGCTCGCCGAGCTCGCGGTCGAGGCAGGCGTCCACTTCGCGGATCTGGGCGGCAACACCGAGATCGTCTTCAAGCAGAAGACCCTCGATGCCGCCGCGAAAAAGAAAGGCATCACCGTGATCCCCGACTGCGGCCTGGCGCCGGGCATGGTGAACATTCTCGCCGAGTACGCGATCAAGCAGCTCGATAGCGTCGAATCCGTTCGAATCTTCGTCGGTGGACTGCCACAGGACCCCGAGCCGCCCCTGAATTACCAGATCGTGTACTCACTCGAGGGCGTGCTGGACTACTACACGACCCTCTCGTGGGTGCTGCGTGGGAAGAAGCGCACTCAGGTGAAGGCGCTGTCGGAGATCGAGCCGGTCTACTTCGGCGGATCACTGGGCGAGCTCGAGGGATTTCATACTGCCGGAGGTCTCTCGACGATGGCCTTCCGCTACGAGGGCAAGATCCCGACGATGGAGTACAAGACCCTTCGCTACCCGGGACACGCTCGGATCATGGAAGCGATCCGCGAGCTGGGCTTGCTCGAGCTCGAGCCGGTCGACGTGAAAGGGATGAAAGTCGTCCCGCGCGACCTTGTAGTGTCGGCGATGGGCCCGCGGCTGACCAAACCCGAGGGTCAGGATCTCGTCGCGATGCGGGTGTACGCCGAGGGCACGAAGGGCGGCAAACCGAAGAAAATCGGTTGGGAGATGGTCGACTATTACGACGAGGAGACCGGAATCAGCGCGATGGAAAGATCGACCGGCTACTCGCTCTCGATCACCGGCCAGATGCAGGTGCACGGCGAGATCGGGAGGTCGGGAGTCTTCACGCCCGACGAGGCGATCCCACCTCAGCAGTACATTGATGAGCTCGCAAAGAGGGGTGTAATGATCCGCGAGATGCGCTAGCGCTGAGCTTGCCATCTGGCCGTCGGTGGCGTAGTAGTGATGAGCTTGTAACCCCAGCTGTAGCAACGGGTTACGAGCTCATTTATTTTTGAGAAAGGGTTCCAATCGGAGCCCGATTCGGTTATATTTAGACCTGTAAACATCTGTCGGTCCAAGCTGCGGGACGCGTGAGCCCTGCCCTTAACGGAGAGCCCAGAAATCACGTCTCACCCAAGCGCCGATTCCAGCACAAGGAGGATTTGATGAACCGTATCCATACGATTCTCAGGTCCGGTCCAACGCGGAAAGTGGCTCTTGCGGGCATGGCACTGCTCGCCACCGTTTACACCGTTCCGCGCGTGGGCTCGGATTTGAGCTCAGTTCAGACGGTCCTGACCGGGATCACGCCTGCGGTCGCCGACAGCTCCACGTCGTCGACGTCGTGGGACCTGCCCAATATCGACAACGCGCGGGTGGACTCCTGGGTCAAGCTGTTCACGACCGACCAGAAGGTGAAATCCCGCTTCGCGGTATGGCTCGATCGTAAATCGACCTACGAGCCGATGATCTCCGAGAAGCTGGCCGAGCGTGACATGCCGCAGGACCTGATTTACCTGGCGATGATCGAGTCGGGATTCAATCCCAAAGCGCAGTCGCCGGCGAAGGCGGGTGGACTGTGGCAGTTCATCAGCGAGACGGGGCGTCGTTATGGCCTGACCGTCAACAAGCACGTCGATGAGCGCAATCATCCGGAGAAGGCTACCGATGCAGCGCTCTCGTACCTCTCGGATCTGCACGATCGATTCGGGTCCTGGTACCTCGCTGCCGCTGCCTACAACACTGGTGAGAACCGTGTCGCCCGCATCATGAAGCAGGTCACTGGTAGTGAGAAGGGTACCGATGAAGATTACTATCGAATCTCGAAGCTCTTGCCGAAGGAGACCCAGGACTACGTGCCGATGATGATTGCGGCCGGCCGAATCTCCAAGGAGCCCGCGAAGTACGGATTTGATTCCGAGCTCGCGATGGCTGAGTAAGAAAAAGAGGGCACCCATGGGTGCCCTCTTTTTTTTTAACAACAGAAGACTACCGACGGGACGCCGTGGGCCACACGGCGGGAGGCCGCGGGCCATACATAACTGCAACTGAAGACTACCAGCTAATCGCTATCGGGGGAGCAGCCGGCGGCTCCGAGCGCGGGTTGGATGAACTGCATTGTATAAATTCCCCTCGCGCGTTGGATGCTCAGCGTTGGTCCGGACTGCGAGCGCCGTTTTCAAACAATGCTCGGCGCCGCCAGCTGCTCCGCCGGCAGCCCCCCACTGGTAGTCTTCCGTTGCAGTCAAGAAGTTAGCGCGTGGCCTCGAGCCGGCCCGCGCAGGGCCTCCCGCCGGTAGTCTTCCGTTGTAGTTCAGTCTTCCGTTGCAGTTCAGAAAGCGGTGCGCTCACCGTGCTCCGAGCAGATAAACGCCCACGAGCGCGAGAAGAAAGTAGGGCACCAGCGCCGCCGCCCCCCCGTAATCCTTCGAAACCCTCTGCCCGAAAAAAAGCGCGACCAGATTGACCCCGGCGACGACCGCCCCAAGGTACGCCACCATCGAATCGCGCGTCACGAGCAGCAGCAGAAACCCGATCCCGCTAAGCACTCCTGCCGCAACCTCGAGGATCGTGACGACGAGAAACATCGGCCCCACCGTCCCCGCCAACGGACTGCGGGCGAAATGCTCCTCCAGATAAGCGCGATTTCCCTTCCGATCGATGACTTTATCGAGCCCGGATTGGAGGAAGAGCACGGCAATGAACGCCGATATCAGGAGCTGCAGGATGTAGCTTGCCCACTCGGGCGAGTGCACGTTTGGCATCCTGCTATTGTAGCCGATCCAGCCGCGATCGCCAGCGGCTGCTACATCACCGCTTTGAGCCCGAGGCTCAGGGTGCGTCCGGGAACGACCGTGATGTTGTCGGGCTCGCCGTGCTGGCGGTTGAGGAGATTCTCCCCGCTCATCGTGAACGAGAGCCCGCGGAACAGCATCTTGCTGATGCTCGCCCGTAAGCGGGTGACGCCGCTGTAGCGCAGCCAATAATTCCGCAGCTCGTTTCCGACGAGCTGGGCGTCCGGCTGCGCGGAGCTCGAGAATGCGCTGGCGAGCGCGATCCGATCGTAATCGATCCAGTTCCACGATCGCGACACAGCCATCGACCCCGCCCATCCTCCGCGAGTCCACGACGCCACCAGACTCGCCGTGGATGCCGGCACCTCGAGCATGCGATCGCCGGCGCGCAGATCGCCGAGGTAGGAGGGCGCAACTCGGCGCACCCTGCTGTCCACGGTGGAGTACGCGCCGCCGAGCGAGAGCGCGCCAATGGTCCAATCGGTCTTGAGCTCCCAGCCACGATTGCTGATCTCACCGACATTCTGCAGCAGGTACGAGATGTGGCGGTCCTGCGCAGCGCCCAACTGGGACGGCGGTAAATAGCCCGCATCCTGCCCGCCGCCACGCTCGTCGGAGGCGACGTAGGCGACGCGCTGAATCAAACCCGACGCGACCTGATCGAAGCGTGTCAGCTGGACGCCCAGGCTCTTGCCGACGAAAAGATCGATGCCCGCTTCCACTCCCGACTGTTGCTCGGGCTCGAGGTCGAGCATCATCGCGCGACGCGGATCGAACCAGCCGGCGTCGCGCACCGGCGTAGTCGCGGGCCGAATCCCGCGACCATACGCCGACCGCAATTTGACGGTGACGGGACCGTAGTCTTGCACCAGCGCCGCGCCGAGCATCGGTAACACCGAGATATTCAGGTTCTGCAGCGTCGTGTTCTGCTCCATGCGCAGACCACCGGTCAGATACGCGGAATTCTTCCACGAAAAGTTCGCCTGGCCGATCGCGGCGCTGGTCCACCGTCTTACCGCCGACGCCAGCGCGACGCTCGATTGCGACGTGGTATCTGTGTGCGACCGGAAATCGAGCAGCGAATTTTCGGCCGCGAAAGTCACAGTGGTCGCGAGTCCGTCATCGCTGCCCAGCCTGCCCACCGAGCTCAATCGCAGAGTTCCAAGGTTCGCGTTTCCGCTGACGGTACCGAGATCCGGTCCCGCGCCCGACGGCAGAGGACTTCGGTCGTTGGCGAGATTCGAGAGCCGGCTTCCGTCGAAGCCCGCGACGAGAGTGTAGGTCCAGCGCGAGCCCTCGAGAATCGTCGCGGTGCCGCCCACCGTGTATTCCTCGACCGCCTGCGGCAGCGCGGCGCCGAATCGCGCGACGTTCGCTGAATCGCGGAAGAACGGGCTGGATGGATCGGCGGATTGGCTGCTGAAAATGCGCGCGGTGCCCGTCGCGATGAGGTGATCCCGGACCAGCCGGAATCCGGCGCCGGCAGTGGTGTGCCGCGCAAATGCATTCGGCAGGTACTCGCCAACTCCGCCGGAGGTGAAGCTTGCGCTGCCTGACTGCGCGCTCGATCCCGTCCGCCACGCGATGGCGTGGTCCTGGGTGACCGCGCCGCGCGGAACGTACGCGCTGTTTGCGGTGCCGATAGCAGTGCGCACCACCGTCCCCGGGCCTCCGTTCGAGCCGTCGTGCCGCATCACGATGTTGATGACGCCGTTGATTGCATCCGATCCGTACAGCGCCGCACCCTGCGGCCCGCGGATGACCTCGATGCGATCCACGGCCTCGGGTGTGAATTGAGTGACGAGCAGCGGATTCGCCAGCTCGACGCCATCGACGTAAATCTTCGGGTAACTCGCGCCGAATGAGCTGGTGCCACGAATGCTCCCGTAATGGGAGAGCAGCGACGTGGGCGCTGATTGCCACACCCACAGTCCGGGCACCGCATCGCTTAGAGCCTGACCCAGATTCCCCTCGGCGTACCGCGAAAGCTGCGCTCCGCTGACCAGGTTGGTCGCCACAGTCAGCGGCCGCGCCGATGACTCGACGGTGTTGCCCGTTACAACTACGCGATCCAGCATGCGGGGTGAGCTCGCATTGTTACCGGATGATCTCCCAGCGCTCGGCACGAGCGCGACCTGTGCGCCGCCCGCGGCGATGGGCGAGACCTTCGTGTCGCGCAGCAGCCAGGTCAGCGCATCGCCGAGCGTCAACGAATCGATTTGTACGCACACTCTGCTCTCGAGTGGGATCGATTCGTTGGTGTAGGAGAGAAGCACTCCCGCTCCGGCGGCGAGTCGATCGAGAGCTTCGCGGAGCGACACGTCGGTCGCGCGGAGAGCGACTCGCCGATCGAGCGGGGCGTTCCAGCTGACGGACGACGCCGAGGGCTGTGAGCACGGCTGCGCAGCCGCGCCCTGCGGCAGCAAAAAACCAACAGCCATGGCGATCGAGACGGCGCTGACGCGATGGTCACGCCGGCGGGTCAGCCACCGAGCAGGGTTAGTGTGCCGCCCCAGGCGCCGGGTTCCGATGAAGGATGGCGACGTTCCCCTGTCGCTCGACGCTAGCGCCGAGTGACAGCGAGAGGACATTGAGAACACGTTCGACTGGTTCACCGGAAAATGATGCTGTCAGATGAAGATTCGCGAGAGACGGATCCTCGACCCTTAGCCTTACTCCATACCAGCGGTAAAGTTCTGCGCCAACCAGGGCGAGCGGGGCATCGCGAAACACCAGTCGCCCCTGCATCCATGCAAGATCATCATCGGAAACGACTGCCCGCTCCACTGTCACCACGTTATCGGTGCCGACGACGGCTCGATCCTTCGCATGGAGTATCGCTCCACGAGATGGGTCCGCACCAGCGGCACCGATGGCGACGGAACCGGAATCGACCGCAACACGCGTTCCCGCACTGTCGTCAGTTTCGACGGAAAAGGCGGTTCCCACATCCTGAATGGTGACGGTACCCGCGCTCACGGTGAACGGCCGGTTCGAGTCGTGGACGACGCTGAAATGCGCGATTCCATCGAGCGTGACACTCCGCTCGTCGTCGTCCGGATCCAGCACAACGAGGCGGGTCGTCGGTCCGAGCACCACGGTGCTCCCATCGCCGAGTGCGATCTGCCGGCGTTCGCCGATCGCCGTGGCGTAAGTCCGGGTGCCGCCATCGGCGCGAACGCGGCGAAGATTCTGCCACACCACCGTCGCGCCAGCGAGAATCACGGCCGCGGCCGCGATGCGGAGAAGCGCCGCATAGCTCCGCGACTCGGCGCGTCGCACGTTCGGCCCAATCGGGATCACCTTCGGATCGTCGAACCGGGCCTTCACTGCGTGAAGAGCGCGCTCGACGTCGATGTCCGGCGTCGGCGGATGCGCTACATTGGCCAGTGCCGAGTCGAGCAGCTGCACAGCACGGGCACGATGGGGATCACTCGCGATCCACAGACGCGTCGCACCGGCTTCTGATGCGCTCGCCTCGCCGGTGATGTAACGCGCGATTCGTTCCCAGTCGTCCGAGCTGATGCTGGACGGATCGTCGTCGCGGTTCGACATATTCATTAATAACAGTGACACCTGAACCGGACACCACCCCCTTGGAGCCCACCGACCTACACGAGCGGGACCTGCAGCGGCGATTACGGGCGGGGGAGGAGGGGGCATTCGACGAGGTTTTCCGCGGGCATTACGCCGACCTCGTTAGAATGGCCGAGTCGGTGGTGCGAGAGCGCGCGCTGGCCGAGGAAATCGCACAGGATGTGATGCTCGAGCTCTGGCGCCGCCGCGAAAGCCTCCAGCTCCAACAAAGCTTCAGGGCCTATCTGATCCGCTCGACGCGCAATCGCGCGCTGAACCACGTCAGACATCAGCAGGTGGTCGCGCGCGAA
>Ga0207661_10000712_pt1 | contig 21611 bp, 16 predicted proteins | sample KBSC713LmetaG_FD_184337 | JGI IMG/M metagenome (GOLD analysis project Ga0207661, IMG submission 184337) | Corn rhizosphere microbial communities from Kellogg Biological Station, Michigan, USA - KBS C7.1-3L metaG (SPAdes) (version 2) | ecosystem: Host-associated > Plants > Roots > Rhizosphere ...
TTGCTGGTGACGAGCACGCGCGCGCCGGAGTCGGAGAGCTTGTGCGAGAGCGCGATCTCGCCGTCGAGCGGCGACAGATGAACGACACGCGCGCCTGCCTTCAGCGCGCCGAAGAAATTGATCGGATGGTCCGGCGTGTTGCCGAGGAACAGCGCGACCGAAGTGTCCTGGCCGTAGCCGGCGCGCAGGAACGCGGAGGCGGCGACCTCAGCGAGGGATTCGAGCTCAGCATAGGTGATCGGGCGATCGCGAAATTCGATCACCGGCCGCGTGGCGTAATCGGCGGCGGCTTTGGAGAGGAGATCGGGCAGGGTACCGCGGGTGATCGGATCGTCCCAGTGCACGCCTTTCGGATAAAACTGTTCGCCGGGATGGGTCATGAGAGGCCGCCGCATCTGCAAATTCGCCGTCGTCCCCGCGAAAGCGGGGACCCATAACCCCCGCAGGTCGTTGTTGCGGCAAGCTGGGGTGACCAGCATAGCAGACGACCACGGCTTGTGGTTATGGGTCCCGGATCGTCGCTCGCTGCGCTCGCTTGTCCGGGACGACGGGGTTTTACCATCAGGCCGCCTTGCTCTTCTCGGACGCCAGCGACGCGAAGGTCTTGCCTTCGGCGGCGAGGCGCTTCAGGAGCGGCGCGGGCTCGAGCGATGGATCGTTGGTCTCCTTGGCATAATAGGAGAGACGATCGGCGATGTGCTTTAAGCCCACGCTGTCGGCCCAGAACATCGGACCGCCGCGATAGATCGGCCAGCCATAGCCATAGAGCCAGACCACGTCGATGTCGCTCGGCCGCGCCGCGATGCGCTCTTCGAGGATGCGCGCGCCCTCGTTGATCATCGGATACATCATGCGCTCGAGGATCTCATCGTCAGAGACGGCGCGGCGCTTGCGGCCGAGCCGGGTCAGCGTCTCGTCGATCAGCTTCTCGACATCAGGATCGGGCAGCGGCGCGCGCGAGCCGGCTTCATATTTGTAATAGCCCTTGCCGGTCTTCTGGCCGAAACGGCCGGCTTCGCACAGCGCGTCGGCGATCTCCGACTTGATGCCGCGATCCTTGCGCGAGCGCCAGCCGATATCGAGGCCGGCGAGATCGCCCATCGCGAACGGTCCCATCGGCATGCCGAACTTGGTGACGACGGCGTCGACCTGCTGCGGCAGCGCGCCCTCGAACAGCAGCTTTTCGGCTTGCTTGCCGCGCTGGGCCAGCATGCGGTTGCCGACAAAGCCGTCGCAGACGCCCACCACCGCCGGCACCTTGGCGATTTTTCGCGCAGTGGAGACCGCGGTCACCAGCGCGTCCGGCGCGGTCTTGGCGGCCCGCACGATCTCGCACAGCTTCATGACGTTGGCCGGCGAGAAGAAATGCATGCCGAGCACGTCCTGCGGACGCTTGGTCTCCTTGGCGATCTCGTCGATGTTGAGATACGAGGTGTTGGAGGCCAGCACCGCGCCCGGCTTGGCGTATTGGTCTAGCTTGCCGAACACTTCCTTCTTCACCGCCATGGTCTCGAACACGGCCTCGATCACGAGGTCGGCATCCCTGACGTTCTCGAGGCCGACGACGCCATTGATCAGCGCCATGCGCTTGGCCGGCGCGTCCGCCGGGATACCGCCGCGCGCCGCGGTCGCCTCATAGTTCTTCCGCATCACGCCCATGCCGCGCTTGAGCTGCTCCTCGCCGGTCTCGATCAGCGTGACCGGGATGCCGGCGTTCACGAATGACATCGCGATGCCGCCGCCCATGGTTCCCGCGCCGATGATGGCGACGCGCTCGACATTGCGTGGCTTGGTGCCTTCGGGCACGCCGGCGATCTTGTTGGCCTCGCGCTCGGCGAAGAAGGCATAACGCTGCGCCTTCGACTGGTCACCGTTCATGAGCTTGAGGAATCCCTCGCGCTCCTTCTTCAGGCCTTCGTCGAAGGGAAGGTCGATCGCGGCGCCCACCGCGTCAGCCGCGGCGAAAGGGGCTTCCAGCCCGCGCGCGCGCTTGGTCATCGCGGCGACCGCATTGGTGAAGATCGAGCGGTCGGCCTTCGCCGCCGCGAGCTTGGAGTTGTCATCGCGCAGCTTGCGCAGCGGACGCTTCTCGGCGATCACCTTGCGGCAAAAAGCCTCGCCTCCTGTGGCCGGGCCCTCGACGATTTCCTCGATCAGGCCGTTCTTCAAGGCTTCGGCGGCCGAAATCGGATCGCCGCCGACGATCATCTTGACCGCGAGCTCGGGGCCAACCGCGCGCGGCAGGCGCTGCGTGCCACCGGCGCCGGGCAACAGCCCAAGCTTCACCTCGGGCAGGCCCAGCCGCGCGTCCTTGACCGCGACGCGGAAATGACAGGCGAGCGCGACCTCGAGCCCGCCGCCGAGCGCGGTGCCATGGATCGCGGCGACGATCGGCTTCGGCGAGTTCTCCATCAAGGTCAGCACTTCCTGCAGGCCGGGCGGCTTCGGCGGCTTGCCGAACTCGGTGATGTCGGCGCCGGCAATGAAGGTGCGGCCGCCGCAGGTGAGCACGATGCCCTTCACTTCCGGATCTGATATGGCGGCCTTCATGCATTCCAGGATGCCACCGCGAACCGCGGCGCTCAATGCGTTGACGGGGGGACTGTTGACGGTGACGATGCCGATGACGTCGTGACGTTCGAGCTTGACCACTTCGTTCACGCTACGCTCCTTGAGTGTTTGTTCTTCACTGTATTCTTGACTGTGTTCTTGGCTGTTGTCGTCGGATGCTGGCTAAGTTGCGTTGAGGCGCTGCCCCACGTTGCGTTGACCCGCTGCGCTCACTCTCCTCTGCGCATGATCTGATCGAAACGCCCCGCACATCAAGTGCGGAGCAGCGCTTTTCAGCGTCATGCTACTAATTTCGCACTGCGGAACTAAATTCCACATCTTGACAGCGAGGGTTATTTTGAAGCACGTCCGTTGTCAACGAGGGCCGTGGACCTGCGGCAGAGGGGCATGAAACGCACGGCCAAGAAAGGCGCGACCGATCGCAACTTCGTCGTCGCGCTTTCCCGCGGTCTCGATGTGTTGCGTGCCTTTCAGCCCAATGACGGACTGCTCGGCAATCAGGAGATCGCGGCCCGTACCAATCTGCCGAAGCCAACGGTTTCGCGGTTGACCTATACGCTGACCAAGCTCGGTTATCTTACGCCGGTCCCGCGGTTTGAGAAGTATCAGTTGACGCCATCGGCCATGGCGCTCGGCTATGCGGCGCTCGCCAATCTGGGCGTTCGTCATTTGTCCGAGCCGTTCCGCGAGGAGGTGATGCGCGAGACCGGCGGCGCTGTCGCGGTCGGCGGACGCGACCGCCACAGCATGATCTATTTCGGCCAGAGCCGGAACGGATTGACCCTTGGCGTTCAACTGGACGTCGGCTCTCGCATCCCGATCGCAACCACGGCGATGGGGCGGGCCTATATCTGGGCCTTGCAGCCGGACGAACGGGCCGTTCTGCTGCGCGAGCTGCGCGAACATTACGGTAGCCGCTGGCCCAAGATGCGCGACGGCATCGAACGTTCCGGCGAAATGGTGGCCAAGCGCGGTTTCTCGATCTCGACCGGCGATTGGCAGAATGACGTCGCCGCGGTCGGCGTAGCACTAAAGTTAAATGACGGGACCGGTCCTTATGCGTTTAACTGTGGTGCGCCGGCATTCCGCTTCACGGAAGATCGGCTGCGGCACGATATTGGACCTCGTCTCGTGGCGATGGTAAGGAACATCGAAGCGGCCCTCGGCGGGACGGCGCCGCACTCGACACAATCAAAAAAAGAAGAAAGCAAGAAACCAAGATCAGGAGGGAAAGTTGCACGTTTGGCCGAGGGCGTTCGATAGTTTCATACCTCGTAACCGGCGGCTTCTGTCGCGCAGCGTGAGCTGCGCGATGCCCGAACTCGGCGAGGCGACATGACGCAGGCCCAGCTTGCGCAGGGACATGCTCCCCTGCTCGCGGTTCGCGACGTCAGCGTCGTGTTCGGCGGCATCGTCGCGTTGAACGGCATTTCCTTCGACATGCATCAGGGCGCGATCCTCGGCCTGATCGGTCCGAACGGCGCCGGCAAGACCACCCTCTTCAACTGCCTCTCCCGGCTCTATCAGCCCACTTCCGGCGACATCCTGATGGAAGGCGTAAGCATTCTGTCGCGGCCGCCGCATCGCATCGCCGAGATCGGCATCGGCCGCACCTTCCAGAACGTCGCGCTGTTCCCCAACCTTTCCGTGCTCGACAATGTCCGCGTCGGCACCCATTCCCGCACATCGAGCGACATCGTGTCCGACTCGCTGAAGCTCGGATGGGTCCGCCGCGGCGAAGCGGCCATGAACGAGAAGGTTCACGAGATCCTTCAATATCTCGATCTCGAAGGCGTCGCCCACACCACGGTCGCGGGACTGCCGTTCGGCACCCAGAAGCGGGTCGAGCTCGCGCGCGCGCTCGCCGCCGATCCGAAGATCCTGCTGCTCGATGAGCCCGCCGGCGGCCTCAACCACGAAGAGGTCTACGTGCTCGGCGACCTGATCCGCAAGATCCGCGACGACCGCAAGATCACCGTGCTGCTGGTCGAGCATCACATGGGCCTCGTGATGTCGATCGCCGACCACGTCGTCGCCCTGAATTTCGGCCGCAAGCTCGCGGAAGGCACGCCCGCCCAGGTGCAGGCCGATCCCGACGTCATCAAGGCCTATCTCGGGAGCAAGGACCAATGACGGCGATGCTCAACGTCAAGGACCTGCGCGCCTATTACGGCCAGGTGCAGGCACTGCACGGGCTGAACTTCTCCCTCGACGAAGGCTCGCTCACTACCCTGCTCGGGGCCAACGGCGCCGGCAAGACCACGACGCTCCGCGCCATCTGCAACATGGTGCGCTCGACCGGCGCGATCGAGTTCGAGGGCGCCCCGCTCTCCGGCCGCTCCACCGAAAACATCGTGCGGCTCGGGATCGCCCATGTGCCGCAGGGCCGCGGCACCTTCACCGCCATGACGGTGGAAGAAAATCTGCAGCTCGGCGCCATCAGCCGCCGCGACCGCGCCGGCATCGTCTCCGACATGGAGCGGATGTACGATCACTTCCCGGTGCTGAAGGAGCGTCACACCCAGCAGGCCGGTACGCTTTCGGGCGGCGAGCAGCAGATGCTCGCGGTGGCCCGCGCGCTGATGCTGCGGCCGCGGCTGATGCTCCTGGACGAGCCATCGTTCGGCCTCGCGCCGCTGATCGTGCGCGACCTCTTCAAGATCCTCGGCAGGATCAACCGCGAGGAGAAGGTCACCATCCTCGTGGTCGAGCAGAACGCGCAGCTCGCGCTCGAGCTCGCCGACCACGCCTATGTGATCGAGACTGGCCGTATCGTGATGTCCGGCGGGGCCAAGGAAATCGCGAACAACGAAGACGTTCGCAAATCGTATCTCGGCTATTGAGGTGGGTTGATGGTGTCGATCTGTCCGCGCATCCGCTTTACCTCTCCCCTTTGGGGAGAGGTCGATTTGCGCAGCAAATCGGGTGAGGGGCCGCAGTTCCAACGCGAGGCCGTAACCCCTCACCCGGCGCTTCGCGCCGACCTCTCCCGATGGGAGAGGTGGACCTCCGATGCCGTCGCACTTCAATCCAAACTCACCGTGATCTAGGAGAGCTGGCCATGGAGCTTTTCTCAAACCAAGTCCTGGCCGGCATCTCGACCGGCGCGATCTACGCGTGCATGGCGCTCGCCGTGGTCATGATCTATCAGGCGATCGACCACCTGAACTTTGCCCAGGGCGAGATGGCGATGTTCTCGACCTTCATCTCCTGGCAATTGATGCAGTGGGGCGTACCCTATTGGGGGTCGTTCGTCATCACCATCGTATTCTCCTTCGCGGCCGGCATCATGATCGAGCGAGCTCTGTTCAGGCCGCTCGCCAAGGCGCCGATCCTGACCCAGGTCGCCGGCTTCATCGCGCTGTTCTCGATCATCAACTCCTGCGCCGGGCTGATCTGGGACTTCACCATCAAGCAATATCCGACGCCGTTCGGTTCCTCCCCCTTCCTCGGCAGCCAGCTGATCTCGACCCACCAGGCCGGCATGATCGGGGTCACCCTGCTCATGCTGGCCGGCCTGTTCTTCTTCTTTCGCTACACCAGGGTGGGTCTGGCGATGCGGGCCGCTGCCTCGCTGCCGGAATCGGCCCGGCTGGTCGGTATCAACACATCCTGGATGATCGCGCTCGGCTGGGGCATGGCGGCCGCGATCGGCGCGATCGCGGGAATTTTGATTGCACCAGTGGTGTTCCTGGAACCGAACATGATGGGCGGCGTGTTGGTCTACGGTTTCGCCGCTGCCGTGCTCGGCGGCCTCACCAGCCCCCTGGGCGCTGTCGTCGGCGGCTTCCTGGTCGGTATCATGGAAAATCTCGCCGGAACCTACATTCCGGGCGTCGGCAATGAGTTGAAGCTGCCGATCGCGCTGGCGGTGATCATCACCGTGCTGGTCGTCAAACCCGCTGGCTTGTTCGGCCGGCCCACCGTGAAGCGAGTCTGATCATGAGCGCTGCTGCCGAGGAAGTCGTTACCGAAGGCCAGGCGGTAGAGGCGGTTCCGAAGCGAGCCATGACGCTGGGCGCGGGCACCTCGCTGGTGGTGCTGGCGGCCCTGGTCCTGTTGCCGCTCGTTGTCAAGAACTTCATCATCTTCCAGATGACGATGGTCCTGATCTATGGCCTCGCCGTGCTGGCGCTCAACATCCTGACCGGCGGAAGCGGCCAGTTCTCGCTTGGCCAGAGTGCCTTCTACGCCATCGGCGCCTATGCCTCCGCGATCCTGATGGAGGATTTTGGCGTCAACTACGCGCTGACCCTGCCGATTGCCGGCCTGATCTGCTTCGTGGTCGGCTATCTGTTCGGCCACCCGGCGCTGCGGCTTTCCGGCATTTACCTGGCGCTGGCGACCTTCGCGCTCGCGACCGCGATGCCGCAGTTCCTGAAGCTCGGCTATTTCGAGAAATGGTCCGGCGGCGTGCAGGGCCTGGTCGTGACCAAGCCGGATGCGCCGTTCGGCCTGCCGATGTCGCAGGACATGTGGCTCTACTACTTCACGCTGGTAATCACGCTCGCGATCTATATCTTCTCGGTCAATCTGTTGCGCTCGCGCTCGGGCCGCGCCTTAATGGCGATCCGCGACAATGAAATTGCCGCCTCCGCCATGGGCGTCAACGTGGCGCTCTACAAGACCTTGGCGTTCGGCGTTTCCGCCGGCATCACCGGCGTCGCCGGCGGCTTGGGGGCCATCGCCGTGCAGTTCGTGGCGCCCGACAGCTTCACCATCAACTTCGCCATCGCGTTGTTCCTCGGCATGGTGGTCGGAGGCGTCGGCTGGCTGCCCGGCTCGATCATCGGCGCAGCGTTCATCATCTTCGTCCCGAACATCGCGGAGAGCATCTCCAAGGGCCTCTCCGGCGCCGTGTTCGGCGTGCTCCTTTTCCTTGTCATCTTCCTGATCCCGCATGGCGCCAGGCAGATTGCCATCGTCAGCCAGCGGTTGGTGGCGCGGCTCAGGCGATAGGGAAGACTAAAGTGTGATGATTTCTGGATGAACTCGTCGCATTTTGGCTTATTGTGTGCTCACGCATGATCCCGGGTAGCACCGAGACACTTTGGCTTATTGTTCGCGCGTGATCCCTCGGGGTAGTACCGAGGGCATGATTTTCGGAAATCCCTGCGCACGCTGCATCGCGTGCCGGGCAGGCTTTTCCGGATCATGCGTGAGAAGAGCAACAACCAGGAGAGACCAGAAATTATGCTATCGAAAGGCCTAGGCACCGCCGCGTTCGCGGTGGCAGCATTCACTTGCGTTTCCACCGCCGCGCTCGCCCAGAAGAAATACGATACCGGCGCCAGCGACACCGAGATCAAGATCGGCAACATCATGCCCTATAGCGGCCCCGCTTCGGCCTATGGCGTGATTGGCAAGACCGAGCAGGCCTACTTCGACAAGATCAACGCCGAAGGCGGCATCAATGGCCGCAAGGTCAAGTTCATCTCCTATGACGACGGCTACAGCCCGCCGAAGGCGGTCGAGCAGGCGCGCAAGCTCGTCGAGAGCGACGAGGTCCTGCTGATCTTCAATTCGCTCGGCACGCCCTCGAACTCGGCGATCCAGAAATACATGAATGGCAAGAAGGTGCCGCAACTCTTTGTCGCGACCGGCGCGACGAAGTGGAATGATCCGAAGAATTTTCCGTGGACCATGGGCTGGCAGCCTTCCTATCAGAGCGAAGCGCGCATCTATGCAAAGTATCTCCTGAAGGAGAAGCCGGACGCCAAGATCGGCGTGCTCTACCAGAACGATGATTTCGGCAAGGATTACCTGAAAGGCCTGAAGGACGGTCTCGGCGCCAAGGCGTCGATGATCACTGTCGAAGAGGGCTACGAGACCTCTGAGCCCTCGATCGATAACCATGTCGTCAAGCTGAAATCCGCCGGCGTCGACGTGTTCATCTCGATCACCACGCCGAAATTCGCGGCGCAAGCGATCAAGAAGCTTGCCGAGATCGACTGGCACCCGATGCACATCGTCTCCAACGTCTCGGCTTCGGTGGGCGGCGTACTCAAGCCCGCCGGTTTCGAGAATTCGCAGGGCATCCTGTCGGCGGCCTACGCCAAGGACGGCGCCGATCCGCAATGGGACAACGATCCGGGCATGAAGAAGTTCTACGACTTCCTGGCCAAGTACTATCCGGAAGGCAACAAGCTCGACGGCTCGACGGTCTACGGCTATGGCGTGGCGCAGACGATGGTGAAGGTGCTGCAGATGTGCGGCGACGATCTCACGCGCGCCAACGTCATGAAGCAGGCGGCGAGCCTGAAGGACTTCGCGCCCGACACGCTGTTGCCCGGCATCAAGATCAACACCTCGCCGACCGACTTCGCTCCGATCGAGCAATTGCAGATGATGCGATTCAAGGGCGACAAGTGGGAGCTGTTCGGCGACATCATATCGGGCGAGCTGAGCAACTGACGCTTCTGTTCACGGGCGCTTCGAGCCCGGAACCTTCGACTAAATGACCGCCCTCCGCGCCTGCCGCGCGGAGGGCTTTTTCTTGCCGGGAATCCTTCACGGGTATTCAATGCCGCCAGGAGCCGCCAAGTGCCCCGAATCCAAAAACATTGACACATTCAACCAGGTCCAGGGAGATCACGATGCCTGCCATCCATGTGCGGTTCGGGCTTCTTTCGGCTGCCCTCGCGATACTTGTGTCGACAAGCGTCAATGCTGCTGACCAAAAGAAATACGATGTCGGCGCGACCGACACCGAGATCAAGATCGGCAATATCATGCCCTATAGCGGGCCGGCGTCCTCCTATAGCGTGATCGGCAAGACGGAGGCCGCCTATTTCAACAAGATCAACGCCGAAGGCGGCATCAACGGGAGGAAGATCAACTTCATCTCCTATGATGACGGCTACTCTCCGCCGAAGACGGTGGAGCAGGCCCGCAAACTCGTGGAAAGCGACGAGGTGCTGCTCATCTTCAATTCGCTGGGCACGCCGCCGAACTCGGCGATCCACAAATACATGAACTCGAAGAAGGTGCCGCAGCTGTTCGTCGCGACCGGCGCCACCAAGTGGAACGATCCGCGCGAATTTCCGTGGACCATGGGCTACCAGCCCAACTATCAGAGCGAAGGGCAAATCTACGCCAAGTACATTCTCAAGAACCTGCCCAACGCCAAGATCGCCGTGCTCTACCAGAACGACGATTACGGCAAGGACTACGTGAAGGGCATGAAGGACGGGCTCGGCGCCAAGGCAGCCTCGATGGTCATCGCTGAGGAAAGTTACGAGACCACCGAGCCGACCATCGATTCGCACATCGTCAATCTGAAGGCGAGCGGCGCCGACGTATTCTTCGACGTGGCGATCCCGAAATTTGCAGCCCAGGCGATCAAGAAGGCCGCCGAGATCGGGTGGAAACCGACCTACTTCCTCAACAACGTGTCTTCATCGATCAGCGCGACCATCAAGCCGGCCGGCGTCGAGAATTCGCAGGGCATCATTTCCTCGGCCTGGATCAAGGACCCGACCGATCCGCAATGGAAGAACGATGCCGATATCAAGGCCTGGAACGCATTCCTAGACAAATACTGGCCCGAAGCCCCGCGCGCCGATGCCAATGTGATCTATGGCTATGCGGTAGCCCAAACCATGGTCCACGTTCTGACGGAGTGCGGAAACAACCTGACGCGCGAGAACGTGATGAAGCAGGCCGCAAGCCTGCACGATTATAGGGTTGCCGGCCTGTTGCCGGGCGTGAAGATCAATACCAGCCCCTCGGATTTTGCACCGGTTTCGCAGTTGCAGCTGATGAAACTGAAGGGCGACACCTGGGAGCTCTTTGGCGACGTCATTTCATCCGACGTCGGCGGTTAACCGGCCTTGATTTTGCGCATGACCTTGTCGGAAAACCGGTGCCCACCCCGCATCAAGTGCGGGGCGGGCTTTTTCCGGATCATGCGCAGGCGGCCGGCTATTCAACACGGCCGGCAACTAAAGAAGCGGCCTCTGCGGCTTTGCCGCAGGGGCCATCCGTTGAGCCGCTACCGCTGAAATGGTAGGTTCCAGCTCCAAATCAAAGAGCTTTCGACCAAGAAAGCCACGACACTTTCGTCGACAATTTGAAAAAGGGAGAACGTAATGCCCGTTATCGCCACTCGTCTGGCCATAGCTGCGACCGCACTTGCCCTGTTTGCCGCTTGTTCGACATCAGCGCTCGCACAGAAGAAATACGACACCGGCGCCACCGATACCGAAATCAAGATCGGCAACATCATGCCTTACAGCGGCCCGGCGTCGGCCTACGGCGTGATCGGCAAGACCGAGCAGGCCTATTTCAACAAGATCAATGCTGCCGGCGGCATCAACGGCCGCAAGATCAATTTCATCTCCTACGACGACGGCTATTCGCCGCCGAAGACGGTGGAACAGGCGCGCAAGCTGGTCGAGAGCGACGAGGTGCTGCTCATCTTCAACTCGCTCGGCACGCCGCCCAATTCCGCGATCCACAAATACATGAACTCGAAGAAGGTGCCGCAGCTGTTTGTTGCGACCGGCGCCACCAAGTGGAACGATCCGAAGGACTTTCCCTGGACCATGGGCTGGCAGCCCAACTACCAGAGCGAAAGTCACATCTACGCAAAATATCTCCTGAAGGAGAAGCCCGACGCCAAGATCGCGATCCTCTACCAGAACGACGATTACGGTAAGGACTACCTGAAGGGCCTCAAGGATGGCCTCGGCGCGAAAGCCGCCTCGATGATCGTGGCGGAAGAAAGCTACGAGACCACCGAGCCCTCCATCGACAGCCACATCGTCAGGCTGAAGGCGACCGGAGCGAACGTGTTCTTCGACGTGACAACCCCGAAATTCGCCGCCCAGGCCATCAAGAAGATCGCGGAGGTGCAGTGGAAGCCGCTGCACATTCTCAATAACGTCTCGGCCTCGGTCGGCAGCGTGATCAAACCGGCGGGCTTTGATATCTCGCAGGCCATCATCTCCGCTGCCTACCTGAAGGATGCGTCCGATCCGCAGTGGGACAACGATCCCGGCATGAAGCAGTTCTACGACTTCATGGCCAAGGATTTTCCGGAAGGCAACAAGCTCGACGGCTCGACAGTGGTCGGCTACGGCGTGGCGCAGACCATGGTGCAGGTGCTCAAGCAATGCGGTGACAATCTTACCCGCGAGAACGTGATGAAGCAGGCGGCCAATCTGAAGGACTTCCGCACCGAAGTTCTGCTGCCCGGCATCAAGATCAATACCTCGCCCACCGACTTCGCCCCGCTCTCGCAATTGCAGCTGATGAGGTTCAAGGGCGAGAAATGGGAGCTGTTCGGCGACATCATCTCCGGCGACGTCGGCGGTTGATCGAGGTTTTCAATCGCCCGACAGGCTGATCCATCCACCCCTCGCGAGGTGCGCTCGCGGGGGTTTTCTTTTGTCGGAATAGGAGGGATAACGGGCTTCCCATGGCCCTCACCTGTTCTCCCGCAAGACAATGACCGACCGACGCCCTCTCCTGCGCGCGATCTTTGACGCGGCCGTTGCCGCCGCCCATCCCGATATCGTACTGGCGCAGCATCTGCGCCCCGTGTCCAAAGGCCGCGTGATCTGCCTCGCCGCCGGCAAGGGCGCGGCCGCGATGGCTGCGGCCGCGGAAAAATACTATCTCGATGTGCTGAAGCTCGAGCCTTCGCGCCTCGTCGGCATCGCCACCACCCGCCACGGCCACAGCGTGCCGACGCGCCGTATCCGCGTGGTCGAGGCCGGCCATCCGATGCCGGACGAAAAGGGCCTGAAGGGCGCCGAGGATACGCTGAAGCTGGCCGCGACCGCCGAAGCCGACGACCTGCTGCTGGTACTGCTGTCGGGCGGCGGCTCCGCGAACTGGATCGCGCCGGCCGATGGCGTCACCTTCGAGCAGAAGCAGAAGCTCACCCGCGCGCTGCTCCGCTCGGGTGCGCCGATCGGCGAGGTCAACACCGTCAGAAAACATCTGTCGCGGATCAAGGGCGGCCGGCTCGCGCGTGCCGGCAAGCTGGCGGAGATCGTGACGCTCGCGATCTCCGACGTGCCGCATGACGATCCGTCCGCGATTGCTTCCGGTCCCACCGTGCCCGATCCGACCACGCTTTCGGACGCGCGCGCCATCATCGCCAAGTACAAGCTCGAGGTCGATGCCGCGATCCGCCGCGCGCTGGAAGATGCCAAAAACGAAAGCTGCAAGCCGGGCGACGCCGCCTTTGCCCGCGCCACGTTCGAACTGATCGCGCGGCCGCGGCAGTCGCTGGACGCGGCGATCAGGCTTGCGAAGGAGGCCGGCTACGAGACCATCGATCTCGGCGCCGATCTCGAAGGCGAGGCGCGCGACGTCGCCGCCGAGCACGCGCGGCTTGCGCTGGAGGCGCGGGCCAAAGCAAGGCGCGTCGCGATCCTCTCCGGCGGCGAGCTCACCGTGACCGTGCGCGGCAACGGCCATGGCGGTCCCAACCAGGAATATGCGCTGGCGCTGGCCGGCCTGCTGAAGGACACGCCGGACATCTCCGCACTTGCCGGCGACACCGACGGCGCCGATGGCGGCGCGGGCTCCGCCACCGATCCGGCCGGCGCGTTGATCGATGCGGTGACCTTTGCGAGGATGAAGGCCGAGAGGCTCGCCCCCAAAGCCTTTCTCGACAACAACGATGCCACCGCCTTCTTCACGGCGACCGGCGACTTGCTGCAGACCGGGCCGACGCTGACCAATGTCAACGACATCCGGGTAATCCTGGTGGATTGAATCCGGCAGCGGTGCGGATTTACCTATCCCCGGCGCGCTCATTAACGCTTTGTTGAGCGCGTTGCAAAGAAGCGATCTGAAACGCGGCATCTCTCAGCCGGCGATTCACTGCCTTGGCTCAGTAATGGCCGAATTTCCATCATGGGTGCCGCGAGCCGCGGTGGGGAACGCCAGATGACGGACACGAGCCAAGTTGCCACCGCCAGCGCCTCGGCGCCGGCCAATCCAGTTCGGCTGCTCGAGGAAGCCTTCAACAATCTTTCGCTCGGGATCGTCGTCTTCGATCAAAAGCGCGAAGTCGTCTTCTGCAACCAGCGTTATCTTGAAATCTACGGGTTGTCGCCGGAACAGGTGAAACCTGGCACTCCGACCAGCGATCTGATGCAGCATCGCCTGAAGCTCGGGCTGAAGGTTCCGGAGAACCCCGAAGACTACATCCGCGAACACTTCAGCAAGCCCATCGTCCAGCATACGGCGGTACAGCAATTCGCCGACGGCCGCATCATCAGCTACACGATCACGCCGATGCCCGGCGGCGGCGGGATGTCAACCCATGAGGACATCACCGAGCGCGAAGAGATGAGCGCGCGGCTGCAGCGGCAATATCGGCTCGGCCGCGAGCAGGAGGAGAATTTAAGGATAAGAAACCTGCAGTTCGACACCGCGATCAACAACATGTCGCAGGGGCTGTGCTTCTTCGACTCCGAGCACCGGCTGATCGTCTGCAACGAGCGTTATGTCGAGATGTACGACCTGCCGCCGGGCCGCGTCGGCCCCGGCACGCCCCTGACCGAGGTGGTCGACCTGCGCTTCGAGGCCGGCAGCTTTCCGGCGATGACGCGCGACGAATATCTGCACTGGCGCTCCAATGTCGCGGTCTCCGCCGAGCCGACCGACAGCATCGTCGAATTGAGGAACGGCCGCACCTTCCTGATCCGCCACCGGCCGATGCCCGATCTCGGCTGGGTCGCGACCCATGAGGACATCACCGAAAAGCGCCAGATCGAGCTCAAGATCGAGCACATGGCGCATCACGACTCGCTCACCGATCTCGCCAACCGGGTGCGGCTGAACGAACGCCTGGAGCGGGCGCTCGGCGATCCCGCCAACTGCCGGATGGTCGCGGTCCACCATGTCGACCTCGACCGCTTCAAGGCCGTCAACGACACCTTCGGACATCACGCCGGCGACAAGCTGTTGAAGATCGTGGCGAGCCGGCTGCGCAGCGTGGTCCGCGACACCGACACCATCGCGCGCATGGGCGGCGACGAGTTCGTCATCGTGCAGGCGCCGTTCACTGACCCGATAGAAGCCACCGCCCTCGCCCAGCGCGTGATCAGTGCCATGGCCGAGCCCTTCGACCTCGACGGGCACCAGGCCGGCGTCGGCGCCAGCGTCGGCATCGCCGTCAGCCCGACCGACGGCGCGACGCCGGAGAAACTGCTCCGCAACGCCGACCTCGCGCTCTATCGCGCCAAGGGCGACGGGCGCGGCACCTTCCGCTTCTTCGAAGCCGGCATGGACGAGCAGATGCAGACGCGGCGGATCATGGAACAGGACCTGCGCAAGGCGCTGCCGGCGGGCGAGTTCGAGCTTTATTATCAGCCGGTCGTCAACCTGCAGTCCGGCGCCATCAGCGGCTTCGAGGCGTTGATCCGCTGGAACCATCCCGCGCGCGGCCTGATCTCGCCGGCAACCTTCATTCCGCTCGCGGAGGAAATCGGCTTCATCATTCCGCTTGGCGAATGGGTGATCCGGCAGGCCTGCGTCACGGCCGCAAAGTGGCCGGAGCACCTGCACGTCGCCGTCAACATCTCTGCCGCGCAGTTCCGCAGCGCCGGATTGATGCAGGTCATCGTCAGCGCGCTCGCCGCCTCGCGCCTCAAGCCGACCCGGCTCGAGATCGAGATCACCGAGACCGTGCTGCTGCAGGACAAGGACGCGACGCTCGCCATCCTGCATCAGCTCCGCGCGCTTGGCGTGCGCATCGCCATGGATGATTTCGGCACCGGCTATTCCTCGCTCACCTACTTGCAGAGCTTCCCGTTCGACAAGATCAAGATCGACCGCTCCTTCGTGAAGGACATCACCGAGAACGCCGGCTCGCTCAACATCGTCCGCGCGGTTGCGGCGCTCGCCAACGGCATGGGCATGACCGCGACCGCCGAGGGCGTGGAGACGAACGAGCAGCTCGACCGCATCACGGCGGAAGGCTGCACGGAGATGCAGGGCTATCTGTTCAGCCGGCCCTTGCCCGCCGCCGACATCGAGCGGCTGTTCCTGTCGCGGCAGAAAATGGAGCGCGCTTCCGACCGCGGCGCGGTGGCCTGATCCGGAAACCGTCATTCCGGGGCGATGCGCAAGCGTCGAACCCGGAATCTCGAGATTCCGGGTTCATCGCTGCGCGATGCCCCGGAACGACACTCTCTTCAAAATTCCTGCGCGATCTTGGTCAGCATCGAAAGCAGCGCGGCGCGGTTGGCGGGGCCGAGCAGCTCGTTGAGCCGCGCCTCGTGCTTGCTCGCCACCAGCTTCTTGGCCCGCGCCAGCACCGCGCGGCCCCTGTCGGTCAGAACAAGGATATGCGAGCGGCGGTCGTTGGTGGAGCGGATCCGCGCGCAGAGATCGCGGCTCTCCAGCCCATCGAGCATCGACACGAAATTCGGCCTGAGGATGCCGAGCGTGTTGGCGATTTCGGTCTGGTTGCGGCCGGGATTCCTGTCGAGCAGGAGCAGCACCGAGAACTGCGCCGGCGTCAGCTGCAGCGGCGCGACGCAGCGCAGGAAATCCTCGAAAATCTTCAGCTGCGCGCGCTTGAGCGAATAGCCGAGCAGCCCGGACAACTCGCCGAGCTGCAGCGCGCCACCTTCGGTCGCGCCGTCGGCTGGCTCCTTGCGCGCCCTGCCACCTTCCACCATCGCGGCCTTGGAAACAGTCATCGCATGCGGCCTGCAATCCCGGTAGTTTTTCGGGCGAAACCGTTCCGCCCTTGAGATTATATTCGATAATTGTTATCCACCATATCAAATAACCCGCCCAATTCAACAGCGGCGAGAAGGCCATCCCCATCGATGGCCCGAGCTTTCAGGGGGAGCGTCCCGTCTTGAATTCGACGATCCTGCTGTTCCTGGTTCAGGACGGCATCACCAATGGCGCGATCTATGCGCTGCTCGGGCTCGCGCTCGTGCTGGTGTTCGCGGTGACGCGGGTGATCCTGATTCCGCAGGGCGAATTCGTCACCTATGGCGCGCTGACCTATGCCTCGCTGGCCTCGGGCCAGATGCCGGGCACGGCGAAGCTTGCGGTCGCGATGGGCGTGGCCGCCTTCGCGACGGACCTGTTCGCGGCGCGGCGGGCGCTGCATGGACGAAAGATCGCGCGTGCCTTCGCGGTCAATATCGTGCTGCCTTGCATCGTGCTGGCGGCAACGATCTGGGCCGCCCGCCACCACGCGCCGATCGTACTCGATATTGCGCTGTCGCTTATCATCGTCGCCTTGATCGGCCTGTTCCTCTACCGCCTCGCCTTTCAGCCGATCGCGCACACCTCCGTGCTGGTGCTGTTGATCGCCTCGGTCGGCTGTCATCTGGCGATGCAGGGCCTGGGCCTGCTGTTCTTCGGAGCCGAGGGCCAGCGCGGCCCGGCGCTGGTGGACACTGCGCTTACCGCCGGTCCCCTGCGTTTCACCGGCCAGAGTCTCGCGGTCTATGGCATCACCGTCGCCTTCATTGTCGGGCTCTGGCTGTTCTTCGGGCTGACGCTCTATGGCAAGGCGCTGCGCGCCACCGCGGTCAATCGCCTGGGCGCCCGCTTGGTCGGCATCCGCACCTCGCTGTCGGGTCAGATCGCGTTTCTGCTCGCGTCGGTGATCGGCGCGCTGTCGGGCATCCTGATCGTGCCGATCACCACGCTCTATTACGACACCGGCTTCCTGGTCGGCCTGAAAGGCTTCATCGTCGCCATCATCGGCGGGCTGGTCAGCTATCCCCTCACGGCAATAGCGGCACTGATGGTCGGCATCGTCGAGGCTTTCTCCTCCTTCTATGCCTCGAACTTCAAGGAGGTGATCGTCTTCATGCTTCTGATTCCGGTACTGTTGCTGCGCTCGCTCGCCGCGCCCGCGGCGGTCGAGGAAGAGAAGGACTGACACGATGCGCGAGCGCTGGCCGGTCCTGTTGTTCGCGCTCGCGATGGCGGCGATTCCGTTCACACCGGGCGTGCCGCCGTTCTGGATTGTGCTGTTGGACAATATCGGCCTCTCCGCGCTGGTCGCGATGGGGTTGGTGCTGCTCACCGGGGTCGGCGGCCTCACCTCGTTCGGACAGGCCGCGTTCTGCGGCTTCGGCGCCTACACCACCGCGGTGCTGACCACAGCCTATGGCGTCTCGCCCTGGCTCGCGCTGCCGGCCTCGCTGATCGTCAGCGGCGTCGCCGCGGTGTTGCTCGGCCTCGTCACCGTGCGGCTGTCCGGCCACTATTTGCCGCTCGGCACCATCGCCTGGGGCCTCGGCCTGTTCTATCTCTTCAGCAAGCTGGAATTCTTGGGCCGCAACGACGGTATTTCCCAAATCCCGCCGCTCTCGATCGGCTCGTTCAGGATGATCGCCCCCGGTACCATCTATTTCGCGATCTGGATCGCCGTGCTGATCTCGGCGCTGTTGACCATGAACCTGCTCGATTCCCGCACTGGCCGCGCCATCCGCGCGCTACGCCGCGGGCATATCGCGGCCGAAGCCTTTGGCGTGCACACGCCGCGCACCAAGCTGCTCGTGTTCATCTATGCCGCGGTGCTGGCCGGCCTCTCGGGCTGGCTCTACGCGCACTTCGAGCGCGCGGTCAATCCGACGCCGTTCGGCGTGCAGGCCAGCATCGAATATCTCTTCATCGCGGTGGTCGGCGGCGCCGGCTATGTCTGGGGCGGCGTGCTGGGTGCCGCCATCGTCGTCATCCTGAAAGAGGTGCTGCAGGGCTATTTGCCGATGCTGCTCCATGGCGAGGGCCAGCTCGAAACCATCGTGTTCGGCATCCTGCTCGTGCTCCTGCTGCAGCTGGCGCCAACGGGCGCCTGGCCATGGCTGCTCTCGTGGTGGCCGCTCAAACCACCGCGCAAGCCGATCGACACCGAGCTCGCCTTGCCGCCGCGTACGCGTACCGCCGGGGCGCCCAACGTGCTGCTCGAGGTCGACAAGGCGCGCAAGCAATTCGGCGGCGTGATCGCGGTGAACGACGTTTCCTTCGACGTGCAAGCCCGCGAGATCGTCGCCCTGATCGGCCCGAACGGCGCCGGCAAGAGCACGACCTTCAACCTGATCACCGGCGTGCTGCGCACCAGCGGCGGCGCCTTATCGGTGCTGGGCAGGAAGCTCCACCACGCAACCCCACAGGAGATCGTACAGCTCGGCATTTCCCGGACGTTCCAGCATGTCAAGCTGGTGCCCGACATGACCGTGCTGGAGAACGTCGCGATCGGCGCGCATCAGCGCGGACACTCCGGCGCGCTGGCCAGCATGTTCCGCTTCGACCGCGCCGATGAGGCCAAACTGCTCGCTGAAGCCGCGCACCAGATCGAGCGCGTCGGCCTTTCCGATCAGATCGACCAACTGGCGGGCTCGCTCTCGCTCGGCCAGCAGCGCATTGTCGAAATCGCGCGCGCGCTCTGCGTCGACCCGATGCTGTTGTTGCTCGACGAGCCCGCGGCCGGCCTGCGGCACCTCGAAAAGCAGCGCCTTGCTGCGCTGCTCCGCCAACTGCGCGACAGCGGCATGTCGGTGCTGCTGGTCGAGCATGACATGGGCTTTGTGATGGATCTGGCCGACCGCGTGGTGGTGCTCGATTTCGGCACCAAGATCGCCGAGGGCACGCCGGCGGCGATCAAGACCAACCCCGACGTGATCAAGGCCTATCTTGGAGCAGTGGCATGAGCGCGCTGCTTACCGTCGCCGACGTGCACATTTCCTACGGCAAGGTGGAAGCCGTGCGCGGCGTGTCGCTGGAGGTCGGCGAGAACGAGATCGTCACCATCGTCGGCGCCAATGGCGCCGGCAAGACCACGCTGCTCAACGCGGCCATGGGCGTGCTGCCGTTGAAGGGCCGCGTCGCCTTTGCCGGCGAGGATCTCGCCCGGCTTGAGATCGAGGACCGTGTCGCGCTCGGCCTGGGCCTAGTCGCGGAGCATCGCGAGCTGTTTTCCAGCATGAATGTCGAGGACAATCTTGAGCTCGGCGCATTTCGCGTGGCGAAGGCGCAGGCGGCGGGCGCCTTCGAGCGCGTCTATGCGCTGTTTCCGCGGCTGAAGGAGCGGCGCAAGCAACTCGCCGGCACGCTCTCCGGTGGCGAGCAGCAGATGCTCGCCATGGGCCGCGCGCTGATGGGCGCTCCGAAATTGCTGATGCTGGACGAGCCGAGCCTTGGGCTCGCTCCCATCATCGTCGCCGACATCTTCCGCACCATCGGCGAGCTTCGCGCCAGCGGCGTCTCGGTGCTGCTGGTCGAGCAGAACGCGCAGGCCGCGTTGAAAATCGCCGATCGCGCCTATGTGATGGAGCTCGGCGAGTTCGTGCTGAGCGGACCGGCGAGCGAGATCGCGTCCAACACGCGCGTCGCCGCAAGCTATCTCGGATTTACGCATGAAGGCGAAAGCGTGATTTAGCTGGGGCATCCAGTACGCCGCGGCCTCTCGGTTCAATCACTGCCGCCTCTGGAATGCTGGATCACCCGCCTTCGCGGGTGATGACATCTGCAACGTGGCGACGGCTTTTGCCGTAGGGTGGGCAAAGCGAAGCGTGCCCACCACTTGCCCGCGGAACGAAAGTCGGTGGGCACGGCGCTTTCGCGCCTTTGCCCACCCTACGCGGCTATGCGGAAGGCTCCGAAAACATCTCCACGAACGCCTGGACCGTGCCGGCGACCTTTTCTTCCGACACATGCCATGCGGCGCCGTCGTCGGCGGCATAGTAGCTGCCGGCGTTCGAGCCGGCCCATCGGAACACCTCGAAGGACGGCCAATAGAGGATATTCGAGATGTTCGAATTGTTCACCACGTCATGGGCCACCAGTCGCATCGTGCTCTTCGACAGGCAGTCGGCTTGCACGGCCGATTCGAATTCGAAGGAAGCCACGATCGGCACCGGCGAAACGGTCACGACGATCTTGATCTCAGGCGCAAGGCTTCTGATGAAGTTGATTAGATAGAGGACGTTGTCGACGTTCTCCTGGACGCTCGTCGTCCGGAACAGATATTTCTCCGCCATCGCCCTGGAGTTCAGGGCGCTCGGCCGCGGCAACACGAAATCGCCGGTCACCCTGTCGAAAAAGGCGGGCGCAACGCCTAGCGTCAGGATGAAGACATCGCTGGTCCTGATGATTTCAAGTGTGTTGTCCCTGCTCCATTGCGGCGGCAGCAGCTCCACGATCCTCTCGCGAATGGCAGGATCGATATCGGCGCCGCTGAGCCAGTCGACAAACACCCGGTTCGCGAAGGTCGTATTGATGTATTCGGATATCTCCATGTGATGAGCGGCATAGCCGCGCTGAAGCAGGCTCTTCGCGAGATTCCTGGCGAAGCAGGAGCCCATGGTGAAAAATCGGCTGCTGCGATTGAGGAATTTCGGCTCGCTGTCCAGATTGACGGCGATATGATCCTTGATCAGCTTCTGAAAATCGCCGACGAAGTCCTTCGTTTCCGGATAGCGGCCGATCTTCTTCTTCGCCGTCGCCGCCTTGGGTGTCCTCTGGTTCAGGCGCGATCTTGCGATTTCCAGCGTCTCCCGGTTGGCCGCGGTGTCGTAGGACGCGGGATCAAGCGCCATGGCCCGCTCAAGGCTGGAGATAGACTCCTCGAAAAAATTGCCGTGAGTGAGGACTTCACTGAGCAGAAAGTAATCGCTGGCCAGGTTTGAACCCTGCGCCAGCGCCCGGAACAGCTCGATCGCCCTGCTGAAGGGGCCGACGTGGCTGCATCTTACGGCCGCGTTTCTGATCAGGTTGAAATTGCCGTCAGTCGCATGGGCAAACAGCTCGGGATGATCGTCCAGGATGGACAGCATCAGATCGCGCGCTTCCGCGCGCTTCTTGTGCGAGCCGTCGTCGATCAGCTGCGCATAGATGAAGCGGACATTGGGGTCCTTGCTGCCGAGGTCGAGGATCCGCTTGAAGGTTTCTCGCGCGTTCGCGAAGTCCTTGCTCTCGACGTATTTGTAGCCGATCGCCTTGAGCTGACCGACAACGGAGTCAAGCACGGCGGGAGCAGCAAGTTCGGTGGTCATGTCCGGGATGCGCCTCTTGCGTTCAGCCTCGATTTCGTTCAATCG
>Ga0207661_10000713_pt1 | contig 21597 bp, 18 predicted proteins | sample KBSC713LmetaG_FD_184337 | JGI IMG/M metagenome (GOLD analysis project Ga0207661, IMG submission 184337) | Corn rhizosphere microbial communities from Kellogg Biological Station, Michigan, USA - KBS C7.1-3L metaG (SPAdes) (version 2) | ecosystem: Host-associated > Plants > Roots > Rhizosphere ...
CGTTCGACCGGGCGGACAACCAGGCGACGTGAAACGGGCCCGGGTTGGCGAGCTCGACCTTGAATAGGAAGCTGCCGTCGCCGCGGACGCGCGTGGTGGCGACGGTCGACGTGCCGCGCACGAGGCGAACGCGTGCTCCCGGGGCGGTCGGGCTCATGCGGCCGGCGAAGTCGATCTGGTGCAGGTACGTGGTCGCGCGGGGCGCCTTCAGGGTCAGCGTCGGCGTGGCTGCTCCGGCCGGGGACGGCCAGACGAGCAGGAGCAGGGCCAGGGGGAGGGCTCGGCGCACGGCCGTGAGCTTAGACATGCGCCCCGGGTCTCCTGCTAGGTGGAGACGGCGACGATCAGGGCAACTGCGTTGAAGATCCCGTGTACGACCATGCCCGGATACACGCTGTCCGAGCGCTCGCGCAGCCAGGCGAGCCCGCAGCCGAACACGATCAGGATCGGCAGCCCCTCCAGGAGCCCGTGCGCGAGGCCGAACGCGACCCCGACCCAGAGGATCGCCGTCAGCCGTCCCAGCGGCTCGAGCAGGGAGTAGCCCAGCCCGCGGAACGTCAACTCCTCGACGAACGGCGCGACAGCGACGAAGACCACGAAGTTGACGGCGAACGGGACGGCGCGACTCGAGTCCCAGCTCGTCGGCGTGAGCCCCTGTTCTCGCCCCGGATCGCCGAACGCCGAGACGACCGCGCTCGTCGCGTACACGGCGAGGAAGACGAGCGCGACCGCCCCCAGCGTCTGCGCCCACGCGCGAGGCCGGCGCAGGGCTAGCAGCGACCAGTCCGGCCGGGCGATTGCCAGGACGACGGCGAGGATGATCGCGTACTGGACGAGCCCGCCCGCCGCGGTCGAGTACTGGTAGGCGGCGTCCTTCGGCGGCTTCCCCCCGGCGGCGCGGCTCGCGTACCCGAGCAGCGCGAGAACCGCGACCAGGATCACCCACGCGGTGAGCTTGCCGCTGCGCAGGACGGTCACGCCGACCAGTCCGCGAATGCCGTCGCCAGCGGCGCCGGCGCGAATCGCATTCCGACCGCCGCAGCTCCCTGCTCGTCCTCGTTCTCGTCCCCGACGTGCAGTGCGCGGGCGGGCTCGACCCCCAGCCGCTCGAGCGCCAGCCGGAACGCCGCGGGGTCCGGCTTGGCCGCACCCGCCTCCGCGCTGGTCACGACCGTCGAGAAGAGCCGGTCGGCGCCGATCCGCTCGAGGTGTTCGGTGAGCCCGACGTCCCAGTTGGAGACGACCGCCAGGTCGAGTCCCCGGCCACGAAGCCGATCGAGCATCTCGACCGCCCCCGGCACCGCCTCGAAGCGGATCGCCGCCATGAAATCGCCGACGAACGACTCCGGCTCGAGCCCGACGCCGGCGGCGTCGAGGAAGACACCCGTGCAGTCGCAGCGGAGCCGGGCCAGCGACTCGGGATCCCGTCCGCGCACCGCCTCGGGGCGGTAGTAGGCAACCTCGGCCAGGAACGCGGTGCGGACGAGCTCGGGGTCGCGATCGATTCCCCGTTCAGCCAGCGACCGGACGAGACTCGGTACGGGGTCGAGGAGCCGAACGATCGTTCCGTAGCCGTCGACGGTGACGGCGTCCAGCTCAGCGAAACGCATCCGGGTGCAGGAGGCGGGCGACCTGGTCGAGCCCGTCTCCGATCCGGGGGCCGGGGACGAGCAGGTCCTGGTCGAGCACGACGAAGCGGCCTTCGCGGACCGCCCGGAGCCTGCGCGTCGCCGGGTTCCTCCGCAGGTCGGCGAGCGTCGTCATCGTGTCCGCCGTGACCACGTAGATGTCCGGATCGAGCCGCGCGAGATCCACGGGATTCACCGGACCGGCCGCAGCGTCGTCGCCGGCGACGTTCCTGGCGTGCGCCTCGCTGAGCACGTCGCCGATCAACGACTGGTCCGGAACCGTCGTCATCAGGCCGGTGTCGACGAACACGTTGACCGCCGGCACGTGTGCGAGGGCGGTGTCGATTGCGTGGCGCTTCCGCTCGATCCTGCGGACGACCGCGCGTGCCCGCACCGGCTCGCCGGTGAGCAGCCCGAGCTGGGTGACCGCCCGCTCGACCTGCCTGATCGAGTCGCCGGGTGCCGCGTACACGTCGGCATGGGTGGCCGCGGCCGCGCGCGACAGCGCCTGCTCGTCGACCGTGTCGGAGGCGACGATCAGATCCGGTCGCCGGCGGCGCAGGAAGGCGACCGAGACGGACGGCGTGACCGCGACGATCCGCTTGCCGGCCCCCACCGCCCTGACGAGCTGCTCCGACGTCTGGTCGAGCACCGCGATCCGCTGCGCGGGCCTCTCGATCGAGATCGGCCGGTCGCCGGTCGTGATCGTCACGGGGTAGAGGTGCGCATCGGCGCCCGTCGGCTCCGAGCGCTCGCCGCAGGCGGTCGCGCCGAGCACGAACGCCGCGACCAGGACCGCCGCGGCTACGCGACCCATTGCCAGAGCGCCCACTGGGTGACCGCGACGCCGAGCATGATCGAGCTGACGACGAGGATCGCCGTGTGCACCCTCGGCCGGCCGCCGATCACGGCCAGGGCCATGAAGCACGGGAAGAGGACGAGCCCGAAGCGGGGCATCGACAGCAGCGGCCAGCGCGTGCTCGGTGCGCTCAGCGGAATCGCGAGGCTGACCGCGCAGAAGAGGCCGTACGGCGCGCCGAAGCGGCGCCAGGCGACCACCGTCAGGGCGATCAGGAGGACGAGGAACGCGAACGCCTCGAGGTTGACTGCGGCCGCGCGCATCGGATCGGTGTCCTGCACGGGCGTCCAGTAGACGTGCGTGTGCGAGCCGGAGGCCAACTGCTCGACGCCCGCCCAGGCCGAGCGCAGCCCGTCCCAGATCCCGCCGAAGGGGCCGGCGTACGAGAGGTGACGGTTCCAGAAGCCCTGCGACCGGGCGAAGGCGAGGCCGTCGCCACGCGAAACCGCGAGATAGATCGGGTAGGCGGCGAAGACGACCGGCGCGACGCAGAGACGAAGGAGAGCGCCCCGCCGCTCCGGCCGCCGCCACGCCATGACCACGAGCGCCGGCAGCAGCGCAACTCCGGCGACCCGGGTGAGCATCGCCAGGCCGGTGGCGACGCCGGCGCCGAGCCAGCGCCCGCGCTCTCCGAGCAGGAACGCGCCGATCGCCAGAGCGAGGAACATCGATTCCGAGTAGACGGCGCCGAGGAACAGCGCCATCGGGAACACGGCGAGGTAGAGGACGGCGCGGCGCGCGCCGTCGGCGCCGAGGCGCGTCTCGGTCAACCGGTACAGGAGCACGAACGCGGCCAGCGCGGCCGCCAGCGAGATCACGATCCCGGCTGCGACGTAGTGCCCGCCGAAGACACGGCCGAGGCCGGCGAGCGTGAGCGGGTAGAGCGGGTAGAACGCTGCGGCCACTCCGTGCGCCTCGCCGTAGCCGTGCACGGCGATCCGGAGGAACCAGACGCTGTCCCACCGCGCCCAGACGTCCGTGACCCAGCCGAGGTCGCGGGTGAGGGTCGGGTCGTCCCAGCGTGCAGCGTTCGGATGTCGGTTCGGCTCGAAGACCAGCCAGGCGAACAGCGCTCCCGCCCAGATCGCCGCGCGGCTCCAGAGGAAGATGCCGACCGCCGGCCCTCTCACCACCGACACGCGCAGCTCGGCGAGGCGTCCGCGGACGCGGGGCCTGCCTCGGACCCGCTCGACCTCGGTAGGAGCACCCACGCGGCCCGATCATACTTTTGGCCGATGGAACGGAACTTCACACCGGACGAGGCGAACGAGCTGCTGTGGACCGTGCGGCCGCTGGTCGAACGCATGGTCGAGGCGAAGCGCGCGCTCGACGCCGCCCAGGCAGAGGCCGACGACGTCTCTACCCGGATCTCGGGCAACGGCGGCGGGCTTCCGCCGGCCCGGCTCGCCGAGGTCGATGCCGGGGTGAGCCGCCGAGCGACCGAGCTCGCCCGCGTCCTGGAGGAGATTCAGGCGCTCGGCGTGGTCGTCAAGGACCTCGACACGGGGCTGGTCGACTTCCCGTCGGTGCGCGACGGCCGGGACGTGCTGCTCTGCTGGCGGCTGGGCGAGGACGAGGTCGCCTTCTGGCACGGGTACGACGACGGTTACGCCGGCCGCCGCCCGATCTGAGGAATCGTCGTGCCCCGCGTCGAATAGCGAAGGTCGATGCCGTTCTGGGAACGCGCAACGATCGCCGCGGTCGTGATCGTGGCCTCGATCGTCCTGGCGAAGATCGCCGACGTCGCGATGCGGCGCATCCAGCTGCGGGCCGGCGCCGAGACGCGCTACCGCGTGCTGCGACGGGCCGTGACGGCGGTGATCGTGATCGTCGCCATTCTTTCGGCGCTGCTCGTGTTTCCGCAGGTTCGAGCGGTGGCCGGCGCGCTGCTCGCCTCGGGCGCCGTGATCGGGATCATCGTCGGCTTCGCCTCGCAGCGGACGCTGGGCAACTTCGTCGCGGGCATCCTGATCGCGTTCACCCAGCCGCTCCGCCTCGGCGACCGCGTCACAGTCGACGGGGTCGAGGGGGTGGTCGAGGAGATCACGCTCACCTACACGTTCATCCGCGCCGACGACGACACGCGGCTGGTGGTCCCGAACGAGAAGCTGGCCTCGGATACCATCCACAACGCCACCATCGTCCAGAGGGCCCAGCGTGCGGAGATCACGGTGCAGCTTCCATTGAGCTCCGATCTGGAGAGCGTCATCGGCCTGCTGGACGACGAGGTCACGGATCAGCGCGGGGCAGAGGTCTTCCTCAGCAGCTTGGACGGCAACGCGACGATCACGGTTCGCGCGCTGGCCGACGATCCGTCGAGAGCCGAGCGCCTCCAGCACGACCTGCGCCTGCGCGTGCACCGGAGGCTGCGCGGGGCCGGGATCTACGCATGATGGTCGCCCGCCTCCGGCTCGCTCGCACGGGGGGAACGGCCGGTTCCCCCCCTGAGCCCCCCTCCCCGAGCAGCTCGCACCCTTGTTACGGATGGTGGGCCGTGCCCGCCATGTCGGGCGCGGCGGCGAGAACCTCCGACCTTCGGCAGGACGGGCTGTGAGTCCATCTCGGCCGCCTCGGAGACGGCAGACCGTCGGGCCGTCGGCCGGCCGGCGCCGTCGTGCCCGCGTTCGCGAGCGCCGGCACGGTCGCAGGAAAGGCGTCGTCCTCGTCCTCCTCCTGCTCGTCGGGATCCCACTCGTGCTGGCACTCAGCGGCTACGGCGCGTGGGCCGGGTTCAAGAACAGCTGCTCGCTGTCGTCGCTCCAGCCGGTGTCGATCGGGGAGAACTCGTTCATCTACGCAGCCGACGGGACGCTGCTCGGCTCGATCCCGGCGGAGCGCAACCGCCAGCCGGTCCCCCTGTCGCGGATCAGCCCGTGGATGGCGCAGGCGGTGATCTCGACCGAGGATCGCCGCTTCTACCAGCACGGAGGCGTGGACTGGTGGGGGATCTTCCGGGCGGCCTGGCGCGACGTGACGAAGGGGAAGGTGGTCGAGGGCGGCTCGACGATCCCGCAGCAGGTCGTGCGCAACCTCTATCCGGTGTCCCGCGAGCGCACCTTGCAGCGCAAGGTCAAGGAGGCCTGCCTCGCGGTCAAGCTGAGCAAGAACTGGTCGAAGGACCGGATCCTGGCGACGTGGATGAACCAGGTCTACTTCGGCAACCACGCCTACGGCGTCGAGGCGGCGTCTCAGACGTACTTCTCGAAGCACGCCAAGGACCTGTCGCTCGAGCAGGCCGCGCTGCTCGCCGGCCTCCCCCAGGCACCGTCCCTGTACGACCCGATCCTCTTCCCGGACACCGCGCGGGCGCGTCGCGCCCACGTGCTGAAGGCGATGTACGACAACGGCGACATCTCGCTCGACCGGTACCAGGCGGCGATCGCGGACCGCAACCTGCACCTGCGGCCGGGCCAGCTCTACTCGCAGATCCGCGAGCCGTACTTCTTCAGCTACGTGCGCGATCAGCTGATCGCCGAATACGGTGCGAAGACGGTTCAATCGGGCGGCCTGCGCGTGTACACGACGATCGATCCGGCGTTCCAACGTGCCGCGACCCGGGCGATCAGGGACACGCTCTACCTCAAGGACGACCCGGCGGCCGCGCTCGTCTCGATCAACCCTGCGAACGGCGCGATCCGGGCGATGACCTCGGTCTACCCGGGCCGGGTCAAGAACGAGTTCAACCTCGTCGCCCAGGCCCGTCGGCAGGCCGGCTCGACCTTCAAGACGTTCGTGCTCACCAAGGCGGTCGACGACGGGATGAACCCCGCCTCCACCAGCTACGTCTCCGCGCCGTTCACCTGGCAGCCCGATCCGGCGGTTCCGCCCTGGAACGTCTCCACGTACAGCCACACCTACTCCGGCCTGATCTCGGTCCAGCAGGCGACGCTCCAGTCCGACAACACCGTCTACGCCAAGCTGACCCTCGACGTCGGACCGCAGAACGTGGCCGACATGGCCCACGAGCTCGGGGTGCAGAGCCCGCTCCAGCCGGTTCCCTCGATCGGCCTCGGCTCGAACGCCGTGTCTCCCCTCGACATGGCCTCGGCCTACGCCACGCTCGCTGCGGGCGGCGTCTACTCCCGGCCGATGGCGATCCGCAAGGTCATCCTCCCGAACGGCAAGGAGGACGACCACGCCGGGTGGGGCAGCCCTGCGCGGCGGCGCGTGATCCCCGACTGGGTGGCGGCGACGGTCACGGGCGTCCTCGAACAGAACGTGAAGTACGGAACGGGGACGGGTGCGAACTTCGGCCGGCCGGCCGCGGGCAAGACCGGCACCACGGACGACCACGCGGACGCGTGGTTCTGCGGCTACCTGCCCAACCTCGAGGCGACGGTCTGGGTCGGTTACCCGCAGGGAGAGATTCCGATGGAGAACGTCCACGGGATCGCGGTTGCCGGCGGGAGCTTCCCGGCCGAGATCTGGCGCCGCTTCATGGAGCAGGCCGTCCGTTACTCGCCGCCGCAGGACTTCCCCGAGCCCACGACGCCCGCCCAGTTCGGGTACTTCAAGCAGGGCCCGTGGGCGTTCTCCGGCCTCGCTCCCCAGACGACGACCGGCACGACCACCTCGACCGAGACGAAGACGAAGCCGTCGCCCACGACGACGACGGCTCCGGTGACCACGGAGCAGGTGCCCGTTGCGCCCGAGACCACGACAACGCAGGTGACGACCGTCGCGCCTCCGCCCCCGCCGCCGACCACCGTGCCCGTGACGACCACGGCGCCTCCGCCTCCGCCGACCACCGTGCCGGAGACGACCACGGTCGGCGGCCCCGTACCGCCGTAGGCGTGCTCCGTACGAACCTTGCGCTGCGGGCGACGGTGCTCGTCACCCCGCTCCTGCTCGGCGCGCTCGCGGTGCCGAGCGGCGGCCTGTTCCGCGGGGCGAAGTTCCGCGATCTCCACCTCTACCGGCAGTACGGCGACGCGCTCGTCGCCGGGCACCTTCCCTACCGCGACTTCTTCGTCGAGTACCCGCCCGGCGCGATCCCGCTGTTCGCCGGCCCGTCGCTGGCCCCCGACGGCGCCTACGACGCGATCTTCAAGGTCCTGATGGCGCTCTGCTGCGTTGGCGCGATCTACTGCGTCTGCTTCGTGCTCGAACGGGGCGGCGCGTCGGCTGTGGCGATCTGGGCGTCGGCGCTGTTCCTCGCGCTGTCGCCGATCGCGCTCGGGCCCGTCTCGCTGAACACCTACGACGCCTGGCCCGCGTTCCTGACCGTCGCCTGTCTCGCCGCCCTGGTCACCGGCCGGGGCCGTCTCGCACTGGGCCTGCTCGGTGTCGCCGCTGCCGCGAAGCTCTACGCAGTCCTGCTCGTACCGATCGCAATCCTCTGGCTATGGCGTGAGCACGGCCGACGCCCGGCGCTGCAGGCGCTCGCCGTCTTCGCCGCCGCCGCAGCCGTTCTCGTCGTGCCGTGGTTCGCGCTCTCTCCCGGCGGGGTCTGGGACAGCGTGCACTCACAGGTCGGCCGCGGACTGCACACCGAGAGCCTGGGTGCCAGCATCCTGCTCGCGGCCGATCGCGCCGGCGAGTACCACGCCCACGTCGTCAGCACCGCGCCGGCGATCTCACGCGACCTCGCGGGCGGGCTGCCAAGGTCGATCGCGGCGGCGAGCGCGGCGCTCGCGATCCTGGCGGCGCTCGCGCCCGCGTTCGTGCTCGTGCGGCGCCGGGTCGCTCCCGGTCTCGCCTTTGCGACGAGTGTCGCGGGCTTTCTCGCCTTCACCAAGGTGCTGTCGCCGCAGTACGTCGTCTGGCTCATCCCCCTCGCGCCGTTCGGGGGAATCGCCGCGATGCTGCTCCTCCTGGCGGCGCTCGCGCTCGCCCAGAGCTGGTACTTCCACTACCACGACCTCTGGGCGGTCGGTCCGCAGGCGTGGACGCTGCTCTCCCGCAACCTCGTGCTGGTCGCGGTCTACGCGTTCCTCCTGTGGAAGACCAGCACGCCGTCCTCCGAGAAGACGAGCCGCCAGTCGGGGCTCTGGCGCAGCCGGACGAGCGCGGCGGCCGAGGGAAGTGGCGCGACCCGGTCGGCGTAGCTCGAGCGCGTCTCGTCGGCGACCACCCAGGTGGCGTCGCCCAGCTTCGGCAGGCTCAGCACGCGGCGCCGGGCCGAGAGGTGCGCGCCCAGGACGTTCGTCGAGCTGACGACCGCGCCTGCGGGAACGAGCGCCACGGCGCGGTTTGCGATCCGGTCATGCGCAGTCACGTGCCAGTCGTGCGCCTGGAAGTCCTCGCCGCCGGGGACGGCGGTCCAGAGCGGCACCGCGCCGAGCTTCCAGTTCGCCCCCACGGCGACGGCAACCGCGACGGCGGTCACGATCCCGGCCCGCGCCGGAAAGCGACGCGCGAGCGCCGCAGCCCCCAGCACCGTCGCCGCGATCAGCGGCGCGATCGCTGCGGCCGTGTAGTGGAAGTGGATCGAGGTCTGGGTCGTCGTGGCGGACAGCTGGTTGAGCGCGGCCTCGGGCAGGACCGCGACCAGCACGAGCGGCGAGAGCACGAACAGGAACGAGAGCGGCACGAGCAGGTGCAGCAGGTAGTGCAGGTCGCGGTGCTGGAACGCCTGCTCGAACAGCGTCCACGGGTGCGTGACGGCCGTCTTGACGATGCCGCCCGCCGAGCCTCCGATCGCGTCGTAGCGGCCGTAGAACGACGACTCGGCGCCGGAGTTGAAGTGCGGGATCACGACGGCGATCGCCAGGGCCGAGACCAGCAGACCGACGCCGGTGATCGCGGCGCCGACGCCCGCGCGGCGCCGCACCGCGTACCAGATCCCGAGCCCGCCGACGACGAGCCCGACCTCCTCCTTCGTCGTCATCGCCAGCAGGGCGAAGACCCCGAACGCCGCGAGGCGGTCCTCGTCCAGGTACCAGAAGGCGTAGAGCAGGAACGGGCAGGCGAGCGCGACCGGGTGGAACTCGTTCAACGTCAGCCACTCGGTCGCCGGGTACAGCAGGTAGACGAGCGCGAACCCGAGCCCGGCCCGCTCGCTGTCGAGGTGCTTGCGCGCGAGCCAGAACACCGGCAGCGCACCGAGCGAGACAGCGGCCGCCTGGACGACCAGCAGCATCTCCGGGCTCGGCCAGATCCACCAGAGCGGCGCGAAGACGGCGAGGATCGGATCGAAGTGCGCGGCCAGCCGCGAGATCTGGACGCCGTCGCCGCTCGTCATCTGCAGGAAGTGGCCGTGCGCGGTGTTCCAGACCGTCTGCACCATGTTGCCGAGGTCGTAGCGCCCGGTCGTGTAGGCGCGGTGGCGCAGGACCGAGAGCGAGGCGAAGCCGGCGGTGTATGCCGCCATCGCAGTCCAGACGAGCGCCTTCGGACTCAAAGGAGCGATTGGATCAGCCCGCGCCAGCGCGCGCCGAGCACGTCCTCGCTCGCCTGTTCGCGGTACGCCGCGAGCCCGCCGATCGAGAGACGTCGGAGGAGCTCGTCGTCGTCAGCCAGCCGCCGGAGCGCGGCCGCGAGCGCCGGCGCGTCGCCCGGCGGGACGAGGAGCGCGCTTTCCTCGTCGCGCAGGAGCTCGCGTGCGGCCGGCGTGTCGGCGGTGACCAGCGGTGTGCCGCAGGCGAGCGCCTGGAACGCCTTGTTCGGGATCACACGCGCCGCCTTTGCCGACGTCCCGAAGATCCCGAGCGCGCACGACGCGCGGTAGAGCTCGCCGGGAAGGAGCTCGTAGTCGACCCAGTCGACGTGTTCGACGTTCGGCGAGCGGTGCTCGAGGAGCGCTTCGAGCTGGCCCGAGCCGGCGATGCGGAAGCGGAGCTCGGGAGCGAGTCGCGCGGCGGCCAGGATCGTCTCCAGGCCGTGGAGGGGGATGAGCTTGCCGACGAACAGGGCGGTGAACTCACCGTCGGCCGGCCGCGCCCAGCCGGGCTGGAACAGCCGCTCCTCCGCTCCGACGAAGCAGACCTCCACGCGCTGCGCGCCCAGCGACCGGAAGAGCGGCGCCTGGGCCGCCGTGTCGGCGACGACGAGGTCGGCGGCCCCGAACGCCCGCCGGTCGATCCCCGCCAGCCCCCGGGCGGCGCGGCTACCGGGCCGGAACCGCCCGCGGTCGCCGACGAGTGTGTCGGCCAGTGAGACGAGCGGGTTGAAGACCACCGGCCGCCCGCCCGCCGTGCGTCGCGCCGCCGGCAGATCGAGGTGACCCGGGTAGCCGACGATCACCGCGTCGAACAGGGCGTCGCCGCCGCGCAGGAGCCGGAGCTCCGCGGCGGCCAGGCGCAGCGCGGCTCCGGCGCCCGCGCCGAACTTGTGCTCCTGTCCCTCCCAGACCGCCTCGTGACGCTCGGTCACCTCGACCCCGGCACGCCGCAGGCACGAGATCACCTGCGCGTTCCGGGGATACGACCTTTCATATGTGCCGAAATAGAGGACTCTCACCGAATCGCCTGAGCGACACCATCCGTCGCCGGAGCCGGGCTTTGCCCGGCGAGAGGCTCACTGCGGAGGGGCACCGTTCGGATCATGAGAGCCTCCGCCGGCTCCGGTTGCATTCGGTGCGCGCCCCCGCGAGGAAGGAGGGGGCTCATGGGGGAACCAGGGGTTCCCCCATGGTGCAAGGATCTCCTCGACCACGGCCTCGGAGCGCTCTCGCTCGCTCACCCGTTCCTCGTGGTGGCTGGTGATCAGCTCGGTGATCAGCCCGAGCGAGAAGAACTGGATTCCGACCACCACCAGCAGCACGCCGAGGATCAGGAGCGGCCGGCCGCCGATCGCGTGCCCGAGCGCCTTCACGACCGTCAGGTAGCCGAGGATCGCGACGCCCGCGAAGGAGAGCAGCAGCCCCAGCCCGCCGAACAGGTGCAGCGGCCGCTGGCGGTACCGGCCGATGAAGGAGACGGTGAGCAGGTCGAAGAATCCGCGCAGGTAGCGCTCGAGGCCGTACCGGGAACGGCCGTGCTCGCGCGGCCGGTGGTTGACCGGCACTTCGGCGATCCGGTAGCCGCGATGGTGGGCGAGCACGGGGATGAACCGGTGCAGCTCGCCGTAGAGCCGCAGGCCGCGGACGACCTCGGCGCGGTACGCCTTCAGCCCGCAGTTCATGTCGTGGAGGTGGACGCCGGAGACCCAGCCGGTGACCGCGTTGAAGAGCTTCGACGGAATCCGGCGGCGCAGCGGGTCGCGTCGCTTCGTCTTCCAGCCGGAGACCAGGTCGAACCCCTCGTCGAGCTTGGCGAGCAGCTTCGGGATCTCGGCGGGGTCGTCCTGGAGGTCGCCGTCGATCGTGACGATCACCTCGCCCTTGGCCTGGGCGAAGCCTGCGGCGAGCGCCGCGGCCTTGCCGAAGTTCCGGCGCAGGCGGACGACGACGACGTTGCCGGCAGCGGCGTGCAGGCGGGTCAGTGCCGCGTGCGTCCCGTCCGTGGAGCCGTCGTCGACGAACACGGCCTCCCAGGGCTCGTCGATCGGCTGGAGCGCCGAGTCGAGCTCGTCGTACAGGAGCGCGACGCTCCGCTCCTCGTCGTGGACGGGAACGACGACCGAGATCACGGCCGCGAGCCTACCCCGGCGGGGGTTGCGGACGTCGTCGTCGCCGTGGCTGCTCCCGTCGTGACCGTCGTCGTGGCCGGCTCGGTCGCGGCGGTCGTGACGGAGGTCGCCGGCTCCGTCGTCGTGGTGGTCGCCGTGGTCGTCGTCGGCGCGCTGGTCACGGGAGCGGTCGTCGCCGGCGTCGTGGTCGAGGCGGCCGTCGTGGTCGTGCTTTCGGAGGAGATGGTCGTCGGCCTGGTCGTGCTCGTCGTGATGGTGGTCGATTCGGTGGTCGCCGTGGTCTGCTGCTCCGTCGTCTCGGCGCCGGACGTCTCAGGCGCGGCCGGCTGGCTGGTCGCGAGGGAAACCGACGGCTGTGTCAGCGGCGGATGGGTGGTGGCGGGGGGCGCCGGAGCTGCGCCGTTGTCGATCGTGAGCGCCATTGCCAGCCCCACCCCGGCCGCGGCGACCGCAGCGACAGCCAGCCCGACCAGCAGGCGTCGGCGGCGTTCTTGTACCTCGGGTGCGATCACCACGGTGGCGGCGGTCGAGTCGCTCGTCGCAACCGCTGCGCCGCCGAGCTCTGCGACCAGGGCTGCGCCGTTCCGGGGTCGGTCGGCCGGGCTCTTGGCGAGGGAGGCTGCGGCGATGCTCTCGAGCTGCGGCGGCGCGTCGGACCGGAGCTCCGATACGGACGGCACCGGCAGGTCGCGGTGCATGGCGGCGAGGGCGAGCCCGTCCGGCGACTCGAACGGGAGCCTGCCGGTGAGCATCCTGAACAGGATCACCCCGAACGCGTAGACGTCGCTCGCCGCCGTCGCCGGCCTGTCCGCCGCCTGCTCGGGCGAGATGTACGCGGCCGTGCCGAGGATCGTCCCCGCCTCGGTCAGCCCCGGCGCTCCGGCCGCCCGGGCGATGCCGAAGTCGGCGATCTTCGCCCGTCCTTCGGCGTCGAAGAGGATGTTCGCGGGCTTCAGGTCGCGGTGGACGACGCCTCGCTCGTGGGCATGAGCCAGCCCGGCTGCGATCTCGCCGGCGATCCGCCGGGTGTCGTCGTCGGCCAGTGCCTTGCCCGCGGCCAGCCGGTCCTCGAGCGATCCGCCGGGCAGGTACTCGAGCACGAGGAACCGCCGGCCCTCGGACCGTCCGTAGTCGTAGACCGCGCAGACGTTGGCGTGCGCGAGCCCGGCCGCCGCCCGCGCCTCCCGGTCGAAGCGGGCGGGGTCGGCGTCGGCGGCGAGCAGCTTGACCGCCACCGTCCGGTCGAGCTCGAGGTCCGTGGCCGACCAGACCTCGGACATGCCGCCTCTGCCGATCCGCTGCTCCAGGCGATACCGGCCGGCGATGTCGGATTCGACCACGGGGGTAGCGTATGCCCGGCGTGGAGGAGCTTCTGACCCTCGAACAGGCGCAGGCCCTCGTGCTCGAGCGGGCGCAGCCGCTCGCCGCCGAGCCCGTGCCGCTGGAGCACGCGGCCGGTCGCGTGCTGGCCGAGACCGCGACCGCCCTGGTCGATCTCCCGCCGTTTCCCAGCTCGGCGATGGACGGCTACGCGCTGCGCTCCGCCGACACCCCGGGGACGCTCCCCGTCGCCGCCAGGATCGCAGCGGGCTCGCCGGCGGGGAGGCCGCTCGAGGCCGGCGAGGCGATGGGCATCTCGACAGGCGGAGTCGTTCCGGACGGCGCCGACGCGGTCATCCAGCACGAGGTCGTTGTCGAGAACGACAACGCGATCACGATATCGGAGTGCGTTGCCCCAGGAGCAAACATCAGGCCGGTGGGGCGCGACGTCGTGGCAGGAGGAGCAGTCGTCCCCGCGGGCACGCGTCTCGGCGCCGCTCAGATCGGGGCGCTGGCCGCGGCCGGGGTGGCGGAGGTGACCTGCGGGCGGCGGCCGCGGGCGGCGGTGCTGACCACCGGCTCCGAGCTCCGCGCACCCGGTACTCCGCTCGAGCCGGGGGAGGTGTACGAGGCGAACGGGGTGATGCTCGCCGCCCAGCTCGAGGCCGAGGGCGCCGTCGTCACGCGCCTGGCTGCGGTGGCGGACGACGAGGCCGAGCACCGGGGCGCGATCGAGCAGGGGTTGGAGCACGACGTGCTGGTCACCTCCGGCGGCGTCTCGGTCGGCCCGCACGACCTCGTCCGGCGGGTCGAGGCGGAGCTCGGCGTCGAGGAGCTCTTCTGGCGTGTCGCCGTCAGGCCCGGCAAGCCGGTGTCGTTCGGCGTCCGCGGGCCGACGCTCGTCTTCGGCCTGCCCGGCAACCCGGTGTCCTCGCTCGTCGGGTGCGAGCTGTTCGTGCGCCCGGCCCTCCGGGCGCTCCAGGGGGCGGCCGATCCGGGCCCTCTCTTCGCCGTCGGCCGCCTGGCCGTCCCGGTGGCGCGCAATGCGGGGCGAGACGACCTGATGCGGGCGCGGTCGACGGTGACCGACGACGGCGTCCTGCTCGAACCGGTCGGTGGCCAGGAGTCGCACATGATCGTCCGCGCCGCGGAGGCGGACGCGATCGTGCTCGTCCCGCGCGGCGAGGGCGAGCTCGCCGCCGGCGCGACCGTTCGCTACCTCGCGCTCTAGGCCGCTCGGTTACGCGGGCAGCCCGTGCGGGGCGAGGTCGTACGCCGGCCCCGATCGCGGCTCCACGCGCACGAGCTTCGCGTACGCGAGGTAACGGTGCGTCGCGAAGAAACGGGGGTGGCAGGCCTGCAGGATCAGCTGCTCCTTGTTGTGCGAGCGCAGGACCGAGAGGTCGTCGGCCGGAACGATCCGGTGGCCGGTCACCTCGTAGTGGAACGTGCCGTAGGGCACGACGAACGTGATCGGATCGCCCGGACGGAGGCTGTCGATATGCGCGAACGGCGCCAGGTAGGTGGTGCGGTGGCCGGCGACGTAGATCAGCTCGTTCTGGCCCGGCATGTACGTGGATAGCTCTCGCCCCGGTCCCCGGGTCAGGTCGTCGTGGCTCGTCCCGTTGACGACGATCGCCTTCAGGCCGAAGCGGGGCACGATCAGCCGCCCGACCGGGTCCCCCTGGTGGAGCGTCCGGCGGTAGGCGGCCGCCGCCCTGGCGATGTTCCTCCGTTCGGCGGCAACCGAGATCGTCCCGTCGGGCAGGGTCGTCACGGGCCGGACCGAGGCCGGCGGTCGGTAGTCGGCGAGACGGTGCGAGAACGTCTCCGCCAGCTTGTGCTGCTGGTACTTCGTGTACAGGGCGGTGAACGGGTCCTGCCACTGCCAGACCACGACCACCCATGCCACGGCGGCGACGCCGGCGACGATCATCAGGGTGCCGCTGATGCGGGCGGCGCGGCGCATCAGGCTTCTGCCGCCTCCTCGGGCGCGGCTTGTCCGTGCCGCCGGCCGCGGGCCGCGAGGACGGTGGCCCGGACCGCGTTCCGGATCGGGCCGCGCGGTGGCCGCTCGGCGGCCGAGGGATAGGGCGCGTACCGTCCGAGTGCGATTGCAGTCAGCTGGGCCGCCCCCGCCAGCCAGCAGAGGACGAGAACGAAGGCCACCGTCGAGATGTAGCCGACAGCGGTCAGTTCCGCAAGGTACCAGGGGGCGTCGAGGCCCAGCCCGAAGCGGAACATCATCGACCCGAGCAGGATGAAAGGCCCGACGAATCCGGCGGCGAGCAGGCCGAGCCGTGCCCCCGGCTGCCGGTTGCGCATGTGGGGGAGCCAGAGCCAGATGTGCAGGCACGGGAGCAGGAAGAGCAGCGAAAACGGGTTGGTTGCGACGACGAGCAGCGCGACGACCCCGAGGAGCAGCATCGCCGCCGTGTGGCCTGCGAGCTCCTCCTCCGCCGTGGCCGGGCGGCGCGGCGCGAGCCGAGCGCGTGAGACGAGCCAGGCCGGCAGCGCCAGCACTGCGAGGAGGACGATGCCGAGCACCGGCCAGTGGGTTGCCGCTCGCGTCTCCGGGTTGAGCGGGGCGGCGGCACCGTCCGGCCACACGCCGACCGCGCCGAGGAACAGGAACATCAGGCCGGTCCAGAGCCAGACCCCGAGCCTGCTCCGCGATGCTCTGAGCGCGGGCAGCACCGGAATCCGGCGGCGACGACAGCGCGCGAACAGGTCGACCGCGGCGACCGCGAACGGCACGAGCATCGCGACCAGAGCCAGCTCGATCGCCCAGCCGTGGACGAGCCGCTGGCCCAGGTAGACGTAGCTGCGGCCGCCGTCGACGAGCCCGAACTCGTCGATCGACCCGATCAGGTCCTGGGCGGCGCTGCCGATGTCGGTCAGCTGCTTGCGGCCGGCCTCGAGTCTTCCCGGGGTGTCGCCGAACGAGTCGGGCGGCCGGTTTCCGGCGGTCGTCAGCGTGATCGCCGGAACGCCGCGTCCGACGAGCGGGGCCTGCTCGTAGAGGCTGAACGGGAAGCCGAGGTCGGTCAGCTGTCCGAGCGCGCTCGTCCTCCCGGGCCCGGAGCCGGTCTGCTCGGCGATCCGGGCGGCGGCGGTCGCGACGAGGCTCGCCGCGGGCGAGCGGGGCTGGTCGCCTGCGATCTCCACTCGCGGCGGGCCGCGGCCGGCGATCGAGTCGAGGTTGACGACCGCGACGATCCGGCTCGGATCCGGATAGCTCTCGACGAAGTGCCTGGCGCCGAGGCCGCCGGAGTCGCCGCCGTCGGTGGAGAGGAAGATCAGCTGGTGGTTCGGCCCCGACGCCTGGGCCGGAGCGCCCGCCGGCCGCCCATAGGCGCGGGCGAGCTCGATCAGTGCCGCGGTGCCGGAGGCATTGTCGTTGGCGCCCGCGCCGAGGCCCGAATCGTCGCGGTGGGCCATCACGACGATCGCGTCGGCGTCGGCCGGGCCCGTCGCGAACGACACGTTCCGGAGCAGCGCTCGGCCTCTGCCCGGAATCGTCTCCTCGAACGTGTCCACCTGTGGCACGTACGAGTAGAGCCGCATCTTGTCGATCAGCCAGCGCGTTGCGCCGGCCGAGCCCGACGAGCCGGGAGCCCGGTCCGGATAGTCCGCCGAGAGCTCCTGTGCGAGCGCCAGCGCGGACGCGCCGTCGAACTGGGTCGCCGGCGTGGTCGGCGCCGCGAGCGCGAGGCGGTCGGTGCGCTGGACGCTGAAGGCGGCGATCAGCAGCGGCAGCCCGACGAGGAGCCACGTCCCGCGGTACAGGCGGCCGTTGACGGGACGCTCGGGCGATCCGCGCCTGCGCCGCCGGGGGCGGTTGACTGGCGCTTCGGTGGCGATAGCCGGGCTATAGTACGCGCGCCCTTCGGTCGGCTTCTGATGCCGGATTCAGCCACCATCCTGCTAGTCGACGACGAGGAGTCCGTCCAGAAGCTCCTGACCTATCCGCTCGAACGGGACGGATACCGCGTGATCCAGGCGCGAGACGGCGACGAGGCGCTGCTCCGCTTCGCGTCGGAACCGGTCGACCTCGTCGTCCTGGACGTGATGTTGCCCCGGCTGGACGGGCTCGAGGTCTGCAAGCGGCTCCGGGCGCGCAGCTCGGTGCCGATCGTGATGCTCACGGCGCGCGACGACGAGCTCGACAAGGTGGTCGGCCTCGAGCTCGGCGCCGACGACTACATCACCAAGCCGTTCTCGATCCGCGAGTTCCGGAGCCGCGTTCGTGCTCTGCTGCGGCGGGCGTCGGCTCCGCGTCACCAGCCGTCCGCCGAAGAGGTGATCGAGGCGGACGGTCTGGTCATCGATCCGGGCCGGCGCTCGGTCGAGCTCGAGGGGCGGTCGGTGCAGCTCACCTACGTGGAGTTCGAGCTGCTCCGGACGCTGGCGAGCCGGCCGGGCCGGGTGTTCTCGCGGCAGACCTTGCTCGAGGCGATCCGCGGCGGCTCGGAGTACCGCGAGCCGCGGACGATCGACGTCCACGTCCGCCACCTCCGCGAGAAGCTGGAGCAGGACCCGCGCGATCCGCAGTTCGTCCTGACCGTGCGCGGGGTCGGGTACCGGTTCCGGGAGCCGTGAACAACGCGTTCAGCGGGGTCGGCGCGCGGCTGGCGCTTGCCCTGCTGGTCGTGCTGGCGGGAGCCTGGGCCCTCGTCTACCTGATCGTCGTCCCCTCGCTGGAGAGCCGCCTCGTGGACGCCCGGGTGTCGGCGCTCGGTCGGGCGGCGCCCGGCATCGCCCGCGAGCTGCCGGCGGACCGCTTCCGCTGGCCCGACTTCGTCGAGGCCGCGTCCGCGAGCGCGAACGCCCGGGTGGTGGTGTACGACACGGTCGGGCCGCCGACGGCGCTCGTCGTCGCCGGCGACTCGCAGGGCTTCCGCTCCAGCGACGTCCAGGCCGATCCGATCGCGCTGCGCACGGCCGAGCGCCGGGTTGCGAAGACCGGCACGACTACACACGACGGCGAGCGGTTCGCCGAAGCGGCGGCGCCCGTGCCGGGATCGTCCTCGGTCGTGCTGGTCTCCTCGTCGCTGCACGAGGCCGAGGCGACGGCCCGGGTCGCCCGCGAGCGCCTGCTGCTTGCCGGTGGGCTCGCCCTGGTCGTCGCGTTGGTGGTCGGATACGCGGGTGCGTGGCTGTTCGCGCGGCGCCTGCGGCGGCTGGAGGGCGCCGCCGAGGAGATCGCCGCGGGCCGCTTCGACGAGCCGATCACGGATTCGAGCGGGGATGAGGTCGGCCAGCTCGCGAGGGCGCTCGACCGGATGCGGCTCCGGCTCGCCCAGCTCGACCACGCCCGCCGGGAGTTCATCGCCAATGCGTCGCACGAGTTGCGCACGCCGGTGTTCGCCCTGGGCGGCTTCCTCGAGCTGCTGCGCGACGAGGAGCTCGACGAGGGCACGCGTCGGGAGTTCTTCGCGACGATGAGCGAGCAGGTCGACCGGCTCGCCAAGCTGGCGACCGAGCTGCTCGACCTGTCGCGCGTCGACGCGGGCCGGCTGCAGGTCGAGCGGGAGCCCGTCGACCTCGCGGAGGTGGCCGGAGCGGTCGTGGACGAGTTCGCGGCGCTGTCGGTCGCCGGAGGCCGGCCGCTCGAGCTGGACGCCGCCGGGGACGTCTGGGTCACGGGCGACGAGCAACGCGTCCTGCAGATCGGCCGCGCGTTGGTCGAGAACGCGCTCGTGCACACGCCGGAGGACACGCGTGTGCGGGTGCGAGTCCGCGGCGGCCTGCTGGAAGTGGAGGACGACGGCCCCGGGATTCCGCCGTCGGATGCCGACCAGGTGTTCGAGCGGTTCTATCGAGGTGACGGGCCCCGGGCGTCGGGCAGCGGCCTCGGGCTGGCGATCGCACGCGAGCTGGCGCAGGCGATGGGCGGAATGCTGGAGCTGGAATCCGCGCCACGCAGAACCGTCTTCAGGCTGCATCTGCCGGCCGCAACGGACGTCCGAGCGCCCGAGCACGCATCCGCCTAAGTCGTTTTCCCGTGTTTTCTCGTGCCGGACGGCACGAACTTCGGCGGCTACAGTTGGGCAATGGCCCCTCGGAACGTCGCGGCGCTCGGCCTCGGAGGGGCGCTCGTCGGCGGAGCTCTCGTCCTGCTCGTCGTCTGGGCGGCCGGGTGGATCAACGACGAGCAGAAGACCGTCGTCCTCCAGGAGACAGTCCCTGCCCAGGCGGCGGCGGCGCCTGTGCGGCCGGCGCTCGCCGGCGTCTTCGATCCGGCCGGCGTCTACGCGCGTCGCTCTCCGGGCGTGGTCACGCTCTATTCCGTTTTCGGCACCGGCAACGGGACGAGCGCTTCGCAGGGATCCGGCTTCGTCGTCTCTTCCGGTGGGTTGATCCTGACCAACTCGCACGTGATCACCACGGCCGGTGCCGGTGGCGGGACCGTCACGCCGGCCGGTGACGTCTTCGTCGAGTTTCAGGATCGCGACCGGGTCAAGGCCACGATCGTGGGCTGGGACGTGTTCGACGACGTCGGCGTTCTCCGGGTCGACCCGAAGGCGCACGCGCTGACTCCGCTGCCGCTCGGCGACTCGAGCCGGGTCGTCGTCGGCGAGCCGGTGGCGGCGATCGGCAGCCCGTTCGGGAACGAGAACTCGCTCACGGTCGGCGTCGTCTCGGCGACCCAGCGCTCGATCGAGTCTCTGACCTCGCAGTACAACCTGGTCGACGCGATCCAGGTGGATGCGCCGATCAATCACGGCAACTCCGGTGGGCCGCTGTTCGACGCCGCCGGGCGCGTGATCGGGATCAACGCCCAGATCAGGAGCGACAACGGCAGCGCGGAGGGGGTCGGCTTCGCCGTGCCGATCAACGCCGCGCGCCGCTCGATGCAGGAGCTGGTCGCGACCGGGAAGGTCGCCTACGCATACGTCGGCATCACCTCGGAGGACCTCACACCCGGCATCGCGAGGCGGTACGGCTATCCCGTGCGCTCCGGCGCGGTGATCACGTCGGTGCGGCCCGGCAGTCCGGGGGCGCATGCGGGCCTGCGCGGGGGCTCCCAGCAGCGCGATTTCAACGGCTCGGCGTTCACCTACGGCGGCGACGTCGTCGTGTCGATCGGCGGCAGCCCGGTCAGGAGCGCCTCCGACGTCGTGCGGGCCGTGACCGAACGCCTACGCCCCGGGCAGACGGTGCCGGTGACGGTCGTCCGCGACGGCGCGCGGCAGACCGTGCAGGTGACGCTCGCAAACCGGCCGCGGAATCCGGACAGCGGCCGCTGATGGCGGCGGACCGCCGCCGGTTGATCGTCGTCTCCAACCGCGCTCCCGTCACCTACGGGCGGGATGCGGAAGGCCGGACGGCGCGCCGGGGCGGAGGCGGCCTCGTCACGGCGCTCGACCCGCTCGTGTCGCGCCACGAGATCACCTGGATCGCCAACGCGATGACGGATGAGGATCACGCCGTCGCCGCAGAGGCCGACGGCGCCTTCGACGAGGCCGGTCGCGACGGCTCGCCGTACCGGCTCAGGCTGGTCACCCACGACCCCGGCGACTTCGACCGCTTCTACAACCAGTTCGCCAACCCGGCGCTCTGGTTTCTGCAGCACGAGCTGTGGGATCTCGTCGGGGACGTTCGGCTCGAGGACGCCTGGGAGAGCTACCGTCGCGTCAACGAGGGGATTGCCCGGACGGTGGTCGAGGAGCTCGCGGAGGACGCCGACCGTGCGGTCTGGTTCCACGACTACCACCTCTACGTTGCGCCGCCGCTGGTCCGCGCGGAGTACCCGGGGGCGCGGCTCGCGCACTTCGTGCACATCCCCTGGCCCGACCAGACGGGCTGGACCGTGCTCCCGGAGGCGGCGGCTCGCGCGATCCACGAGGGGCTGCTGGCCAACGACGTCGTCGGCTTCCACACGCGCCGCTGGCGGGAGAACTTCCTCGCCTCGGCCGAGGCGATCCTCGGGGCCGCCGTCGACGCCGAGGCGGGAACCGTCGAGCAGGGAGGGCGTACCGCGATCGTCACGGCGCACCCGATCTCGGTCGACACCGCCGAGTTCCACGAACTGGCAGGGCGCGACGACGTGCTCGCCGAGGCCCGCGAGCTGGAGCGAGGCCGAAAGGAGCGGATGATCGTCAGGGTCGACCGCACCGATCCGTCCAAGAACATCGTCCGCGGCTTCCGGGCCTTCGAGGCGTACCTCGCCGACCACCCGGAGGCGCACGGACGGGTCGGGATGCTGGCGATGCTCGACCCCTCACGGCAGGACGTTCCGCAATACGCGGCGTACCTGGACGAGATCGGAGCTGC